>Ga0210050_1000516_pt1 | contig 48806 bp, 49 predicted proteins | sample CryGey132114_all_FD_185463 | JGI IMG/M metagenome (GOLD analysis project Ga0210050, IMG submission 185463) | Groundwater microbial communities from aquifer - Crystal Geyser CG22_combo_CG10-13_8/21/14_all (SPAdes) (version 2) | ecosystem: Environmental > Aquatic > Deep subsurface > Groundwater ... | reverse complement strand
CCATGTAACCTCCCTGGGCCTTGTGGCCTGGTTATGTTGCTAGTTAGTCCTAACAACATAAGGTTACTAAGCTCTGCTTTTTTGTCAATGAGCAAATATGAAAGTCAGCAAACTATTTTACAGGATCCTGAGGAAGAGTGTATTATTGTTAAGGGTGCGATGTTATGGCAAAAATAGTCATTTCTCCTTTGCCGGGTCCATAGTAAAAAAATACTCTATAAGCCTTAGGGGTATCTTGTTCCGCGTATGCCTCAAAGATCTTTTCGCCCCCGGGCCCTTGCAAAGAATAATACTGGTGGGTTTGTAAGCTTGGATGACGAGGATTTTGGCTAAGAAACTCTAATGTTTTTTTAACAGCTTTGTATTGTTTTTCTAGCGTAGGGTGTTGTTTTAAATTAGCAAGCTCTTGTTTAGCAGTTATAGTAAAGCATAATATAAAGTTCATAGCTCCTTAAAAAACTTGCCCAAATCTTTTACTTTTTCTATCTTGCCTTCATTTGCTTCATTTAAGCCGCCCCGAATCTGCTTGAGCACTTTAGGATTATCATAGATCCATGCCTCCTTGGATGGAACAGCAACAACAGGTTTTAATAAAATATCTCCATCCTTTCCTACAAATACCTTATACGCATCTGCCTTGTTTTTAGAAGAAACGGCTTTCAGAACTTTTTCTCCGAGATTTATCCTGTTCTTGGAATCCACAGTTTTAATGCCGACCGCTATGAATTTTTCCTCAACATTTATAGTCATATATCTCACCTCCCTGCTATAAGTATGCCATAAAGTGGGAGGTTAGTCAAGTGGGAAAGTGGGCTTATATAGATCTTCATTATTACCTATATAAGAATATTTTACCTGTTAAAAGTTCAACAATCAATAGGGGCTATGCGAATGTGTCTATTAGGCATGATGATAGCTGAGGTAGATTCCCGCTTTCGCGGGAATGACTTATTGATGTGGGCCGAAAATGGCGGTGCCGAGGCGGATGAGGTTAGCGCCTTCCTGGATGGCGACCCGGTAGGAGTCGCTCATGCCCATGGAAAGGTATTTTATATCTATAGCGGATTTTATTTTATCGAAAAGTTTTTTGGTTTCCCGGAAATAATGCCTGTAGTCCTCGGGGCTTTTCAAAAGAGGCCCCATGGTCATGAGGCCTGCTATTTTTATATTTTTAAACCCAAGCAAATCTTTTATAAGGTTTCCCAGGTCTACGGGGAGGATGCCTGATTTATTTTTTTCTAGGCCTGAATTAATTTCTATTAAAACAGGCATTACCTTTCCTATTTCAGCGCAGGCTTTATCTATGGCAGCCGCGATTTCAACCGAATCGACTGTTTCTATCATGTCAAAAATACGGACTGCCTTCTTGACTTTATTTTTCTGGAGGCGGCCGATAAAATGCCATTTGACAAGGCTTCCGATGGCGCTGAATTTTTCTTCGGCTTCCTGAACGTAGTTCTCGCCGACTATTTTTACGCCGGCGTCTATCGCTTCTGAAATATCTTCTGCGCTCCGGGATTTACAAGCAGCTACAAGATCTACATGGGCGGGTAATTCGCTTAGGATCTTTTGAACGTTATTTTTTATCCTTGCCATGCCTTCTATCAGTATCCTCGTTATCCATGGCCTTTACAGGTTTTCTCTTGGCCCAATAGACATAATTCACAGACATGCCTTTAAAGTATCTCCTGATAATGTCCATATCGGACTTGGGGAGGGGCTTTTCATCGCATTCTCTTAAAGGCGTATTTATCTGGACTTCTTTTATGCCGAGCTTCTGCGCCATCTTCACTATCTCCTTGGCGTAGGCCTTATTTTTACCGACGAACATGATCTGGAGCGCCAGCCTTCCCCTGTAAATCTCGCTGAACCTTTTTATGCCCTTTACCACATCCCCGAATCTTATGCCGGGGTCAGGCCTGTTGATCTCCCTGAAAAGGTCTTCTGCGTTGGCGTCGAGCTTAAGGATAACGAAATCCGCCAGGGCAAGATCTTCCTGCACATCGCTTTTACCTATTAAAGACGAGTTGGTTATGACAGCAATCTTTTCTTTTCTGATCTTTCTGACGCGCTTTATGATATCGCCCAGATTTTTAGCCAGGGTCGGCTCTCCGTTACCCGAAAAAGTAATATAATCTATTTTTACGTTCTTAGGGAGGGCTTTTATTTCTTTGGCGATGGCTTCCGCGGAAATAAAGACCTTTCTGCCGGAATTAAAAAGTTTAGTCTCTCCTATCTGGCAATAGGAGCAGTCAAACGTGCACGTCTTGTCTGTCTGAGATAAGGGATCCACGCCAAGGGACCTTCCGAGCCTCCAGGAATATACGGGGCCATAAATATACTTGAATTTTTTCATATAACCTATTATAACATACTCGGAGGTAAATATGTCGAAAAAAGCCATTATATTACTTGCGACGGGTTTTGAGGAGATAGAGGCGATTACCGTGGTGGATGTCCTGAGAAGGGCCGGGATAGAGACTATCAGCGCGGGGGTCGACAGCATGAGTATAACAGGCTCGCACGGAATAGCGGTAGCGGCGGAGAAAAGACTAAAAAATATCAGGCGCGATGCTGACGTTGTGATTATTCCCGGAGGGATGCCCGGGGCAATGCACCTGCACAACTCTAGCGAGGTGACTGAGTTTATAAAAGAAATGAACGCCAAAGGCGCCGTGATCGCAGGTATATGCGCGGCGCCAAGTGTGGTAATGGCTCCAATAGGGATACTGGACAATAAGAACGCCACGTGTTATCCGGGAGACCAGATCGATTTCTCAAAGAGCACGAAATATAAAGACAAGGCGGTTGTGGTGGACGGGAATATTATAACAAGCCAGGGGCCTGGCACCGCAATGGAATTCGCTTTTGCTATAGTAGAAAAGCTTATAGGTAAGAATACTGTTAAAAAATTAAAAAAACGCGCGCTGGCAAGCTAATCCTTCTGCGCGCCGCCAGCCATCCAGCCTGTGGAAAAAGCAGCCTGCAGGTTATATCCGCCTGTGCGTCCGTCTATATCAATAACTTCACCAGCGAAATAAAGGCCTTTTACGATTTTAGACTCCATGGTTTTAGGGTCTATCTCTTTTACTGATACGCCTCCGCAGGTAACCATGGCCTCCTCAATGGGTTTTACAGCCTCCACTGCCAGCCTGAACCCTTTTAATTTTTCTAAAACAGACTTTAATTCTTCTTTGGAAAGATGAGCCAGCAATTTATCCGGATTTATGGGGATAGATTCCAGGAATCTTTTTACGAGCCTGGAAGGGATGAATTCCTTAAGGGTGTTGGAGATTTTCCTGGAAGGGTTATTTTTAAGTTCCTCCCGTAAAGCCAGGCCCAGCTCGTGGTGATTCAGGCCCGGGGAAAAATCCACTGAAAGAAAAACCTTTTTTCCAGAGTCCAGGGCGTCGTATACTATATGGCTCATATGAAGAATGACAGGCCCGGATATCCCGAAATGCGTGAATATCATTTCCCCGCTTGCGGCATGGATGAGCTTATCACCGGCGTAAACGCCGACCTTAGCGTCTTCAAACGATACGCCCTGCCATTCTTTCAAAAAATTATTTTTTAATATAATGCCCGTGAGCCCGGGTTTCGGTTTTATGACGGCGTGGCCTAAAGTCTTCGCGATGTGAAAACCAAATCCAGTGGAGCCTGTCATGGGATAGGAAAGCCCGCCTGTGGCGAGTATTATTTTTTTGGCGCTGTACGCGGAATTATCCTTGGCGGTAATTTCAAAGATATCACCCGATTTCGCTATGCCGGAGACTTCTTTTCTGTACAAGATCCGGCATCCTGAATCCTTGACGTATTTTACCAGTATGCGCAGGACATCGCCCGCTTTATCCGTAATCGGAAAAACCTTGCCGCCCGGCTCTACCTTAAAATCAAGGCCCCTTTTCCTGAAAAATCTCAAAAGCTCTTTATTGAAAAATACGCTGAAGGCGTTCCTGAGGAATTTTCCAGAGTCGGAAAAATTAGCAAGGAAATCTTCCACGTTTTCACAGCTACTCGTGATATTACACCTGGAGTTTCCGGAGAGGAGGAGTTTTTTGCCGGAGGAGTCGGTTTTTTCGAGAAGAAGCGTTTTATTTCCGGATTCGGCTGAGCGGCCGGCTGCCATCATACCTGCCGGGCCAGCGCCTATAACTATTACGTCAAACATCACGCGCCTATTTCTTTCAGGATACTGACACCTAATTTCTCAAACATCTCTTTTAATCTGGCTGTGGGCAGCCCAAGCACATTAAAATAAGAGCCTTTTATATCGTCAAAGATAAACGAGCCGGCTCCTTCTATAGAAAATCCGCCTGCCTTATCGTACGGCCCGAGGAGCTTAAAATACGCGGGGATTTCTCTGGTCTTAAGTTTCTTAACGGTTACGAGGGATTTTTCGTAGTCTGAAATAATGCTTTCTTCTTCTACGTCTACTACGCAGAGGCCCGTGTAAACTGAAATGGTTTTGCCGGACATTTCTTTAAGCATCTTTTTGGCGTGGGAGGCGTTTTTGGGCTTGCCGATAATCTTTTTTCCCAAAAGCACAACGGTGTCAGCGCCTATCACGTATCCGGATTTAAATTTTTTAGCGACTGCTTCGGCTTTTATGCGGGCGTTTATCATGGCGACCTGCTCCGGGAGCCTGCTAATAGTCATGTATTCCACGGCATTGCTCGGCACTACCTTGTGCTTTATGCCGCAGGAGGCGAGTATCTCGCGCCTTCTCTTGGAACCGGATGCCAGTATGATATTCATGGTTCTATTAATATACCCTGAAAATTAAAATATCTCAAGTGTAATCTGCTTAGGGTTTATAATATTTGAAGAGTAGAGTGTCCTGTCAGGCAGACCATTCGGCACTGAAACTGGTTTCGCCGCGCGCTACGGTTTACGGCTCATTTTTTATACTGAAGGTAGTCTTGACAGTATAAAAACTTCGCCGTAATCCCTTGCGCGCTTACATATAAGATATCTATGATGCCGAAACGTTTCTGATGTGCCTCAGGCCTGCCTGACAGGGCTGGCTAAAACAATTACTGCAACCTAGCATAGAAAGTATTACAAATCTGCTTAGGGTTTGAAGAGGAAGTTTTTGAATGCCCAGGGGGCTTTGTTGTCGAGGTAGGCGTCCGGGTTTTCCTTGAAGAATACCTGGTAGTTTGTGAAAGGGGCCCAGTCTGAAGGTTCTGATATTAATTTTCCGAGATACGGCTTGGCTATCTTTAGTATGTATTCGTGGGGCAATTCGTCAGGCTCTAATACGCCCTGGTCGGGGTTTTCTATCGCCCACATAGCGCCTGAGACGGCTCCTATTGCCACCTGCAGGGTAGTAGCGTTCTGATGTTTTACCAATTTTCTGGATTCTTCTATGCTCAGCATGCTGCCTGTCCACCAGGAATTATACCTGTGGCCCATTATAAGCGCGCCGAGGGTATCGGAACCGCTGACGATCTCGTCGTTCATGATGCGTATCCTGGGCTGCAATTCGTAATTCCTGCACCTGAGCTCGTAAAGAGAAGATATAGTTTCGTTACAGGGCATATAAGCGTAATGAACCGTAGGCCTGTAAACGGCCCTCCCTTTCCTCCATATAGTGAGCCTGTCTGAAATAGTAAAGGCCTCCGCGTGCCTTATAACCATGCCGACTGTTTCGCCGTAAGGAACCCAGGTGCGCACCCACGTATTCATTCCCATGCGCGAAAGAAATATCTGGTTTCTGGGGCCGACTTCAGGGACATTGGCCAGATCAGGCAGTTCTTTCTCGTGCGTGCCCCATCCTATCTCGCTAGGGGCAATCCCCTCTTCTCTCAAGCCTTCTATGCTCCAGGTACCCACGAATTCGTCCAGCTGTTTCGGTTTGTTCGTTACCTGGGTGTCGCGTTCGCTTATGTGTATTACCTTTATGCCGAGCTTCATGCTCAGCTCAGGGAATTTTTCCTCTTTTATAAAACGTTCGAGGATCTTTTCGTGCTTTTTCGGGACAGCCCTGTCTTTTAAAACCTTCTCTGCGATATTAATAATGCCTTTTTTGGTAAAATGCGAGATGAGGCCGGGATTGGCGCCGTGATCCAGCACAGCTGTCGCGGCCTTCTGGTCAGTGCTCCACATGGAAATCAGTTTCCAGATCTCCATCTGTTTATAGTAAAGGGATTTTTCGTAAGGCGTTTTCTTTTCGATATTGGCGAACGGGTCCCACTCTTCCACGGAGGTGTTTACATACAATACTTTATTTTCATGGCACCAGTTAAGCATGCTCAGACATTCTATGTTCCAGGCAAGGTCCATGATAATCCCGCCGGGAGACACGTGCCTGGAAAGGGTCCGGGCAATATTAACGGGCGTGATCTTTTCCTGGAAATATTTCACGCCCTTTTTTATCCAGGGGTCCAGTTCCCGGCGCTTGTCGGCAAAATCTATTACAGTGATATTTTTATATGGGACGCTGATGTGTTTTACGAGAAGCGGCAAGGCGCATCTGCCTACCGCGCCGTGGCCTATAATGAGGATTTTATTTTTGAACTTTATCATGATTTTCTTTTTACAGTTTACAACAATTAAGTATTTATGTCAACGCGGTAAAAATTTTATTTGTACTATTTGGATGCTAGGGCAACACATTGCATAGTTTCCAGCCCTGTCAGGCAGGCCGTTCGGCACTGAAATAATTTTGCCGTACGCTACGGTTTACAGCTCGCAAATTTGGCGGAATTCTTCATATATTATAGACGAGGGTCAGTTCCGCCATTTGCTCGCTGTAATCCCTTGCGGACATTTGGCAAAATTTTTCTAATGTGCCTCAGACTTGCCTGACAGGGCTATCAAGTATTCGTTAGTGTTATCTAATATTAAAAACATCACAGCAAAATTTTATTTGATTAAAAAAATATTTTTGATAGAATGAACCTAATAAAAAATTAACTTGCCGGGAGGTATGATGAAGTTCGCAGGAAAAATATTAGTCATCGGATGCGGTTCTGTTTCGCAGTGCGCGATACCGCTCGTATTAAAAATTATAGACGCCCCGCCAAAAAATATTACCATAATGGATTTTACGGATAACCGTCACCGCGTAAAGGACAGCCTGGATAAAGGCGTAAATTACGTGATCGAACGGGTCACCCGCAAAAACTATCCTGTTCTTTTAAAAAAATACGCAGGCGCAGGTGACCTGATAATCGACCTGGCGTGGAATATAGACTGCATAGAAATACTTCAGTGGGCGAGGGACAACAAAGTGCTGTACGTAAATACATCCGTCGAGGTCTGGGACCCGTATTCAATGGATGTCAGAGACCCTAGAAACCTGACTCTCTATGTCAGGCAGATGGAGATACGCAATCTAATAAAAAAATGGGGCGACAATAACGGCCCCACGGCAGTGGTGGATCACGGGGCAAATCCCGGGCTCGTGTCCCATTTTACAAAAGTCGCGCTGGAAGATATCGCAAAAAAAATTATTTCCGATAAACCTAAGGATAAGCGCGTAAAGATATTGAAAGAGGCGCTGGATAATAAAAATTATCCCGCGCTCGCGAAAACATCCGGCGTCAAGGTCATACACATAAGCGAGCGCGATACGCAGATCTCTGATAAGCCCAAAGAGGTGGATGAATTTGTAAATACGTGGAGCATCGAGGGGTTTTTTGAAGAGGGGATCGCCCCAGCTGAGATGGGCTGGGGGACTCATGAGAAAAATATCCCTGAAGGCGCGTATTTCCATAAGTCCGGGCCTAAAAACCAGATCTGCCTGGAGAGCATGGGCGTGAATACCTGGGTAAGATCGTGGGTGCCTGACTGCGAGATAGTGGGAATGGTTATCCGCCACGGTGAGGCGTTCGGGATATCTGACAGGCTGACCGTATGGGATAAAAAAAGCAAGGCTATCTACAGGCCCACGGTTCATTACGCGTATTGCCCCGCGGACGCCGCGATAATTTCTCTGCACGAACTCGAGATGAGGCGGTATAATCTCCAGGAAAATCAGAGGATAATGAATAATGAGATCACTAAAGGCGAGGACAGGCTGGGCGTACTGCTCATGGGCCATGATTTTAATTCATGGTGGACGGGAAGCCTTTTGGATATCGAAGAGGCGAGAAAACTCGTCCCTAACCAGAATGCCACGACCCTGCAGGTCGCAATATCAGTAGTGGCTGCCGCCAGGTGGATGATAGAGAACCCGAATAAAGGATTTAATCTTCCGGATGATCTGCCGCACGAAGACATAATGAAAATCTCAAGGCCGTACCTCGGGCCTTTTATTTCAATACCAGTTGACTGGACGCCTCTTAAGAACTACAATAAGACTTTCCGGACGCTCGGCCTTAAAAAACCGAAAGCAAAGGACCAGTGGCAGTTCACGACATTTTTAATAACGCAGTCATGAAAAATAAATCCGGCGGCATAGAAAATTTGATACGTAAAATGCTCAAGAAGCACTCTTCCCCTCTTATGCTCATACAGGAGGACGCGCTTGAGAAGCAATACAAGGCCTTCCGCAAGGCGCTGCCCGAAGTCATGCCTTACTACGCGATAAAGGCAAATCCGTATCCAGGGATCATCAAAAAGTTTATTGAATTAGGGACAGGCTTTGATGTGGCGAGCGCCAATGAGATGAATGCCGTCCTGGGGCTCGGCGCAAGTCCAGACAAAATAATTTTCGCCAACACTATAAAGTCCCACGAAGACATGCGATCCGCCTGCAAGAAAAAAGTAAAGCTCATGACATTTGACAACGAGCCGGAATTATACAAGATAGCAAAGGCATGCCCCGGAGCAAAAGTCATCATAAGGATCAAGGTGGCGAATATCGGAAGCATCGTGGAGCTCTCTTTGAAATTCGGGGCGGACCCGGAGCAGTCGATATCGCTGCTCAAAAAAGCGCGGGCGCTGGGGCTAAAACCAGTGGGCGTGAGTTTCCACGTGGGATCGCAATGCACCAACGCTGAAAATTATTTACAGGCGCTTGAGGTGTCCAGCGTGATCTTCAGCGAAGCGAAGCAGTCAGGGATATTCCTGAATATACTGGATATAGGCGGAGGGTTCCCTATAAAACATTTTGACGCTGACAGCCACCTGACATTTGAGCGCATGGCAAGCCCAATAAGGAAAAAATTACAGAGGCTTTTTGATAAAAACGTGAAGTTCATCGCTGAGCCCGGAAGATTTTTCGCAGGCCCAGCCGGAATACTCGTGACGCAGGTAATAGGTAGGGCTTTCAGGAATAATAAAAATTATTATTATCTCAACGACGGGCTATACGGGGATTTTTCCGGCATAGTGTTTGACCACTGTAAATATGAATTCAGGACTTTAAACCGCGGGCAAAGGTTCCTGAGCACCCTGGCAGGACCCACGTGCGATTCATTTGATACTATTTCCCTGAGCGAAGACCTTCCAGAGATGGATGTGGGTAATGTGGTCTATGTGAAAAACATAGGCGCTTACTCATGCGCAAGCGCTGTCCCGAACTTCAACGGCTTTAAACCCGCAAAGATCGTGATGTGCTAATGGTCAACCTGTCAGGTTACCCAGATGGGTAACCTGACAGGTTGACCAAGGTATCAAAAAAGAAAATGGTGCCCGCGTCGTAAAGAAGCCCGCTGTATAATTCGACTATTTTCTTTCCCCTATTTTTTATAAACTCCCTTATCGCAAGACCGTCAGGATGATTTTTTAAAGAGCCTATAAAAAATACCCTGTCTTTATGAACTCCTGATGCGCCGCCTATAAAACCTGTTTTGTAGCCAGGTAGTTTTATATGCCCGGGTTTTACAAGCAAGGCGGATTTACCCCAGATATCTTTTATAGATTTGTCGGATGTAATAATGCTTTTATCATCTACAGGCACAATAGAACATTTCGCATATCCCTGCTTTACTTTTATAAATTTAGCTTTTAGATTTTCTATATGCTTTTCAATTTTACCGTTATAGCGAATTATGGTTTTCCCAAGGCTACAGGCATCATAAATAATATCCGCGGGATAGGCGAAAGATTTAATGTCTTTGCCTTTAATGCATTCGTAACCATTATCTCTTAAAAGCCCTGCTATTTTTTCAAGGCTCGGTTCGTAAATGACCTTTTTGCCGTAGAAAAACATCATCATGTCAGGATGGCCATTGACAGGTCGAGCTAATTTTGGATGTAAAGGCACTTCTAAAACATAATAACCCATCTGCTTTAATTTCAATTTTGCCTTTTCCGGCATCCCGGGGTCAATAACCGCAATAGGTTTCCCCCAAGCTTGCGCCAAGCGCGCCATTTGTCCGAAACGCGGATGATACGGCCCTGCGAGCACAACACCTTTTGAATTCAAATCCTTTGACGGATGAAGGCCTATGCGGATTACTTTTACGCCTGATTTTTCAAATACATCGCAAACATTTGCTGACCAATGGACTGCCTGTTCCATTGAAAGCGGTTTATATATCCCTTTCCTGAATAATCCGGCTAATTTTGTGCCTCTTATAACAATCGCAGGATAAATTCTAGCTGTTTTTGGCCTAAGCTCAATAAGTTTTTTAGCTGTATCTATTGATTTCGAAAGCGTGTCGCCCGGAAGTCCGAGCATTACCTGCACGCCCAGATCAAGGCCTGAAGATTTTATAATGCGGCAGGCGGTTTTGATGATATTAAAATCCACCATCCTATTACATTTCTTTAAAACCTCTTCATCGAGCGACTGCACGCCGAGCTCCACCAGGCATCCGCCCATTTTCTTAAAAAGCTTCATTGATTTTTCAGTAACAGCCTCGGGATGCGTGGACATGCGGATGCCGGCTATCTTTTTATTCTTTACATAAGGGGAAACTGTTTCCAGGTATTTTTTTTGGAGGGCTTCAGGCAAAAGCGTAAACGTGCCGCCGAAAAAAGCAAGCTCCACCCTTTCATGTTTTGGAATAGTTTTTAAATTTCTGTCTATAACGGATTTAATGTCTTTTTCTGAAGGGATCTTTGCTGCGCCTGATATTTTATGCTGGTCGCAGTAAATGCACCTGTACGGACAGCCTGCGTGCGGGATAAATATGGGTATGATTTTCATGTAGCGTACTTATCTCTAAATATAGCTATATGTTCCTCTGTTTAATCGTCCGTTAATTCCATCATTATCTTTTGCATTAAACCCTGCTGGTTTAGCAGCACTATCGGAAAGTATAACAAGTTTCCCGTTTAAATCATAAGTATATTCTATGCCATTAAAAACCTGTTCTTTCATACTTTGGTAAGTTTTGTCTTTTCTTAGCCTGTCTCCTTGTAACACATAGTTAGCATAATATCTAGCGAATTTTTCATCTTGTCCAAATAAATAGTTGGAACACCTTATCAATACAATAGTAGGTATTATAACCCCAAACCGAAATATTTTGCTCCACCAAAGCGCCTCTTCTAAACCTTCAATGAAATAAAAAAATATTAAACTAGTCATCAAAGAATTTAGCAGAAATAAGATAAGTGGCGATGGATGAAAAGATACCTGTTGCTGAACCTCTTTTCTAAGCGTATGGCTAGTTTCATGTAAAAATGTATTTTCGATTGTGCGATTGTTTATTGAACTACAATATAAAATAATCTTTCCTTTGTCTTTTCCATACTCAGGAACTTTTCCTTTTGACCTAAATATATTAAATATATTGTCAGGTTCAAGTATTATTTCTACAGGCAGGTGTTCTTTTGGCAAAATAGAAACAATAAAAGCTATTGATTTTAACTTATCCAAGGGGAGTTTCTTAAGTCCTCTTCTGTCTATTATTGTGATGCCTTTTGATTCAAAATATTGCATTAAATCTATTTCAGTTTTCAGCCTTTCTAAAACATCATCGCCTTTATCTCTTAGCCTTTTGTATATATTAGAATATCTTGTAGGTTTTAGACTACTCAAATTTGATTTTTGAAAATCAAGAGGTTTCCTTAAAATAAGATCCTCTCCGTACGTTGTGTTATTAAATAAAAATACCATAACTACAACTAAAGATATTATTTTTGCATTGAAATCTTTTTTAAAGTTAAGCATAATTTTATAAAAATAAACTTATCTATGAATTATAAAATTCATGGTTCTTTTTATATATTATTCTTCTAACATTAAGTATGCCTTATAGATAGAAAGGGTTCAAGGCATGAAAATACTACTTATTTCTATGAAATAACACTGTAAAAATCATTACAAGCGTGAAGAAGAAAAAGTTTACATAGGTAAATGTCCTATAGACTATATCCTGGCTCTGGATGCCTGCGGGAAACATTGCCAGAAAACAAGACCACGCGCCTATTACCCAGAGAATGCTGATATCCCTGGACGAACGGCGCTTTATGATTCTCACTATAAGCGGGATGTTCCAGAGAGGGAGCATTATGCTCGCGATTAAGGCTATTTTAGTCAACATATTAAATCAGGCTTTTCCGGCGGAGCCAAGGACGTGCTCGTTTTTATGCTTGTACATCTTTATAAGCTCGTCTCTTGCGGGGCCCAGATATTTACGCGGGTCAAATTCTTTCGGGCTGGTCGCAAAAACCTCCCGTATCTTGGCTGTCATCGCGAGACGGCCGTCTGAATCAATATTTATTTTACAGACAGCTGAAGTAGTAGCCTTTCTCAGCTGTTCTTCAGGAACGCCCGCTGTATTTTCAAGCTTTCCGCCGTATTTATTTATGATATCTATATACTCCTTTGGAACAGAGCTGGAGCCGTGCAAAACTATCGGAAAACCCGGTATCCTCTTCTCAACTTCTTCCAGTATATCAAATCTCAGGGGCGGGACGCTCTCTCCGGGTTTTAATTTAAACTTATACGCGCCGTGGGAAGTGCCTATGGAGATCGCGAGAGAGTCAACGCCGGTCTTTTTTACAAAATCTTCCACTTCTTCAGGATGGGTGTAATGGCTGGCTTCGTGGCTGACCTCATCCTCTATCCCTGCCAGGACTCCGAGCTCGCCTTCCACTGTAACGTCGTATTTATGCGCGTATTCGACCACCTTTTTCGTCAGCGCCGCGTTATCGTCATATGTATGCGCTGAACCGTCAATCATGACGGAAGAAAATCCCGACTCTACGCAGGAAACGCAGAGTTCATAGGTATCGCCGTGGTCCAGGTGAAGCGTCACAGGAATGCTGGAACCCGCTGTTTTTATTATCTCCATCGCTCCCATTGCCATGTGCCTCAATAAAATCTGGTTCGCGTATTTCCTGGCGCCCGAGGAAACCTGCAGAATTACAGGAGACTTTGTCTCAATGCAGGCAGTGACTATCGCCTGGAGCTGTTCCATGTTATTGAAATTATAAGCCGGGATGGCGTATTTACCAGCCATTGCCTTTTTAAACATATCTCTTGTGTTGACCAGCCCTAATTCTTTGTAAGAATGCATGAAATCCTCCCTTTTTTATGTGATATTTATTATACCACTATCCTAAACATTGGTCAATTTTCTAAAAGACCCGATGATATCCAGCATGCCTTCTTTTGTCCTGGTGCGGAACGCCTTTTCCCTGAAAGGCCTGACGCTGGGGATGCCTTTTGTGTACCACGCGAAAAATTTATGAAACCTCATAACGCCGTGCAGGGCGTCATAGAAATCAATATAGGAATCCATGTGCTCTATCATGATGTCGGCTATTTCGTCTATCCCGGGTCTGGGGATTATTTTTTTATTTTTTAAGAATGCTTTTATCTGCTCAAATATCCAGGGGTTCCCGAGCGCGCCGCGCGCCAGCAAAAGGCCGTCGCATCCTGTTTCATCCAGCATTTTTTTAGCCAGCTCCGGGCTAAATACATCCCCGCTTCCGATAACAGGTATATCCAGGGCCTTTTTTACATCCTTTATAGCGCCATAATCCACTTCTCCGCTGTAGCCCTGCTCCCTGTTTCTTCCGTGGATGAACAAGGCGCTTGCGCCTGCGTCCTGGCTAGCGAGGGCAGAGTCTCTTGCGTTTATAGAAGAGCTGTCCCAGCCTGTGCGGATTTTTACAGTGACGGGTTTGGAGGAAGTTTTGACAATAAGTTTCAAGAGCTTGTTAAGTTTTTTAGGATCCTTTAATAATGCGGCGCCTTCGCCGCGGCGCGCGACCTTTTTCACAGGGCAGGCTGCGTTAAAATCCAGGACATCGTATTCGTAAGAGCCCAGGACATCCATTGCCCTAAGTATAAACTCCTCCTCGCAGCCTATGATCTGTATGCCGAGAGGCTTGTCTTCAGGGCCCGTGGAAAGCATCTTTTTAGTCTTGCGCATCTTGTAGCTCAGGGAGCGGACATTGATCATTTCTATAAAACCGAGCTCGCAGCCGAACCTGCGGTTTAAGAGCCTGAACGGCAGATCGCTTACCCCTGCCATGGGAGCCAGGATGAGATTCGACTTTAATTTTAGGTTTCCGATTTTAAGCATATGCTTTTTATTGGGAGTCCGACTCCCTACGGGAGTCGGACTCCCATCAGGTTTCTATTTTACCTTATATCATTGCTTTTTGGCAAATTATATGGTATATTGTAGTTCCTATATGAAAATTAAAAGAGAGCCCACAAAAAATAAGAAACCTCGCAGGTCATATAAAAATCTGAAGTCCACCCTTTTTCTTGAAAGAGAGCTTCTGCAGAATATTTTAGACAATATACCTGACGCCATATACTTCAAAGACGCCAAGAATAGGATCATAAGGGTAAACAGATTTTACGCCGAAGGCTTTAAACTGACTCCTGAAGACATTATAGGCAAGACTGATTTCGACTTCTTCCCCAAAGACCAGGCCCAGAAAATGTTTGAGGATGACACCTATGTGCTTAAAACCGGCAAGCCTATTATAGGCAAGATCGAGCGCACGCTTTTACCTAACGGCACGTATAACTGCGTCACCACCACAAAGATCCCGATAAAAAATAAAGAATGTAAAGTCATCGGCACGCTGGGGGTAACCAGGGACATCACGGCTTACGACAATTCCGAGCGCACAAACCTGGACATGATAATCAACTCCCTCAAGGTCCTGGACAAGATACTGGAAACCAAAGACCCTTACACATTCGGCCACACAAGGCGCGTTTCCCTGATCGCGGAAAGAATCGCCAAAGAGCTCGGCTGGGAAGAAAACAGGATCCTGGAATTAAAGATGTCCGCTGAACTGCACGATATAGGCAAGATTTTGATACCCCTCGAGATACTCAATAAGCCCGGAAAGCTTTCAGACCTGGAATATAAAATGGTGCAGGAACACGTACAGCAAAGCTATGACATGCTTATGCCTTACTCGTTCCCTTCACAGCTGCCTGAAGCAATATACCAGCATCACGAGAGGCTGGACGGAAAAGGATATCCGAGAGGTTTGGCGGCTGATAAAATTTTACCCGAAGCAAAAATCCTGGCCATATGCGACGTCCTGGAAGCCATGATATCACACAGGCCTTACAGGCAGGCATTGGGCATAGATGTAACACTGCAGGAGTTAAGAGACAACGCCGGCAATAAATACGACAAGGAAGTCGTAGATGTAGTTTTAAAAATAATCAGCGAAAATAACAACAAGCCTTTCTGGTCAAATTCATAATCTTAAGGCAAGACTTTTATAGCCCTTTCCGGCCTAGTAGGGCATTTATTCTGGCAAATCCCGCATCCCACGCATAAAGAAATATCCACGTAAGGTTTACGAATCTTTTTACCCGCAACCACTTCTTCATAGGTCTTGATGGCTTTACTGGCTACAGGGCAATGTTCTTCGCATACAATGCATTCTTTGTTCTGCGACCAGGGAAGGCAGATAAATTTATTAATCACTGCCGCGCCCAGCTTTTGTTCCTTTTTTTGAGCCAGGCTTAACCTGGGGATAGCGCCTGCGGGGCAGACCTTCCCGCAAAGATTACAGTTGTACTCGCAGTATCCTATCTCAGGCACGAGATGAGGCGCCCATATGCCCGCGAGGCCTGATTCGAATATCGCAGGCTGGAGGCCGTTGGTCGGGCAGATCTTCATGCAATTGCCGCACCTGATGCATTTATTCAAAAATTCATGCTCATTTTTAACCCCGGGCGGCCTGATGAGCCTTTTTTTAAGAGGACCTTCTCTTCCCTTAAAGCCCAGGAATATAAATGAAGACGCTATCAAAAATAAAAAATCTTTGCGCGTGATGGAATCCTTGGCCTGCGGCCTGGCCGGAGTTGCAGGCAAGCCAAACTTTGTGCCTTGCGTCGGGCAATCGTATATGCAGTCCATGCATAATACGCACTCCCCTTTTTTATAACTCATATCCCCGCTTATCGCTGACATGCGGCAGTTGATTTTACATTTCATGCAATTTACGCATTTATCCACGCGCCGGCTTACTATGGAAAATCCGGCAACGGCAGAATATATCGCGCCCAGGGGGCAGATGACGCGGCACCAGAATCTTTTCGTTATAAGCGCGAGGCCGCATATCATAACAAAAAAACTTAAGGTAATCAGCGAATGGGGAAAATAAAATATCTTTGTCCCTAGTGCAGATAACTTAAGCATGCGATAAAAATCATAGAGCGGCGCGTAAAAATTTAAACTCTTTATCAGAAAAATGAATGCCTTGTCCAGGGCCAGGGTAAAAGACGGTATAAAATTTAAAGAAAGAAATCTCGCTGTAATAACAAGCGGGTCGAAAATCCAGGCAATCTGAATCCCGATAAACGCAAAAATAACAATAATGCCAAGGATAAAATATTTAATATTCCTGAAAATGCCCGTATCCCTGTTTTTCGATTTTATTCCGCACGCGTCAATGATAGTCCCGAGCGGGCACATCCAGCCGCAGAAAAATCTGCCTATTATAAACGTCGCTCCGAGCATCATCAAAGAAAACAGGCTGAATATAGAGACAAGCGGATCTATTTTAAAAAACGCGGCTGTGTGCGGGGTCAGCCACAAAAGACAAATAAATAACGACAGAAATAGCGCCTGGCTGAATTTTCTAGCTAAAACTAATTTTTTCATCTTGAAAACCTTTTCCGATCGGCGATCGGAATACGGTCAAACATTAATGGTTAATATGTCTGATTTTGCTATATCAGTATAATCGCCTTTACCTATATTGTATTTCACGGCCTGCTTGATATAACTCATGGAAGACGGCTCCCGGCCCATCAATACGCAGGAGTAAGCGTCGCACAATACAGGATCCGTGCCGACTATCAGGGTTTTCATATCCACTACATCCGCAAGATTGCCGCCTGAGGGCCCGTTTCTTTTGAGAATCCTGTAGGCGTCTATCACATTCAGGTCTGGCTTTATGAAATCTGTAAGATGCGCCAGCTTTGTCCCTATATCAAAATGCATAAGGCCCCTGTTGCCGCTGCAGATACCCATAAGGTTTTTCATGGAAATCGTTAGTCCTGCCAAAGAATGATGTTTTAATATAGGCACGTTTATAAAGGTATCGCATTCCAGGGCATCCCTGTAGATAGGCCAGCCTTCCATGGGGCTGGCATAATTAAATTTCGCTTTTACCACATTCCAGTCGTCCGGAGAAAAAACATTCGCGCCTTTTTCCCTGGCGATTTTTTCTATGCCGCTATTTTCATAGCATCGCTTTTGGTCGTTACAGGTCCTGTCGAATATATTTACCCTTTTAGCGCCTGATTTAAAGCACATATCCACAAGAGCGCCCACTACATAAGGATTAGTATTACCCGCTTGCTCAGGAGAACGGTCCCATCCTATATTGGGTTTTATAAGCACGATGCTGTTTTTCCTGACAAATTTTCCCATACCGCCCATTGCCTCTATCGCCTTGACAGTCATTGCGTAAGGATCTTCTCCTTTTGCCACAACCAGGTCGTGCAGGCCCTTTATTTTTTTGCCGGGCCTTCCGCTAGAAGCCTCTTCCTGGCCAAAGGCGAATTTAAATAACACGCTATTTAACGCAAGGCTTCCGGCGCCTATCCCGCATAGCTTCAAAAATCCTTTTCTTGTAATTTTTCTCTTGGGCAGCCTTTCGAATATTGAAACTTTTTTCATGCCTTTCCCTTCCTTTCTATTATCCATGACGCAAGTATGCCTGCCTCATAAAGCGCAAGCATAGGCACCGCGAATATCAGCATGTTCACGATATCCTGCGTAGGCGTAATAATAGCAGCTATTATAAAGATAACCACTACGGCGTATTTGCGGTTTTTCCTGAAAAAGGCCGGATTCAGTATCCTAATATAAGATAAAAGCGCCATGATGACCGGTATCTGGAATATACCCGCTCCTATCAAAAGCAGCGCGCCCGCGAATGAAAAATATTTTCCTATGCTTATCATGGGGACTGCCGCGCCTTCCGCAAAACTGATAAGAAATTTAAGCGCGAAAGGGAGCGCTAGAAAATAAGAAAACATTATGCCGAGCGCTGAAAGTAAAAATGAAATCACAAGCCAGCTTGCTATGGCTTCCTTTTGATCCCGCTCTACAGCGGGTATCAAAAACAGCCCGAGCTGCAGCAGGATAAACGGCAGGGAGATCACAAAGCCGGCGAGAATCGACATCCTCAGATACGCAGTGAAAACCTCTGTGGGGGCAAGAAATATAAAATTTTCTATTATGCCTAAGGCCGGCAATCTCAGGATATCAGAGATCTTATCCGCAAACATAAAGGAAAAGACAGACGCCAGCGTAAAAAAAACAAGGCTCGCAATGATGCGTTTACGCAATTCCTCAAGATGCTCTATGATCGACATCCTGCTTGGGTATATATCATCGGCCATTTTTAATCCTTTCAATTTTAAAGGCACAGGTATATTATAGTATATTATATGATATTTGGGAAGAGGAGGTGTGCATGGCTGTAAAAAATGTCGGTGAAAAGTACAAGTGCAATGTCTGCGGAAATGAAGTGACTGTTACAAAATCGGGCGGCGGGGAACTGGTCTGCTGCGGTCAGCCAATGGAAAAAACAGCGGGTTAAGCTAACCGGACGTCTATTATATTTAAAACCTTTCCTGCCAGGCGAAGAAATTCTTCTCTTTTTACAGGCAATGTCTTTACAGCATTGCCATTTATAGAGATACTGCCTATCTTATATTCGCCGTAATCTAGATTATCCGGATTAAAATAATTGACCCGTATAGCCTTGTCCGCGAAAGTCGTATTGACTGAAACCTTTCTGGATTTTCCGAACTGCGATTTTACCAGCTTAGGGTCTATCGCGAGGCTCCCCATGTCTCCTCTTACCCCGAATACCTGGGTAAGCATGGTAAATAAAAGCCAGCTGGCCGAGCCTGTCAGATAATGGTACATGCCGCGGCCCTCGGAATTGAAATACTCCGGGATGCCGGGATAAATCTTGCTGATGCCGGTATTCAGGCACATATTGCATATGGAATTTATGACCTCGTAGCCTTCCGCGGCAAATCCCCTTTTATAAAGCGCGTACGCAAACATCACGTTCATGTGGCTGAAGAACGAGCCATTTTCTTTTTCGCCGTAAGCGAACCCGAATGCCCTTCCTAGATCAGGCTGGATTTCTTTAAAATCAGTGTTAAGCCTGAAGCCTTTCAGAGCCTTGTCCCATAAATACCGCTTTGCGCTTTTGTATATTTCGCGCACCTGTTCATCCGTGGCAACCCCGCTTATTATCGGGAACACCTGTCCCGTGAGAGCCATGCGCACGCCGCGAGCATGATCACCTTCCACCCGCCTGCCCAGATTGTCATAATACCCGTTAAAGAAACTGTAACCGGATTCAACTTTCAGCCATTCATCCTTTCTTATATGGCTTGCCAGGTTATCGGCCTTTTGGCGCAAATCACTTATTATTTCTTTTTTATAATTTATTTTTTCCAGCAGGTTTGCCAGGTCAAAAAGGTTCCCCGCGTAAGCGGCCGTAAAAGCAACGCTCTCGCCGTTTTCCCCCGCCATATCAAGCCCGTCGTTCCAGTCAGCGCCTTCCAGAAGAAAATTTCCGTGTTTGCCGATTTTTGTAAAAGGCCTCTGGTGCTCTATAAGGATATGCTCCAGCATCGTGTCTATTTTATCGCTTTCGAAAAACGGGGCTTTTTCAAAAAGTATATCCTTGTCGCCTGACTGATTTATATAAAGATTCAAAGCCACCAGCGGCCAAAACCCGTGATCCATCCAGGTGCGGGAAATATTGTTCCTGTCGGGAATAAACTCCGCATGATTTTTGCCTATTATCGTGGCGTTGGAGCCGTCGGGCCGTACCCCGCCGAAATTATTTATGAGCATCTTGCGCGCCTGGCCGGGATGCACTAAAAGCATGGTCAATAAATCCTGCCACAGGTCTCTCCATCCCCTGCCGCCCCTGCCGTAATCAAAATCAGGAAGGAACGAACAGCCGAATATCTTCCTGAATATGGGCTGGGCGCTTACCCACTTCATCCACCTGTCAAAATCCTTGTCATCCGTAGAAAAATAAACCCTCTGCGATTTTTCAACCCAGTATTTTTTATTAAAGGCCAGGGCCTTGTCTAATTTTTCAGCGGAATTGAACTTTTTGAATATCTTTTCAGGGCTGGATTCCGTGATGCCCATTACCGCGACGTATCTAATAGATTTGCCTGGGGCTATGGAGAGCATTTTAAACCTTATGGCAGCCATCGCCTCCTTGCCCTGGCTTTCTATGCCTGATTTTTTCCCGGGGGTTTTATTTTTTAAAACAGCTTCCGGCTTTTCAAGGCTTCCGCCTTCGCCCGTAAACTCCGCGAGCGTAGGAAAAACCCCTTCGGGAAACCCGGAATTTGCGTCGCCGGCGAGCACAAAATAAGATAACCTGTTTATTTTATGTCCTCTTTCGTCGAAACTCATCGTAGGGGTCACTATTACCCCGCTCTTACTCGATTTTATCCTGTTTAAGAGGGATGTCACATGCCTGTGATCGCGAAGGTTATCAGCGGACCTGGCGTATATAGGTATAGCCAGGGTAGGGGTTATTTTTAATTTCTTTTTTGAGATATTGGAGACTTCCACAGACATCAGTTCCACAGGCTCGTCTTTGGCCGGAACAAAATTCAGCACCTCTACCTTGATGCCCAGGGCTTTATTGATTTTTATTACCTTGTGCCATAAAAATCCCACCTCCACCAATGTCTCGTCGCTCTCTCCGAAAGCAACAGACCATGCCGGGCGGCCTTCCACGTACAGCCAGAAATTACGGTTATACATGGTATTATCCAGGTCCAGGGTAGAAACAGGGACTGTCAGGAAAGAGTGCTGCCCTGTTTTTATATTGCCGTGCAGGTTAGGCGTGATTGAACTCATTATGCCGGATTCGTTCGCAAGGGGGAAGTAAAGTCTCGATATCTTATCAGGGTTCTCCGCCACAAAAGTGGCGTCATCATCTATGAATCTCCAGAGCGTGTTATGCATATTTCTCCCAGCGTAAAATATCCCCGAGGCTTTTTTTAGCGTGAGGTTTCTCTTCTTTTTTCGGATATCCGACTGTTACCATGCTGACCAGCTTATACCCGTCCGGAGCGCTAAAGATCTTCCGGATATCTTCCGCATAATCTTTTTTATCTCCCGCTATCCAGCAGCCGCCCAGGCCAAGCGCTTCTATCGCCAGAAGCATATTCTGGGTAGCAGCGGAGCAGTCTTCGATATAGTATTTTGTGTCTTTTGAAAATACCGCCACGAGATGCGAAGCGTCTTTAATAAAAGGCCCGTTCGGGCACATGCCGCATATTTCCTTAAGAATTTTTTTGTCAGATGTCGCCACAAATTCCCACGGCTGCTCATTCCTGGCAGTGGCAGCCAGCCTTCCGGCGTCTACGATTTTTTCTATGAGGAGTTTCGGGACAGCTTTATCGGAATATTCCCTGACACTTTTCCTGTTTTTTATTACTTCGAAAAATTCCATACACGCTCCTCGACCCTGGTCCACCTGACAGGTGAGCCAGATGGCTCACCTGTCAGGTGGACCAGGTTTTAGGTTTTATTCAGATTTGACGTGAACCGCCTTATTTCCCTTGCCTTCCGGACGTAGGCCGGCATTAAGAGCTCGGAGAAGATAGATTTATTGTGCCATAAAGGGTCGATATTGCCTTTTATTATTTTATTTTTAACAAGTATCTTGTAGTCCAGGGTCCCGGGGATAGGGGAATAAGACGCTATGACAGCCTTCGCGCCGAGAGAATTTATAAAAATTATATCGTCCATGGTCTTTTCCATATCAATATAGCTAGAGCCCATCAATATATAAACGCCCAGGTCTTTTTTCGTGAAGCCGGCTTCCTTCAGGTTTCTGAGGGCGAGCTTCAGGTCGTTACTAGTAACCTTCCCTCCCGTAAACTGCTGGATGCTTTCGTCTGAAGTCTCGAGAGATATGCGCAGGTCCCTGAAATTGGCCCTCCTGAAAAGATCCGCAAGTTCCTCGTCTATAAACCTGGCGTGCAAGCCGTTAGGCGTATGGAAAGTGAACTGCATGCCCGAGGCGATGATAAGCCTTAGAAATCTTTTGATGCCTTCCTCGCTTCTATACAAAAGCGCGTCGTCGTAAAAAACAAAACTCCTGGTCCCGAATACCCTGTTGTAATGCATTACCTCTTCAAACAGGCTTACAGGGTCTTTCATTTCAAATCTTGCGCCGAATATCCTGGAGGCGCAGTAGGTGCACCTGAAAGGGCAGCCCGCGGTAAGCTGTATCGGAAGAATCTCTTTATCCTCCAATAAATCATACGCGGGATAAAACCCGCTCTGATAAAAACATTCCTTATCAAGAAAGCTGCCTTTCCATATGATATCCGCATTGCTTGTGAGGCGCGCGTGCTTATGGCAGATAGTAGGATAAATACCGCCTAGAGCGACAGGCGTATTTTTAAAACGCTCTTTCAAAAGCCTTATTGCCAGATGAGCCCCGGGATACCAGTAAGTCATTCCGCTGGCCACATAGATCTCGTCTATTTCCGGAAACGCGGATAGCTTTTCCATAAACTCCGGAATAGATATGCCGTACCTGAAATAAGGCCTTTCTATATTTTTCAATATATCCGGCTTTTCTGCTTTTTCTTTTCGTATCTTTGAAAAGCCGTATTCGTCTTTGCGCCTGGCGCACCCTGCCAGGCAATCCACCAGGTTTACCTCAGCGCCTTTACCGCGCAGAAACTGGCCTATGCGTAAAAGCCCTACCGGCTTTATGCCGAAGTCATAAGCGCTGAAATCATATATCCATGGATTTATTAAAAGTACCTTTTTCATTAAAAAATAACTTTCGGGGCCTCTCTCGCGCCTTCCACTGCCTTGAAATAAACCCTAGGCCGGCTAAGGCCTCTCAAGCCGCAGAAAACACTGCCGAATATGGTCCTCTGGTACGCGTTGAAGGTTTTTACAGCGTCATTGTATCTCATCCTCTCGACCGCAATCCTGTTCTCGGTGCCTTCCAGCTGCGCCTGAAGGTTCAGAAAATTTTCATTCGCCTTCAGCTCCGGGTAATTTTCAGCGACCATTAAAATTTTTGACAGCGTTTCAGTGATCGCATTGGCTGTTTTTATCTTTTCCTGCGCGCCGGCGGCTTTTGCCCACTGGCTCCTGAGTTCTGTTATTTTTTCAAACGTGCCTCTTTCGTGCTCCATATAGCCTTTTACAGTGCTCACCAGATTCGGAATCAGGTCAACCCTTCTCTGGAGCTGATTTTCTACCTGAGCCCAGGTACTGTTTACCTGCTCATCCAGGATCACAGGCTTATTAAGCCCCGCGATAATCATCCCGCCGAAAACTATTACGACTCCCGCGATAATCAATAAAACCATGCCTATTTTTTTCATGTTTCCCCCTTGATCTTTCTCCACCGCGTAGGTGGAGCGAAGCTCCACCTGAAGCTCCACCTACGCGGTGGAGGTGGTTAGAATTACCAACTGCCTGAGGCGCCGCCGCCTCCGGAAAAGCCACCTCCAAAACCCCCGAATCCTCCTCCAAACCCTCCTGAGCCGCCTCCGAATCCCCCGCCGCCATACCAATAATCACGCCTGCGCCTGGTTGAGCCCGGCAATAACAACAGAAGCGGAACCCTCATTACCATTATAATAAAAAAAACAATAAATAAGAAGTCAAAAATAGACGGCTTTTTTGAAGGGGCGGCTACTTTTATATTTTCCAATCCAGAGATCTCAACATGATATTCGCCGGCTATGAGCCTGCTCACAACCGCAGCGCCCTGAAGAATCCCGGCGTCATAATCCCCTCTTTTAAAAAACGGGAGCATGAACTTTTCAATTATATTTTTGGCAAGCGCGTCAGGTATCGCGCCCTCCAGGCCATACCCCACTTCTATCCTCACCTGCCTGTCTTTTACAGCCACGAGCATCAGGACGCCGTTATCTTTGCCTCTCTGGCCGATGCCCCATTTTTCAAAAAGCTTTACCGCGTAGGTTTCTATATCGAGCGGCGCAGTCGTATCTATGGTCAGGACAGCCAGCTGGCTGGTGGTCTTGGCTTCGATTTCCGAAGAAAGCGCGGAGAGCTCCGCTTTTGTTTTATAAGATAAAATACCGGCGTAATCGCTCACATAACCGGCATAGTTTTTAAGATCCGCCTCTTCGCAGAACCCGATGCCGGTAAAAATAAAGAATGCGGCTATTATGAATATCTTTTTCATGAAAGCTTTTCTATCTCTTTAAGATATTTCTCAAAAAACACCTCTACGTCCCCGCCTTTTATCTTTTCGTCATTCATCTTGTCCTTCAATATGGCGATAAACACGTCTTTGGAAAGGCCGTAATAATTACAGAATTCTATGAGTATCTGTTCTTTGTCCACGGGGGGCTTTGGGGATTTCTGCCTGAGGAGCGCCCTGAACGCGGGGATGAGCGAGTTCAAGGACCCTTTCATGAGACTCTCGACGCCTTTTTTCCTGAGCCCTATTTCCAGATAAGCCTGGCGGATCCTTATAAGCTTTCCCTCTATTTCTTTTTTGCAGAAAAGCTTAAGGTTGGCCTCGTCTATCTCCAGGCCGCTGAACACGTCTTTGCCGTAGACCAAAATATTATTTTCTTTTATCTCAATAAACTCTATCGGGAAGGTGTCCTTGGATGTTCCAATATGGGACAAAGATAAAAATAAAGGCGCCGTTATCTTTTTGGACATGCCGGAATTTATGACCCGGAGCGAATCTTTCAGCTGCGCCAGCCCAAGACACTTGAATACAACGGCCAGATTTATATCCGATTTTCCCGGAATGAAATATTTTCCGGTAGCGCTGCCGTATAATACAATCGAGATTATGTTTTCTTTATGTATCCCGAGAAGCTTGATGAGATAAGGCTGGATAACGGCCTTTAATTCAGGCTTTATGCCTTCTAACTTTAAGCTTTCCATGCTGCCTCCATGCATTTTATAAATGGAATATCTGGATAATGCCTTTCCGGATAAGCATAACTGCTATTGCGGCTAAAAGAAGATTTGTGACCTTTGACAACGCCCTTGTACCTGCCTTCCCAAGAATCTTTATTATAAAACCAGAAAATGAAAGTATGACGCCTGCCAATAAAATATTGACCAGCACTGATATAAGCGTAGCAGACAGGCCGTATTCGCCTCTCATAATAAGCGATGTGGTAAGAACCGCCGGGCCTACTATAAGCGGCGTCCCGAGCGGCACTGCTCCGAGCTCCTGATTCGCATACTGGCTGCCTTTGCCCGGGCCTCTGATATCCGCCACAGCAATATAAAAAAGAATAGCCCCTCCGGCTACCATAAAATCTTCCAGAGTAATGCCCATAAGATTAAAAACAGCCTTGCCCAGAAATATAAAACCTACTGCCAGGCACATAGCTGTAATCATGGACTGAAATATTATTTTGGATTTTTCTTTTTTCTTGTGTTTTTCTGTGAGGCCTACGAAAAGCGGCAGGACACCTATAGCGTCAACCGCCACAAAGATGGGGATAAAAGCCAATAAGACATTCTTAATCATGATCTACCTCTTTCCGGTAGCTAGCGCCTATTTATTTTTTCTTTTTCTTTCCTGCTGTTTCAATAGGCTTTTTATATTTTTGATTAGAAGATATGCCCTGACTTTATTGATTCTGATAAAACCGCGAGGCTTTTTACTGTCTTCCATTGATGCAATTCTTTCTATCTATATTAATGCCGCATTATAATTTTTAACCGACATGCCGATGGAAATATAATACCTATAATAGGCGCCTTAGTCAAGGCTATAGTTTTCCGAAGAGCATCAGTACGCCGAGGATTATAAATAAAGACGCGCCGCAGTATTTTATGATCTCGGGTTTTATATATTTACCCAGAGTCGCGCCTATTAAAACCGAAACAGCCGTGATGACCATGTACGCGCAGACAGAGCCGATAAATACCGTCAATGGCTTGGATGATTTCGAAGCCATGCCTATCCCGACCATCTGAGTCTTGTCCGCCATCTCCGCGAAAAATACAGCTGTAAACGTCGCTAAAAAGATTTTCCAGTCCATGTTTCCCCCTTTGTGCTTTCAGGATAATGTACCATAACTGAAAAATATAGACAACTGTATTATTTAAATAGGCAGGTAACAGTATTGTAACAGTCAGCCCTGCGCAGACAGGCCATTCGGCACTGAAACTGGTTTCGCCGCGCGCTACGGCTTACGGCTCGTTTTTTATACTGAAGGTAGTCTTGACAGTATAAAAATCTCGCCGTAATTCCTTGCGCGCTTATACGTAAAACCCACTGATGCCGAAACGTTTCTGATGTGCCTCAGGCCTGCCGGCGCAGGGCTGCAAATACCTATTAGTGTTGCCTATCCTTGAAAGTATTGCAAATTATAAGGAAAGACCTGCTATTTTTTAGGGAGCATGATGCTGAAGGTACTTCCCCTGCCTTCCTCGCTATCCACCCAAATCCTTCCATTATGCCTTTCGACAACCTGCTTGGCCATTGAGAGGCCCAGGCCTGTGCCGTCTCTCTCTAATTCTTTTGCATTGCTGGCGCGGTAGAATTCATTAAAGATATACGGGAGTTCTTTCTTGGGTATCCCGATGCCGTTATCGCTAATCCGTATCAGCACGGAGCCGTCTTTATCCTCTATGGTTATTTCAACCTTTCCGCCTTTCGGAGTATACTTCACCGAATTTGCCAGAAGATTTGCAATCGTTTCCTCAATATAAACCTGTGCGCCTTTTATAATGTCCACCCCGGCATCTATACGGCGGCTCATGTATATGCTTTTAGCCTTTGCCCTCGGGTCCACCAGAATAATGGCGTTCTCCGCAGTTTTAACAATAGAAAAATCCTTCATCTCTATATCCCTGCTCAATTTGATGCGCGTTATCTCCAATAGCGCCTTTATGAAAAATATAAGCTTACTTGTCCTGGTGCCTGCCCTGCGTATCAGGTCTTTCTGTCCGGGATTAAGTTCTCCCAGCATGCCCTCGGCCACAGGATCGATACAGCTCTGTATGGCAGAAATGTGCTCTTTTATATCATGCGTCACGCGCAAAACATACTCGCTTTTTATCCTGTCTTTTTCTTCAAGAAGCAGATTGGCCTCTTTCAGGCTTTTTTCCCTTAATCTGAGCTTTACCGATATAGAACTCGCCATATACGCGGCCAGATACAAGGTGGTGATGAAAACAAAAGATGTGCCGAGTATATATACCTTATTCATATAAAGGTCGTTTACGACAAATCCCTTCAGACAATGATGGCCCAGGATATTGAAATATTCCAGGCCCGCCATTGATACAAAAAGACACGCAGTGAACGTGGCCTGCAGAAAGCTCGCCCTCCTGGAAAGCAGGATGCTCGCAATAATCATATGAAAGATAAAATAGAATATAAACGGATTTTCTATGCCGCCTGAAAAATGTATAAGCGCAGTAAGGCTAAGGAGGTCCAGTCCTATCTGAAGATTGGCGAAAACAATTGCCCTGGTTTCAATATCCTCAGGCTGTTTTTTCCAGATATGCCTTGTGTATAAAAAAAATGCCGAATTATACAAACCTATCAGGATAGGGATTAGATACAGGGGAAAAAACGGGAGGGAAAGCCTTACTACTTTTTGCACAACGAAAACCGTGAGGATTACGCCCGTAAGCGCGATCCATCGCAATCTGATAAGCCAGTTTATTCTCTCTAAAAGGCCTTCATATTTCATGCAGGGTTATATGGTTTTGAGCAATTTTTCAACCTTTTCCAGCAACTCTTGCGGCTTAAGGGGTTTCTCCACATAATCGTCAACCGGAAGCCATGTCTCGTCGCCTGCTTCTTTTTTAAAATCCATGCCTATCTTATCTTTGATAGCAGTCAGCATAAGTATAGGCACATCCTTACTGCCTTTGTCGCTTTTAATCTCCCTGGCCACCTCAAAACCTTTATCCATGGTCTCCATCATAACGTCAAGTATCACAAGGTCCGGGGATTCCAGCTTTACTTTTTTTAACCCCTCTGCGCCGCTTTTGGCGCTTACAATCTTGTGGCCCCTGCTTTCCAGAACTACGCGCATCGCCTCAACTATATCAGGGTCATCGTCAATAATCAAAATCCTTGCCATGCCTTGCCTCCTTAATCCGCTTTCCCCAGCCAGACATCATAAACATCCAGCAAAAAGAGAGCAAGAAAAATCATTGCTAAAAAAGTACCCGCAAATTCCAACACCCAGCTGAAAAATATCTGATTCGCGTAAGGGATCAGCCACATTGCCCCTATGTCGACAATAATCACCAGAAACGGAAGAACGGCAAAAATCCTTTTCAGCTTTTCCGAATAGCCGGTAAACATAAACAGCGCAGCCGGCAAAGCAAGAAGGTAAAGCGCGTAATAAGGAAGATACTTATGCGTGTGATCCGCCAGTTCCATAGACTCCATCGAACCGTATGCCTTCGCAATCAATGCCGGCTTCATTTCTGTATCCTGCCAGATATGCAGAAGAAGCGAAAGATAAATTAACCCTACTATACACAGCAAGGCCGTTATAAATAATTTCGCGCTTATCGGCGCTTTTGAAAGCCTTATTTTTTCCATCTTAGCACGCCTCCTTCCTTTTATTTGTTAAGGTAAAGTTCCTCATAAAGGACGATAGCCTTTTTTACGGCAAATGTGGCGCAACGCGAAGAAATCGTAGCGCCGCTCACGCCTGTAATATCCTTACCCACAGTAAGTTTGGATTCGCCGGTCTTGCCGTCATATTGGCTCAGATAGCTTCTGCGCGCAATAGGCTGGCCTCTTTTTTCTTCATAACTTAAGACCTCTACCCTGGTTACAGCGCCCTGGAGATCTAAACCGATAATAAAATCAACCGGACCCCATTTTCCGGGCTCCTCATCAAAAATAGCAACGCCTATCTTCTGCCCGTCTTTTAAAGCAAAATGGAACTCAACGCTGGTTTGGGCCTCAAACTCTTTTGACTTTGACCCTTTCTGAAAATAAACAAGGCTCCCGTCCAGCCTTTCCAAAATTTTGGATAACTCCGGATCAGCGAGCTCCTTTGTTTCAGTGGTAATCTCTACGCCTTCGCCAAAAACCTTTTTCAGGGCATCTTCTCTTGTCATAAGGCGAACCGCGTAAGTAACCCCTGAAAAACTAAACCAGGCGCATAGCGCCACAGTTAAAAATAAAACACACTTTCTAAACATGCTGCTACCTCCCTTTACCCTCCGCCTCTTTGATAAAATTAAGGCTATGTTTTAATCCGGAAGAATATAATATTTTTCCGGATTCGGTTATTATAATTACTTCCATGTCTGGAATTTTTTCCAATCTTTTCAATCCTTTTTCCGGGCCCATTATAAAAGGTATTTTTGTCCATGCCTGCGCAACAACAGGGTCATTATAAATAAGTATGACGCTCTGGACCCCCTGGGTAGGGTACCCTGTCTTCGGATCAAATATATGATGATACCTTCTGCCGTCTTTAATAAAAAACCTTTCATAATCCCCGGAACCCATCACTGCCATGTCTTCCACCTCTACGTATCCCAGTATCCCTTCGCCGCGCGGATCCTTAATGCCTATCCTCCATAATTTTGAGCCCTTTCTGCCAAGACCATATACATCGCCTCCCGCATCTATCAATGCAGAAGCCACTCCATTGGATTTTAAAACCTTTGTCGCTTCGCTGATCGCGTACCCCTTAGCAACCCCGCCCAGATCAATCCTTACAGCCATATTATCCTTGGACAGTTTTCCTTTGTCCAGGGATAAATGCTGATACCCTACATTAGCCAGGCAATCTTTTATCTCCTGCGGCGCGGGAAGATAATAATCCTTATTATAAAATCCCCATAGCTCTGCCAGCGGAGCTATGCTGATATCAAAAGCGCCGCCTGAGGTTTCGCTTACATTAAGCGCTATCTGAATCAGGCCGATGATCTCTTTATCAGAGATGGGCTCGAGCGTATGATTAAACGCATAAACAGGGCTTTTGGAATTCAGCGAGTTAAACTTCGTATCTATTTCCTGCATCCTGTTTAAAGCGAGATTTATCGCCTTTAAAGTGACTGCCTTTGGCCCCACTGCATAAATGGTCACATAAGTATCCATCATGAAGCGGGTCTCTTTTTCCACATGAAATCTGCGCTCATTATACGATCTTACCGCCCAGAGCGCTGCGAATATCACTATTATTATAATAAATACCGGTTTTAATTTTTTCACATTAAACCTTATCTACGTTAATTTCTAAATTATTGTCATTGCGAGCGAAGCGAAGCAATCTTCTTAAGAAAGATTGCTTCGTCACTTCGTTCCTCGCAATGACAATTACCAAACAACCCTTAGAACGTCGTTCTCCAGCCTATCGTATACCTGTTAGCTCTTATACTGGCTGAGCTATTTGACCTTTCGCCGTTAATCAAGGAATAATCTCCTATGATCGTAGAGCTCGGCGTTATATTGTAATTTATGCCCAGTGTTGTAGTATCATAGTTGTCGCTTAACATGGTGCTTGAGCCTGTCTTATAAAGCTCCGCGTGGCTGTATTTAAGTAAACCAGCCCATTCCGGAGTGAAATTATACAAGGCCCTTGCATAATATCCTTCCCTTTTTCCATCAGCTTTTGTAGAACCTGTAACAACCAGGTCATCCCATTTTCTGTAGATGTATTCGCTGGTTATATTCAGCTTCTCATGTTTCCAGTCAAATCCAACAACAGATTGAAAACTGCTGTCAGGATTGCCCCAGTTTCCAAAGCCAACAGATCCAAGAAGCCTTAACTGCGTATGGAATAATTCAGGCGCGATGTGCAACAAAAGCGTTTTAGAGCCGTTATTATCCGCATACCGGCTTGAGGAATTACCGTTCAATAAGCTGACATATACAGGCAGGGATAACTTTTCAAAATCAAAGTTCTTGTAAAGTTCTATTCCTGAATCATGCCATGACTCTAAATAAGCGAGCCCCTGATTCTGATGATATAACTCGTGCCACCATGTTTCTTTCGCATATTCCTCAGAAAACATCGGATTGAATACGCCTGTCTTTAGCTCTGCTCCTTTAGGCAGAAGCGCGGTAATAGTAGCGGAATGAATAACAGTGCTGCTCGTAGCGCTGCTGTTCCTCGCTATATCAGACCCGATAGACGGGGTTGCGCTCGCAGACACTGAGTTATCTATCGCCACGTCAAGTTTCAGGATATCAGACAGCTCCTTATTTAAATAGAGGTACAAATGATGAATACCCGCTGAAGTGTCGTTATGCTGGGCATCCTTACTTTCTCCGTTACCCCCCCTAACTACTCCCTCTGAGGCATCAAACATGTACAATTTAAGATGGCCTCCCACGGTTGCGCCGTCCATTACTCCGGCAGAACCTTCTTTTATCGCATCTACTGCCCTGGCGAGCTCCGGAACCTTCTTAATCTCAGCTGCCTGGGATTGCTGCTTTGTTTCAACAGCCTGGATTTTAGAGTTCATGGCGTCTATGGTCTGCTGCTGGGACTTGATAGTCTCCTGCAAAACCTTTACCTGTTCCTTCAGGTCAGAGATATCATCCGCCAGAACAAGCCCTGTACTAAAAAACAAAAATCCGCACAGGACTAACAACAAAATACTAAATTTCAACATCACCACCTCCTTTATGTTTTTTAACATTTGGTTAAAAGACTGCTTTTTACAAAAAGCTCGTCTGTTTCCAAATAAAGATTTACTATTATATCGCTCATAAACGTGATCAAATAGCGCGGGTCTTTTGCTTTTTTCAGATCCAGACTCCGGATACCTGCCTTGGCTGTCTCCCAGAACATAGGTATGGCTGTCCAGGACAAGGAAAGTATAGCCGCTATCCTTTTTCCTGAAATCCCTAAAGGCTGTAAAGGCGCCAGTATTCTGGATAATCCCCTGCCGAGATCTTCAGGCGACGTGGTCCTGGCCAGCAAAGAACTGGCCCATATGAGACAAATCAACCGCAGCGCAAATATAATACCTGTATTAAGCCCTTCGCTTGTAATATTGAAATACGCGAAGTGAGACACGACATGTTTTCCGGAATTAAAAAACACCGGGAATAGAAACGACACGAATATCAAGGAAGAGCATTTCCTGGCGCTTGAAAAAAGATACCGGAACGATATCGTTGACATGGAGGCTACTGCGGCAAAGAATACAAAAAGCGCCGCATAAAACCACAGGCTGGTAAAAAATAACACTGCAAGCGAAAGGATAACGACACAGGCTATCTTAATCTCAGGGGATATCCGATGTACGATAGAATCCCCGGCCAGATAATGGCTAAGGCTTAATCCCTGATATTGGTTTTTAACCTTCGACGCTATCCTGCTGCCTTCTGTTTCTTTCAGTTTCAGGCAGATCCTGCTGGAGACTGCGCCTGTAAACCAGCCTATAAAAACCGCTCCTATGGATAGCCACGGTAAAAATATGAATATCCCCGGGTGCTTTACCAGTATCAGATACGCAAGGCCCAGCTGGACGATATTATGCACGAGCGCGCCTGCAACGCTGATCCCCACTATGCTGAATAAGCGCTGTTTCGCGGCATGCGCCAGCCAGTATAAAAATCCCATGGTAAGCGTGCTCATAACTCCTGCAGCGAAACTCAGGATAAATCCGGGCGACATAAAAGTGCCCATCACAAAAGAGCTCAACACGGTGCGCAGAACTGTTATTTCAAGCGCGTATCCGAAACCTAAATTTACCAATGCCACCAGCGTGATTATATTTGCCAGGCCAAGTCTTAATCCCGGGACAGGATGAGGGATAAGGGATTCGGCTATCTGCAGGACACAGGCAAGAGATACCAAAAGCGCGATTTTATATATATTATTGTCTGTTGTTTGATTTTCTTTCATACTAGTAAGCTACCGCGTCTATAATCGCAGGGCCCTTTGATTTGATTTCGATCAATACCTTGTTAGGCACGCATAATAAAGTCTCGCCGTTATACTTTATCCAGCCCATATTTTTACATATATGGTGAGGGCAATCAGTATCCAGAACCCTCACTCTTCCGCCCTTAAGTTCAAGCCGCATCTTCCCGTCAAGGATAGTGATTATTTTATCCTTATCCAATCCGCTTTCTTCCAGAAGCTTATTTTCCTGATATATATATACCCTGCTCATCCCGGAAGAAGGCCCGGAACGTTTATGAATAGCCCAGAAAGAAACGATGGAAAAAAATAAAATCAATATTATAAAGACCAGGTCAAACCGCGTTGTCTTATAAAAATCTTTGTCTTCTTTTTTTCCCCGGACATTTTTCATCAACAATCAGCATATCCTGCGCATTTAAAACTGGGCTGTAAGGACAGCTGTTAACTGGTCGTTACTGGCCTCCTGCGTAGAAGGGCCTGACTCTTTATTCCAATCATAACCAAGTTTCAGAAGCGTATTATCGCTCCATCTGTACCCCATGCCAAGCGAATAACGGTCATACTTATTGGCTGTAACGCTATTTAAAACAGCGGTTACTTCATTATCCAGATCCACGTAACTGTATCTCGCGGCAGTATAGACCTTTTTAGTAATATTGTATATGCCTTCTATAAAAGCGAAATTGCCTGCCCTCTCATTAACGCCTGCGGTGCTTGTAGTATCATGGAATCCTCCGTACGAAAGCCTCACGATAGCCTTACTGTCGGAATACGCAGGCGGGTCCAGCGGTTTCGCGCCTTTTTTAAAATCATATCTTGCGTCAACTTCCCATACATTTCTCTGCCAGTCAGCCGCGCCGCTAGGCCTGGTCTTTAATCCTGCCACGGATAACTCTGCGTCAGAAGATTTCAGCCTGCCTGAATCATAATAGCTGGCGGATAAATATAGCGGATCGATCGGCGTATAATACAGTTTCCCCATAAACGCCTTTCCTCCGCCCGAATCAGAACCTGCGGTACTATTGCCATTGCTTATAGAAGCGGCCCATCCTAAAGGCTTTAATCCTATTTTATCTAATTTTATTTTGCCAGCTAATTCCAATCCTTCATCAGTGACTCCTGTATTGGCTGCAGAATTAGACGGCAATGCGCCTTCTACCGGGTTATTAGACCAGTTCTCTTCCCCGAAACCAAGCTTAAATCTTCCCAGCCTGGAAGAAAGGCTGAAAGGCGTATCTTTCAAGGACTGTATAAAATCCCTGGAAGAGAGATAAAAATAATCCAATAGCGGGCTTGTTGATGATATGCCTGTCACGCCATTGTCTAATTTAAATCTCAGGACAACTGTATTTATTTCATCCGGCTGATAACTAAACTGGATTTTCGCGTCAGGCATCTCAAAAGACCCTGAAGAAAACGAGCCTGCGCTCCCTGATTTATAATACCCTGCCGCGAATCTGCCTTTCATTTTAAGTTTTGACAGCGCATTAGAAAGATCCACTTTCGCAGCCGCGGGCGCAGCAGAGCCTGATTCCTTTATCTTTGCAAGTTCTTCCTTAGCCCTGGCTGATTCGTCTTTTGCCTTAACCTGCTCGGATTCCAGCTTTTCGATGCGCTGCATAAGCTGCTGAACCTGCTGTTTCAACACCTGGATTTCTTCATCTGTCCCTGCAAAACTGCAAGGGATAAACAATGCCCATAACGCTAACGCCAGCATAGCTATCAATACACTTTTCATATCTCCCCGCTTTTATCATGCGCCATCCTGCGCATCATGTAATCTGCCAGCGTGCTTAAACTCTTCTTGAAACACGATTCCTCCAGCCCGGACAGATGATCCTTCGATCTATTAATATACGAACACGCGTCTTCTCTTGTTTTTAAAAATGCGGGCGAATCAATAAACCTGCGCCGTATTTCCTTAAACGCCCCTTTCTCCTGCTGTTTCAAAAGACGCATGATCCTGGTTTTGTCCTTTGAGCATGATAAAAGGTTCAGCGCGGGCAAGGTCAATTCACCCATATTAAAGTCAGCTCCCGGAACTTTTCCGAGTTCTTTATCCTTGCCTATAAGATCCAGGCAATCATCGATAATCTGAAACGCTATGCCGAAATTAAGCCCGTACTTTCTTAAAGAGAGCTTCATTTCTTCGGGACAGCCGGACGCAATCGCGCCTGCTTCACAGGACGCTGCAAAAAGAGTAGCTGTCTTTTTCTTTATGATCAATAAATACCTTTTCTTTAAAAGGGATATGTTATCCCTTTCGCACACCTGGACCAGCTCTCCCTCGCACATCTCTTTCGCGGCAGAACTGATACAATCCAGTATATCCATGCTGCCGCAGCGCGAAACAAGCTGGAACGCTATGGAATAAAGGTAATCGCCGAGGGCGATAGAGATATCCTCTCCGAATTTTGTGTTGATCGTGGGCTTATTGTGCCTGAGGTTGGCGTGATCAATAACATCGTCGTGGATCAGGGACGCCATGTGGATCAGCTCGACGCTAGTGGCGATCTTTATCAGCTGTTTTTCTATTTCCGGCGCCTGAGCGCCTGAAACCGCCTTGCCGGACAGAGCTACCAGCGCAGGCCTGAGCCGCTTGCCCGGAGAGACAAGCACATAATTATTTATATTCAGAATAGACTTTCTTTTCGACCTCCCGAGGCTATCCCTTAAAAGATCCTCGATCTGGGCTAATTCTTTTTCAACCGGCTTATAGATCTCTCTCAAAAGCATTTTACTCCGCCTTTTCCTTAAAAAAATGTCTTCAGCAAAAAAGATGCGCCCATAAGAAAACTCACCATAATATGCAATCTTATGACGCCTGCATTTGCAGGCAACAGCTCATTTACCTTATCGAAATTCGCCCTGGAAACCTTCATTATCCTGAAGGCAGCCGGGATAGTTAAAAAAGTTACAAGGCTTATCCATGGCAGGCTTCTAAAAATAGCGCATACAGCAATAATAACATATACCAGACATAGAAGTATATTAAAAAATATAACAGCTTTTTCTTTCCCCAGGAGCACCACAAATGTGTTTTTATTTACCGCTTTATCGGCCTCATAGTCAGGGAATTCATTTATAAAAAGTATCAGGCCTACCAGGATGCCGACAGGTATGGATGCCCAGAACGCTGTCCAGGAAAATCTCATGGCTTGGGCGTAATAAGACCCCATTACAACAAGCGGGCCGAAACAAAAACCCACCACTATTTCGCCAAGGCCCCTGTATCCAATCTTCAAAGGAAGCGCTGTATAAAAAAATCCCAGGAACACGCCTGTGATTCCCAGAAATAATATTACATTCGTAGCCATCCTGTGATTAAGCCATAGCCCTATAAGAGACCCAGCGCTGAAAAAGACAAGGCTTAGCGCCAGGATTTTTTTGGGCGATATCATGCCTTCCTGTATGACCCTGCTGCCTCCGCTGAAAGGCGTCGGATTTTTATTCAGCCAGTCGTTTTTTGTAACGTGGTCGAAATAATCATTACACGTGTTAGCCGCCAGATGCAGCAAGCTTACCCCTAGCAGCACCATGAAAAAAATCAAAAGGTCAAACCTTCCTGCCTCCCGCCAGCTTATCGCAGCGCCAAGCGCTGCCGGCATTAAAGCGGCTGTCAAAAACGGCGCGCGAGCTGCCTTTATCCAGACTGCGAAACGCTTAAAACTTATCATAGTATATGTATATATCCTCTATGCCTTTTTTGGTAAGCACAGTTATGGAAGCGTCTATCATGGGCGGCGGACCGCAAAGATACGCTTCTGTATGCCCGTTTCCGACTACTGTCCTTTCCACAACCTGGGTAATCAGGCCTGTCTCGCCTCTCCAGCTATCCTGAGGCTTTGGCTCTGAAAGCGCCGGGATATATTTAAAATTCGGGAACTCTTTCGAAAGCATGAAAAGCTCTTCCGTAAAGAAAAGATCCTTTTTGCTGCGCGCGCCGAAGAAATACGTGACCTTTCTCGGCATATTTTTTTCTTTCAGATGCAATAATATGGAACGTATCGGCGCCATGCCGCAGCCGCCGCCAATGCAGACTATGTCCCTCGTAGAATCCTCCCTCAGGTAAAAATCCCCAAAAGGCCCTGTAAGCGCGATCTTATCATTTATATCCAGCACTTCATGTATATACGAGGAGCACATGCCGTTCGGCACTAAGCGCACGATCAGTTCCACTATATTATCCTGCGAAGGCCTGGACGCGACAGAATATGCCCGGAACTCATCTGTTTCCGGTATCTTAAACTGCACGTACTGGCCGGGCTTGAAGCTTATAGCGGAAGGTTCTTCTAATTTCAAAAAGACATGTTTTATATCTGCGGTAAGGTCCAATATCTTGGCCACTACCGCCTTATATTCCTGGGCAGACAGAAGTTCCGGGGAAATCAAGACCTCGATATCGTTCTTTACCTTAACCTGGCAGGCAAGCCTGACTCCCCTGAGCCTGTCCTTGCGGGAGATAAACACCTCTTCGGTCGGCAATATACTGCCTCCGCCGCTTAATATTTCTATTTTGCAGTATCCGCAAGTCGCCTTGCCTCCGCAGGCTGACGGCACAAAGATCTTATTCTGGGCGAAATAGCTCAGGAGATTATCGCCTCCGTCAACAGTCAGGATCTTTTCCTTATTAATAGTGATCCTGCACTCCCCATAGGTAACAAGAAACTTCTCCGCTATCACGAGAAGTATGGCAATCACCGCCAGAATAGCATTCATTATGAGTATAGCTGTCATTGTAGCGTAATCATCCCCGCGAAGCCCATAAAGGCAAAAGCCAAGAGCCCCGCGATAATCATTGTAATGCCCGCTCCCCTGAGGCCTTTCGGCACATCGGAAACAAGCATCATCTTTTCTTTTATAGCCGCCATGATTATGATAGCGAGCGCCCATCCTGCGCTCGTACCTAAAGAATAAAATACTGTCTGGATAAAATCATACTTCCTTAACACCATGAAAAGACACACTGCCAGGACAATGCAATTGACAGTAATGAGCGGAAGAAATATCCCGAAGGAAGACTGAAGCGGCGGGAAAAATTTTTCTATAAGCATCTCCAACAGCTGCACTGTCGCCGCGATAACAATAATAAATATAAGGTATGAGATTATCTCGGCTTTTGCAGGCACGAGGATCAGCCAGTATATAGGCCAGATAATAATGGCGGTCAATGTGACCACGAATATGATAGCCACGCCCATACCCAGGGCTGTCTTAAAATTCCTTGAAATAACTATAAAAGGGCACATCCCCAATATGTACACAAGCGCTATATTATGCGTAAATATTGCGGCGACCAGAAGGATTAACGGATTAGTCGCGTTCATTTTTAAGCCTCTGTCTTTTTAGCAATAGTCCTGAATATCCACAGATAAACCCCTAAAAGAAAAAATGCGCCCGGCGCGATAGTCATTACCACCCAGTTTACCCAGGATCCGGGCATTACCCTGTAGCCGAGAAGCGTACCGAAACCGATTGTTTCTCTTACAAACGCCATCAAGATAAGCATGAAAGTATAGCCTATGCCGCAGCCTAACCCGTCAAGCGCGGAAAGAAGCGGCCCGTTTTTAATAGCGTATGTCTCTGCCCTTCCCATAATGATGCAGTTTGTGATAATAAGCCCGACGTACGGCCCAAGCTCCTCGCTTATGGGCGGGAAATACGCCTTAAGAAACCTGTCCACGCAGATTACAAACGTGGCGATGATAACCATGTAGGCAAGCATGCGCACGCGGCTAGGTATAACATTTCTAAAAAGAGAAACAAGGAGCGAGCTGAAAACTATGCAAAATGTCACCCCCAGGCCCATGGCAATAGCATTATCCATGCGGTTTGTTATGGCAAGCATGGAGCATAGCCCGAGGACCATGCAGAATGTGGGATTGTCCTGCCACAATCCTGCTATCAGGGCCTTGAACCATTTCGCGTTCCTGAAACTTCTTTTTACTGTCTTTTTAGGCGACATAGATTATCTATTATTCAGTTGTTCTTTCAGGATGCCGGCGTTTTTCTGCAATACGCTATTCAATAATCTTTCCAATGCCCTGCTCGAACCTGTGGCCCCGGTAATAGCGTCCACTTCGTTAACGGCGCTGGATTTGCCTTCAGGCATAAATACCAGCCTGGGAAAAAATTCCTTGCCCCGGAACTGTTTTAAAAAACCATGTTCAGCGATCCTTCCTCCGAGCCCGGGGGTTTCCTCCTGAGATACTATCTTTATGGCTTTTATGCTTTTTAAATCCGGGTTAATGCTGGCCACCCCTGATATAGGGCCCCAGAGCCCGGGCCCGTAAAACTCAAAAGCTGCTGCGCCGTCTCGTGAAATAAAAAACTCGGTTTTGCCGGCATCCAACACCCTGACCTTATCGTTAAAGATAGCGAGCGCGCTGCCAGTTTCATAGGTAATTTCCAGCGCGCCAAGCACGGCCGATTTCAGCTTCACTTCTTCATTTTTAAAAATCAAAGGCTGGGTAAATGAATTCACGCCTACAAGCATTACGCTTGATACGGTACCCATCACCAGAACAAATAAAATTATCTTTAACGCTTTCATCTTTTCTTATACCTTATTCTCAGCACCATTGTATCTATAAGGGGCGCAAAGGCATTTATTAAAAGTATGCTGAACATAACGCCTTCCACATATCCTGAAAGGTTCCGGATCAATAACGTCAGTATCCCGAGGAGCGCGCCGGATATCCATTTGCCCGGCCTGGTAAAAGGGCTTGTGACGGGGTCTGTAGCCATAAAAAAGGCGCCTAAAAGAAGGCCACCTGAAAGAAGCTGGAACGGCCCCAATGCGAATTGGGTATGAATCAGGTGATTACTCAAATAAGGAAAAACAAATACTGTAGCGAGATAAGCTAAAGGCAGCCGCCAGTCAACTATGCGCATAACTATCAAAAATAGCCCTCCGGCAATGATAGCAATGCGGAATGTCTCGCCTATACAGCCGGCAGACTGGCCAAACATAAGGTTTGAATAGGAAGTAAGTATGCCCTGGTTTTTAAAAAGCACCAGCGGCGTAGCGGTCGTCACGGCGTCCACGGTATTTTGAAAATGCGTAAAGCCTCCGAGGCCTTTATTAAAAGGCAGCTGCCAGTTAATTGTCATGATCTTCGGAAAGGATATCGTAAGAAATACCCTTCCTACTATAGCCGGGTTAAAGATATTTCTGCCTGTGCCGCCAAAGACCTCTTTACCGAACATGACGCCGAACATGACCCCCACAGCCACTACCCATAAAGGGACGCCCGGAGGAAGGATAAGCGGGAATATCAAACCTGTTACCAGAAACCCTTCATGTATCTCTTTTTTTCTGAATACGGCAAAACATACCTCTATAAGCCCGCCGAAAATATAAGAGGTCATGATCACGAGAAGGACCCTCAGTCCCCAGAAATATATTGAGGCTATCGTAACAGGCAGAAGCGCGATGATAACAAGCGACATCAGGCGCTTAATATCCATATTGTCCACGATATGAGGAAGCGCGGTAACCTTATCAGTGCCAAAAAAGAATCCATCCATGGCATTCAGCACCGGCTTGAATGTTTTCAGATATTTATTATTTCCTGCGATTATTTTTACCTGGTCTAATGTATTTTTTATAAAACGCATTTTTCCCCGCTTATAGTTTTGTAACGCCTCTGTATTCTTCTATGCCCTTGAGGTTAAAATAAGGCAGTATGCACTGGGTGCTGTCGCATCCCTGCATGGTAAGCTTATCCTGGCCGTCTTTTATGATTTTCATGAGCGATATTTTTGAAGGGCACACATAACTGCACAGCCCGCACTCGATACAATTAAATATGCCGTAGTTCATCAGGGTCTCGTCTATCAGACTGCGCTGGACATGCTTGGCCAGGAGATGGGGTATTATTTTAACAGGGCAAACCTCTTCGCAGAAACCGCAGGAGATGCAAGGCCTCTCCTCTCCGTGCTCATTGGTATCAGGCGCCCTCTTTACCCAGGGAAGTATTTCTGCCAGAAAAGCCCTTGTGTAAGAATCCCTGGTTTTACCAGGCCTCATAAACGAGAGGAATTCCCTTTCCCTTTTTTCCGGTATGGCCACTATATGAGAAAATGTCCTGTCCACAGGCAAGCTGATATCGTTTAACTGGAATCCAGTCAGGAGGCTGTTCAGAACCACTCTGACAGGCGTTTCGGTTTTAACCCTCCCGGCAAGTATATCTTTTAAAGACGTTCCTACACGCACCTTTATGTGGATATTATCTTTTATCGAGGGGCCGCAGATAGCGATAATCCTTTCTATAAACGGCTTGCCTTCGCAAACCGCTTCATAGACGCCCAGGACAGCCTGGATATTCAGGATCACTACGCCGATATTTGCTGCTGAATAGCCGTATGGAAAATTCTGATTGAGTATGGTGGGGACGAGTATTTCATCGTAGCCCTGGGGATATTTCGGTTCCAGCGGATATGTGTCGAGCCATTCTAACTGGGATGTTAGCTTCGTTACCTGTTCTATTATGTTTCTCTTTTGCGCATTCAGGCTCAGATGCACTTTGGAGTTCGGCATGATCCTTTTAAGGATCTTTACGCCTTCTAAAAAATTTAAGAGGTTTTTGTCTTTAAGCAATAGCTCCAGAGAGATATTATAAGGCTCTGAGCCCACGCCATGCACAATAAGGTGTTTTACTTCTTCCGGCGGAATGATCGAGCTTTTAAAACGGGTAGGGATGCCTTCTCTATCCAGCGAGCTTACGCCTGAGAGGTAAATCAATTCTTCTATTTTTTCATTACTTAATCTCGCCCAGTCCGGCGAGCATCCTTCCAATCTGGGGATCTCCCCGGAGGCATTGGTTGTCCGGATGATAACCATGGTGGTCTGGCGTTTAAAATAATTTATCCGCTTAACCTCTTCGACAACCCCGTTCACTGAAGAGTGTATCGGGGATGAAACAACGCTGTCGTCCCTTGCGATTGTCTGGCCGGCAAATACCGCATCTCCCTTTTTAACCAGGCTTTTCAATTCCGTGCCAAAACCCTGCTTGAGCGGTATGATCACTATGGCCGGTATCTGGTTTTCCACAATTACAGGCCTGGCCTGGCCGTTAAAATTTTTGAACTTGTATCCGCCCCTGAATGTCCTGGCAGGTTTTAACATGTCATGACCGCCTATGCTTTATATATACAGGGCAGGCCTTCTTTTCCTTTTCCCTGCAGCTTTTTATTTCCCAGCAAGCAGTTGTGCTTAGTATCTTTTTAACGCCCTGGATGTTTATCCTATTTTTCCGGATCATATCTTTTATCTTTTCCAAACGGTCGATATCGTATTTTGAATAGAACCTGTTTTTACCCAGGCGGGCAGGCTTTATCAATCCTTTTGTCTCCCAGATCCGCAGTGTGGCTGGACAAACCTTGATAAGCTTCGCAGTAATTCCTATGGTGTAAAGAGGTGTGGCGTAGTTTTCTTGCACTTTATTTCCCTATATATAATAGATGTTTTTATATCATATATCAATATCATTGGCAAGTACTTTTTTTATTTTTATTCTTGGAAAAAAGTGTATAATGGTAGCTATGATTTACGACCCATTCCAGGAAAAAGCCATCAATTATATCAATGAAGGTTACTCTGTAATAGTGTCCGCGCCTACGGGCGCAGGCAAAACCGTCATAGCCGAACACGTGATAAACGACTGCCTGGCAAAAGGCACCAAGGCTATATACACGGCTCCCATAAAAGCACTCTCTAACCAGAAATTCAGGGATTTCCAGGAAAATTTCAAAGACCACATAGGCATACTCACGGGAGATGTCACTATAAATCCGACGGCATCCATACTCATCATGACAACGGAGATCTTCAGGAACAAGGTGCTGGCAGAAGAAACCAATCTGAACGAATATTCCTGGATAATCTTTGACGAGATACACTACCTGGACGACTACGAACGCGGCACCGTGTGGGAAGAGTCCCTTATATTCCTGCCGCCCGGGATGAAGATGCTGGCGCTATCGGCAACCATACCAAATATAGACGAATTTGCCAAATGGATCGAGTCGATACATAAAAAACCCTTAAAAGTGGTCAAAGAGGATAAAAGGCCCGTGCCGTTACATTTCTTTTACCAGTGCCACAATAAAATCCTGGATAATACGAGAAGCATGATGAATACCGGGCGGCATGAACAGTTTAAGCCGAATAAGCCTGTGGGCCTCGTAGAATACCTTTTTGACAATAATAAGCTGCCCTGCATATATTTCTGCTTTTCAAGAAGGCACTGCGAGAGGCTCGCAGAGGAAATCATGTGTTTTGATTTTTTAAATCCTGACGAGAAACAGTCTATAAAAACGCTTTACCGCGAGCTGCGGCAGAGATTTGACCTTTTGAATGAAAAAAGCGCTGAATTTATGCTTCCTTTCATAGAAAGGGGTGTCGCGTTCCATCACGCAGGCATGATGCCCACGCTGAAGGAAGTCGTGGAGAGGCTTTTTACCTCGAGGCTGATAAAGGTGATATTTACCACGGAGACATTCGCGCTGGGCATAAACATGCCTGCGCGGACAGTCGTGTTTAATGAACTCAGGAAATTCTACGGGAATTTTTACGGCACTTTGAAGACCAGGGATTTCTACCAAATGGCGGGCCGTGCGGGAAGGCGCGGCATAGACGAAGAAGGATTTGTCTATTCCAGGGTAAACCTGCGCCATACCTCCGGACAGGAATTAAATAAAGTGATTTACGGCACCCCGGAAAAGGTGGAAAGTAAATTCAACGCGTCTTACGCCACCATATTGAACCTTTACAGTAAATACAAAGAAAAACTATACGAGATATACCCGCTCTCATTTCATTATTTTCAGGCAAATAAGCACTCGAGGCGGAAAGCGCTGGACCTAATGTATAATAAAGTGAGGCTATTGAAGGACCTGGGATATATAAAAAATAACGCTCTAACGAAAAAAGGCGAGTTCGCCAGCAAGATCTACGGTTATGAGCTCTCTCTCGCAGAGCTCTACGGAAAAGGGATCCTGGAAAATCTGTCGGAAACCGAGCTGGGGATACTGTGTATGGGACTTGTATTTGAACCGAGAAAAAACAGTGTCCTGCCGAAACTTTCCAAAATCACAAAATCCATCAGAAATATCACTGATACAGTTTTAGACAACATAGAAAGATTTGAGAGAAAGTTAAAGATAAGGCCTTTCAGCAAAAGATATCACTTTCATCTTTCGCTATGCCTGGAGGCATGGGTAAGAGGAGAAAATTTTGATAATATGCTGAGGCTTACGGATTCCGACGAAGGGGAGATAATACGCTATTTCAGGATGGCGGTTCAGATACTGAGGGAACTCATGGATACGCCCTGCTCTTCGGAATTCAAAGAAAAGGCCTTAAAACTAATCCGCATCATTAACCGCGATATAATCGACGCTGAAAAACAGCTACGAGGGTAACCTGCGAGGCTGGACTAACGCGCGCTGCCAGTTTCTTTCCTTGATATCTTTGGCTACGTAGATATTTTCTCCGGTAAACGGATTTTTTCCTGTCCAGTACATGGCAGCTGACGCTGTCATGGGGAGCGGTATAAAATCCTGGATCTGTTCCGGCCTGATTTTTCTTTCTGAAAGGTATCGCGCCATTTCCAGGCTCGCGGGCTTATCCGCGCCGGGATGAGACGTGATAAAATAATTTACGATAAACTGTTTTTTGCCGAGATCTTTATTTATATCCTGAAATCTCCTTACAAATCTTTCATATACCCTGATGCCCGGCTTATTCATAAGCTCCAGGACTTTAGCGGAAACATGTTCGGGAGCTACCTTTAGATATCCGCTTACGTGTTCCCTGCATAAAGCCTTCAGGTATCTGTCAGACTGCCTGTCTGTCAAAAGATCGTACCTGAGACCGCTACCTATAAATATATGTTTTACGCCTTTAATCTTTTTGACCCTGTCCCAGAGGCTCAGGGTTTCGTCGTAACCAAGCTCGAGATTAGGGCATTTCGAAGGCATAAGGCATCGTTTATCTTTACAAGCTCCGCGGCGTTCCCATGATTTGCAGGCTGCGGCGTATAGATTTGCGGTAGGGCCTCCTATATCAGTGATGGTGCCTTTGAAATATACCTGCTGAGCCAGGATTTCTACCTCTTTAACTATGGATTCCCTGCTTCTCGACTGTATTATGCGGCCCTGATGAATACCGAGCGAACAGAAACTGCATTCGCCGCTGCAGCCTCTGTGGGAGGTGATAGAATTTTTTATTGTCTCAAAACCTGGCACCCCGCCTTCTTTGTCATAGTCAGGATGAGGAAGTCTGGCGTAATCCAATAGATATATCTCGTCCAGTTCTTTGGTCGTCAGCGGTTTTTCCGGAGCTAGCTGCACGACAAATCTATCACCGTGCTTCTGGGCAATCGTTTTGCCCCTGATAGGATCTGATTCCAAATAAAATAATCTGAACGCCTCGTTAAATTTATCCTTGTCTTTTTCAACATCTTCAAACGAAGGTATTTCTATATGATTTTTCAGGCGCTCCAATGTCTTTTTTACAATCACTGTCCCGCGTATATTATCAAAACTTTTTATGTCCTCTTTATTTTCTATGCGCCTGGCTATTTCTACGATCTGTTTTTCTCCCATGCCGTAGATAAGTAAATCCGCCTTTGCATCCAAAAGGATCGAGCGGCGAATCGTGTCTGACCAGAAATCATAATGAGCAAGCCTTCGCAGGCTAGCCTCTATGCCTCCCAATACAATAGGCGTATCAGGAAAAAGCTCTCTTACCTTATTCGCGTAAACAATAGTAGCCCTGTTCGGCCTCAGCCCGATCTTTCCGCCCGGAGAATAATCGTCCTCTCTTCTTTTGGAGCGGTTAATGGTGTAATTGGCGAGGATCGAATCCATATTTCCGGCGGTTATGCCGAAAAATAATTTTGGTTTTCCGAGTTTTAAAAAATCGTCCGAGGCCTTCCAGTCAGGCTGAGCTATAATGCCTACCTTATACCCGGCGCGCTCCAGGACCCTCGCGATAACAGCCGCGCCGAAAGAAGGATGGTCCACGTACGCATCGCCTGTCACCAGGATAATATCCAGATGATCCCATCCTCTATCCTGCATGTCCTTTTTTGAAACAGGTAAAAATTTATTCATAATTTAAACTCTGCGCTACTCACCGATAATCTTTATCAAAACCCTCTTTTTTCTCCGGCCGTCAAATTCGCCGTAAAAGATCTGTTCCCACGGCCCGAAATCAAGCTCGCCTTTTGTAATAGCAACTACCACTTCTCTGCCCATGATAGTCCTTTTCAGATGCGCGTCGCCATTATCCTCTCCTGTGAGATTATGCTTATACTTATCGACTCCGTACGGCGCGAGCTTTTCCACCCATTTAAGGAAATCCTCGTGAAGGCCTGATTCATTATCGTTGATAAATACGCTCGCCGTGATATGCATGGCATTCACCAGGCAGATACCTTCTTTTATCCCGCTTTCAGCCAGGGCGTTTTCCACTTCAGAAGTAATGTTCACTATCTCATATCTATTTCTGGTATTCATCCAGATGTAATCTGTGTATGATTTCACAATTCACCTCATCTCCGTTCTCCGAACGGGGTAGTTACCCCCGTTCGGAGAACGGAGGCGGTTACGTTTATAGAAATGCAGAGGAAACAGTGTCTGAAAACAAAAATCCTTTTTCAGTAAGCATTATACCTCTTTTCTCCCGGGTCAGCTCATCTATTTTATACTCCAGAAGGGCATCTTTCGAAAGCTCATCAAGAATGCCTTTTTCCAAAGTGTCCTCGAAATCAAAGCCTGTTTTATTTTTGAACCAATCATAATCTATGCCCTGCCTGGTCCTTATTTTCACTGCACTGGTTTCCCTGGCCATCCTGATGCCTGATAGATTTTCGCTGTACGTAATAAGGCTAACGCCTTTAACGTACCTATCAATATACTCTTCTACGTCCCGCACATTTTCAGAACGCGTCCCGTCTATATAAGAAACAGCTGACGGGCCAAGGCCTATATAAGGAAGATTATCCCAGTAATTCAAATTATGAGCGCATTCAAAACCTGGCTTGCTAAAATTTGAAACCTCGTAATGATCAAAGCCTTTGGATGGAAGATAAGACATCGTATATCCATACATCTCCGCCAGGACATCATCATCTAAAGCTACGATGCGGTTTTTTTCTCTCATCCTGAATAGAGGCGTACCCTTTTCATAACTCAGGGAGTAGCAGGATATGTGCCTGGCGGCGCAGCCTGCGGCTTTTTCAAGCTCGAGCTGCCACGCCTTTAAATCCTCTCCGCTTGAGCCGAATATCATATCAATGCTTATATTTCCAAAACCTGATTTTTTTGAAAGTTCTATCGCATCCATCGCACCTTTTGCATCATGAATCCTACCGAGAAGCTTTAGTTTTTTATCGTCAAAAGACTGGACTCCCATGCTGATGCGATTCACGCCTTTATCCAGGAATAATTTAAGTTTTTCTGAATCTACGCTTTCAGGATTTGCCTCTATAGTAAACTCCATGCCGGGCGTTATAAATTTTTTTAAACCCGACAACAGCTTATCCAGTAAATCCAGGTTTAAAATACTAGGCGTACCGCCGCCTATATAAATACTGGAAAACCTCTGGTTCAATCCCTGAAGCTCGTTTAAAATCACAGATATGTACGAATCCGCCAGGGTTTCGGAGTACAGGGCGCTATAAAAATCGCAGTAAAGGCATTTCTCTCTGCAAAACGGTACGTGTATGTATAATCCTGGTTTAGTATCCGTCATATAACCTGTTCTGAAAGCTGCATCCAGCGTTTACCGAAATAGCGCCTCGTCATTAAAAGACACTGGCACGCTATGGAAATATTCATAGACCACCAAATGCCCTGGGCGCCAAGCCCAAGATAAACCCCAAAAAAATAGCTCAAAGGAATACGCACAAGCCACACGCTTCCCACTACAATAGCCATGACGGCCTTCATGTCCCCTGCGCCGCTCAACCCGCCTCCAAGTATAACGCCCCATGCCATGACCGGCTCGAAAAGAAGCGCAATGAAAATATACCTGAGCGTCTCGTTTATGACAACGCTATCCCCTGACAGAAACGGGGCGATGGACTTCGCATTAAGCACCACCACGAGAGTCAATATAATAGCTATAAACACTCCCGTGATAGCCGTTGTTATGCCTTTTTTAAACGCCTGATTATTTTCTTTTTTGCCAAGGGCGTTACCTACCAGTACCGCATTTGCCATATTGAAGGCAAAAGCAGGAAGAAATATGGCGGATTCTATTTTCAAGCCGTTTGTAAAAGCTGCCATGATCTCTATATTCATAGCCGGCAATAAACTTAATATTAAAAAAAGCGCTATTACGCCAAGCTGCCAGAATACCTGCAATAATGCCGAAGGCCAGCTGATATCCAGCATTTTTTTAAACATCAGCATTGAAAAATTAAAACCTTTTGTTATAAACCTTCCGGCAAAACCAAAGTTTATCACAGCGCCTGCAAATAAACTTATTACAGTCGCCGCGCCTATGCCCATGTAGCCGAGAGGCGTGCCAAACGCAAATATAAAATTCAAGGCTATATTCAGAATGCACACGATAGTCATTGTAAAAAGGGAT
>Ga0210050_1000511_pt1 | contig 49024 bp, 56 predicted proteins | sample CryGey132114_all_FD_185463 | JGI IMG/M metagenome (GOLD analysis project Ga0210050, IMG submission 185463) | Groundwater microbial communities from aquifer - Crystal Geyser CG22_combo_CG10-13_8/21/14_all (SPAdes) (version 2) | ecosystem: Environmental > Aquatic > Deep subsurface > Groundwater ... | reverse complement strand
TCTGTCTCGGAGTGTCCAGCTCTCCATAGAGCTTCAATTCGGTCGCGAGCCCTAAAGTCCAAATGTTTAAATGAATTTCTCATATATTTTCATTCTATATGAGTTGCATTTCAAACAAGAATTTTCAACCCTTTTAAAATCGACCCACCGGGTCGGAGGATATCAGAATGCGTACCTTTTTTCTTTTTTTCTTCTCCGCTTTCTTGCTCGCGGGGTGCGCAGGCACTTTGTATGTCGCGGATAGTGTGGGAGGGGAGACCATAACGCTTCGGCGTGGTGGTATGAACATAACTATTACGAACAACAGTCGGCAGGACGCCGTTGCACACATCAGTGCGGGTGCTTCACCGATTGGTCTCTGGAAGGACGGCGCTTTATACACGGCGCGGTTTGTAGAGGTTGCGCCCGGGGATGTGGTTAAGGTGTTCATTCAGCAGACCTATCCAAGGTCTCGGACAATTACTCTGATGTCCACTTTGTGGGTTGGTGAAGAAAGGATCATGTCCACCACAAGGACCTTCACCTTCCCAAACCCCAACAGGGAATACCGCGGGGATTACCTGCGGTGGGACATTCGGTGATTGTGTTGGTGGGTTGGGCCGGTTCGCGCTATGTGCGAACCGGCCCTTTCGTTTTTAATTTATAGACACACACGGATAATGTGTGGTATAAAGCACATAGCAAACTCTAAAAAACGTACATTTAAATACACCAAAAACAGAGGCCAACATGAAACAATTTACTTGTTTTTTACTCGTCGTCTTTGTTTTGTGATAATATCCTAATATGAAGAAAATAGTTTCAAGAGAAGAATTAGGAAGGTTTGTTCGTGATTTTCTAGAAAAAATAGAACCACATTCAAACAAAGCAACAACGATTGTTCTTTTTGGTAACCTTGGGGCTGGTAAGACAACATTTACACAAGAATCAGCAAAATATTTTGGTATAAAAGAAGTGGTCACAAGCCCTACTTTTGTAGTAGAAAAAATATATAAATTAAATAATCAAAAATTTTCACAACTTATACATATTGATGCATACAGACTCACAAAAGGATCTGAGTTAAAAGCTCTAGGATGGAAGGAGTTAATAGAAAACCCTTCAAATGTTATATTTATAGAGTGGCCGGAAAACGTAGAAGAAGTTGTTCCAAAAGATTCAATACAAATCACTTTTGATGTGGTTGATGAAAAATCAAGAAGTATAGAAATAATAAATAATATATAGGCCTATAATTTTAAATTTCGAATTTTAATTCAATTTTAAATGTCTAAATGTTTTAACCTGCCTGCCGCCTGCCTGCCTGCCGGTGGGCAGGGCAGGCAGGAATTAAATCATTTGAAATTCATTCCCTGACCGACTGCGTCAGTGGGCTAGGTAAAATTTTAAATTCACAATTCATAATTCATAAGAGCATGACCACCAATAATAAATTATCAAAAAACAAAAGCCCTAAACAAACACTTGTCCTTCTTGATTCACACGCGATATTACATCGCGCGTATCACGCCCTACCAGACTTTACTTCTAGTCGAGGGGAGCCAACAGGCGCTCTGTATGGTCTTTCGACTGTGTTGATGAAGATAATAAAAGACCTAAAACCGGATTATATTGTTGCAGCTTTCGATTTGCCAAAACCAACATATAGGCACGAGATATATGATGATTATAAAAAAGGTCGTGCAAAGACAGATGACGCTCTTGTGGAACAAATAAAGCGCTCTAGGGACGTGTTCAGCGCATTTTCTATACCAATATATGACAAAGAGGGTTTTGAGGCCGACGATATTTTAGGCACGATTGTAGAAGAGATGAAAGAGAGGAAAGATATAGATATTGTAATTGCCTCTGGAGATATGGACACCCTGCAGCTGGTTTCTGGCACAAAAGTTCGTGTATATACACTAAAAAAAGGAATTAAAGATACAATAATTTATGACGAAGAATCTGTTTTTGAAAGATTTGGTTTTAAACCAAAACTACTTACAGACTACAAAGGGCTTCGCGGAGATCCATCTGATAACATAATAGGAATAAAAGGTATTGGCGAAAAAACAGCAACCATTCTTATATCTCAGTTTGGGACGATAGAAAATCTTTTCAAAGAGATAAAGAAAAACAAAGAATCGTTCAAGAAGATTGGTATTACAGACAGGGTATTAAACCTGCTTATAGAAAACGAAGAAGAGGCTTTATTTTCAAAAGAATTAGCAACAATAAGGAAAGATGCGCCTATAGATTTTGTGTTGCCTCCCAAAAAATGGAGCGACTCTGTGAACACAGAGAAAATTTTTGAGCTTTTTGATGAGCTTACATTTCGTACACTAAAGGAAAAAGTTTCTGATGTTTTTGGTGTAAAGACGAATAATCTTACAAGGCAAATGAGTTTTAATGAGTCTGGCGTGGAGAGTGTCCCAGAAGAAGAAATTATAAAAATTGGTCTTGGTTTATGGCTCCTTGACTCAACAATTTCAAACCCAACACTTGATGATATTCTTCGTTACGCAAAAACAAAAGATTTTAATTTAGCCAAGAAAAAAATAATTGAAGAAATAAAAAAACAAGGCCTTCTTTATGTTTATGAAGACATAGAGCTTCCACTGGTTCCAATACTTAATAAAATGAGCGAAGATGGAGTTCTTATAGATGTAGAATATTTAAAAAACCTTTCAAAGGAATACCGTAAAATATTAGAAAAAATAGAAAAGAAAATATGGGAAAGGGCTGGGGTTGAATTTAATATAAATTCACCAAAACAGCTTGGTGAAGCTCTTTATGACAAAATGGGAATTAGCACTTCTGGTGTTAAAAAAACATCAACTGGTGCCAGGTCCACAAGAGAGTCAGAGTTAGAAAAGCTTCAAGAAGCAAATCCAATTATTGGTGATATTCTAGAATATAGAGAACTACAAAAACTACTCTCAACATATATAGACGCAATACCAACACAGATTGGTGAAGACGGTAGACTACACCCAACTTTTGTCCAGACAGGAACAACAACAGGACGCATTGCTTCACAAAATCCAAACGTACAAAACATACCAATACGTACAGAGCTTGGTCGCAAAATAAGAAATACGTTTGTTGCTGAAAAGGGTTATAAAATTGTTGCTATCGACTATTCTCAGGTTGAGCTTAGGATCGCAGCTATGCTTTCTGGAGATGAAAAGCTATTGGATATTTTTAGAAGAGGAGAAGACATACACACAGCTGTTGCATCAGAGGTGTTTGGTGTTTCAGCAAAAGATGTAGATAAGTCAATGAGGTTTCATGCCAAGACAATAAATTTTGGCATATTGTATGGTATGGGGGTTAATTCTCTAAAAAAGAGTCTTGGGTCTACACAAAAAGAGGCTAGGGATTTTTATGATAAATATTTTGAAAGATTTGTTGGTCTTAAGAAATATATTGATGATGTAAAAAATAAAACAGCAAAAGATGGCTTCACCACAACCTTTTTTGGAAGGAAAAGATTTTTTGAAGGTATAAGGTCAAGCATTCCTTTTGTGAGGGCTAGTGCTGAAAGAATGGCGATTAATGCACCAATACAAGGGACACAAGCTGATTTAGTAAAACTTGCAATGATACGAATTGATGAATTTATAAAGAAGCAAAAACTTGATAAGGAGGTTAGAATGTTGCTTCAGGTTCATGACGAGTTGGTATTTGAAATAAAAGAAAACAAAGTCAAGGAAGTCTCGCCCAAAATAAAAGAAATAATGGAGACAATTATAGACAAAGAAGATACTCATGGAATCACTTTTGTTGCTGATGTATCTGTTGGTGAAAATTGGGGGGAAATGAGACCACCTACTTTAAAACAGTAAGTGGAATTTTCAATTTTTAATTTAAAATTTTAAATAAATTTTTAATGAACTAATTTTAAAACATTAAAACATTTTAAATTGAATTAAAATTAGAAATTCGAAATTTGAAATTATTATGACGTAAAATTTATAATTCAGAAGACATGTTATACCTACTCTACGGAACAGATTTTAAAAAAACACGTAAAAATTTACACACCCTTACCGGTGCTTTGTTAAAACGCAAACCAGACGCAAATGTTTTTACATTAAATCCAGAAAACTTTTCTTTGGGTGGGTTAGAAACCTATATTGAAGGACAAGGGCTTTTTTCAGAAAAATATATTGTTGTTCTGGATTCTTGTATGGAGGATAAGTCCGCAAAAGAAACAATTATCCAAAAAGTAAAAGAAATAAAAGAATCAGAGCATGTTTTTGTTATAATAGAGGAAAAAATCGACGCGACAACATTAAAAAAATTAGAAAAGTATTCAGAAAAAAGTCAGATCTATGAGGAAAAACAAAACAAGAAGAAAGACACAAGCTTTTTTGTAATAGCTGATGCTTTTGGCTCTAGGGACAAAAAAAGACTCTGGGTTGAGTATGAGAAGGCGATAAAGAAAGGCGCCAGCGCAGAAGAACTCCATGGAATTATTTTGTGGCAGATAAAATCTATGATAATTGCTAGGGATTCAATAGATATAAACGATTCCGGGCTTAAACCATTTATCTATAATAAAGCAAAAGGGTTTCTCAGAAATTTCAAAGGAGATGATCTAGATAATATATATAAACAACTTGTTGAAGTTTACCACGAAGCAAGGCGTGGTAATGGTGTTCTTGAGGAGAGAATAGAGGAGGTTATTTTAAGCATAGACTAGACTAAAAAAGCCTTTTAAGTTATAGTTTTCTCTATATTCTTACCTGATGTAAGTAAATATCCGCTCGTAGCTCAGCTTCCGCCAGAGGCGGACAGGGTCCGAGTAGCAGTGTTATATAGATTGTTCTTTTGTACAAAGTTATTTAAATATCCGCTCGTAGCTCAGCTGGTAGAGCAGCAGCCTTTTAAGCTGACGGTCGCAGGTTCGATTCCTGCCGAGCGGACAACGAACGAAGTGAGTTTTTCGCGAGAGCAAGCAAACTGCTTTGCTTGCATGCAGGAATCGAAAAGGTTGAGCCTGTGCTCGCAGTCCGCCCTAGGCGTACGAGAACACGCGAAACCTGTACTGATCTCGTAGAGATCGATATATTCCTGCCGAGCGGACAACGAACGAAGTGAGTTTTTCGCGAGAGCAAGCAAACTGCTTTGCTTGCATGCAGGAATCAAAAAGGTTGAGCCTGTGCTCGCAGTCCGCCCTAGGCGTACGAGAACACGCGAAACCTGTACTGATCTCGTAGAGATCGATATATTCCTGCCGAGCGGACAACGAACGAAGTGAGTTTTTCGCGAGAGCAAGCAAACTGCTTTGCTTGCATGCAGGAATCGAAAGTCGGAGCGCACGAAACCTGAATACCGCAGTATTCAGGGCGCGAGGTGGGTGAGAAAGTGTTGCGCACTTTCGCAAGACCTTCTTCTAACAAATATTACGATATATCGTAATATTTGTTGAAAAGGTGTACAGAATACGTAGGATTCGCGAGTCCGCCCACGGCGGAACTTGTGACCGATTCCTGTCTTCTGCCCGCCGGTAGGCAGTGGTGCACTTTTTAAAACCTCCTATTGGAGGTTTTTATTATAAAGGCATATCTAGAGCAAATGCTCCTGCACCAGAAAACGTTAAGGAAATACTAATTGCCATCAACAAAATATAAAAAACTTGTTTTTGTTCTGTTGCTACTTTGTATTTTGTTGCGACAAAAGAAACCAAAGAAGATATAAATACAAAAATAGAGGACATTTGGGTATATAAACCAATAATCAAAAACAAACCAGCTATTATGTGAAATGTACCAAGTAGCTTAACAAAAAATCCTGTGCTTTGTGTAAGGAATAAACTTTTGTGAGTATTTGGTTTTTTATTTTGAAATAAAACAAAACCAAATTTTAAAAATATAAAACCAACAATAACCCTTAGTATAAAAGGAGACAGCAGTGAATAAGACAAAAGTTCTGGAAAAGTATTTAACATATACAAATAGTATACAGTATTCAGAAGTTGGTATACAGTATTAACAAATCGAAATGTTAAAAAATAAAAAAGAAACCCAAAAAACAAAGCCCAAAACATATTGTATCTTACATAATATAAGGAGTGTCCATAATGTTGGGTCATTTTTTCGTACAGCAGAAGCATCCGGAGTAGACAAGATTTATTTCACAGGATACACACCGTGTCCAAAAGATAGATTTGGCAAAAAAAGACAAGATGTTTCCAAGGTTGCCCTAGGTGCGGAAGAAATTGTTTCTTGGGAAGACGGAATAGAAATCAAAGAACTAATTTATAAACTCAAAAAAGATGGAGTTATAATTGTTGCCGTTGAGCAAGATGAAAAATCAATTTCATACAAAGAGATAAAAAAACTTTCTCACAAAAATACAGCTTTTATTTTTGGTAATGAAACAGACGGAATAGAGAAAAGTATTCTTGATATGTGTGATTATATATTAGAGATACCAATGTCTGGTAAAAAAGAATCAATAAACGTGTCTGTAGCTGGTGGAGTTATTTTATTTGAACGTCGTGACTATTAAAAACTTAAAATCTGTTAGAACTGGGTTCTAACATGTTTCTAATATATAACTCCACCATGTGTTTAACCTCGAATGGAGTCGCCTAGTCCGCGTAAGTCTGCGTTTAGTCTGCGTCGGTCTGCGCATTGCTCATAGGCAATGTCTTAGTAACTAATACTATCAACCACAAAACCATTTTCATCTATAAGTTCTATAACCTCTCGTCTATCTTTCCATAGCTCAGAGTCTCTCTTCAAAAAGACTCTCCACTCATCGTCATAAAAATCAGGATCATTGCTATGTTTTGTTATGCACGCATTATAGTTTATTTGTTTTGTTATAAAATCTACACACTGTGGTTGCATATTAAGCGGTATGTCTCTTGTATTTATACTACAAACACCTATTCTTTCTATAAAATCAATACACTGGTCATTGAATGCATTTGGTCCTGTGGCATAAGCATATTCAGGAGGAATTTCGTCTTTTGGTCTTGGGCAAATTCTTGGTAGGGTTGGATAAAAATTTTGATATTGCTCTAGGAAGCCCGTACACTTATTTAATCTGAATGAAGATCCTATCGGCGACTTTCCTGTTGTTATTGTTATTTTGTCCCCAGGGTTCGCTTTTATTGTATATTCTGTGTTTACCGCACCCATTCTTGGAAGGTAAGACGCCTTACCAAAGGAGACCTGATTGCCTGTTATTGCACTTCTGATTTTCCAGTTGTCTATAATTACAGACGAAGCGGACTTACTGGATATTGTTATCTGTAAGTATTCTCTGTCGGGATTTTTTTGTGTGGCAGAAGCTTTTACAAGCTGAGCGATGTCTTTGTATGGTGATTCATTTTTTGCAGAGGATTCATCTATTGCGTTGCTAACAGCCTTTTTTTCTTCAATAGCTTCTTCAGCCATCTTCTCGTCCGTGTTGGTTGTTTGTGTTGAATTATTGTTTGTTTTTGATGCAAAAGGGAATTGAAACATGCTCCAAAAACCACTTTTTGTGTATGTTGTGCCTTCTCCAAGGGGTGCCGGTTCGTGTATAAAAGGATTCTTTGAAGAAGGTCTTTCTGGACCACCTGTTACAAACCAAACAACACCAAGAACAATAAATACAACAAAAAACCATTTAAAATCACTCATAATGTTTTTTATTAATTTTAATTATTTTCATTTATTATTTTTTCTAGCTCCTCTCTTGCAACAGTTGCATCATCCCACTCAATTTTTGTCCCATTTGGACCCATTATATAAGGGTCGGTGCCCTTACCAGTTATTATTACGGTATCGCCGGTATCAGCAATTTTTATAGCTTCTTTTATTGCGTTTCTTCTATCCATTATTATTTGATATTTTGGAATTGTTATCGCTCTCGCCATTTCATCAATAATTGCTCGAGGGTCTTCGTCGTACGGGTCTTCGTTTGTCAGTATTATATTACTGCAATGTAGCTCTGCAATTTTTGCCATCTCCTTTCTTTTCCACCTGTCTCTTCCTCCACCAGTATTTCCTAAAACACATATTTTCTTTGAGTTTTGAAACACCTCATATACTTTTTCTAGTGAATCTGGTGTGTGTGCGTAGTCAACAATAACATTGAATTCCTGCCCCATATCTATGTGTTCAACCCTACCTCTTATACCCTTGAAACCCTTTAATGCTTTTTTAATAGCTGATGTTTCTACGTTGAAGTGACTTGCGCAAAAAGACGCAGCTAATATGTTGTATACATTAAATAATCCAGATAAATGAGACCTCATTAAAACACTGTCATATGTCATAGACAAACCATTTTTTTCCAGCGAGTATGGCTCGGCGTCTTTTATTGAATAAGGGTATTTGTTTTTTACTTTTATGTTTAAAAATTTTTCTCCTTCTTTATCATCTATGTTAGATATAATAGCCTTATTTTTTTTGTTAGATTTTTCTAAAGATTTTGCTATTTTTAATTTTGCTTCCAGGTATTTTTCATAAGACCCATGTGCCTCAATATGCTCTGGGGCAAGGTTTGTAAATATCAAAGCGTCAAGAGATATAAATCTGTGTCTTGATTGAAGGACCCCTTGTGATGTCATCTCAACTATTGCAAACTGACATCCAGAATTCACAGCGCACCTTAATAGTTTTTGCACAAAAAAACGACCAGGCATTGTCATCTTAAATTTATTTTCAATATTTTCTTTACCAACTTTAAAACGCAGCGTTCCTGCAAGGGCGGTTTTATATCCAGCTTCTTCTAAAAAAGCATTTAAGACTTCAACCGTGCTTGTTTTTCCTTTCGTGCCGGTGATTCCTATCACTGTTATTTTTCTCGAAGGAAACCAATAAATAAGAGCACCAAGAAAAGATAATACAAAATGATATGTTGGTGATATTGCCTCAAAAAGCTTCCTAGGCATCATTTTTTTTATTTGTCTCAAAACTGATTCCATATTATTATCCTAATTTTTTTAATGCTTCTCTAACCATGTCCCCGGCAGTTTTTGCGTCCTTTGAAACTTGTTTTAAAATATCTCGTGCATCATTGTGTTTGTAGCCCAAACTTTTTAATGCCTCCAACGCCCCTCCTTCTTCGTTCAACATATTTTGTTTATTTTCTTGATTCAAATCACTAACCTTATCTTTTAGTTCAAGAACTATTTTTTCTGCACTTTTTTTACCTATACCAGAAACTTTTGTTAGGTATGAGACGTCGCCAGAGGACACGGCTGTTGTTAGTGTTTCAACATCTGCAACAGTTAGTATGCCAAGCGCCCCTTTTGGTCCTATACCAGAAATCCCTATCAGTAACTCAAAAAAATTAAGATCTTCTATACTTTTAAATCCATACAAATCCATAGAATTTTCTCTAACCGCCAAATGTGTATACATATAAACAGACTTGCCAACTTTTGCCCCTGATATGTTTACTGGAGTTGTATATATTTTATAACCAACACCTCTAACATTAACAACCACATATTTGTCTGTTTTTTGTTTTATTTCTCCCTCTATACTAGCTATCATAAGATATAGTATAACAGGGGCGTGGAGTTTATAAAGTCGAAAGTTTATAAAGTCGAAAGACGAATAGTTATAAATTAAAGATAAATTCCAATTCGACCAGATCAAAGTCCACCCGGACCGGTTTGTTTTTTGGTTTTTGGTGCTTATATAGTGAAAATCATTGTATTTTAGTGTTTTTGTGGTAATATCTTTTTTACGTCAAGCAAACGAACTTTAACAGCTTTTGACTTTATCTGCCTGCCCTGCCTACCGGCAGGCAGGTGGACTTTATAAACTTTATAGATTAATTACATATGCCGATAACACGATCAGCAAAAAAGGCGCTAAGAAGCTCTGCAAATAAAAGAATTTTCAACCTGAGAACGAAAAGGAATCTTTCTGATACAGTAAAAACTGTTAAAAAAATGGTTTTTGACAAGAAAACAGCAGAAGCAGAAAAATCTTTAAGTGGCGCTTACAAAGCAATAGACAAAGCAGCAAAGAGGGGAGTAATAAAGAAAAACACAGCATCAAGAAAGAAATCAAGACTAACGAAGTTAGTTAATAGAAATAAATAGTCACACAGTCACACAGAAATTAAAACCGCTCGGGCGGTTTTTTGGTCTTCTATATTTTGTTTTTGTAATATATACTCAAATCCATGCTCCCGTAGTTTAATGGATAGAATACTGGTTTGCGGAACCGGCGATCCAAGTTCGATTCTTGGCGGGAGCACAAGCAAAAAACCACATCTATGTGTGGTTTTTTGATTGTGATACCGAGAAAGCTCCTGAGGAGCTTTCGACCAAGAATCGAAAAGGTTCTCCCATATTTTTGACCAACCTCAGGTTGGGAGAAAATGGGAAACCTGTACTGATCCTGTAAGGATCGATAAGGCGAAGCCGGTCTTGGCGGGAGCACAAAATAAATCCAAAACCCAAAATCAAAAAGTCCAACTTTTTAGTCAGACTAGGTGTTTGTATTAGTGCACAGTATTAACTTTTATTTGCGTAAGTCTGCGTCTAGTCTGCGTAAATCTGCGCATCGTCCACAGACGATGACTAAAACCCTAATCTTTCCATTATTTTCTGAGCCAATGGTTCGTGGAGCTCCTCTTCTTTTAGGTGCTCTATTAGGAATTGTTCGATTTCCATAGAATCCACTTGATGAACAGGTATTATTATAAAAGGCATCAATGCTTTTTTTGATTTAACGATTAATTTGTCTTCATGTTCGGTTTTTTCCAACCAAAAAGACTCAAGAGAGTTGAAAGGGAATAATCTTTTGTTTATTAAAATACCCCGGTTATCTATTGATATATTCAAAAGTCTAGGTTTTTGCGCTGACTGCAATATCAAAGCAAGAGATGATATTACTATAAAAATAGCCAAAAAAATGTTTTCAAACATTATTGATGCAACAGCTATGGCAGCAGTAATAATACCAACAGCCCAATACCAATCATTTGACTTTGGTCTGTGTTCAAACTCTTCTGCATCCCAGCTTATTTGCTCATTCATGTTTTTGATTATGGAGTAAATGTATTACCACAACCCTGAGAATAGTTTTTTATTGAAGTACCCTCAAGACAGAAAGATATTGCATAAGTTGTTCCTGTGGTGTTGGAAGCGTAAACATAACTGTATGACGGGCTTGGGTCTGGTGTAACTGTTGGCATGGATTGGCTGTCTATAAGAAGAGTGGAAAGGGCATCTGTGCCCGTTATTGTTATACCAGGCTCTGTAAAAACAGGGTATTTGTTGTTGATTGTATAATATATACCCAAACCTTTTGCTATTGATGTGATATCAGAAATCCTTCTTGCGTCTCTACTGTTAATTTTAATTGTATCGTATCGTACAATCACAACTGTTGACAATAAACCGATTATTGCAATAGAGATTAATAACTCCATTAAAGTGAATCCTTTTTTATTTTTCATCCCGTTAGAGATAGGGCGCGGACTGAATTAGTTCGTGTTCTATCTAAATTAAATTATGTATAAATTTGACTAATGATTTAATAATACCAGATCGTGTCCGCAACTCTTGCGGGTTCATATAATGGAATTGTAACACTTTGAGTGTTTTTTTGTATAGGGTTGGTGTGGATGGTGGGGATTCCTCTTCCTCCAAATATTTTCAATACTCGCACGACCGCTCGTATATAAAAAATGTTTTCTCCCAGAGCCTCGAACTTTTGGTCGGACCAATGGCGCAAAACTTCCTTTCGAATCCCACCGTTCTCCAAGAGAACTATAAAAGGAGTCCATTAAAGGACTCCTTTTATAGTTCTGGCGGGCTACCTCGGGCTGGAACCGTAGTCAATCAAGCCCCACAAAGCCACTTTAGCCTTTTTCAGAATATAAATCGAAGGTTCCTCGTGCGCTATTTAATAATACCTAAGAGCACCAAAGCGAATAAGTTTAAAATAAGCATGCGAGCAACAAGATGGTTCCTTTGGGTTTCCAAGAATCCTATGTATTCATCAAAACCTCGTTCGTGGGCGTTGTAATGCGGTTTTGCACCACCTTCTGTTACTCCTCGACCTCGGAAATTCTCATTTATAAACTTGGCTCCTAATATATAAAACTGTTTAGCTTTAATTATCTTTCTTTCTACCCATTTAATCCTAAACCAATAGAAAAGGATTAGAGAAATGATAAAAACGACTTTATATACAAAAGACAGACAAACGAAAGTAAGCAAACCAAGGATGATAAAAACTATCTCACCAAGGTCAATCAAATCTACGCCCTTAAATAGGTCTTGATCCCAAGATTCCTTATAGGCTTTTACTTTATCACTTGAGTATTCGGCATACTTATTGTCATCAGAGTTTTTTGCCATAGTTCGGTTATTTGTAATCAACTGAAGTGACAACACCCGTTAATGCAAGGTCTTTAATTGTCTTAGCGTTTCTCTCTCGATAATCTTGTGCGTATTCCTCGAGCTTTCCATCTATAGAAGCTGCTTTTGCGTCAAAGGGGTTAAAGGCATATGACTCACCATAAGGATATTCAAGGTCTAGAGTTAAACAAAAACTTGCAGACTCTCCTGGTAAAAGAATTTTGTCGGTTTCTGGCCACTTCAATTCATTTGCAGCAATATCCGAGCTATATCCAATCCTGTGTACTTCAATGTCGTATCTTGTCTCTGCTATCGTTTTTTCAGAGATATTTGTGAGCGTAACATATACTGGTTTTTGAAAATCACATCTTTCATCCCCGACTTTTAAAATCTCTGCTTCTATTTTTATATTTGAAAGTTTACTTTTCTCGTACAGAAAGAGGGCGCTATTTACAATACCGCCAAGTACCACAATTAATACAAAACCGAGCAGTGCCCATTTAATAAACCTGGTTGTTTTCTTTCCGGCCTTACCAAGATCTATCTCTCCAATATCTTTTTTAATATCCTTAATTTTCATATTCCTATTCTATCGCAAATGCAGAAAAATTATTGCCAACAAGCTTCCTCGTGTTAGCTGAGATGCGGAGGGTAGAGGACTCGAACCTCTAAGGGCTTTCACCCGCTAGTTTTCAAGACTAGTGCCTTACCATTCGGCGCAACCCTCCATATTAATTTATTTGTTTAACCAACTCTTTTTTAAAAAATGCTCTTCATAATGACAATTTGGACAGACTATTTCTAAGTTATCATCAGTGTTATCATTTCTGTTTCTGTTTTTATGATGAACCTGCAACACTTCGTATTTGTTGTAGTCACACCGTTCGCACTTTCTCCCCCTTTTTTCCATTAACTTTAATTTCAGGATACGAAGGGTTTGTTCTTTGTCTCTTGGTCTACCAATCTTATATTTTATACCAGCCCTATATGTGTTTGAGCAACTCCTGCTACATGTTTTTTTGTGTAAACTGGCTAGAATTAATTTTCCACAAACTACACAAGGGGCTTCTTTTCTAGAGGAAATACCATAACACAACATACTGCAGTAAACCCTTCCACCGTTTCTTTTAAGTTCTATGGGTCTTCGGTATATGGGGTTAGCACAAACCATACATTTACTATTTGGATTTCTCTTATACTTTTCCACTCACCTAGTATACCACAAAAATATTTATTTTGTCTCTATTTCAACAACAACTCCATCTTTTGTTGGCGATATTTTTGAGCTTCTTTTTGAAAAATAGAAAATATACAACGCGTCCAAAATTCCAAAAGTGTTTATTACTAGAAGCGCGATAAACCATTTTTTATTACCTTTTCTTGCCGCGTTCCATAGGGCAACACCTTTTAAAATTAGAACCCAAGCAAGAATAGATATTATAACTATTGCGGTAAGTATGTATATTATTACTGTATTTACCATAATCAGGATTATACCCGGGTAGTGAATAATGTGCTAGTGTTTTATTCAAAACACAAAAAATAAATATCCATTATACAAAGGTTGATTTTTGAAAAATAAACAATACAGCTCGAGTATTCGAGCGAGCGCATTATCTACTACCGGGTATATCAGCTTTTCTTCATTTTGCTATATACCTATATATTTGGCTGTTTTATGTTAATCTGTTTGTGTAATGAGTATATATTTGGGTATTGATTATGGAGAAAAAAGGGTGGGCATAGCGATATCTGACGACGATGGTAGACTAGCATTTCCAAAAGCTGTTTTACCCAATGACAGGTATTTGTTGCCTAGTATAAAAAATATATGTCAAAATAAAGACATAGAAGCTATTATTATTGGTGAATCCTTGGATCTTAAGGGTGCAAAAAATCCAATAATGGACAACATAGAGAGATTTAAATCTTTTTTGGAAAAAGAAACTGGAATCGAAATAATATATGAGCCGGAGTTTTTTACTTCACACCAAGCAGAGCGGTCAGGCACAAACGCTTTGGTGGACGCTTCTGCGGCAGCCCTAATATTGCAATCATATTTAGACAAGAAAAATAATTAAATTCAGAATTAGGAATTATGAATACAAAACAAATAGTAGTGAATGGGCAACTATTAAATTTTTATCACAAAGAAGGGCTTTTGAATGATGGACCAACATTGATATTTCTACATGGCTGGGGAGGGGATGCAAAACAATGGTTTGATTTAATAAATAAACTTACAGAAAAATCTTCAAATATTTTTGCGGTTGATCTTCCGGGGTTTGGTAAATCAGAAAACCCCAAAACACCTTTTGATATTAAAGACTATACTGGTGTTATAGATGGATTTATAAAACAGGTTGCAAATAAACAACTGATTGTTGTTGGGCATTCTTTTGGTGGTAGAATAGCGGCGCGTCTTGCGAGTGCTCATTTAAGCGCTTTGCAAAAAATAGTTTTAGTGAATTCTGCAGGTATTCCGACAAACGAAGAAAGGACAAGATTTATAAAAATAATTTCCGGATTTATAAAACCATTTATATCAGAAAGAACAAAAACAAAATTATATAAATATGTCGGTTCTGATTATACTCTGCGACCAGACTTAAAAGAAACATTTAAAAAAATAATGACGAGCGATATAGAAGTATACAAAAATATTCAAATACCATCATTGATAATTTGGGGCGATAAGGATGATATAACGCCAATAGAATCTGCTGAAAAGATGCATTTACTTATTAAAGGATCAGAGTTGTTTATAATAAAAGATGCTGGCCATATGAGTTTTGTTGATAATCCTGAGGTTTTTATAAAAAAATTAATCTTATTCATTTCATAATGATAAATACATTTCCATTATCAATATTTTTTTACCAGATATATATTCTGCAACTCGAGAACTACGACCTTGGCAGATTTATTAAGCATATAATAAATAATTTATTTAAAGCAGATACAGAAAAAGAAAAAGATATTAAATGGACACCAAAACTTATTCTTGTATCAACAACATCCTTTTTAGTATTTTTTGTACCAATTTTATATATAACATTAGGCGTTTTCCCAAACACTATTTTTGATATTGTCGTGGTGGTTTTATTATATGCTGCACTTTCTCCAATTTTTTGGATAGCTCTTTCTGTTGTGACAGTATTATTTTCTCCTCTTGATTTAGTGGCAAAGGAGAGAATTATTAGTAATGCTAGAAAAAAACTTGCATCTTTCCCAAAAATAAAAGTGATTGCAATAACGGGGAGTTATGGAAAAACAACAATGAAAGATGTAATAAGCACAACACTTGGAATTAGATATAGGGTGGTATCAACAAGAGGAAATCACAACACACCCATTGGCATATCAAAACAAATATTAGAAGAAATCAATGAAGACACAGATATTTTTGTGGTTGAAATGGGTGCATACAAAAAAGGTGACATAGCAGACCTTTGTTCAATCGCACACCCAAACATAAGTATATTAACTGGAATTAATGAAGCCCATTTGGAGAGATTCGGCAGCATAGAGAATACTATTGATGCTAAATTTGATATTGTAAAAAACTGTGCCGCAGACGGTAAAATAGTATTAAATGCCGATGATAAAAGGGTCGTCTCTTCTTATAAAAAATACAAAGGCAATCAAGAAGTTTATTTTTTTAGCAAAGAGGAAAATAAACTCTGTAAGTACAGAGCTAAAGAGGTTGTTTTTGGAAATGATGGTGAAGGAATATCTTTTATTCTTGAGAGAGAATCAAAAACCATTGGTAAGATAGAAACACCTTTTGTTGCTGAGTACATTATAGGTAATGTTATTGCGGCATTTATTGTTGGAGGTATTGTTGGGATGACTGACGCTGAGATACAAGCAGGCCTAAAACAAATCAAACCACCAAAACATAGATTAAATATTCAAAAAACACCTAACGACATGGTTGTTATTGACGATAGTTATAATGGTAATTCAGAAGGTGTTCGTGAGGCGATAAATACGTTATCCAAATTTAAAAAAAGAAGAAAAATATATATTACACCCGGTCTTGTTGAGACTGGTGATGAAAGTGAAAAAATTCATGAAGAAATTGGTAGGCAATTGGGTGCTGTGGCAGATTTGGTGTTTTTGATGGAAAATAGTACAACAAAATATATTATTAAGGGCCTTGAAAGTGTTAGTTTTGACAAAGATCGTCTTCATATACACAAAGACAAAAAAAATGCATACCAAGAACTTGGTCGTATTGCTATGCCTGGAGACGTGATATTATTTCAGAATGATTGGCCGGAGAACTACGTGTAGTTTGTAAAGTTCACCCACCCGCCCTGCCTGCCGGTAAGGCAGGTAAAGTCTATAAAGTTTACCCGCACACCAATCTTGCCTTTGCATTTACAAAGTAACTGCGGGCAGGGTCGAAGGCAAGGTTGGTGTAGCGGGTTTATAAAGTTGAAAGACGGGTTAGAGATAAGAGCTTGGAGCTAAGAGCTAAGAAACACGTTGCCTCTGAAATCTGAAAGCCCTAACCTAATATATAATTCCTAATTCATTATTCTCAACAATTGTTGTATGATGTACTTCATGGAAATTAAACCAACAATTGGAGTGTTTTTCGGGTCTCGTTCGCCAGAACATGATGTTTCTATTATTACAGCAACACTCGCCATAAGTGGACTTAAGGATCTCGGATATAATGTTGTTCCTGTTTATATTGCAAAAGATGGCGCTTGGTATATTGACGAGAGTTTATCGGATCTTAATTTCTTTAAAGACAAAAATTATAAAGAAAAACTAAAAAATCTAGGCGGATGGTCTTTGTCTCTAGAGAAGGCTAAAAAACAAATAGTTTTTAATAAGGGCGCATTGTTTAAAAAGGAAATAAAAATAGATATAGCATTTCCAGCAATTCACGGAAGAAATGGCGAAGACGGTACGTTACAAGGACTTTTTGAAATCGTTGGTGTGCCCTATGTTGGCTGTGGAGTTCTTTCATCTGCTCTTGCTATGGATAAGGTTGCCACGAAAGAGTTGTATGAGCACTATGGAATTCCAACAACAGAATTTGTTTCTTTTTATAAAAGAGATTGGGATAAACACAAAGAAGATATAAACAATGAGATAAAAAAAATTCCTTTGCCGGTGTTTGTAAAACCAGCAAGAACCGGTTCTTCTATAGGTATTACGAAAGTAAAAGAAGAAAAAGATCTTTCTATCGCAATAGAGGTTGCCTTTCATTTTGACTCAAAAATTTTGGTGGAAAGAGGCGTTGGTAATATGGCTGATTTAACTTGTTCAGTAATAGGACATTCTAATTTGGAGGTTTCTCTTGTACAAGAATCGCTTTACTCTAAAGATATGTTTTCTTATGATGATAAATATATAGAAGGAGGTGGTGCGCAAACAGGGGAAGATAAAAAATCTTTTTCTATACCACCAAAAAACATAGAAGATAAAACAATAGAGAAAATACAAATTTTTTCCAAAAGCATTTTTGAGCTGTTTGGCTGTTCTGGTATAGCAAGAATTGATTTTTTGTATGATAGAGATACTAAAAGAATATATGCAAACGAAATAAACACCTTGCCCGGTACCCTGTATCATCATCTTTGGAAAGAGACAGGTGTCAATTTTAGTATGCTACTTAGCAAATTAATAGAATCAGCTTTAGAAAAGTATAAAGAAGATGACATAATCACAACTTCTTTCGAGTCCCGAATTCTTGACGGCGCAGACTCATCAAAATTAGCAAATAAACTACAAGGTAATAAAAACACGATAAACTAATTTTTCTATAAGCTAATGCCTAAACCAATGATTAATTTAGAAGAATTTAAAAAATGTGACATAAGGGTTGCAACAATACTTTCGGTTGATGAAATAGAGGGTGCAGATAAGCTGTATAAATTAATTGTCGACTGTGGCGACGAGGAACCAAGACAAATTGTTTCTGGTATCAAGGAGTTTTTTAAACCAGAAGATCTTGTTGGTAAGCAAATATTAATAATTGCTAATCTGGAACCAAGAAAATTGAAGGGTGTGGAAAGTAATGGAATGATTCTTGCCGCAAAAGAAGGTGACACTTTTGCGCTCATTGTTCCAGAAAAAGAAATAAAACCCGGTTCTTCTGTTACATAAAAATATGATGGATAAAATTAACAGCTACAAAGAAAGACTTTTTTTGTTTATAGAAAAAAATGCTCATACAAAAAAAGCGGAATACTGGCTGGCTCTAATTTCTTTTTCTGAGGCGTCTTTTTTTATATTACCACCAGACGTAATGCTTGTTGCTATACTTATGTATGGTGCCAACAGGTGGCTTTATTACGCCTCTTTCACAACATTTTTCTCCGTAATAGGTGGCGTATTTGGGTATTTGATAGGGCTAATGTTTTTTGACGTTTTTGGTGAGTTTATAATCAAAACTTATAACCTACAACCACAATTTGAAACAGTTTCTTCTTTATATAATAATCATGCGTTTTGGTCTGTTTTTGTTTCTGCTTTTACTCCAATTCCTTATAAAATATTTACAATCACAGCAGGTCTTTTTAAAATTTCTTTTATACAGTTTGTCGTGGCTTCCATTTTGGGTCGAGGTATGAGATTTTTCTTGGTCGGGTATGTTATGAAGATGTTTGGTAAAAAGTTTTTAGACGTGTTTACAAAATATTTCAACATAATAACCCTTACAATTGTTGCGATAGTTATTCTTATACTCATTTTCTAAGATAAGTTATAATAATTATATGCGTGATTTGCACCAACAAAAAAACTCCAAGAGAGGTATTTTTGGACTTGATGTGCCAAGTATTCTCAGGATGCCGGCAGTTGGTTTAAATATGTCCGACCACTCAATTAAGGTTATTGAGCTTGTTCCTAAAAAGAAACATTTTACAGTTGGTAAATATATGAATAAATATATTCCGGACGGAATAATAACAGGTGGGATAGTAAAAGATAACGAAGCGCTGGTTTCTATATTAAAAAGCATAAAAAAAGACTTAGACCTTTGTTTTATTCGTGTTTCTGTTCCAGAAGAAAATGCGTATAGTTTCAATTTGACACTTCCGATGGTTTCAGAAAAAGAGTTACACAATATGATAAAGCTTCAGTTACAGGAATATGTTCCTCTTTCTCCCTCCGAGGCAGTGTTTGATTATGACATAATTGATCATGTTGATGGCAACTTAAACATCGGCGTTTCTGTTTTGCCTAATGGAATCATTGAACAATACTTTAATTTTTTTGAGCAGTCTGGAATGATTCCAATAGCTTTTGAAATTGAAGCACAGACACTTGCACGAGCGGTAATACCAAAAAACAACAAATTAGCAAATATGATTATCGACATAGGCAGAACAAGAACGGGTGTTGCTATTGTTAAAGGAACAGTCGTTCAATACACAGCCACACTAGAGGTTGGTGGTGATTCTTTTATAAACGCCATAGCAAAAGACAAAAATATAACATTTGCTGAAGCTGAAAAAATAAAACAAGAAGTTGGTGCAAAAAACAAAGGAGCCGGCTCCGTTTATAGTTCCATATACAGCCCTCTTTCTGTTTTAAGAGACGAGCTCGGTCGTCGTTTTGAATATTGGGAAACACATATATCAAAAAAAGGAAATAAAACTGAAAAAATAGAAAAAATTATTCTTTGTGGCGGAAATGCAACAATGCCTGGCCTAAAAGAGTTTTTGTCTTCAGGCCTCTCCACTTCTGTTGAGATAGGGAATACATGGGTTAATGTGTTTGAGGATGGTAAGTATTTGCCACCGATAGACTTTAATCACTCTCTTGGCTACGCTTCTGCTGTCGGCCTTGCTTTAAGTAACGAAATTTAGTGTATTTTTATGGCAAATTTATTAACTGATAATCTAAAAAAACAAAATAGAAAGGAGTACAGGCTTCGTTTTATGACCACGGTTATGTTCTTGCTGTCTATAATTTTATTTTTTGGTTTAGTTTTGTCTATACCTTCTTATCTTGTTTCTCTAACTAAAGAAAAAGAAAAACAATCTCAAGTTGAACAAAAAAGAGCTCAAACAACTACAGAGCAAGATGAGACAAAGGTGGAGATTCTTAATAAGACAAAAGAAGCCATAATTTTATTTAAAAAAGAAAAAGACCCTGTCTCAATGACAAATTTGATAAATACGGTTATAGAAATTGCTGATAATCTCGGTGGTATAGATTTTAACGGTCTTTCATACGTTTTAGGGGACGAAAAACAAAAAGAATCCAAGGTTTTAATTTCTGGTGTTTCCGAAACACGTGATAAGTTGTTGTCTTTTACAAATGCTCTCAGGGTTTCTGGTATGTTTAAGGCTGTTGAGTTGCCAGTATCAAATCTTAAAGAAAACATAGATTTATCTTTTTCTATAAATGCGACAATCTCTTTAGAATAAAATATGTTACCGCTAGCTAAAACAAAAAAAATATTTTATACAACACTAACCATTTTGTTGTCTATAACAGGGGCCTTTTTTGTTGTTATTTTTTTAATTTCCGGTATTAATAAAAAACTTTCTATTTTGGACAACGAGCTCAAGGTAGAAACAGAGAAAGAAAACATAATACAAAACTTAGAGAGAATAATAATTGATACCGAGGAAGAGAGAGAAATATTGGATTCATATTCTATAGACCCTGATGGTGTAGTTTTATTTATAAACGATATAGAAAATTATGCATACAAAAGTAAAGTAGAGCCAGATATTGTGTCGGTTGATATTACTGAACAAACACCTAAGCACCCTGTATTTGAAATATTTAAAATAGATTTAAGGGTTGAGGGTGATTGGTCTGGTGTAAAGAATTTTATCGATATAATGGACGCGTTGCCTTATAGTAAAAGTATAAAAACAATGAGAATTGACAAAAAATCAGATAATGTGGCTTCGACCACCGAATTGTGGGATGCTGAAATTGTTATTGAAGTTTTAAAGAAGAAATAAGTCATGAAATTAAAGTTTTCAAAAATTAAAGAATTGATAAAAAAAAGAAATGTAAAAAACGTTGAGAAGTTTGGTGCGCCATCTAGAAAAGAGAAGGATTGGAAAATATTGGTACAAACAACCTTGGTGGCCCTGATAGCAGTTTCGGTTTGGTGTATTTATCTTTTCTACGGTGTTAGTTATGGGACGCTTTTCCAAAAAAATGACACTTTTGAAGCGACTCAGTCAGAATTTAGTCAAGAAGAACTAAATGTTGTGGCAGAACAAATACAAAAACAACAACTAGAATTTAATAGACTCATCGATAGATAGCTTTCAAATAAAGCTTTTATTTGGTATAACAATAGCTACGCCCTCGTAGTTTAATGGATAAAACAGGAGACTTCTAATCTCCCGATTCAGGTTCGATTCCTGGCGAGGGCACAATAAAAAATAACCAGATTTGTACTGGTTATTTTTTATTGTGCCCTCGAGAAAGCTCCTGAGGAGCTTTTGACCAGGAATCGAAGACCTTGAGCATATCGCAGCGAGTCCGGTCACAGTTGGACGAAGCGAGATGCGAAAGGTGTATCGTCCATGTAATGGAAGATATCCTGGCGAGGGCACAAAGCGTAAAGAAAAATGATGCCTTCGCATCATTTTTTAGCTTTGTGAGGCGCAGTGATATTTTTCTCTGCTCTAAACAGAGAAAAATCACGAGCCAGGCGGAAAAGTGCAGCGCACTTTTGCAAGACCTTCTTCTAACAAATATTACGATATATCGTAATATTTACATCAACATAACCAACATAACTAACATAGGTGATCACATAATTATTTTAGAAAAGAATTATTACGATATATCGTAATAATTTACATCAATACATCATGATATCTTTGGTGTTTGTTTTAAATATCTATTAAAGATAAGTATATAAATTCATTTGTGTTAAAAACATTACGATATATCGTAATATTTGTTGAAAAGGTTTACTGATTTGGGACATTGTTTTCTTGCGAACGAAGGGAGTTAGAAAACAAGAACTACTCCTGTGGTGTAAGGATCGATAAGGCGCCCGCCTGCGCAGGCAGGAAGCCGGTCTTGGCTAGTTAGAGTTATCATAATAGCGAACAATTATAGCGAGGTGAGCTGACGTCAATAAGGGTGACCGATTTCTGTTAAAAAGAGCTTTCGACCAAGAATCGAAAAGGTTCTCAATATTTTTCTTCGCTGCGCTCGAAAAATATTAGATTAACCTTTTCGAACCCATCAACACCAGGTCATAGTAAATAAAAAAACCCAATGAAATGGGTTATTTTTTGTCTATGTGGGCGATGGAGGATTCGAAGCTTACAGCTTCAGTACAGGTTATCGATATTTTACTTCGTTCCTCGTAAAATATCTGATTAACCTTTTCGAATCCGCCCGCAAAGCAAAAATACCCAGGACGAACCTGAGTATTTTTGTCTATGTGGGCGATGGAGGATTCGAACCCCCGACATCTTCAGTGTAAATGAAGCGCTCTAACCAACTGAGCTAATCGCCCATATGCAGAATAGATTAAATGATTATTACCATTTTAGCAAGTATCTGATATTCTATATATACATATGAAAATCCTTACACTAAATTGCCAAAGAGCACACCACAAAGAGTCGCTTATAGAATTTCTTTCATATGTAATAGAGTCAAATGAGTATGACGCAGTTTTTTTGCAAGAATTACCACAAGATATTTTACCGATAGTTAACGACGATAATGAATATCATTATGTTTCTGACAGAACAATAACAGGACCAAATGGTCGTGTGGCTGTCATTTTGAGAAAAGATTATGAAATACTAAAAACAGATCATTGTTTGTTTGAGAGACAAAAAACAGAAGATAAAGAATATTTTTTTGAACTTATTTCTGTTTTGTTTAGAGACAAGGATTTGAAGAAGTATATATTTTCTTCTTTGCACATGCCGGCATATTTACATATATATAGACGTATACGTCATTTAAAGAAAGTATTTTGGCGAATAGGCGAGCTCAAAAAAGAGAATAACGAAGACGCTGTTGTGGTTGTTGGTGGAGACTGGAACAGTATTTTCCCTTATGAAAAATATATTTTATCATATTCTTTAAGTAATCATTTTAAGTTTGAATTTCCAAAACAACCAACTGTTTTTGCTGGCCGAATAGAGCCAGGTTTATTTTGGAATAATTTTGTTAAAAAAACTTCATCCCTCGTAAAACTTGATTTCATTGTAGATTTTTTTCTTTTAAGTTCTAATGTTAAGTGTAATATACAAGTAATAGAAAGTGATGTGTCAGACCATAATCCAGTTTCACTTACAATAGGGGACTAAAAATATGAAAATCCTTACCCTAAATTGCCAACACGCATATCATAAAGAAGCTCTTATTGGGTTTCTTCATAAAACCATTGAATCAAAAGAATATGATGCTGTTCTTCTACAAGAAATGCCAGAAGAAATAATTCCAGAGATTGATACAAAGGAATTATATACGGCCATATACGATACAAATTTAAACGTCCTTCCAGGAAGGGTTTTCATTCTTTTGAAAAAAGAATATAAGATTTTAGAAAAGGAGTACTCTGTTTTTGAAAAGGAGGTAATTCGTGGTAAGGAATATTTTTATGAAATTATATTTGTTGTCATCGGCGGTAAAAATAATAAAGATTATATTTTGGCGTCTCTTCATATGCCGGCATACCTTCACGTGGTAAGGAGAATAAAATATTTAGCAAAAACAATGAAGCACGTACGAAGATTTAAAAAAAGACATAATAAAAAATCAGTTGTTGTCATCGGTGGAGATTGGAATAGTATATTTCCATACGAACACACTATTATTTCATCTTTAATAGACCCTCGGTTTAAATTTGTTTTTCCAAAACAAAAAACATATCATACACATAAAATAGAACCAGGTCTCTTTTTAAATAATTTTTTTAAAAGACTTTCTTCTTTTATCAATTTTGAGTTTGTGTTAGATTTTTTTCTAATCAGTTTTGGTGTTAAGGGTAAAATAATTGTAATAGAAAGTGACGTATCAGACCACAACCCTGTTTCAATCACTGTTGAAGATTAGAAATATGAATATTCCTATAATATACGAAGACGAAAACATTCTGACTATAAACAAGCCGTCGGGGCTTTTGGTGCACGGTGATGCCAGACCAAATGGACCAACCCTTGTCGATTGGATAAAAGAAAATAGACCAGAAATAATAGGAACAGGTGAAAACATAATACTTGCAAATGGAGATGTTATTGAGAGACCTGGAATTGTGCACCGCCTAGACAAAGATACCTCGGGTGTTCTTTTGGTCGCAAAAAATCATGATACTTTTCTTTTTCTTAAAGAGCAGTTTAAAGATAGGGAAGTTGAGAAAACATATACTGCTTTTGTGTATGGAAAAGTAAAAGAAACAGAGGGAGTAATAGACAGACCAATAGGGAGAAGCGCAAGCGATTTTCGCAAATGGTCAGCACAGCGTGGTGCGCGAGGGGAGCTTCGGGAAGCGATAACGGAATATAAGGTTATAAAAGCAACAGACGAATGGTCTTTTCTAGAATTAAGGCCCAAAACAGGTAGAACACATCAAATAAGGGTTCACCTAAAGGCGGTTCATCACCCTATAGTGTGCGACAAGCTATATGCGCCAAATCATGAATGTTTGCTAGGATTTAAGCGCACAGCCCTGCACGCACGATTAATATCAATAGAATTACCAGACGGTCACAGGAAGACATTTGAAGCAGAATATCCGGAGGATTTTACTCTGGCGCTAGAAACAATTTCTTGATAAACTGGATACAAGTTGTTTAACACTTTGTTTTATTAATAATTAATAAAAAAATATGATCGCAGAATTTTTAAATATAGATTTAGTAAAAGAGCTGGAGCTTGATTCTGTTCCAGAACCACAACAAACAGAGCTTATAAATCAAATGAATGAAGTTATTGATAGTCGTATAAGTTTGGAGGCCCTTTCTCTTTTGTCAGAAGAGGATAAATTAGAAATGGATAAGGTTTTAGACTCCGATGGAGATGTTCTTAGTTTTTTTAGAAATAAAATACCAAATTTTGACATAATAGTTTCTGAAATTGTTGCTAATTTTAAAAAGGAGGTATTAGAGCTACACAATTTTGCTACTAAGCAATAATTAATAAATTATTATATTTATCATGACTCCAAATTTTGAAAACCCAACCCCAGATGATGTTGTTGGTTTAAAACCAGAAGATGTAACACCTGTAGAGTCTTCGGAGATGGAAGAGACTGAAGAATCAACTAAAACAGAACAACAAACAGAAGAAGTGGAAGATATTTTTTCTGACTCTTTAGATCAGGGATCATTAAAGGATTTAATCGAATATTTAAATAAAGCTAGACAAGACAATGCAGAGATTGAAAAAGTGTATCGTCATGTATTAGGTACGGCAACTCTTACTGCAGGAGAGCATCCAGATGTTTTACCAGTTAGACCAGAATTAGCAACTAGATTTGGTATTGGTAATAAAGGAGATGCAGTAAGTGAATCTCCATATACATCTACACATACGGCGGCGCATGATCTGGTAGAGTATTTAGCCAATAGTGCAGAAAAAAAATTGATTCAATTAGAAACCAAAGATCGAGAGGATAGAGAAGTTGTGGAGAGGAAGGAAAAAGCCCGATCACATCGAGACTTAATAGAGTATTTAAATAAAGCTAGACAAGACAATGCAGAGGTTGAAAAAGTGTATCGTCATGTATTAGGTACAGCAACTCTTACTGAGGGAGAGCATCCAGATGTTTTACCAGTTAGACCAGAATTAGCAACTAGATTTGGTATTGGTAATAAAGGAGATGCAGTAAGTGAATCTCCATATACATCAATGCACAGTGCATCACATGATTTGGTGGAGTTTTTGGTAGAAGAAGCTGAAAATAAAATTCGTGAGATTGAGAATGAAGGGCGAGTACAACTAGAAACGATAACTCCAGCGCCAGAGCCTGAACCAACTCCAGAGCCATTACCTGTTACACCGGAAGCAATTAAACCAAAGGAGGAAAAGAGTGTTGAAAAGACCAGGTCGTCATACTTAAGGGCAAAAAGATTGTTTGGAAATGTCTTTCGAGGTAGATTGGGTCGGTTATTTAATAGAACCCTTGAGCATAATGACAATGAGGTTGATTTTGGTGGCGAACAAGGGGTATTAGATCTAGAAGAAATACGACATGATTATCAAAGAGAATTATTTATAGAGCGTACAAACAATCTTCAGCCTTTTGTAGGAGGATTAGAAGCACAACTTTCAAGTGGAGAGATAACAAAAGAAGAGTTTGATCTTAAAATACGTGAACACATATTGGGTGAGATACATAAGGAACAAGGTTTAATAGATAAAGAATCTGTAGAAGGAATAGAGCGTAATAGATTAGAAAAACTAAAGGTATTCTGGCGACAACACACAAAATCACGCATTGCTGTGGGTGTGGGCTTGGGAGTTGCCGCCGCCACTGGAGTCGGTGGGGCTGCTGTTGTTGTTGGTAGAGCTGCAATGGGTGCAGCTGGGACATATACTGGCGTAGAAGCAGGATTAGAGCGGTTTACGGAAGTGCTTGGACATAAAGGACTTATTCAACAAATCAACAAAGAATTACCTCCGGTGGTTAAAAGACCTCACTACGCAGAAAGAGATCTTATGCGACATGATGCAATTCTTGCGAGAAGTTTAAAGAAAAGTGTTGAATCTATACCAGATGAGGAGATAAAGAAAGAAGCAGCGCGGTTAAGAATGTTGCAAGTAGAAAAGGGTATGTCGGTTGGTGATGTAGCAGAAATGTATGGAAATCGTAATGCTCAAATCGGAAAATTAATTCTTGAAAGAGATGACCAAATAGCACTAGACAATGTTACAAAAGGTATAAATATGGAGGGTAGTCCTTTGGAATATCACCAGATACTATCCAACCGTCTTTCAGTAGAGTTAAATGAAAGAAATAAAATAACAGAATCAGATATTGATAAAGAGCGAGTAAAGAAAATATTTAGAAAAACAATTGCTGCCATTGCGGGTGCTGCTGTTGGGTGGGCTATATTGCGTCCAGGCCCTACTCCGGAACCCGCCCCAAAGCCCACCCCAGAGCCAATACCATCACCTACACCAGAACCTATTCCAATAACTCCAGAACCAATACCATATAGCGTACAAGACGGCGATGTTTTATGGAAGATTATTGAATCAGATATTGGTAATAAAGGTTTACTTAATGGTTTGACAGAAGGTGCCCGTACTCACGCTATAGATTCGTTGAAAGATGCGTTTGACAAACTTGACCCTGATTCATTAAAAGCCCTAGGCTTTACATCAGGTGATGCCGATGTGATTTTTAAAGGCAATGAACTTATGTTGTCTGGTGTTCTTGATAATACGGCATTTGTTACAAAATCACTTGTTGAAGCCGGTAAACTATCTGTTGGTGAATTACAAGAGATTGTAAGCAATAACAGAGAGATTGCCTCATGGCTTACAGCACACAGAAGCGAATTAAAAAGTGTATACGATTCTCAAATGATTGATCAGGTACTACGTGGGCAAATCTAATACTAACAAAAAACCGCTTCAATGCGGTTTTTTTGTTGTATAATATTTGTAATGGAAAATTCAAACACAACACCAGAGCAACCATTTAAAACAGCCGACGAAGAATTAGCTTTCTTGCGCGAAAAGGTGAAACAAATGGAAAATGTGCCAGAGCAGGAAACCCTTGATGATGGCCGCACTGAAAAAGTAGCTTCTTCTATGATACGAGAATACCAACAAGCCCCACATGAAAATGTCGTGTCGCAAGAGTTCTCTATACCAGAGACAGAACAAGTACAACTTATTGAATCACTAAAACCTGAAACACACGATACCCGTATAGCAGAGCTATATAATGTGGCTATTAATAAAGGCATAAAAAACGCCTTATCTATTGTGGATAAGATGGATGACCCACATATAGACGATGATTTTCATCGTTTTTTGATTGCGTATATAAAAGAAGGACATGAAATAGCTGGCGTGCAAAAAACAACTCTTGGGAACGCTCTTCACATGACTTTGTATGAAATAAATATTCCAGAGCAATCAGAAGAAGATAGAAATAGAAATATTACTGAGCTTATTTCTACTATGGAGCACTTTTTTTCCAATATGCTTGGTATATATAATGAAAAAGAAAATCCAAAATTGTATTTCACGATTGAGCTTGCTGTTGAGCACGTTGGTCAAGAGGTAAAAATCTTTGCATCAGTTCCAGACAAAATGAAAAGTCTTTTTGAGAAGAATCTTTTATCTTTTTTCCCAAAAATAAAACTCACTGAAGCAATAAATGATTACAATATATTTACGGAAGGAAATAAATCTTCTGTGTCATACGCGAAAGGGAGTAAAAAAGATATATTTCCAATTAAAACACACGACAAATTTACAACAGACCCGATGATATCTATTTTGAATGCTTTTTCAAAACTCAAAATGGAAGGCGAGGGCGCTTCTATACAAATAATAATTAGACCAGAGGGGGAGAAATACATGTATTTCTTTAAAGAGGCCTTAAAGAAGCTTGAGACTGGCGCTGATGTGAGCTCTGCAATTGATATTGATTATACACTTGGTCAAACGGCATTAAAGCTCGGGAAAGAGCTTATTTTTGGATCTGGAAAAGGAACCCCGTCTATGTCAAAAGAAACCCAAGAGAAGGATGGTAAGAATGAACAGGTCAATTTAGCTATGGAAAACATAAGAGAAAAAACTTCCTATCCAGTATTGTCATGTAATATTCGAATAGTTGCTTCAGCCCCAACAGAATCTGAAGCAGAAAATATACTTAATATTCTTGAGGCACCATTTAATCAGTTTGAAAATCCGCACACTAATAAAATTTCATTTTCTGGATTGAAAAAAAGAGAGTTAGATGGTGCTCTTCATGACTTCTCGTTTCGTCTGTTTAACGAAGAATATACAGTGCCTTTGAATATAAAGGAGCTTGCAACAATAATTCACATACCAACAAACGGTGATAATCTTGCAAGAGAGGTAAGACAAAGTAAGTCTGGTTATTCTGCGGCACCAATAAATGTTTCCACCCATGGCGTTCTTATAGGTTATAACGAAAATAGTGGCGCAAGGACAGAAATCTATATAACTCCAGAGGACAGACTTCGTCATTTATATGTAATAGGACAGACTGGAACAGGAAAGACCTCAGGCCTGAAGAATATGGTTATTCAAGATATTAAAAATGGTGATGGTGTTTGTATGATTGATCCACACGGAAGTGATATTTTAGATATTCTTGGAAATATTCCTCCAGAGAGAATTGATGACGTAATATATTTTGACCCAAGCTATACAGCACGTCCTCTCGCAATGAATATGCTAGAGTATGACCCAAATTATCCAGAGCAAAAGACGTTTGTTGTAAATGAAATGCTTGGAATTTTTAATAAACTTTTTGACATGAAGACGGCTGGTGGTCCTATGTTTGAACAGTATTTTAGAAATTCTGTTTTGCTTGTAATGGAGAGCCCGGAAACAGGCAACACCCTTCTTGATGTGTCTCGTGTTCTTTCAGAAAAATCGTTTAGAGATATGAAGTTGGCTAGCTCCAAAAATCCTGTTGTGAATCAATATTGGAGAGAGGTTGCAGAAAAAGCCGGTGGTGAAGCCTCACTTGCAAACATGGTTCCGTATATTACTAGCAAGTTTGATGTATTTCTTTCAAACGACATAATGCGACCAATAATTGCTCAAGAAAAATCCAGCTTCAACTTCAGGGAAATAATGGATAATAAAAAGATTTTATTGGTTAATTTATCAAAAGGTAAGCTTGGTGATATAAATGCAAACCTTCTTGGCCTTATCATTGTTGGTAAGATTTTGATGGCTTCACTTTCTAGATCTGATGCAATGCATTTAAATTTGCCTCCTTTTTATCTTTACATAGATGAGTTCCAAAATATTACAACTGATTCAATAGCTACTATTTTGTCTGAGGCAAGGAAATACAAACTAGGGCTTTCGATTGCTCATCAGTTTATTGCTCAAATTCAGCCAGAAATAAGGGATGCTGTATTTGGAAACGTTGGCTCTATCATGGCTTATCGAGTTGGCACTGATGATGCAGAATATTTAGAGAAACAATTTGCGCCTACGTTTAGTGCAAGAGACATAATGGGTATAGATAATTTTCATGCCTATGTGAAACTTTTGATGAATGGGCAGCCGGTAAAACCTTTTGATATAAGTGTTCCTCGGCCACAAAAAGGCGACATATCTAGGGCCAATAAAATTGTTGAACTGTCCCATCTGAAGTTTGGTAGAGATAGGGGGGAGATTGAGGCTATTATAATGGACAAATATAACTCACTAAAAAAATCACCAGATAATCCAGATGCTAGGATCGCATAACTCGGTTTATTTGTAGAAAATACAAACAAGTTATTTTTTGGTCGTTATTCTTAATTCTTAATTCATAATTCCTAATTCTGAACTAAACCCTTGATAACATTTGGTCTATGTGCTAAAGTGTGGCTTACTTTTAAGTATAAATATGGATACAAAAATTGCGCACCCCAGCAAATTAAGAAGCCTTGCTTCAATTCGCGGGGCGAGAAGTGGATGTATCATATTAAGGCAATAAAAATATACTGAATATTAAATTATAATATGGGATCAAAAATTTTACACAAAATAATATCGCCAGTAAACGTTGATGAAAGACGCGCTCTTGATATTAGGGCAGGGGATACTGTGAAGGTATATCAAAAGATTCAAGAAAAAGGCAAAACGAGACTTCAGGTTTTTGAGGGTGTTGTTTTGGCCACAAAACACGGCAAAGAAGCAGGGGGCACTTTTACTGTAAGGAGAGTTTCAAATGGCGTTGGTATGGAAAAAATTTACCCATTATACTCACCAAACATAGACAAAATTGAGATATTAAAGAGGGCAAAAGTAAGACAATCTAAGCTATATCACATAAGAGACAAAGCAACAAAAGAAATAAGACGACAAATGAGAAGATCAAGGTTTATGGACACATCAACGGAGAGTGATATGGAGTACCAAGCAAGAACGGAGGTAGAAGCAAAAGAAGAAGCAGAGGCCGACGCAATGATGGAGGAAGTAAATACTAGTCCTGAGGGTGAGCAAGTGGTAGAGGAGGTGGAAGCTGTAGAGGAGGTAAAGTCAGAAGAGTCTAAATAATAAAATGAAGTAAAACAAAAAAGAGGGGACAACTCCTCTTTTTTGTTTCTTGTGGCATAATACTTTTATGCCCAGGTGGCGAAATTGGTAGACGCGCATCCTTGAGGGGGATGTGTCCTTACGGATGTGCTGGTTCGAATCCAGTCCTGGGCACCAACAATAAAATTATAATCGTGGATGTGTTGGTTGGTATTTGCATGTTTTACACAATGTATATGTGCTACTGCAAATTTTTGTTGTTATAATTTAAGGACATGAACAATACAAAACATAAGGTTTTCGAGTCAATTTGGTTTTGGTGGTTTCTTTTTACTCTTATTTATACAATTTTGAATTTTTCTGGTTCTTTAGGGCTACCATTGCCTCTTGGGGGGTATGTAATGGGATTTTTTGGCCTTTTTGTACCGTTTGGTTTATGGTCATCATTTCTTTTGGTGGCACTACACGTGCCGTCAATAGTTGCTCTGTTTGTTTTTATTGGGTTAATGATTTTTGCCAATAAAAAACTCAAGACTAAAGAGATTGTATTATGGAAAAGAATACTTATTAATTTACTCATACTATTACTTATCACAACTCTTGTAGACTTTATGCGCGGCACATTTTTTGAGTCTTGGAAGATTATGTTTAGTGGGGGTGACCTTGATATGGGCTTTTGATAAGGGTATTTAAAAGACTCGAATTATAATAAAAAAACCAAATACTTTTCGCCTAGACACCGTAAAGGTGTTTTGTTATTGTATATTTCCTATGCTATACACCCCAGAACTATAAGCCACGGGCTTAAGTACCTGCCTACCGCAGGCAGGCGGGGCAGGAAGTGCCTATATATAGTTAGGTAAGAAATGTACATCCTATATAAATGAAATATATAATCATATGCTATACACACGAAAGGGGGACAAGGGAACAACAAAAACATTAAGAGGGGACGGCATGATCCCTAAAGACTCTTTAATTACAGAGGCCCTTGGTACTGTAGATGAGCTAAACTCTTTTTTAGGTTTATGTAAGGTAAAAGCAGGACTCGATGTGGTTATGGTAAAAGATGAAAAAATAACTATTGCATCTATTGTTGAGAATGTGCAAAAAAATCTATTTATTGTCCAGGCAGAACTTGCTGGGGCAGACAAAAAACTAAATGAAAAAAAAATAAAGGAGTTGGAGGATATCGTGGATAGTATAGAAAAACAATTACCACCAATTACAACATTCTTAGTTTCTGGTGGTACAGAACTCGGCGCTTTGTTTGATGTTGTTCGTACTATTACCAGGAGAGCAGAAAGACGACTTATTAGTGTGCACACAAAAGAGGTAGAATTAGACGAGTTTACACTTGGTTACATAAATAGATTATCTTCTTTGATGTATGCTCTAGCAAGACACTCAAATTATAAATCTGGGATGAAAGAATCAGCGCCGGACTATAAATAAAAACAAGGAGCGTTTAGCGACTATGTTTTTATTTACCCGCTACATTTTTTGAATGTATATATTTTGTGCCGTAGCGCGTACATTTGAAAATTGAGGCGGGTTATCAATAGAGGGAATCCCACTTCTCTTCTTTAAGAAGCTGCGTAGGACAAGTAGGGCGTAGGATATAGGGAATAGTAAGCCAATAGCGACAAAAACATAGAATTAGTTTATTATGTACCAGGAAAGCAAAAATATGCTTTTCGATATGGCGACTTTGGTGTAATAGCAGCACGCATCTTTGTGGAGGATGAGGCAAGGGAGCATAACCCTTATGTCGCCCAAGAATAAAAACAAACACCTAAAAGGTGTTTGTTTTTATTTACTTTAATAAGTGAACAACTTTCTCACAAAAATAAAATAAGTTTGTATAATATTAGTAAGCTTTAAAAGCTAATATGATTAATATGGAAATAACACTACTACTTGCAAAGATGTTTGGCGCATATTTCGTAATAATGGGCCTTGCGATTTTTATGAGGAAACAAGAGTGGAAACAATTTTTTCATGAGTTTATGGATAACAAACATGTTTCTTTCGTGCTTGGTTTCTTTGTACTTATTTTAGGAATGATACTTGTCTCAATGCACAATGTTTGGGACGGGGGATTTAATGCAACATTAATTACCGTATTTTCTTGGACGGCACTATTGAAAGGAGTTTCATTTTTCTTGTTACCTAAAACCATTTTTAGTAAATGGATCAAATTCTTCTTAAACAAAGGGTTTAACTCTTGGGTCGTTGGAGTATTTGTTGTTGGTTTATACCTACTAATGTTTGGGTACGGTGTTATTTAGCAATTAAAAGTTAATTAAAAAATTATATGAGACAAATTATAGGTCTTTTACGAGTAGGTGCTGGTTGGATATTTCTTTGGGCATTCTTTGATAAACTGCTTGGTCTTGGGTATGCAACAGTTTCAGAAAAAGCATGGCTAGTTGGCGGTTCACCAACAGAAGGATTTCTCTCTTTTGCTACAAAAGGGCCATTTAAAGAATTTTTTGTTAGTCTAGCTGGCAACCCTCTTGTTGATTGGTTGTTTATGCTCGGGCTTCTTGGTGTTGGTATTGGCTTAATGCTTGGAATTGCTGTGAAGCTTTCAAGCTATTCAGGAGCATTGATGCTTGTGTTTATGTATCTTGCGGGTTCAATTTGGCCAGTACATAATCCATTTATGGATGAGCATATAATGTATGCAATAATGATGTTCTTATTCCCACTTGCAGACAATAGTGTGATCGGCATATCAGGGTGGTGGGGGAGACAAGATTTTGTGAGAAAGCATCCGATATTGAAGTAGGCTAAACCCCATGAAGCACGGCTTCATAGGGTCTCCCGACAAAAATCATTAAAGATTTTTGTTTAGGGGTATAGGGTTTAGCCACTATGGTATAGTGAGGGCACAAATTCAAAAGTCAAAAGTCAAAATCCAAAAAACGAGGTTTAAAATTAACGTCTTAAACCTGAAACCTCTTACCTGAAAGCTCTAACCTATTATAATAAAAAAAGATCGCCGACACTTCTCGTGAAGTGTCGGCGATTTGAGCGTGGTAAAGCGCTCTAGAGATACAAGGTGACTCGGGCTCCTGCGTGGAACCCGACGGCAAACTTGCCGGTGGCAAGAGTTGGGTCTACACGGTTGTTGGGGAATAGATACACATTTTCCCCAACGAACAACTCTGCTCCAACTGGTCCGGAGCGTACTTCCACACCGCCACGTAGAACGGTAGACAATGCAGTAATGTTCCAGCCGATTGATGGAATCGGACCTTTATAGTCCGCGTGTACCAAACCAGGGCCAAATTCCGTGAAAAACCGGACACCAGATCGTACACTATCTACCTTCTGAACAAGAGCGTATCGGACTAGACAGTGCACCGAATACCATGTGCCCCAGTGAAGTATCGCGTTTATCGGGTCATCGCGTTCCAGCAAGTATCTGTCGTGTGAACCATATTCACCATACGCCTCACAGGAAAGATCTGTGCGTTTCCCGGTTTGGAAGCCAATACCGACACTTACGCCCGAGAGCAGTATGCTGGTATTTACGCTTCCCCCCACACGAATGAACAAGTTCCCGAGGCGGTTGCGTACCTCGTCCCGAGTTTGCTCACTCGCACGGGCGGCACGGTTGCTGGCTTCTTCTGCTCGCAGACTTGCGTCTCGAGCCTCGCGTGCTAGAGTAGCAGCTTCGCTAGAATTGTCTCTGGCTTCTTCTGCCACAGACATTATACTTTCTAAACCCCTCAACATTTCATCGTTGTATGCATTTTGTGATACATAAAACTCTTCAATGCTTCGGAATCCCCAAAGAATAGTAATCGTACGAGACTCCTTGCCCTCTACGTCACGCGGGTCACCAGCTTCCCAGCTTCCACGAACTTCAATTCGTTCTGCTGGGATACCGCATCCTACAAACCGGATTTTGATTTCTGTGGCGCGGTTGATGGATAATCCAAAGTTTTGAATCAATGAATTTTTCCGGTACTCGCGACTGTCATGATGACCATGAATTACGATTTTTGTTTCGTTCTTCAGTGTCATACACAGACCAGCAATCTCGTCGTTCATCGGTGCAAGTATGGCATACTTGTCGATGTCGAATTTTGAGTTGCTCGTCATTTGCGCTGTTTGGGCGCTCGCTTCGGTAAAGGTTACCGCGAGGAGCGCGAGAATCATTAGAATCTTTTTCATTTATTTTACCTCCTAAAGGGGGTTTTGTTTGAGTACAACTTCCTAATAAGACCTTACCACAATATACTATAAATGTCAACGTATTTTTGCTGTACACGCGTTGATAATCACTGTTGGATTTTTGGATGAAAATATACTGTTTGAGTAATGAGAAATTTATATTTGGAATGAATATATTAAAGCGGTAAAATATATAGCATGACTAAAACAAAAACTCACAAAAACTATATTAGATTCTCTATTTATTCATTTATATTATTTGGCCTACTCGCTTATATGGTATTTTCTAGCGACATCATTAGATTGCTAGACCTAAAAGTATCAAGTTATTTCTTTAGTATACAAAACAGTTTCTTAACCTATATAATGTTTTTGATTAATTGGATTACAGCACCAGTAATGTTGGTTATTGCGGTTATTTTTGCGATCATTTCTCTTGTTGGTAGATACAAACACCTGGAAGCCATAATACTTATTTCCTCTATCGGTTTTGGTGCTGTAGTGACTTGGTGCTTAAAAAACATACTTGCAATTTCTCGCCCAGACACTCAACTAGTTTCAGCTTTATCTGAATATGCTTTTCCGAGTGGTCATACAACAATGAGTGTAATTTTCTTTTTCTTAATAGCCATATTTATTGGATCACATGTTTTTAATAAATACAGAGATGAGTTTGTATTCTTTTGCGCCTTTGCTGTAATACTTATAGGGATAAGTCGGCTTTATCTTGGGGTGCATTGGTTTAGTGATGTTGTGGGCGGTCTTTTATTAGGCCTTTCCATATCATTCCTAGGCCTGTATTGTTATGAAAAACTAAAGACTCAGAAGCAATTTTGGACATTTGGTGTATAATGCACCACACGTTGGGATTATAAGTTAATAAAAAATTATGGAATCATTTTTTTCAAAAAACAAAATAAAACACATAAGCAACATGGTGTTGTTGCTATTAGCAATATTTTCTTTACTTTTCTTCTTTAAGTTTATAAATGAAGTTAAGAAAAGTGGATATATTGGTAGGGAGTATGGAATACAAAACTCAATTACAGTTACAGGAAATGGAGAGGTTGTTTCTGTACCAGATATAGCAACATTTTCATTCACAGTTCGATCAGAAAAATCTACAGTTGAAGCTTCTCAAAAAGAAGTTACAGATAAGACAAATAAAATTATTTCTGCACTAAAAGACAAAGGCGTAGATGAAAAAGATATAAAGACAACAGGATATAATATCTATCCTCAATATGACTATAATAATATTCAGTGTTTTGCATATCCTTGTCCTCCTTCAAAGCAAGTTCTTCGTGGGTACGAGGTTTCACACTCTATTACCGTAAAAGTGCGTGATACAAAAAATACAGGAGATCTTCTAACAATGGTTGGTGAATATGAAGTAGAAAATGTAAGTGGAATTAATTTCTCGATTGACGACGAAGACGCTCTTATGGAAGAAGCAAGATCTCTTGCTATTGATGATGCTAAGAACAAGGCTGATCAATTAGCAAAAGATTTGGGAGTAAAGTTGGTTAGGGTAGTAAGTTTCTACGAAAATAACTATCCAATGCCTTATTACGCAGATTCATATGGGGTAATGGGTAAGGGTGGAGATATGATGGAATCATCTGTTGCACCAGAAATTCCTACAGGAGAGAATACAATAACATCAAATGTTAGCGTGACTTATGAGATTAGGTAGCCACTAGCCACTAGGGTATAGGGAAACAAAAATCGCCGAAAGGCGATTTTTGTTGTATGACATAGTATCTATATTTAAACCATATAAGTGGCGCTAAGGTATTGAACCATTATGTAGGTTCAAACTCCAAACGCACCGTTTTCTAATAATTGAGCAAAAGATTCTTTTGGCGTCATGAATCCAAGTGCTTTTCTTGGTCTTTCGTTTATTGTGGACATTCTGTAGAGTTGACAAAATCGTACTAAAATATATACTTTGGTATTATGTATACAACACTTAATATAAAAACAGAAAAGAAGTTAAAAAAGGATGCGCAGGATATTGCCAAAAAGATAGGCGTACCTCTTAGTACTGTTGTTAACTCTTTTTTAAAACAATTTATAAGAGATGAAGAGGTGGTCTTTTCAGCAAAGGAATACAAGATGTCCTCCTACCTTGAATCACTTGTTGAAGAAGCTCGTAGAGGTAGGAAAAATAATAAAAATTATTTTTCTACTCCAGAAGAAATGATAAAGAGTTTGAAAAATTAGCATGACTGTTGGCTATTCGAAAAAATTTAAGAGGCAATACAAAAAACTTCCCAAAAGTATTCAGGATAAATTTAACGAGCGTCTCATTATTTTTTTAAATAATCAGAGGAACCCTTCTCTTGGGGTGCATAGGCTTCACGGGAAATTAAAAAATCTTTATAGTGTGAAAATAACAGGAGATATTCGTGCGGTTTTTGATGAGATAGATTCAGACGTTATTGAATTTGTGGCTATAGGGTCGCATAGTGAGCTATACACTTAATAGTTTTTAACCCTTCTAATTATTTGTAGCTCTGTCGTGGGTTAGTTTCTTTCTCATAGGACAATTCGGTAGAATTGTCCTACTAGGTTGACTATATTTAAATATTTGGTAATCTGTTGTTTATAAAGCCGGAGATCACAGGCATGCCTAAGCCCGTTACATCGGGTCGGCCAAGTAAGTCCTGTGCTAGGTCGAACTAATTACTCATTTTGAGTACATTATGGCTTTGACCCTCTTTTCGGAGAGGGATTGTTATTTATAGAGTTTTATTAAAAAGCACGAAGCCTGCCTGCCTGCGGTAGGCAGGCACGAATATCGAAGCACTAAACAATATTTAATTCGCCATCCGCCTGCTGGCGGAGGCGAACAAATAATCAAATTCTAAACATTAACGTGTTTTGAACATTTGAATTTATAATTTAGAGTTTGTTTCGGATTTAGGATTTCGTGCTTAGGATTTACTCGCATCGCGAGTCATTATGGCAATTACAAAAGACAAAAAGAAAGAAATACTTTCTAATCTGAAAGATATTTTTGCAAAATCTAAATCTGTGGTATTTCTAAATTTCCACGGACTTGGAGTAGAAGATACAACAACAATGAGGCGTCAGCTTAAAGCAGATGGCGTCGGTTATTATGTTGCCAAAAAGTCTCTTGCAAAAAAGGCATTAAGCGAAACTCCTTTCGAGGGGGAAATGCCTGAGCTTGTTGGTGAGGTTGCTTTTGCTTATTCTGGTGATGAAACAGGATCTGCTAGAGGTGTTTATGAATTTCAAAAGAAATTTAAAGATGGTGTTAGGATTGTTGGTGGTATTTTTGAAAATAAGTATATGGATGAAATGAAGATGACAGAAATAGCGCAAATACCAAGTTTGTATGTATTGCGAGGTCAGTTTGTGAATATAATAAATTCACCAATACAACAATTTGTTGTTTCTTTATCAGAAATAGCGAAGAGTAGAGAATAAGGTTTAAAAATTTAAAATTTCAATCCGCCAGCTGGCGGATCAGAATTAAAAATTAATAAAATATTATGACAGATACAAATGATAAAAAAGTTGACGAGGTTGTAGAAGAGACAGCCACAGAAACGGTTGCAACAGAAGAAGTTGCTAAAGCTGAAACTCCTGTAGAAGATGAGGTAAGTGTAGAAGTTCCTGCAAAGTTTAAAAAACTTGTTGAGGAAGTTGAAAACATGTCCGTATTAGAGCTTCATGAGCTTGTGAAAGTTCTTGAGAAAAAATTTGGTGTATCAGCTGCCGCGATGGCTGTTGCTGGACCCGCCGCTACTGGTGGTGAAGCCGCAGAAGAAAAATCAAGTTTCACTATTGAGTTGAAGAGTGCCGGCGAATCAAAGATTGGAGTGATAAAGGCAGTAAAAGCAGCTCTTGGTCTCGGGCTTAAAGAAGCAAAAGATCTAGTAGATGGCGCACCTTCTGTGCTTAAGGAAAATGTTTCTAAGGAAGATGCCGAAGCAATGAAAAAAGAAATTGAAGCTGCTGGAGGTACGGTAGAACTAAAGTAGTCTATTGGGCAACCTACCTGCAGGTAGGCAGGTAGCCAATAGCCAATAGATTTATGATTGTGTAGACAAAAACCGTCAGCCCATGGCTGACGGTTTTTGTTTTTAAGAGCTTATTTAGTACAAATTTAAACTAAAATAGTGTCATATTGTTATGAAGTGGTGCCTGATTTTTGTCTACTTTTTTAAGATTTAGTATGGAGTATACTGACGTTAGGTATTAGGGATAGGGAATAGGTTATAGTTAATAGTCAGTAGATAGCGAATTTTCAATTTACAATTTTTCTCCCTTCCTGCCTGCGGTAGGCAGGCGGGAGATCTCCCACAGGGAGACAAACAGTTTTCAATGTATTAATTTTTAAATTTATAAATGTCGTATCGTTATATTCCTAATTCCTAATTCCTAATTCATAATTCAGAACAAAATGGATACACTATCAAAACTATTTGGGAATACTGCAAAAGTAAAAATAATGAGGCTTTTTATATCGAACATAAGTACTCCTTACGATGTTCGTCAGGTTTCAGTAAAAGCAAAGGTTTCTCCAAAATCGACGAGAAGTGTCATAACTCTCTTGTCTTCTGTCGACTACATAAAACCAAAGGTATTTACCAAAGAAGAAACAAAAACACTAAGACATAAAAAAGTTCAGGTAAAAAAGAAGGCAAATGGCTGGATCATGAACCCAAATTTTCCTTATTTTGATTCGATGTATAATCTGCTTATACAAGGAAGACCAACAGACGGTAGTGATATCATGAGGAGGCTAAAACCAGCCGGTATACTCAAACTTGTAATTACTTCGGGGGTTTTTATTAGAAACCCAGATAGCAGAATAGACATTCTCATTGTTGGTGACAAGATAAAAAAAGGAGTTTTAGATAATGCTATTAGAAATTTAGAGGCAGAGATTGGAAAAGAAATTGAATATGCTGTTTTTGAGACAGAAGAGTTTGCTTACAGAATGAATGTTTATGATAAGTTGATTAGAGATGTTTTAGAGTTTCCTCACGAGAAAATTTATAACAAACTAGGTATTTAAAGCCCTAAACTAAGACTATTTTTATATTGGATATATTATCCACACATATTTTTCTGTCGGATGTTTTGTCTGGGTGTTATTATTAGTGTATATCAATAGTGATATAAAACATTGATCGGTCGTTTATCAATTATCAATATTATTCATTTAATAAAATAATAATTATGCTTATTAATACATGGGGTGACGTTTTAACACGTTCATTTCAAGATCTATGGTTGGGCGTTGTTGATTTTATACCAAATTTTGTTGTTGCTCTTATAATCTTCATCCTTGGATGGGTTATAGGATCAGTTCTTGGTAAAGCTGTTGCTCAGATTGTTGGTTCTCTAAAATTAGATAATGCGCTTCGTAGCGCAGGTTTTGAAAACACCATAAGCCGGGCTGGATTTAAGCTTAATTCAGGCGCATTTCTGGGTGTGTTAGTAAAATGGTTTGTTATAATCGTTTTTCTGGTAGCATCTCTTGATGTATTAGGACTAAGCCAAGTAAACGCATTTTTGCAACAAGTAGTACTTCTATTCTTGCCTAATGTAATAGTGGCCGTTCTCATAATGCTTGTGGCCGTTGTTATTGCTGACGCAATGGAGAATATGGTTATTGGTTCTGCAAAAGCTGCTCACGTAAAATCTGCTAACTTCCTTGGCACACTAACAAGATGGGCAATTTGGGTATTCGCAGCACTTGCAGCACTTTCTCAGCTAGGGGTTGCAACAGCATTTATCCAGACTCTATTTACTGGAGTAATAATTGCTCTCGCACTAGCATTTGGTCTATCTTTTGGAATCGGTGGGCAGAAAGCTGCTGCTGACTATATTGAAAAACTAAAGAAAGATTTACACTAAAATCAGTAAATCCTTTGGTCAAAAATCCGCAGAAATGCGGATTTTTGTTTTTATATGAATTTTTGTTATACACCGATTATTCACTTATAATTAAATGTTTAAGGTTGACGTTTTTCCTTTATTTGTTTATTATACGCAGACGTACAAGAAATGTGCGCCTTTTTCTTCTTGATGAGGTTCGCATTAGAGGTTCGGAGTCTTTTCGTACTGAAACCTGAGGCTTTCTCGCGCTTTTGGGTTTCAACATGAAAGGATATTTATTAAAAGACAAGCTAAGGGCTAAAAGCTTAAAGCTATAATATTAATTTTATATGGCAGAACAATTTGATAGGTCAAAGCCACACGTTAACGTTGGTACAATTGGCCACGTTGATCATGGAAAGACTACACTTACTGCAGCAATTCTACATGTACTTGGAATGGCTGGAGATGGGTATTCTTCTCAAAATAAGGGTGTTGACGCAATCGACAACGCACCAGAGGAGAAGGCAAGAGGTATTACAATTGCACTTGCACACGTAGAGTATGCAACACCTTCACGACACTATGCGCACGTTGATGCGCCAGGTCACGCAGACTATATTAAAAACATGATTACTGGTGCCGCACAAATGGATGGCGCTATCCTTGTGGTTGCAGCAACAGACGGTCTTATGCCACAGACAAGAGAACATATTCTTCTTGCAAGACAGGTTGGTGTTCCAAAGGTTATCGTGTTTATTAACAAGGTAGACATGGTTGATGATCCAGAGCTTGTGGATCTAGTAGAAGAAGAGATCAGAGAGCTTCTTACAAAGTATGAATTTGATGGTGATAATGCACCTATTATTCGTGGCTCCGCTCTTAAGGGTCTTGAGGCAAAGGACATGAATGATGAATGGGCAAAGAAAATTCTTGAGTTGATACAGGCTGTTGATGAATATATTCCAACACCAATTAGAGAGACAGATAAACCATTTCTTATGCCGGTTGAGGACGTGTTCTCAATTGAAGGAAGAGGTACTGTTGTAACAGGAAGAATTGAAAGAGGAATAGTAAAGGTTGGGGAAGAGATATCTATTATTGGTATCCACGACACAATGAAGACAACTGTTACAGGTATTGAAATGTTTAACAAGTCACTACAAGAGGGTATGGCAGGAGATAATGCTGGAGTCCTTCTTCGTGGTATCAAAAAAGAAGATGTTACAAGAGGACAAGTTCTTGCACACTCAGGAACAGTTACGCCTCACACAGATTTTGAAGCTGAAGTATATGTACTTTCAAAGGAAGAAGGAGGCCGACATACACCATTCTTTAGTGGTTATAAGCCACAATTCTACATCAGAACAACCGATGTAACTGGAGATGTAACTCTTCCAGAGGGGGTTGAGATGGTAATGCCTGGAGATACAATTACTTTCAAAGTAAAACTTATAGCACCAGTTGCTCTTGAGGAAAAACAAAGATTTGCTATCCGAGAAGGTGGCAAAACTGTTGGTGCTGGTGTTGTAACCAAAATAGTTGCTTAGGCAACTATTTTGCGCAGACTAAACGCAGACTTACGCCGAAAAAGTAATTTATAATTATATTTATGACAGCAGCCACAAAAACAACAAAAAAAGAAGCCGAGACAACACAACTTCTACGAATGAGAGTTCGTGCTTATGATAGTAAGATATTAGACTCTTCTGTTAAGCAAATCATTGATACTGCGCTTCGATTCAACGCTTCTGTTCATGGCCCGGTGCCACTTCCAACAGAAATAAAGAAACACACAGTGAATCGTTCAACTTTTGTTCACAAAGACGCGCGAGAACAGTTTGAAATGAGAACGCACAAGAGATTAATTGATATTGTGAACCCTGCACCAAAACTTATTGATGCTCTCACAAATCTATCACTTCCATCTGGAGTTAATATTGATGTAAAAATGGTGTAACCATTTTTACATACATACAGAAATTGTAAAGAAACGGCTCTGCTAAAGCAGAGCCGTTTCTTTTGTTTAGACAATTTTGGCCAATAAACAGAGATGTTATAAGAAAACTCGCGTAAGCTGGTTTTCTTTTGTCTCTAAACCATCTTTACGAAAATATAGCAATGGTATACAAAGACCACATCGCAAAGTGTTGTCTTTGTATGTTTGTTGGCCATTTTGAACAATATACAGATATGGTGAAGAAAATTACTTTTTATTTAACGTTTAAATAATCAGTAACCAAAAGATATATTGGTCCAGCAGTTATGTAAAAAATTTGTTGAAACCATGGCACATGCAGAACATCAAGCCCCCAAAGTCCAGGGTAGTTCGAATCTAGTTGTATCCCAAGGATGTGATATCCAACATATTCAACAAAAAGTATTAGCCCAAGATACAAGAATGAAAAATAAATTATTTTATATTTAATATTAATCATCTCATAGATTTCTCTTATAAAAACTAATCCGCCTGTCCAAGATACAAGAGGGAACACATTTATTGTTCCTATTGTCATGTTTACACCTGTATAAATATATTCAACATAGGAGGTGATAAACAGAGCAAACAAAAAAGCAATAATAAGTTCTTGTCCTATTTTCTTTTTGTATTTATAAAGGATAAAAAGACCAGTTATTAATGTAATTATTACAATAATATTTCTTGAATACATGTATTTATTATACTAAAGTAGTTTTTTTATAAATAAACAATAATTGTGTTTTTTGTGTATAACCCATAACAGGTGTTGCATATTTTTTAACCTTAGTATATAGTGTGGACTCAATATGGTTTTCTGTCCAAAAGACAGATAAGTAGCCAAGTACTCTGGCCGTTGTCGGAGAGACCTCTGGATCCACTAATTTTTGGTGTATCACAGCGGTGGCTGTGATTTTTATATGAAATTTTTACTAGGAACAAAGGAAGAAATGACACAAATTTACGATAGCGCAGGGCTTGCACAACCTGTTACTGTTGTTTCTTTTGGCGATTTGGTGGTTACACAAACAAAAACCAAAGAAAAAGATGGTTATAGCGCAGTACAAGTTGGTTTTGGTGATAAAAAAGCTAAAAATATAAATAAACCATTAAGGGGGCATATAAAAGATCTTGGTAATTTTAAATATTTGAAAGAGTTTAGAACTATTGAAGACCCAACACTTTCTGTGGGTGACAAGGTAAAAAATGAATTCTTGGAGGGGTCAAGTATTACTGTTTCTGCGGTTTCAAAAGGAAAAGGTTTTCAAGGTGGTGTTAAGAGGCATGGTTTCCACGGAGGGAGAAGGAGTCATGGACAAAAACATTCAGAAAGAGAGCCGGGTTCAATCGGCGCAGGAGGTATGCAAAAAGTATTAAAAGGTACTCGTATGGCTGGAAGGATGGGTGGAGATAGAATTACAGTAAAAAATCTAAAAATTGTACATATTGATAACGATACAAACAAAATATACATAAAGGGTGCAGTACCTGGCAGAAGGGGTACTTTAGTTGAAATATTTGGATAATTATCATGAAAACAACAATATACAACAAAACAGGAAAAGAAGCCGGGACATTGGATTTGCCAAAAGATATTTTTGAAGCTAAATGGAATCCAGATCTTGTTCATCAGGTTTCTATTGCGATGGATTCAAATGCACGCACACCAATTGCACACACAAAAAATAGAGGAGATGTTCGTGGTGGGGGTAAAAAACCTTGGAGACAGAAAGGAACCGGACAAGCAAGGCATGGGTCAAGGCGTTCTCCTATTTGGAAAGGTGGCGGTGTTACTTTTGGTCCAATAAATCAAAGGGACTACACAACCAAAATAAATAAAAAAATGCGAACAAAAGCACTTTTTTCACTTTTGTCTTACAAAGCAAAAGCAGGAACTATTTTGTTTGTTGACTCTATAAATCTTTATACACCAAAAACATCTGAAGCAAAAAATATAATAAATAAATTAGCTACAATAAAAGGGTTTGAAAAACTAGAAACAAAAAAGAAAAATGCTGCTTTATTTGCGTTTGGTACAAAAAACGAAGTATTAGACAAGAGTTTTAGGAACATTTCTAATATTAGTATTGATGAAATGAGAAACCTTAACGTAAGCGATATATTAAGATACAAATATTTGATTGTGACAGAGCCAGAAAATACAATTTCTTTTTTGAAATCAAAAATATCAAAAGAAAATAAAACTGTTAAGAAAAATAAAAAATAATCATGTCTGCTTTATTTAAGAAAAAAGAAAAAGAGAAAGATGTCAACAAGGTTGTTGAGGTTGCTTCTGTTGTGACCACGGAAACAAACAAAGTAAATTCTAACGATTCATCTCTCAGGGGTAAATCTTTCTTGATAAGACCGAGGATCACAGAAAAAGCAACAGATTTACAAATGAGTAATAATGTATACACCTTTGATGTTATTAAAGACGCAAACAAAAAAGAAATAGAGAAAGCCATTCATGCTCTTTATGGTATTGTTCCTGAAAAAGTTAGAGTTGTGATGGTGCCATCAAAGAATATAAGAACAAGAAATGGAGGTAAGGGTGTAAAATCTGGTGGTAAAAAAGCATATGTTTACCTAAAAAATGGTGACACAATTGAATTTGTGTAAATAAATGAGAATTATGAATTATGAATTTTGAATTTAAAATTTTAAATGAATTTTAAATGAACTAATTTTAAAACATTCAAAATTGAATCCTTGCCCAACGGCGTCGGCAGGCTAGGCAAAATTAAAAATTCGAAATTAAAAATTATGAAAAAATACAAGCCAACAACAGCATCAAGAAGACATATGACAGTACTTCCTTACAAGAAGCTTCTTAGTGGTGAGAAAAAACCTTTTAAAAAACTTACTACAGGATTTAATCGTGGTGTGGGAAGAAATGCTGACGGACGTATTACAATGAGACACCGCGGTGGTGGACACAAAAGAAAATTTAGAGAAATTGATTTTAAATATAATAAATTAAATATTCCAGCGGTTGTAGAAACTATTGAATACGACCCAAACAGATCTGGATTTATTGCTTTAATTTTGTTTGCCGATGGTGAGAGGAGATATATTCTTGCTCCAAAGAGCGTTTCGGTTGGTGACTCTTTGATGTTTGGTGAGACTGCTGATTTGAAACCAGGAAACAGAACCCAACTTTCAAACATACCAATAGGAACTTTTGTTTATAATGTAGAAATAAAAGAAGGTAATGGCGCAAAGATAGCGCGTTCTGCAGGAAACTATGCAGAAGTTTCTGCTCGTGATGGCGGTTATGTAAACCTCAAGATGCCATCAAAAGAAATTAGGAAAGTTTCAGAAAAAGCTTGGGCATCTATTGGAGAAGTTGGTAATTCAGAACATAAGTTAATTACTCTTGGTAAGGCTGGTAGGTCTCGTTGGTTGGGTAGGCGTCCAACGGTGAGAGGATCAGCCATGAACCCTGTAGATCACCCATACGGAGGAGGTGAGGGAAGAGGCGGTCGTGGAATGAGAAGAGCAAAGACAAAATGGGGCAAACCAGCAGGAAAGAGACAAAAAACAAGAAATCCAAACAAATACTCAAATAAACTTATTGTGAAGAGACGTAGGGTTGGAAAGAAGAGATAGTAAAAAGCACCCTGTGGGTGCTTTTTAGAATTACGAATTAAGAATATTTTGTTCAGAATTATGCCTGCCTGCCGGCAGGCAGGAATTATGAATTATGAATATTTTATTCAGAATTATGAATTAAGAATTATGAATTATGAATCAGGTGTTAGCTTTCAGCTTTCAGGTTTCAGGGGCGACGGTTACTCCCAACCCCTTTCACCTCTCACCTTTCAACTTAATAATCTATTCCCTCTATAAGCTATAAGCAATTTCCTCTAAACCTGAAACTTAACACCTGAAACCTAATTATAAAAAAAGACCCTTCGCATTACGGTGCGACAGGGTCCTTGGTGTGCTTAAAATCTGTGGACAGGCATGTTTTTCCTGCTCTTTGCAGGAGGGACGTTTTTCTTCTCCGGTTGTGCGCGCTTCGCATCAATGGAGATTTCCGTGTGTGGCACGGCCTCGAGACGTTCCCTCGAGATGAGTTTGCAGGTTACCTTACAGATACCGTAGGTTCCGTTGTTGATCCGATCTTCCGCACGGTCGAGATAACCAATATATCTGTTCTGTCTGGCTATCATCAGATAGAGTTTTTCTCTACCCATAGCATCTGTCCCAGCGTCCGCCATATGGAAGCTGTATGCTGTGTCATTTCCAGCATCCCTTGAATCGTCCAGAAGGTGCCGCATTCTGGCCACATCTTCGATGGCGGCATTTCTTTTCGCCAATATAATTGGACGAAAGTACTCCTGCTCCTCTCTCGTGTAGCGGGTTTTTGCACCGTTACCATTTGTCCCTTTTGGAACGCTGTCCTCTTGATGTCCGTTACTGGCAACGACCATCGTTTCTGGCGTTTCTTGCATAGCAGAACTCTTGTTGTGTTGTGTGATACAAATAGTAAGCATTGGCTGAATGCATTACTACTTGTTTGAAAAAGAACCTGTTTTTGATTATATAGTTATATCTTCAAATTGACAAGTATTTTTTCTGTGATATAAGATAGTCATGCATAGTTTGCTTTGTGTTGTTTCCATGCTTGGCGACGCATGAGACAACATACTGGCTACACTTGTTGAACCTGAGGGGTGACGGGGTGGAAAAGCATCTATGCTATGGCCCGTCGTGATTCATTTCGCGACGGGCTTTTTCTTTTTAAATTAAAAAAAAGAACCCAATCGTCTCGCTAGTCAGCGACGTATTGGGTTCTCGTCCGGTTTGTCTGCTACAACGAAGAGAAAATTGGAGAGTAAATAATTCTCTCCACTTCTACATCGGAGCGCCGCCCCGGTACATAAAAATAAAGAACCCTGTCTTTCGTGCTTATATTATGCTAAATATGCTTTTTTTGTCAAATTTTAGATATATTTGTCAATTTTGTTAAAGATCGGTAATAATGGTTTGTCCGGTAGTAGATTTTCGCATCGCACCACAGGTGCAGGCTACGCCAATGCGAAAATTCACTACAGGGTTTGACATTGCTTAATATTCTGATAATATACGACCAAGCTTTTAGGGCTCTTTTAGGGCTTTTTGTTTTGTCTTTACAGAAAAAGTTTCCACCTAAAAAGCTATATAATTATATGAAACAAGCATATAATTCCTTCATTCAAATTATTTAAAAATAAATATAAATATTAATTTTTAAATAATTTTCATTTGAAATTATGACAAGATCGCTAAAAAAAGGTCCATATGTTTATGAGAAGCTTCTTAAGAAGATTCAAGGAAAGAAACCAGCAGAAGCTGGTGTGATTAATACATGGGCAAGAAGAAGCCAAATAGCACCAGAAATGGTGGGCTTTACTTTTGGTGTTCATAACGGAAGAGAGCATATTAAGGTTCTTGTATCTGAAGATATGGTAGGGCACCACTTAGGAGAATTTTCCCCAACACGTAAATTCGTAAGACATGGAGGAAAAATA
>Ga0210050_1000495_pt1 | contig 49852 bp, 54 predicted proteins | sample CryGey132114_all_FD_185463 | JGI IMG/M metagenome (GOLD analysis project Ga0210050, IMG submission 185463) | Groundwater microbial communities from aquifer - Crystal Geyser CG22_combo_CG10-13_8/21/14_all (SPAdes) (version 2) | ecosystem: Environmental > Aquatic > Deep subsurface > Groundwater ... | reverse complement strand
CGTCTCAAAAATGCCGGTACGGCGCTCCAATCATCGTCATTATCATCAATTATTGGGGGAGGAGTCTGTTTAGGAGCAGGTTTTCTTTCATCTACTATCTGCTGTACTACCTGTGGCACTTGTTTGACTGGAGCTTCTTTTGGAGGTTGAGGTGGAATAGTATTGAAAATCTTGCCGGCGTGGGCTGATAGCCCTTTGGGGCTCGCCACTATATCATCATTGTTATTGTTGAATGTTTGGAAGAGGGAAGTTGATTTTTTGGCATAATTGTCGGAGAAATTCGAGGCGATGACCGTAATCTTAACTTCACCTTTCTTTAGTTTATCGTCTCGAACTGTACCGAATATGACTTTCGCATTAGGATCAACGGATTCGGTGATGATCTTGGCCGCATCCTGGATTTCAAACATAGTGAGGTCATCGCCGCCGGCTACCGAGAATAATACGCCCTTAGCACCGTTAATGGATATATCGAGAAGCGGGGAACTGATGGCCAATTTTGCCGCTTCCACAGCACGGTTTTCGCCCGAGGCAAAACCGATACCCATGAGCGCGGCACCGGCATTCTCCAAAACGGAACGAATGTCCGCGAAGTCAATATTAATAATACCCGGTGTGGTGATAAGGTCTGAAATACCCTCTACAGCCTCTCTCAATATATTGTCGCAAACAGCAAAAGCATTTTGGGCGGTAGTATTTTTTTCAACAGTCTGGAGCAGACGGTCGTTGGGTATGATTATAAGAGCATCAACCGCTTGCTTGAGCTCGTCAATGGCCGTCTCCGCTATTTTCATCCTTTGTTGGCCTTCAAAAAAGAAAGGTTTGGTTACAACGGCTACGGTCAAACAACCGCTTTCCTTGGCCGTGCGGGCGATGACTGGCGCCGCTCCCGATGCCGTGCCTCCGCCCATGCCTCCGGCTATGAAAACCATGTCGGCACCTTTGATAGCCTCTTGAATTTCTTCCTTGGTTTCTTCAACGGCGCGCTTACCAAGTTCCGGATTCATGCCCGTACCTAGCCCGCGAGTCAGGTTCTTGCCGATGTGAATCTTCTTTTTGGCTAAAGAGTGATGAAGGTCTTGGGCGTCAGTGTTAACAGCTATAAAATTAACACCCTTAACCTTGGAATTAACCATATGATTGACGGTATTTTTACCGGAACCGCCTACTCCTATGACCTTGATTCTGGCGAAAGATTCTACTTCTGGCTTGATTTGTGGCATGCGCTTAAATTAAATTTTAGATTCGTTTATCTTACCAGAGAGGAATTAAAATAAAAGTGGTTGACTTTAGATAGTAAATATTGTATTAAAAATAAGATTGACCGCAAGTTTAATGTTCTAAGGCAAGAATTGCGAGACCCATCGCGAAATAGCTTTTAACCAGCGTATACCACCCTCCCTCGTGAGGGGATTATTATGAATACCAATAGGGTTATGTTCCTCGTCAGTGTTGAATCCCACTATTGTTAGACCACAAGCAACAGCCCATGTGCGATCTTTGATTTTTCCATCGGCTGTATTTCCAAAATAAACTTCGGCCACTTTGGAGGGAAGTTTAAGTGTGCTTTCAGCAATGCTTTTGATATTCGTTGTAGAAGCAACACCTCCGGCCATGATGATTCCCGCCGGCAGAAGAGCATTTCTGCCAATAGACTTGAGGTGTGTCTCAATCAGTTCAAAATAATTATTGAGGCGCCCTTTTACAATCTGCTCTAATTTTTTTCTTGGATAAGTTATTCTTCTTTCAGCCCCGATTTTCAAATTTTCGGCGTCTTCTGGGGAAATTTTTAAACCCAGAGCTATATCATTGGTGATATCATTGCCTCCAACCGGAAATACTTCCAATGAAACAAGGTTATCATTTTCAAACACCACAATAGATAGCGTGTCTGCACCTATATCTGCCAGAACACATCCCACTCTTTTTTGTGTCTTTGATAGTGTTACTAAGCTCAGGGCGAGAGGGGAAGCCACGACATCTGCGACTTCTATACCGGCCATCTCGACCGTGCTTATAAGGGTTGAAAGATGGTGTTCCAGACAGGTGATAAAGAGAGCTTTAACTTCAAGTTTTTGAGCTTTAAGACCAAGAGCTTGTCCCCAAACTGGTTGGCCATCAATTTTATATTCAATTGGGACAGTATTAATAATTTTCTTATTTATTGACCGAGTTTGTGGTATTGAGCTTTCGGCCGCTTCTTGAACTGCAGAAATATCTCTATCAGTAATTTCTAGATCAGCCTTTGATATGATTACTGAACCGTTTGCCACAATACTAGCAAGACCGATACTACCAAAAGAAACATAGGCACGCATGACTTTGACACCAGCTGTCTTTTCAGCGCGCCTTACGGCTGTTTCGATGCTTTTGGCTGCCTCGGCCTGGTTGGTGATATAACCGCGATATACACCCCTCGATTCATTTGATCCGGTACCGATGATTCTGGGCACCATATGTTCATGCTCAATGACCCCTTCGGCTATGACTACCTTGATTTGAGAAGTTCCTATATCTATGCCGACTACGATTTGGCGTGTCATGTAATAATTTTTTTTCCGCTCGCTCCATTGTATCCCCGTGTGCCATTCCTTTCAAATGTAAAAGTCCGTGGATAAAAAGAAAAGTGACTAATTTTTTGAGTGTCATATCAAATTTTTTGGTCTCTTTACGGGCTGTAATCAAGTCAATAAAAATTTCTCCGCTCTTAAAAGACAATGGAAAACTTAAGACATTGGTCGGCTTATTTTTACCGCGATATGTCGAATTAAGACGGCGTGACAGTCTGTCATCAATAAATACGAGCGAAAGTTCAAATTTTCGCCCCAAAACGGTGTTTTTTAAATTTGTGAACGGTATTGAAAAGGTGTTACGCCTAGGCGTGATCACTTGATTTTTCACTTATCGGCGACGAGTGAACTTGCTTACCTCGTTTATTTTACCAAGCTTAATAAGCTCAGCGGTTGCCTCCTTTTTCTTAATATGATTGATTTGTTTGGTGCGTCTTATGTTGCGGGAAGGAGTGCGTTGGGTATAGCGTTTCGAGCGTACGCGAGGCAGGACCCCGGAGGACTGGACACGCTTGGTAAAGCGCCGTAGTACGCTTAAATTGTTTTCGCTTGACCCTTTTATAACCTCTATATTGACCATTGATTGCATTGCGCTTGCAACTTTAGCATATTATGATTTATAATGCCAAACATAACTATGGCACCGAAAACTCCTAAAAAAGTACCCCAAGTCGTTTTTAAGACTCATACCCATGACAGAAACATCTGCGGAGACGATCCTTTTGCCTGGGTTGATGTTTCTACCGATGAAATATTCAAAGGAAAATCAGTGGTTCTGTTCGCTTTGCCGGGAGCCTTTACTCCGACCTGCTCATCAAAGCATTTACCTGGCTTTGAAGCTCTATATGATGAATTTAAAAAACACGGTGTCGATGAAATAATTTGCCTATCGGTCAATGATGCCTTCGTCATGAACGCGTGGCGTGAGGATCAGGGTGTGAAAAAGGTCAAGCTTTTGGGAGACGGTTCGGCGGAATTCACCAGGGGGATGAATATGATTGTTAAAAAAGATGATGTGGGTTACGGTGAACGCTCTTGGCGTTACAGCATGTATGTTGAGGATGGTGAAATCAAAAAGATTTTTATAGAACCGGGATTCATGGATAATTGCCCCGACGATTCCTTTGAAGTTTCTGATGCGACTACAATGCTTGAGTATTTAAAGTCCCGCCCTCCGGACAGGGACGGGCAGGCTAAAGAGTGATATTTTTAAGGTAGTAAGGAAGTTTTTCCATATCTATGGTGTCTTGAGCCCGTGTGGCCGTGTTTCTCACAGTAGCAGTATTGTCTAGTGCCTCTTTTTGTCCAATGATAATCAAATAGGGCACAGAGAGACTTTCGGCATTTGAAAGCTGGGCGGTAATTTTATCCTTGTCCAGAAAGTGATGAATTGGTATCCGGTGGCTACGCAGTAATTCTATAAGAGAAAGAGTTTTGATATTGGCTTCACGTCCCAATTTAATAAGATAAAATTTTGGCCTGGGCGGTTCCTTGTAGACCCGTTTCTCTCCGTCTTTATTTGACGAGGAAAAAATACTGACTCCGGCCATGGGAATTTCTTTTCTTAACCCGAAAAAGCGTGTCAGACGGGAATAGCGGTAACCGACAGCCAGAGTATCTGTATTCTCGCTACCAACATTTTTAATGGCAAAGATAGTATGCGAAACATGATTTTTTTCTCCAACAAGTTCCGGCGCCAAACGGAATTCTATACCCATCGCCTCAATGTACTCGAGTACCTCTTTGAAATAAATTCTGCTTGAGAGCGAGAGAAAGTTGATGGAAGATGGCGCCATTTCGCGCACTCGCAGTGATTCGGGAGTGTCGATCCTAAACAGATTGAAAATGTCTTCTTTTACGCTTCGTTTCCATTCATCAGATAAATTCGCGTCAAACTTGCGGACATAATTGGTGAGTTCCCTTTCATATGTGCTCATAGATTCTCGGTCGCCGATGCAGTTTATATCAACCCTTAAATTTTTATACCCATCCTCGGATAGAATGGAAAGAGTTGTCCGGATAAGAGTGGCTTCCGCTATGCCGGAAGGCGAGCCTATGAAATGCAAAGCATAATTGCCAAATTTCTTTCGTGAAAAAGGTTTTTCATAAATAAAGGCAATGGGGTGCGGCAGGGAAGAAAAATTCTCATCTCGATATTTTCTTATGATGGATGCTTTTTCAAGAGCATCATAATGGGGATGACTGCCACAGTTTTTGGTCAATTCAGTGTCATGTTTGGTGATCTTGGGCGCGCTAATGGGAACAAAACCAAAATATCTCGCGACAACAAAAGCTTTGTCCAATTCACCCCACTGTCGATCCAATCGCGCGCTTTGTTGAAGTAGCATTTTATGATTATTCGGTCTTCTTTATATTTTTCGAATTATCACCCGGGAAAAGTGCCGGAGGATAAAAACGGATAATTGGCCTGCCTATGAAATTTTCTTCAGGCACCGGGCCCCATACTCGAGAATCCGCGCTTGAGAATCGATTGTCTCCCAAGACAAAATATTCACCCTGGCCGAGGATGTAATTCGCAGTATCTTTTTTGCCTAACTTTACATACGGCTCATCCAAAAGGAATCCTTCTGGGTGTTCTTCGTTTATTATGGTGATTTGTCCTAAAGATATGGAAACTGTCTCACCGGGCAAGCCGATAACTCTTTTGATGAATGATTTTTTAGGATCTCTTGGATATTTAAAAACAAGAACGGAGCCGCGCTCGGGTTTTTTGAAGTGATAAGTGAATTCATCAACGATCAAATAGTTTCCCGTTTCAAATGTCGGATCCATGGACGCTCCTTCCACTATGAACGGCTGGGCGACATAAAGACGGAACGGTACGACTATCAAAAGGGAGAGAATAATGAGTTTAACAAGTTCTTTGAAAAAGTTCTGATTCATAATTTGCTAAGATTGTATTATTTAAATTGATTTGACACAATAGCAATATGTATATCGTCGTAGGTTTGGGTAATCCCGGCAGAGAATACGCACTCACTCGCCATAACACTGGACGCATGGCAGTGGATTTTCTCTCTGAACAAGTGAAAAGTGTCAAAGTTTTGGCGCCAGATACATTCATGAACCATTCTGGCAAGGCAGTGGCGAAAGTGGTGAAGAGCAAGAAAGCGGCGGAGAAGCTCATTGTCATCTACGACGACCTCGACTTACCTCTCGGCATTCTGAAAATTTCCTACAACAGAGGATCGGGAGGACATAAAGGGCTGGAATCTGTCATTCATGTTCTCAAGACCCGCGAATTCATCCGCATACGCCTAGGTATAGGTAAGAAGAAAGATGTGGAGAAGCACATTCTTTCCAATTTCACGAAATCCGAAATGGAAATCCTGAAAAAAGTTTTTAAAAAGACGAAAGAAGTCGTTCAGGTAATTGTTGAAGAGGGCAGAGAGAAAGCGATGAACAAATTTAATTGACCTAAATGAAAAAATCTCGCATAACTTGTGTAATAACTTAATTAAACAAGGTCTAATCCGAAAGAAAGACCCCCTGTCCAAAGCTCGGCTTTGGACAGGGGGTGGCTTTGGATATATAATACTGTTATATGAGATTAATCAAGATTGCTCCAGGTGAGCACTACCATGTTTTTAATAGGGGAGTAAATAAGCAAGTAGTTTTCCACGATACAGGAGATTATTTTAGGTTTCTCTTTCTAATTCTATATTTTCAATCACCAATGATATTTCAGCAGCTTGGAAGATTTGTGAAAGAATTTGTCCAAAGCTCGGCTTTGGACAGGGGGCAAGAAGAGGAAATTGTAAAGAAGCGGGTAGTAGAATTAGTTACTTTTTGTATCATGCCAAATCACTTTCATTTAATTGTTAGAGAGAAAGAAGAAGGAGGTATAGCAACCTATATGCAAAGAATACTCACCTCCTATTCTAAGTACTACAACACCAAATATGAAAAGTCAGGTCACGTATTCCAAGGACCATATAAGGCAGTTCATATAACGAACGATGTGCAACTCCTACATACTTCAGCATATATACATAGAAATCCGCGAGAGATGACTATGTGGTTTAGAAAAGAAGATAAATACCTATGGTCTAGTTATCAAGATTTTATCGGTGAGAACCGTTGGGAAAAATTGCTAGTCACAGATGTTGTGATGGGGGAATTCAAAGATAAAAAACATTACCATAAGTTTGTTGAAACTAGTCCGGCAAAGATGTTGGAAGAAATGTCCAAAGCCGAGCTTTAGACATAGGACACTGAAGATTTGAATTAGGGTTACTTAGAGTTTTTATCGACGAAAGACAGCGCCATTTTCTGTTCTTTGGTTTCAAAGAGAGTGATTTTGAAAGAGTAGAGCTTGCCCATTTCAAGTTTTTCTCTAAGTTTTTCTTCCGAACCGAATTCAGAGACATGAACCAGTCCGGCTATTCCTTCTTCGATTGAAGCCAGAGCACCGTATTTATTGAACTTGATGATAACCCCTTCAACAATATCGTCTTTTTTGTATTTCTTTTCCGCTTCTCTCCACGGATTTTCCTTCAAAGCTTTAATCGAGAGAGAAATCTTGTCGTCTTTGATCTCTATGACCTTGACTCGTACTTTTTCACCGATCTTAAACATTGTCTTGGGGTTTTCAACGAGGCCCCAGTCAATTTCAGAAATATGTACCAAGCCTTCAAGACCCTCTTCAAGCTTGATGAAGATGCCGAAATCAACCAAGCCTGTTACTTCGCCCATAATTTCATCTCCTAATGTGTAATGAGATACGATATTTTCCTTGTCTTTTGTCTCGGGACTTTTCTCCGAGAAGATAAGTTTACCTTCCTTGGGGCTGGCGCCAATTATGGTGACAGAGAGTTTCTCACCGACGAGTCTTCTCAATTCATCAAGGATCTTGTCTTTATCTCCGTCTGAAATGCGCGGATAATGTTCCGGCTTGAGCTGGGAGGCAGGCAGAAAGCCTAATAGTCCCTGCCAATTAATGATCAGGCCACCCTTATTGGCATCCGTGATAGGCAATTCGAAAGTGCGTTTTTCGCGAATAGCTTCTTCTGCTTCACTCCAAATGAGCGCTTGACGGGCTTCTTTCAGAGAGATTTCGATGTAGCCGTCTTTTCCGCCGATACCGACAACTTTTCCACGGACAATATCACTGACATTGATTTTCTTGATAATGTCACGGGCGTTTATAAATTCCCGGCCGTAGATTATGCCGGTGCCAAAAGGTGGCAGGTCAACATAGATAGCCCCCTTATCGATACTTATCACTGAACCCTCCACCAAATCATCGATGGAAGGCGGAGTGGGAATGCTTGTTATAAATGCGTCAACTTCGGAAGTGTTTAATGTATTGTTAGTCAAATTTTATGGCCATTTTCGGTCCTCGAACTTCATCATTGGTTGCCATAGTGCGAGGGGTAACAAAAACGGGGGTTAATAAAATACACAGCTCAACTTACCAAAAAACACTGGTTAAAGCAAGCGTTTCGTGTTAAAATGAATTAAATTAAATGATAATAAGCTATCACAGCGCCGAATGCTTTAAGATATCCCATGGTGATATTACTTTGGCTCTAAATCCCATATCAAAAGACTCCCAATTAAAGACCACGAGATTCGGCGCAGACATTACTCTCATCACCGCCAATCTCCCTGATTTTAACGGTCGCGAACAGACCTCTCGAGGAGACAAGTCTTCTTTTGTCATAGACGGTCCCGGCGAGTACGAAATTAAAGACGTTTTTGTAAGAGGTTTTCTTTCCGAGGGACCCGCCTCTGCCCATGCTACGGCGGACAAGCCTGACAAAAAAATAAATACGATCTACCTCATATCTTTTGAGGGAATGAATCTTTGTTTTCTGGGCGCGCTTGGCAATTCGACACTTACCGACAAAACACTTGAAGCGATGGAAAATATTGATATCCTCTTTGTCCCTCTAGGCGAGGGCGGCACGCTTGATCCTGTTTCTGCCTATAAATTGAGTGTTTCTCTTGAACCTTCGGTTATAATACCTATGTATTACACAAAGTCCGCCTTGGAACAGTTCACAAAGGAAGGCGGCGAGGCAAAAGTAGAGCCGATTGATAAATTTGTGGTAAAAAAGAAAGATCTTGAGGGCAAGGAAAGTGAGATCGTGGTATTGAAGGAAGAATGACCATATTTAATTAACTAACACTTTATATATATGAGAAAATATTTAGCTCGACTGCATAAGAAACCGGATCATCATAAGAAGCAATTCGCTTTTCTCGTTTCCGCTACGGTGACGCTTTTTATATTCGGAGTCTGGTCCATTACCACTTTTGGCGTGCATCAAGAAGTCATCGCCGAGGAGAAAGTAGAAGAAGTCGGTCCGTTTCAGTCTTTAAGAGCCAGTGTCTTTTCGGGCTTACAAGCTTTTGGTGATAGTTTTGACAAAATGAAATCTGGTTTCAAATCAATCGATTTTGAAGCTGAATATAAGGATATTCGTGAAGGAGCATTAGATATTTATGGCAGATAAGGATATTAAAGGACACAAAGCTCAATTTTCGGATGGTGAAGACAGAATCATCGCCCGAACTATCACGAGCGAGATGAAGGAGTCGTTTATTGACTATGCTATGTCCGTTATCACGGATAGGGCGCTTCCGGATGTGCGGGACGGTCTCAAGCCGGTACACAGAAGGATTCTTTTTGCCATGAACGAAATCGGTTTGGGCGCCACCGCGAAAACCAAGAAATCTGCCACCATTGTGGGAGATGTACTCGGTAAGTATCATCCTCACGGCGATGCTTCCGTTTATGAAGCGATGGTCAAGATGGCTCAAGATTTCTCAATGCGTTACCCATTGGTCATTGGCCAGGGTAATTTTGGCTCGATAGACGGAGATAGCGCCGCTGCTTATCGATACACCGAAGCAAAAATGTCTCGTTTGGCAGGCGAAATGCTTAAGGATATTGATAAGGATACGGTAGATTTCCGTCCGAATTATGACGGCACCAAAAGAGAGCCGGTCGTCTTGCCGGCGACCTCTCCTAATCTTTTGCTTAACGGTACTTTGGGTATTGCCGTGGGCATGGCCACTAATATTCCTCCGCACAATCTTTCAGAAGTTGTTGATGCGACCATTCATTTGGCCGACAATCAAGATGCCACGACCGAAGATCTTCTTGAGTTCATAAAAGGGCCGGATTTTCCGACCGGTGGCATCATTTTCAATGAAAATGACATTCATCACGCTTATGCCACCGGCCGTGGCGGAGTGGTGGCACGCGGTGTAGCAGATATAGTGGAAAACAAAGCCGGTCAGTTCCAGATAATCATTGCCGCCATTCCTTATCGGGTAAACAAGGCTGATTTGATTACCAAAATTGCCGATTTGGTGCGTGACAAAAAGATTGAGGGCATCAAAAGTCTTCGTGATGAGTCAGCCAAGGATATTCGCATCGCCATAGATCTTAAGGCCGGCAGTCAGCCCCAAAAGATACTGAACTCTCTTTATAAGCATACCCAACTGGAAGACACTTTCCATTTCAATATTGTGGCTCTGGTTGACGGGGTGCCCCAAACTTTATCGCTTAAAAGTATCCTGGTTGAATTTCTCAAGCATAGAGAGTCGGTGGTCAGGCGACGCACGGCGTTTGATCTGGCCCGGGCGGAAGAACGCGAGCATATTCTTCTCGGTTTGGTCATAGCTCTCGACAATATAGACAAAGTTATAAAACTGATTCGCGCGTCAGCAAGTGTGGATGACGCCAGAAAAAGTTTGATGAAAGAATTTAAGCTTTCGGAGATTCAAGCCAATGCTATTCTCGAAATGAGACTGCAAAAACTTGCCGGTCTGGAACGCAAGAAAGTTGAAGACGAGCTAAAAGAAGTGCAGGAATTCATCAAAGAAATGAAAGCCTTGCTCGCTTCGGCCGCTAAAATTTTAAAGGTGGTCAAGTCCGAGCTTGAAGATATCAAAGAGAAATATGGCGACGAGCGCCGTACTAAGGTCATCAAAGGCGGGGTCAAAATACTCTCTATTGAAGATCTTGTAGCCGAAGAAGAAAATACCTTGGTTCTGACTTCTGGCGGTTATATCAAGCGCACCAATCCCGATGAATACAGGCGCCAAAAACGCGGTGGCGTCGGTGTCATAGATGTTGATACCAAAGAAGAAGATTTTGTCACCTATTTCTTGACAGCGAGCACTCACGCGGATCTATTGTTTTTTACCGACAAGGGCAAGGTTTATAACATAAAGATGTATGAGATCCCAGAAGGCAAGCGTGCCACGAGAGGCAAGTCTATTATGAATTTTATCTCGCTTTCCGACGATGAGAAGGTCACTTCCATCTTGGCTATGCCCAAGCCCACATCATCTCGAACTGTGGATAAGAAAAGCATGGAGGGTTCACTCTTTATGGTTACAGAAAACGGCACTACCAAAAAAGTATCGGCCCAAAGTTTTCATGATGTTCGGTCTTCTGGTATTATCGCCATTAAATTGGCGGCCGGGGACAGATTGGTTTCGGCTGAATTTGTCGATAAGGGCGATGATATTTCAATCGTCACGAAGAAAGGGCAATCTATACGCTTTAAGGAGTCAAGTGTGCGAGAAATGGGCCGAGGAGCAGGGGGAGTCAGAGCGATTAAGTTGGAGAAGGGGGATGTGGTCGTTGGCGCGCACCATATCAAGCCCGATTGGAAATCAGGGCACCTCTTGGTAATTTCAGCCAATGGTTACGGCAAGCAGACCAGTCTGTCCGAATACAAAGTGCAAGGCAGGGGAGGTTCTGGTATTCTCACTTCCAAAATCACACCGAAGACCGGCCATGTTATTGCTTCGCAAGTGGTGACCGGTGAAGAAGACGAGGTCATTGCTATTTCAAAAAAGAGCCAGGTGGTGCGAGTGGGACTGAAAGAGATCCCAGTTCTTGGTCGCCAGACTCAAGGAGTGAGGATTATGAAACTTCGCGAAGGTGATTCGATTGCGTCTCTCATTTGTTTGTAAATTAAATTCAGCAATTCACATTTACAGAATTATTTACCCAAAGATAGGAAAACTTATAGTATAATAAAATTATGTCCCAGTTTCAGATCATCCTACTCGTAGTCTTCGGGGTATTTATTGTCGGCGGTGTCGTGGCTTTCTCATTATTTCGAGGAGGTGCCGGTGATACAAGTTTTCCCATGACTGTTTGGGGGGATATTCCCAGACAAGATTTTACTCTCTTGCTTAATTCTCCCATCCTTACCAAGGACAGGAGATTTATAGTGAGTTATGTGGAGAAGTCCGCTGATACGATAGAAGCTGAATTTACTGAAGCTTTGGCCCGCGGTATAGGTCCAGATCTTATTATTCTCACTCAAGACAAGATTTGGAAAAATCGACCGAAACTATTGACCATTCCCTATACCGGTATCAGCGAACAAGATTTCAAGAGCACTTTTATCGAAGAAGGGGAGCTTTTTTTGAGTCCTGACAGTATCTATGCTTTACCACTTTCAATAGATCCTATGGTTCTCTATTACAACCGTGACTTGCTTTCCTCGGTGGGAATAGCGCAGCCGATAGCGTATTGGGATGAGATATACTCTGCGACTACTAACCTTTCCAAGAGAGATGCCGTCGGTAATCTGGTGTTATCAACAATGGCTTTAGGCGAAGCGAGAAATATTCCTAATGCCAAAGAAATTTTGTCTCTTCTTATGCTTCAGGCCGGGACACCTATTATTGGCATGACAAGTTCTGGATTGCGTTCGCAAATTGCGGACAGTTTTGGTACTCCTATTCCGCCCGGTCAGGCCGCGCTTGATTTTTATACTCAATTCTCCAATCCAACCAGGAACTACTACAGTTGGAATCGTTCGCTTGTTGATGCCCAAACGCACTTCACCAGTGGCGATTCCGCGTACTATCTGGGCTTTGCTTCCGAGTTGCGTGTGCTTAGAAATAAGAACCCGGCTCTTAATTTTGAAATTTCTACCGTACCTCAATCACGGGTTTCCGAGAGAGTCACGACATTTGGACGCTTACGAGGTATAGCCATATCACGCGGCTCACAAAATCCGGGTGCTGCCTTGCTTTTGGCGAACACTTTGGTTTCAAAAGATATAGCTATTGTTCTTTCCGAAATTATGGCTTTACCACCCACGCGTCGTGATCTTTTGGCTTTGCGTCATTCCGGGTCCGTTCATCCAGTGTTTTATAGTTCCGCTCTGCAGTCTAAAGGATGGCTTGATCCGGATAGTGTGGCCACACGGGCTATTTTTAGCGAAGCCATAGAGTCAGTGACCAGTGGTCGCACCCGTACCGATCAAGCAGTCGCTCAAATGAGTAGGGATATGCAAGAATTAATACAATAGTATGGATTTACTCGCTCAATCTTTTAATCTAATCGTATGTCCCAATGGTATAGATTGTAATTTTGGACATCTCGTCTTGCTTGCCAGAAATCTGATTAACGCCATGATACTTATCTCGACCTTTCTCGCGGCGGCGGCTTTTGCTTACGCTGGAGTTGTTCTTCTTGCCTCGGGTGGCAGTGAAAATGCCAAAAATGATGCAAAAAAAATCTTCACAAAAGTACTCATAGGTTACCTGTGGATACTGGGAGCATGGCTTCTGGTTTACACTATAACAAGTGTCTTGCTTGTAGACGGGTTTTCTTTACTCGGCTCACCGCGATAACTGTCATGTTTACTTCAACTAAATTTAAGAAAGTATCGTTTCTCATGGTATCTTTTTTGATATTGTTTGTTTTTGCCGCGACTATTGTTCTCGCTCAAGCGAGCGGTAGTACTGGAAATTCTCCCCCAGGAAGCGCAGGTAATTCTCCGGGTGCTGTCGAACTTGATAATCCTTTTGGATCAAATAACAAGTCTCTTTTTGGCCTGCTCCGGGCAGTCATCAACGACATCATTCTTCCCATGGGCGGTGTTCTTGCTGTCCTATCCTTTATATACTCCGGCTTTCTCTATGTTGTGGCGCAAGGTAATGAATCTAAACTGGCCATTGCCCACAGGGCATTGCTTTACACCTCTATCGGTACCGCGGTCCTGCTCGGTTCCTGGGTTCTCGCCAATGTCATCTGCAAAACGATAGGTCAATTGGGCGGGCCGATATGTCCCCCATAAGATAATTTTATGAGTCATCGCGAGCAAAAATAGTATGAACCCACCGAATAATTTCCGAGAACTGGTCAATATTGTTAAAGATGTGATAGATACTGCCTTGCCTGTTGTTACAGGTTTGGCACTTCTCGTATTTGTTTGGGGTCTTGCTAAATTCATCTTTCGCATTGGGGGTGATGAGAAGGCGGTAAATGATGGTAAAAATTTAATGCTGTGGGGGCTCGTGGCTCTATTTATAATGGTGTCTCTTATATCAATTCTCGCTTTCTTTCATAATGACATTGGGTTTAGTCGGACTTTCGGTTTGCCTCTTTTACCACCTTTTAGATGATTTAATTCAAAATGACAAGATATACAAAAATATTTCTAGCGTTTCTGCTCTTTTTACCTGCGGTGGCCTCTGCCCAGCTTAACGGTGTCAAAGATCTTATCAAGGCTTTCGGCGGTCTCTTAAATCCGCTCATTGGTGTAACTGTTGCCTTGGCTCTTTTGGGATTCTTTTGGGGTCTCGTTCTTTTTATTTTTCATGTTGGCGGTGATGAGAAAGCAGTCAATCAAGGTAAGCGTATAATGGGCTGGGGACTCGTCGCTCTTTTTGTCATTGTCTCTGTCTGGGGGATAGTGGGCTTTATGCAAAACGCCGTTCTACCGGGCGGTAGTAGTACTTCTCCCACGCCTCTTTTCCCTGACTGAAGATAATATTTTATATCATGTTAATATTTAATTTATTTATTAAAATAAATAAATGAGTTCCGTTAGAAGTCGCGGTCACGGTTTTGAAACGGTGCTATAGTGTAGATATGAAAAGAATTATTAAAATTTATAAAAGTAATGTTCAGCAAGGCTCGGTGACCGAGACCTGCTTCTAATGGGATGAAAAAAATCATTCCAGCTGTTTTAGTCTTTACTCCAGTATTTGTTTTCGCTGCAGAGTTTTTAGACAATGTGAAGGATCTTATCACTGCTTTTGGTAATATAGTCAGTACGGCTATCCCTATAGTCGTTGGACTGGCTCTTCTTATTTTCTTCTGGGGTTTGGTGAAGTTCATCTTTGCTCAAGGTAGCGAAGATGCCAAGGAACAAGGTAAGCGCATCATGATCTGGGGAACAATCGCGCTCTTTGTGATGGTTTCGATTTGGGGGATAGTGGCCTTTATGCAAGAAGCATTTTTGCTGGGTGGAAATCCTACCTCTCCCTCCAATCTTCCTTCTGTTACTCCAGAGGGGTCAAATGAGCTATAAGGTTTTGGGGATAACGGCATTGTTTTTTTGATGGTTTGTCGTATGATATGTAGATACCGTATAGGTATATTAAAAATAATATTAACCAGCTAAATAAATGAAAAAAGTTATTCTTGCCGCTTTAGTGTTTTCTCCGGCCTTTGCCTTTGCCCAAGGTAATCTTGGCAATTTAAACAGCATTCTGCTCGGTGTTGGTAGATTGGTAAATAATGCCTTACCTATCGTCTTCGCTCTAGCACTTCTTGCTTTCTTCTGGGGCTTGGCGAAGTTCATCCTTGCTCAAGGCAATGAAGACGCCAAAGAACAAGGTAAGCGCATTATGATTGGCGGCATCATAGCGCTCTTCGTGATGGCGTCTATTTGGGGTCTCGTAAATTTCATACAAAGTGCTTTCGATGTAAATGAGATACAGAATATCACTCCTCCAAGCGTTCAAATACCTACGAACTAATAAGTTCAAGATTCTTTTACCTCAAGCGGGATGAATATCTCTGATTTCCTCAATAAAATCAATCAGTTTATATTGAACCCGATTGTCTATCTGGCATTTGCGGTCGCTTTCATGGTTTTCTTCTGGGGTATTTTTGAGTTCATTCGTTCCCAGACCGCCGATGATAAACGGGAGGAGGGCAAAAGGAAGATCTTTTGGGGCCTGTTCGGTATGTTCATCATGTTTTCCGCTTATGGCCTGATCCGCCTGATTCTCGGCACTTTCGGTGTTTCTGCCGGTTACCCGTTTGAGTAGCTGTCGTCTCAAACATTAAGTGGCAGAATAAAGTAAAAAGCCCCACCACTTTATCTAAAGTGGTGGGGCTTTCCTTTCACCGTCCGGAATTTTTTTGAATCAATCTTCAAGCGTGCTGTCAGGGAAATTATAGGTTTTCATCCACTCCTCCAAATTACTGGATCTTGTGTCGATACTTAAATCGACAATTTGAAAGTCAGTAAATCTGGAGGCCTTATTTTCCTGATTCACATAGAAAGTCAGAACTTTAGCAGGAACAAAGAGAGTCCAAATACATACTCCGGCAGTCATGACAGCAAGAACAACACCGCTCACTTTTTTCACGCAATTTTTGCTCATTTTTACCTCCTTGGGAAATAGTAAATTGGACTTTTATAAAAAACTTTTCTTTTTGTATAATACAAGAAAAGAACTAGTTTGTAAAGCATTATAAAGAAAAAGGCGCCACGTTAGACGTGACGCCTTTAAAACAAAGAACTAAGTCCTTAGGGGAGAAATTACAAACTCGAATGTGGCCTCTCGCACTTCCTCATCCGTTACCCGAATTTTTACAACTGTAACTCTTCCGGGTATTCGAATATGTCCTTCGAAGCTTCTGGGGTACTTATATATTTTCCCTTTGGCCTCGACTTCGTAAGCCACATTTTCGACTGGACCCCAATCCAAATTCTTCCCCAATGGGATGGATATTGGGTCTGTCCACTCCACCCCAATCACCATCTTGAAAGTTTGAGCGGTGATGATTACCTGCGACGGCGGCAAGATGCCTAGAGCCAAAAGCTTTGGTTCCCAGCAATATCTCGAGGCACTCCAATCCCTTGTGTCGTTTCGGGCAAAAAGAATTCTGGCAAATTTCTCATTGCCTTCCTCAGTATATAAGTCGATACCGAGTCTTTTTGCCTCGACAGAATGATATCCAAGGTTTATTTGCCATTTTCCCACATCCATAGTTTTGAGATTAGTGATGACATTACCATGGGAATCAAATTGTCGTCCACCGCTCTCGCATTTCGCAATAATTGGAAGTACGATATCGGCCGGTAGCTGACTAATTGAGGTTGAAGAAAATTTAGACGGCTGTGTTTTTGTAACAGTCGTTGGTATCCTTTCCTCGACCCATTCGGTGATCTGGTAAAAATACCAGTAACCGGCAAATAAGGTTCCCAGGAAAAGCAGGATAATGCCAAACCGCAGAAACCATGGGCTTCGATAAAAGCCGTAGGTTTGTCTTCTACGGTCGGCATCTTTAAGATACCAACCAAGCAGGAGAAGGCCGACGGCAATTCCCAATCCCCACCAGATGTAGTGACTGGGAATTTTGACCAAAGTTTCTTTCATTTGGTCAACGGCTTTCCATGCGACCGAATCGAGCAAAAACAACGAACAAAGGATACCCAAGACAAGTACTACAATTACTTGTCTGGCTACCAACCAGTTGAATTTCTCTTCAGAAACTTCCGGCGGAGCCTCTTTAGGCTGACTGTCTTTCTCTGGTGTTTTCGGTGGTACAGTTTCTTGCTGTGCTTTTGGTTTTTCAGGCTTTTCTTCTTTCTTCTCCTCCTTGTCCGAAACTTCTGGACTAACAGATTGTTGCTCTGTCGGTTTCTTTTTTTCTGATGTTTCTGGTGGTACAGTTTCTTGCTGCACCTTCGGTTTTACAGACTTGTCCTGTGAATCAGACTTTGTCTGTTCGACCTCTTTTTTGTCTGGAGTTTCGGGCGAAACTGTTTGTTTCGTTTCTAGTTTCTCCTTTTCAGAAACTTCTTTTGAAGTCTTTTCCGAGTTCTTCTTTTTCGGAGTTTCCGAGGAAGCCTTGGGAGAACTCTTCGTTCTCTTAGACTCCTTTTTTTGTACTTCAGGTGAAGCTTTTGGAGAACTTTTCGCTCTCCTCGACTTCTTTTTTTCAGAAACATCTGCGGAAGTCTTTGAGGGTTCTCCGGCCTTCTTTTCAAAAGATTGCAGAGTCGTCACTTCGACTTCTGGTGAAGAAAGCTTTAGTCTTTTCTTACCCGGAATTCCTTTCTGTGTAGAATCTACAACGGAAGGTTTTTTTGACGGGGTAGGGGAAGAAGATTTCTTCCCCACCCACTTTCTCAAAAACCTTAGTTTGCACTGGATGCAAAAAAGCATCCGCCGCTGAAACCAATTCATGTGCGGTTGTTTGTCCGTTTCGTCCCACAATGGCGTCATTTTATACCCCCTTTATTTCTTGTGTTAAGGTGCTATTCTTTTTTAATTATATCATGAATAAAGCCTATTTGTCAATATAAAGTAAAATATAATTATCAAAATAAAAGGGCCGAGCGACATGTCGCTCGGCCCCACTTTTTTACTCCTTTCTAGAAACCTTCGCCGAAACTATTTGTTTCTTTTTCGATTTCTCCTCTGGCGAAACCTTTTCTATATTTTCCGAATTCGTCTCCTTTGGAACCGTTTCTTGATTTTCCTCCACCTCCTTACTTGGGTTATTTAGTGGAATCATTGTATTGCCCGCCCCGGGGGCAAATACTGTAATCTTCTGGTTATTCTCATATGCTTCCGCCATTCTAACTTTCACTCTTAGTTCATCATGTGCCGTTGGCTTGTATACGCGCTCAACTCGATCAGCATCAGCATCATTTTTGAGAATCTTGACTAGCTTATCCTTTTCAGCGGTTGCAATTGCTGCCGCATTTTGAAGACTGGTTCTTTTTTCAAGCTCGACAAGTTTAGTTGTCGCGTCATCAAAATACGAGATGTCTGCTAGAGCGACACTTATGATTGTTAACCCTAGATCTATGATTACTTCTGGGGCGGCTAGTTCTAAAATCTTATCAGCAAAAGCCTGTTGTATTTTGGCATCTTGAATGAGTATTTGGGCATCAGTTTGCCCGGCTATAGCAATGATCACCCGCTTTACTTTCATGTCCAACACGGCAAACGGGTCGGCTGTGCGCAAACGCACCCTAACAGGAAACGTCTCCTCGTATAATATATTAAAGAGGAGATTCGTCTTGATGATACCACTCATCTCAATACCCATAGCCCAAATGTCGTGCTGACCAGATTGCCACACAGATGTTGATATAAGAGATTTTGGCTGCACGCTATATTTCAACTCAATGTCCTTTCTCCCGTACCGAAAGGTCCTGACATCATTGATGCGGAGATATCGGAAAAAACCAATCACCATAATCCCTAATGTTGCGAACAGGATCCCCCTTCTTTCAATTCCTTTAACCATTTTCCAATTATAAGGATCAGGATCAGAGCGATCCAAACGCCTCCCAGGAACAGCATGGATCACATTTGTAACATTACCACCGTCATTATTGACGACAGGATTACCCCTCGAGTCCTTTCCCATGGTATTGCGTTTTGTGAGCACTAGTGCCGTTGAGTTGGCCGGTAGGATTGCAGCAATAATGGGGGAAGGCAAGCTTGCTAGAAACCGAAGCAGTAGAACAAACAGCAGAACGAGTAAAGAAAAAAAGATAAATCCAAGCATTGTGAGCCTCCTTGTGGTATTTTGTCAGAGTTGTTTTAATGTACAATCTTATTTAATTATACCACAATCAATTGCATAATGCAAATAGCTAGTCTCGGCTATTCCTTGACACATTAAAAAATCATAGTAGATTGAGAAAGGGCTTTTGTTCATTGTCTAAACCTACAACCAACGGAGGTGTTTAATGAAAAGTGACGCACTGGTATTTTTGACTATTAACAACAAGAATGGCGAGCGTAATCTGCTCTCCGTTATTATTGTCAATGCTTTAAAAGACCACGGCTGTACATCTGTGGTTCTAGAGTCCGCTAATGATAAGACTTTAAAGATTGACAATGCATTGGTAGTGCCGCTTTTTGATAAAAAATTCGGGGTGAACAGGTGGAGTCCGTGTTCAAAAAAGGCTTCTGGAATACCCGATTGGGTTCGAGAGTTGTCGACAGGCTCATGCGTGGCTATCGGTCCGAAGTGCGTGCAGTATCCCTCGCATATTGAGGATGCGACACAACAAATTGCCAACATGTTTTTACGAGAACTTTGTAAAAACGGTAACGGTAATGGATTTCCGTGGGGATTAGCGCCGTCGTCAGAAAAGCACAAGCGTCGCTCATGGCGCCGCATGAAATATGTTCGTAGGTAAGTTTATATAAATAAAACCGGTGGCCACCCTTGGGTGCCCGCCGGTTTTTCTTATAAGTATATTAAGAAATAAAAGAAGATGTCTCTTTGTTCGTCAAAGGTACGCCATTGCGCACGGGTACTCTTTTGATGATCTCAATTATTTTACTGTGATCATCAACAATTTGAAAAAGATTTATATCATCGGGATTTACAACCCCGCGTTTTAGTTGTTCTCTTTCTATAAATCCTTTCAGTTCGTTCCAAAATTCCGAGCCGACGCAGATTATGGGAATGCCGGTGATTTTTTTTGTCTGGACAAGCGTAAGAATTTCAAAAAATTCATCAAGAGTGCCGAAGCCTCCGGGATAAAATATGAACGCTTCAGCGGAGAAGGAGAGACAGACCTTGCGCACAAAAAAATAATAAAAACCGACCGATTTGGACAGATATTTGTTCACTATCTGACCGTCAGGGAGGTTTATTAAAAGTCCAAGCGAGTCACCGCCGGCTTCAAAGGCACCTTTGTTTGCCGCTTCCATAATGCCGGGACCGCCACCGGAAATAACGGAGTAACCAAGCTCTTTTACTATGCGCGAAGCGAGTTGGCGAGCATCATCATAATAAGGATTATCTTCCCTGAATTGACTAGCGCCGAAGAATGTTACTGATTTTGAATCATCCTCCAGAAAGGCGAAGCCTCTTTGGAACTCTTTTAATATCTCCGATATTCGCTTACGGGCGACCTCCTGCATTTCTTCCCGAGTCAAGGTTAGAGCATTTTCAGTTGATTCTTTCATGGGACTATCATATCATAATGAGTAGTACATCTATTAAATATTTAGAAAAACATGAAAAAACTCAACAAGAATCAATGGATTGCTGTATCAGCCAGTTTAGCTTTCTTAACATATCTTTTGTTTGCCGGTCCTATCATGAATTTATTTAATCCTCCAGCCGATAACTTGAATACAGACTCCCAAATGCCAGAAAGCGGTTTTGTGGCTGAAGAAGTCTCCATTGGCAATGGCGCTTCTGCGGAGCCGGGTGATACATTGACTGTTCATTATGTCGGCACTCTTACCGATGGCAAGGTTTTTGATAGTTCTCTTGATAGAGGCGCTCCCATCAGCTTCACTCTCGGTGTGGCACAGGTTATTCGTGGTTGGGACGAAGGATTGGTCGGTATGCAGGTCGGAGGCAAGCGTACGCTCATTATTGCCCCGGATTATGCCTATGGAGCAGAAGGAGCGGGACCTATTCCGCCCAATTCCACGCTTATTTTTGAAGTTGAACTCATAGATGTCGAGAAACCCGCATCACGCTAATCTTTTGATCGGAACCTTGGAAGAGGGAGAGTCTTTCATGCGCTCGTTTTCCGAAAGTCTGGGTGTGAGGCTTGAAAATAATCCAGACTTTTTTGCTTTCAAATCGGAGCTTTTCGGTATTGATCAAGCCCGCGAATTAAAATTGTTATCTACGCGCAAATCTTTCGGATCAGTTGATAGCGCGAAGCATGGCAAGAAAATTTTTCTCATCACTCCCACGCGCTTGACGCTTGAAGCACAGAACGCTTTGCTGAAAACATTTGAGGACCCATTGCCTGATACATTTTTCTTTCTCTCTGTCAGGGCAGAGGGTATGGTCATACCAACGCTCATTTCGCGCATGCAAATAATTCGGCTCGGCGGAGATAATTTTTCTGAAAGCACGGAAGCTCGAAAGTTTCTTTCGCTTTCCATCAAAGAGCGTCTGATCTTTACCAAGGAGTTTGCCGATAAAGAAAAAAATTTGCCGGTCTTTCTCGATAACCTATTGTTCTTTTTGAGAAAGCAGGATGGAAAAATAATTTCTCTGGAAAGAGTCTATAATGTCAGGCGCATAGTGGATGATTCGTTTGTTGCACCGCGTTTAGTTCTCGAACACCTGTCCTTGGTGTTATAATGACTAAATGGCATACGATTTTAGCGAATTCAAGCGCTCAAGCGAATCAATTATCGAATGGCTTAAAAAGGAATATGCCGGTATTCGCACCGGCAGGGCTATCCCAAGCATTCTTGACGGAATATCGGTGAACGCTTATGGTTCACATATGTCCATAAATCAATTGGCCACCGTTTCCATTGAAGACCCTAAAACATTGCGAATTAGTCCGTGGGATAAAGAAGTTGCCAAGGATATCGATAAGAGCATCAGAGAATCCAATCTGGGTTTGTCGGTTGCTCAAGACACGGCCGGCCTACGGGTCTCTTTTCCTGAACTGACAGGGGAACGGCGTGCTATACTCTCGAAACTGGCTAGACAAAAATTTGAAGAGGCGCGCATCAAAGTCAGGACCGAACGGGAGAAAAATCTTGAAGGCCTTGACCGCAATGAGAAAGAAGGCAGTTTAAGTAAGGATGATAAGTTTCGGTTTAAAAACGAGTTGCAAAAGCTGGTTGACGATATGAACCAAAAACTTGAAGAATTAGTTTCCAAGAAAGAAAAGGAGATTTTAGAATAACATTTTTATGTCCATACTCATTTTTATAATCATTTTAAGCACGCTTATAATTGTTCACGAACTTGGACATTTTCTGGTCGCCAAGAAATTCGGTATTCGAGTCGATGAGTTCGGTCTCGGTTTCCCTCCGCGCGCCAAAGAGCTTTTCATCTGGAGAAAGACGCTGTTCACTCTTAATTGGCTGCCTTTCGGTGGGTTCGTAAAAATATTCGGAGAGAATCCTGCCACTTCCGATGAAGTTGATTCGCAAGTTTCAGAATCGGAAGAGGGTAAGGTTATAGATAATAACGCTTCTACCGCTCCTGACAGTTTTCAATCCAAAAACAGGGCGATACAGGCGACAGTGCTTGTGGCCGGAGTCTTTGGTAATTTTCTCTTTGCCTGGTTTCTAATCTCTCTCGGTTTCCTCACCGGATTGCCCTCTCCCGTCGGTATTTATGTGCCGGTAGAAGATGCTCAAACCACTATTACGCTCGTATTGCCTGATTCTCCGGCAGGCGAAGCAGGACTTAAATCCGGCGATGTGATACTTTCGCTGTCTAGAGGGGAAGATGTTATTCCTGAGTCAGGAGGAGAAGCGGTTTCTCCTGAAGAGGCGTCGCAATTCATAGCTGTCTCGTCCGAACCGATTATTTTTGAAATCAATAGAGGAGGAGAAGTATCTCAAAAGTCCGTCACACCCGAAGAAGGAATAATCGCCGACCAACGGGCGGTTGGCATATCTATGGATTTGGTAGGTATCGCGAAGCTTCCGCCACATGAGGCTTTGTGGTATGGACTTAGGACCACGACCGAACTTACCGTACTGACGGGGCAAGCGATTACTAGTTTTATTGGACAGTCTTTTACCGGTAAAGCTGATCTATCCGGCGTCACCGGTCCCGTGGGTATAGTGGGAATGGTCGGGGATGTGCGAGAACTGGGCTTTGCCTATCTCCTGACCTTTACCGCTCTTATCTCGATTAACCTCGCGATCATAAATCTTTTACCTTTTCCAGCTCTCGACGGCGGACGCCTGTTTTTTGTCCTTGTTGAAGCGATAACCCGCAAGCCAGTCCCGCTCAAAGTCTTTAATGTCGTAAACGCTGCCGGTTTTGCTCTCCTTATATTGCTGATGGTCGTTATTACTATCCAAGATATCCGCAATATTTTCTAGTTTGGTTATAGCTGTATCAAAATATAAAATCATAAAAACAATCCACTAAATTTATAACAATATATTGGTATAAATTATGTTAAAATAGCTCCATGTCACATGTCTCTAAAAGAAAATTAGATCAAGAAACTTTCCACAAGATCTTCAGGAAATTGGTTCTGGTACTGGAACACGCTCAAAATAAAAAGAAGTTCGTATCGGTATTGGAGGAAATCTTAACTGAAACGGAGAAGGTAATGCTGGCTAAAAGAGTGGCTATCGTTCTTTTACTTCTTGGCGATATACCACAGCATCGCATATCGGAAGCTCTAATTGTAAGTCCTACGACAGTTTCTAAAATGTCTCTTCAGGTTGAAATAGGGAAATACGCTTCTATTAAAAATATTTCCATAAAAGAAAAGATTGATTTGGAAAAAGTAGTGTGGTTGCTTTTGACCGCCGGCGGTATCCTTCCTCCCAGAGTTGGTGGCAGATATTGGAGAAAGAAAGGTCTCAAAACATTTCTAGAAAAATAGTCTCTTTTTCTGTAGTTGCTCCAGTAACATAATCTATAACAATATATTGGTATAAATTCGAGATGTCAGGTTTTATAAAATGGCATCTAAATAAATCACTTTGTTTTTAAGACGGTTTTCTGTAGAATAGTGCGATGCGGCAAAGCAAACTTTTTACCAAAACACGCCGGGAGGTGCCCAAGGATGAGGAAGCAAAGAATGCTATTCTTCTTATCAGAGCGGGTTTTATTCATAAGGAAATGGCTGGTGTTTATTCATTTTTGCCCCTTGGCCTAAGTGTCATTAAAAAAATTAAAAATATTATCTCTGAGGAAATGGAAGCACTAGGCTCTCAGGAGATAATTATGTCCACTCTCCAAAATAAAAATATTTGGGAAAAAACGGACCGATGGGACGACAAGAAAATCGATATTTGGTTTAAATCAGCATTTCAAAACGGAAGCGAAGTCGGTTTCGGATGGTCGCACGAAGAACCAATCGTCGAAATGATGAAGTCGCACATATCAAGCTACCAGAATCTGCCCGTCAAGGTTCATCAGTTTCAAAATAAATTACGAAACGAAGTACGCGCCAAAGGCGGCATTATGAGATGCCGTGAATTCATCATGAAAGATATGTACTGCTTCGCCATGACTGAAGAGGACAATATGCAGTTTTATAATATAACCAAGGAGGCTTATCTCAATGTCTTTAGGCGAGTAGGGCTTGGTGAGATCACTTTTGTAACCTCCGCTTCCGGCGGAGTCTTTACTGATAAGTTCAGCCATGAATTTCAAACAATTTGCGAGACCGGCGAAGACATTATTTATGTGCACAAAGACAAGATTCTTGCTTTGAATGAGGAGATATTCAATGAGGAAAACTTAAGCAAGCTGGGGGTCGAAAAGTCTGATTTTGAAATGAAAAAAGCCGCGGAAGTCGGCAATATATTCAATTTTGGTACCGAAAAAAGCGAACAACTTGGCTTGTATGTGAGTGACCATAATGGTGATAAGAAGCCGGTGTTTTTAAGCTCTTATGGCATTGGAGTCACGAGACTTATGGGTACTGTGGCCGAAGTATTTTCTGATGAGAATGGTTTGTCGTGGCCAGAGGAAATATCTCCCTATGATGTTCACCTGCTTTTGTTATCGGATAAGGCTAAGGATCTTGCCGATAAAGCTTATAACGAACTTACATCACTTGGTATTGAAGTGCTCTATGATGACCGAAATTTGCGCGCCGGCGAGAAATTCGCTGATTCCGATCTTATCGGTATTTCTAAAAGATTGATTATTGGAGAAAAAAATCTTAACTCAAAAATATTTGAGTTAAAAATCAGGTCCACCGGCGAGACAAAAGAAACTACTCTTGCTCAGTTAATTGATGAATTCAGAAAATAATGAAATTTCCAAGTCTAAAAAACTTACGAGGGCTCCTTTCTCACGATATCGGTATTGACCTTGGTACGGCCAATACGCTGGTCTATGTGCGTGGAAAGGGTGTGGTTATAAACGAGCCTTCTGTCGTTGCAGTTAATCAAAAGACGGGGCAAGTTATCGCTATGGGTACAGAAGCGAAAGCTATGCTTGGGCGTACTCCCAGGCACATAATGGCTATCAAGCCATTGGTGGACGGAGTGATATCAGATTTTGAAACGACGGAAGAGATGATCAGTTATCTCTTGGGTCAGGCTACGGCAGGTTCCAATAAAATATTGAGCCCGAGAGTGGTCGTCGGAGTGCCATCTGGCATAACGAATGTTGAAATTCGGGCCGTGCGTGACGCAACTTCCAATGCCGGAGCCGGTGAAGTGCATATCATTGAGGAGCCAATGGCCGCGGCTATTGGCATGCGTTTGCCTATACATGATCCTGTTGGCAATATGGTTATAGATATAGGCGGCGGCACTTCCGATATTGCCATCATTTCGCTCGGCGGAGTGGTCAGGTCGAAAAATTTGCGAATTGCCGGAGAGAAATTTAACTTCGATATCGTTTCTCATGTCAGAAATCAATTCAAAGTTCTTTTGGGAGAAAGAACGGCAGAAATAGTTAAAATGACCATAGGTTCTGTTCTGCCGACTCATGCTCCTCTTGAGATGGCCGTTAAAGGACGGGACATGGCATCCGGCCTGCCTAAAGAAATAATCATTACAGATAGCGATATTCGCGATGCGCTCTCACAGTCGGTTGAAACTTTGGTCGGAGCCATTGTAGAGGTGCTTGAATCCGCTCCTCCTGAAATTCTAAGCGACATTATGAGCCGGGGTATTTATCTTTCCGGCGGTGGCGCCTTGATAAAGGGTCTGGCCGAGCTGATAGAGAGTGAGATAACCATACCGGTGCACATCGCCTCTGATCCACTGACGGCCGTGGTGCGCGGTACCGGCATTGTCCTTGAAGATTTGGAGCGTTACAAAGATATACTTATAAAAAATGAAAGCGACTTACCTCCCAAAAAATAGATCAAAACACCAATACTTAATGCGGGCTTTTATTTTGGTGGCGATATTCATTTTTGGCGCCATCGTTTTTCGCTTTATTGCCGCTCCGATTGTCTCGATCGTTACTCCCATTTGGAAAGCAGAAAACAAACTGATGTCCACCCTGCGCAATAGCGTCGCCTTTTTTAGTTCACAGAAGTCTCTGGTGGCAGAAATTGCCTCTCTCAAAGAAAGACTTTACTTTATGGAAACGGAAATACTTTCTCTATCAAACGGGCGAGTTCAGGAAGAAGTTCTCTTTGATCTATTGGGTAGAAAAGAGCGGGCAGAAGAGGTGGTGGCGGCGGTGCTCTCTCGACCCTCGCAGACACCTTACGATGTTATTATAATTGACGCCGGTTCTAGTGATTCCATATCTGTGGGGTCTCAAGTATTACTGCCGGAGGGGCCTATTTTAGGCCTGGTCTCGGAAGTTTTTCCCACGAGTGCCAAAGTCAAATTATTTTCCGCTAACGGAGAGGAAACAAACGCGATCCTTGAAAGAAACCAATTGCCCATAACGCTAATGGGTACTGGCGGAGGGAACTTTAGACTGGCTCTTCCCAGAGATGTTGAGATAGAGAAAGGGGATAGGATCCTTTTCCCGGACATTTCTTCGCGTCTAGTGGCTACGGTTGGGGAGATAGTGACCAAGCCCACCGATTCATTTAAAGAAGTGTTGGCCAGGAGTCCGACCAATATTTTTAGTTTTAGATTTGTATTTGTCTTACCATGACTCGTCGCCTCTTATGGTCCGTAATCATATTTATTTCTATCATGGTATTGCCATTCTGGATATATATTCCCGTCTTGTTCGCTGTCATAGTTTTCGTTCCATTTTTTTGGGAAGGCATTTTGTTTACCTTTTTGATAGAGGTTGTTCACAACAGTGGGATAGAATTTTTTTCCTTGCTTAGCTCGCCACTTGTTATTTCTGTCCTTGTTGCTCTTATCATTTTGTTGCCGATCAGGGACAGGATAAGAACATATGCTTAAAAAAATCATTCGCACATTAAAAAAACGCCTTAACATATCCCGCCAAGCGGGCAGAAAATATGATGATATCGACCCGGAAGATATTTTTATTGATGCCACAAATTTACCGGGCTTTGACGAGTATCGTTTTGAAGGGAGAATTGAGCGGCCGATGGGTCAGGGGGTGTTTTTGATAATGAAGATTGCCTTGGTTCTTGTAATTCTCGGTCTGGTTTCTAAACTTTGGGTCCTTGGTATTATACAGGGCTCCATTTACGCTCAAATTTCAGAAAATAATAGCTTGGAACAAACGCTCTTATTTGCCAACAGGGGTGTGATCTATGACAGAGAAATGAGAGAGTTGGCAACAAACGCCATCAAGGAGGATGGCAGTAATTTTGCCGATCGTCTTTATTCTCCTTCTCAAGGATTGGCGCATGTTGTCGGGTATATAAAATATCCTCTCTCGGATCGGGCCGGGATATATTATGAGGAAAATTATCATGGTCGTGATGGGGTCGAACGCGCCTACGATGCTTTGCTCAACGGCATCAATGGCACCAAGCTTAGAGAGATAGATGTTTCCGGCAAAGTGATATCAGAGGCCGTTCTTAAAAAACCTGTCGATGGCAACCCTCTGGTTCTTTCCCTAGATTCCCGTCTAACAGAAGTACTCTATGAATCCATGGAGTCTCTCGCGGAAGACAGGGGCTTTGTGGGAGGAGCGGCCGTCATCATGGATACGAGAACCGGTGAGATCATCGCGCTCTCAAGTTATCCTAGCTATGATCCTAATGTGCTCACGAACGGCACCGATAGGAATGCCATAAGCGAAATGATAAATAGTCCGTCGAAACCTTTTCTTAATCGTGCCATAGGCGGGCTCTATACGCCGGGATCTATTTTAAAACCCGTAGTCGCCTTGGCCGCATTGAACGAAAATTTGATCTCTCCCTCTAAACAAATTTTGAGTACCGGCTCAATTACTGTCGAAAATCCATATGACCCCGAAAAACCATCTGTTTTTAAGGATTGGAAAGCCCACGGCTGGACAGACATGAGAAAAGCTCTAGCTGTTTCCTCGGATACATATTTCTACTCCATCGGCGGCGGTTTAGGAGATCAGAAAGGATTGGGTATAACGGTATTGGAAAGATATTTTAAACTTTTTGCGATGACGGAAAAAACAGGTATAGATCTTTTGGGTGAGGTGGAAGGCGTTGTTCCGAATCCAGAGTGGAAGAAGGAAAAGTTTGATGGCGAGATTTGGCGTTTGGGAGATACTTACATAACCTCCATTGGCCAATATGGCACCTTAGTGACTCCTATAAATGCGGCCAGATCCACTGCTCTTATTGCCAATCGCGGGCAGCTGCTTAAACCATCGCTCATAAAGGGAGGTAGTAATGATCCGGTTCTGCGTGTTGTCGATTTTAAACCGGAAGACTGGAGTGTTATTCATGAAGGTATGCGAGACGCCGTTACCTATGGTACCTCTGTCGGATTGAATGTGCCGTATGTTAAGGTTGCCGCCAAGACTGGCACGGCGGAAGTTGGTTCGTTCAAGCTTTATGTACATTCCTGGTCCGTAGGTTTTTTTCCGTTTGAATCTCCCAAGTATGCCTGGGCTGTTGTGATGGAGAAAGGGCCGAGTGCCAATACACTTGGAGCCACATCAGTGGTCCGGAGGCTTTTCGATTGGATGGCAGTCAATTCACCGGAATATTTTGAATAACGCATAAATCTTCCCAAGGTAACACCTTGGAAAGATTATGGGGCTTAAAGCTATGTTGATTTTTTAGTGACAGTAAGTTATTATATTGACCTATAAATCAACTCTATGAAGACCGCCGAAGATTATCTTACTAAAGAAAAATTTCATGAACTTGAGCGAGAATTGGGGCAGTTGAAAACAGTCAAACGCAAAGAGGTGGCGGAAGCGCTTGAATATGCCAAATCTCTTGGAGACCTGTCCGAAAACCAGGAATACCAAGAAGCGCGGGATAATCAAGCGATATTGGAAGACCGCATCAATCGTCTTGATGCAGTGTTGAAGTCGGCTAAGATAGTCTCCACTAAAAATATTGATATCGTGATGGTCGGTTCTGTTGTCACTGTGGAAAAAGAATCCGATAAATCACTCAAATCATATACCATGGTGGGCTCGGAAGAAGTCGATGCCGCCAATGGTAAAATTTCCATACATTCTCCCTTGGGTCTTTCGGCAATGGGTAAATCAAAAGAAGAAATATTCTCCTTTAAGACTCCTAGTGGTATAATGTCGTATAAGATTATCGACATTAAATAATGGCATCTTTAGAAGAAATTCGCTCTGCGCGTTTAGCCAAACTTAAATTTCTCTCCGAACAGGGGATTGATCCATACCCGTCGAGCGCCCGCCGGGATATTACTTGTGGCGAAAGTATAACTCGGTTTAGCGAACTTGCCGAGGGCGGACAAAGTCTCTATATGGCGGGACGCATAATGTCTCTCCGCGCGCAAGGCAAGATAATATTTTTTGATATTGATGATGGCACCGGGCGTTTTCAGGCTTTTCTCAAAAAAGGAGAGCCATTAAAGGCAAAATCTTTTGAGCTTTTCGAAAAAGCTTTTGACATTGGTGATTTTGTGGAGGTTAAGGGAACATTTTTTCTCACTAAAAAAGAGGAAAAAACCGTACTTGTGGAGGAAGTGCGCATGTTGGCCAAGTCTTTACGGCCTCTGCCGGAGAAGTGGCATGGTTTGCAAGATGTGGAGGAGAGATTCCGTAAAAGATATTTGGATATTCTCTCAAATTCTCAAGTCAAAGAGCTTTTTATAAAGAGAGCTAGATTTTGGGATGTTACTAGAGAATTCTTTAAAAAAGAGGGATTTTTGGAAGTTGAAACTCCAACGCTTGAAATCACCACCGGCGGGGCGGAGGCGAGACCATTCAAAACCCATCACCATGATTTTGATATGGGTGTTTACTTGCGTATTTCTGTCGGCGAGCTTTGGCAGAAACGGCTCATGGCATCAGGTTTTAATAAAACTTTTGAAATTGGCAGGGTTTACCGCAATGAGGGATCTTCCCCGGAACACTTGCAGGAATTCACGAACTTGGAATTTTACTGGAGCTATGCCGATTACCACGATGGCATGGAATTGGTTAAGAGGCTTTACAGAACCATTGCCAGTGAAGTTTTTGGTACGACCAAATTTAGGACACGCGGACATTCCTTTGATCTTGGAGATGAATGGAGAAAGATAGATTATGTCGAAGAAATCAAATCGCAAACGAGACTCGATATCACAAATGCGACGGAAGGAAATATGAAAGAGAAACTTGAGGAGTTGGGAGTTTCGTATGAGGGCTCGAATAAGGAGCGCTTGATCGACAGCCTCTGGAAATATTCTAGGAAAAATATTGCGGGTCCGGCTTTTCTTATCAATCATCCTGTGATCGTTGGTCCACTGGCCAAACTAAATCCTGACGGCAAGACAGTACAGATATTCCAGCCAATTCTTGCCGGTTCTGAAGTCGGCAAGGGATATTCCGAATTAAACGATCCGATTGACCAAGAAGCGAGATTTAAGATTCAGCAAAAATTGATCGAATCCGGCGACGAAGAAGCCATGATGGCAGACTCTGAATTTGTCGAGATGCTTGAATACGGCATGCCGCCGACTTGCGGTTTCGGTTTCGGTGAGCGCCTATTCGCTTTCTTGGTCGATAAACCGCTTCGAGAGACACATCTTTTCCCGCTTATGAGGCCAAAGGATTAGCCAAGGATTAACTTCGTTTTTTTATCTCCTCTTTCAATTTGGCAAGAAGTTCATCAACAGATAGCGCTCCCTGATTGCCGGAATCTCGGCTTTCCACCGTTACTTTCTTTTCAGCAACTTCTTTATCTCCGATAACCAGCGCATAAGGCACTTTTTCTGTTTTGGTATTCCTTATTTTTTTACCAAGAGTCTCATCCGAGATATCGAGCTCCGTGCGTATGTTTTCCGCTTTTAATTTATCGAGAATTTCAGTGGCATAAATAAAGTGCGCTTCGCCGATGGGAAGGATTTTAACTTGCACCGGTGAGAGCCAAAGAGGGAAAGCACCGGCGTATTTTTCTATTAAAAAGGCCATTGTTCTCTCAATCGTACCAATAGAAGACCTATGAATCACAAACGCTCTATGGAGTTGGCCATCTTCTCCGATATAATTCAGGTCAAAACGGTCGGGCATCAAGAAGTCGTATTGCACGGTAAAGGCTGTGTCTTCTTTGCCGTTGACATTTTTCATCTGAATATCGATTTTTGGTCCGTAGAAAGAAGCTTCTCCCTTTACTTCTTCAAAATCGCCGACTCGCTTCTTTAGTAATTCGCGCAAAAGTGATTCACCCTTTTCCCATGCCTCATTGTTTCCTGGATATTTTTCTTGATTGTCTCTGTCGCCCAGGGACAGTCTGTACCGATAATCTTTTCCAAGTTTTAGGCCGAAAATTTCCGAAAGATGTTCTATGAGGTCAAGTGCTTTCGAGGCTTCTTCAATAGCTTGCTCCTCCGAAGTACAAATTATATGGGCGTCCGAGAGACACATGCTACGCACTCTCTGAAGACCCATAAGTTCTCCTGATTGTTCATAACGATAAAGCTTGGCAAGTTCGGCTATGCGTATCGGCAGTTCTTTATAACTGTGTGGTTTGGAAAGATAAAGTTCAAAGTGGTGCGGGCAGGTCATGGGCCGCAACATGAACTCTTCGTCGTCAATCACTATCGGCGCATACATGGAGTCCTTGTAATGCGGGTAATGCCCGGATTTTTTATAAAGATCGAGCTTGGCTATATCTGGAGTGTAGACATGGCTATAACCCATTTTGGTTTCCTCATCAATGACCAATCTTTCCAGTTCTCGCCTTATGGTCGCTCCTTTCGGCGTAAAAATAGGCAATCCCTTGCCAACCGTATCGGAAAAAGTAAAAAGATCCAGTTCCTTGCCTAATTTCTTATGGTCATTTTCTTCCATTTCATTCATGAATATACATCCTACAGCGACTTTATCTTCTTGGCAATAAAGGATGTCTCGCTGTTGCGCTTTGAGATTTTACCCTTGATCACTATGCAGGCATCTATTTGAACAAATGAACGAAATTCATCGAGCACTCTGGGAAAGATTGCCACCTCGATTGTCCCGGATAGATCGCCTAAACGCATAAAAACCATACGCTCATTTGCTTTGGTCAGGACATCACGCAGATTCTCGACCATGCCCGCTATCACTGTTTCAGTACCTTCTCTCAAATCAGAAAGCTTTTCAATACTGAACTTAACCGAAAGAAGTTTTTCTTTATAGGCTTCAAGGGGATGTCCGGAAATGTAAAGTCCCAGAAGCTCTTTTTCCCATCGAAGCTTGTCCTTCTCTAACACGGCTGGTGCTTTTGCCAATCGCAGGACAGGCAGAGTGGATGTATCGGACATAAGCCCAAAAAGAGAATTTTGATTCTCTGGCGCGTTCATTTGTTCCTTATGGTATGAAAGCAAGTTTTCCACATTCGCCAAAAGTTCGCCTCTTTCTCCAAATTCATCCAGGGCGCCGGACTTGACGAGTGATTCCAGTGATTTTTTATTTAAATTTTTATCTTTTACTCGGTTTAGGAAATCTGATATGGAAATAAATTTTCCGCCGTGCTTCCTTTCGGCTGTAATGGCGCTCGAAATGCCTTGGCCGAAATTTTTTATGGTCGTCAGTCCAAAACGGATCTTATAAGGTTCGTTTGAATTGCTCACTACGGTAAATTGAGAAAAACTCTCATTAACCGACGGAGGCAAAACTTCTATACCCATGCGTTTGCACTCCGTGATCATCACGCCGATTTTTTCCACATCGCCCGATTCCGCCGTCAGTACGGCCGACATATATATGGCGGGGAAGTTGGCTTTTAAATATGCCGTTATATAAGCAATAAACCCGTAGCTTGCGGCATGGGCCTTGTTAAAGCCGTATCCCTGGAACGGTTCAAAAAGCTTCCAAAGATTCTCCGCTCTTTCTTTATTCATACCTCCATGTTTTTGACAGCCCTCAACGAAGATAATATGCTGCTTTTTCATTTCCTCCGGAATTTTTTTACCGACTGCTTTACGGAATTTATCCACTTCTCCCCAAGAATAACCGGCCACTTCTATGGCGGTCATCAAAAGGTCATCCTGATAAACAAGCACGCCGTAACTAGTTTCAAGAAAACTTTTCATTTTGGGGTGTAGATATGTGACGGGTTTTTTGCCGTGCTTGCGCGCGATATATTCTTTGATATTGTTCATTGGTCCGGGGCGATAAAGAGCTACCATGACATTGATATCGTGAATGGTGTTTGGCTTTAGATCCATCAATGCGCGCGTCATACCATCGCCATTGAGTTGAAATGTTCCTTCCGTATCGCCTCTGACAAGCATTTCAAAAGTTTTTTTATCATCAAGCGGGACTTTATCAATTTTAATGTCCTTATTTTCGATCTTTTTTATACGCGCCAATGCATCGGCAATGATTGACAGGTTTTTGATACCGAGAAAATCAAACTTTAGAAGTCCAGCATTTTCAATGGAATGCATATCGAATTGAGTGATGATTTTCTTTTCTCCTTTAGTGTCGTATTGGAGAGGGGTATAGTCAACGAGCGGAGTCGGCGATATGACCACACCGGCGGCATGGACGGAGATGTGCCTGGCGTTGCCCTCGATCTTTTTAGCCATGTCTAAAATTGTTTTTGTATCGCTGTCTTCATCGTACAGTTTTTTCAAGTCGTGATTTTCTTTTAGCGCCCGATCTATGGTCATGGGGAATCCTTGGGCTCCGAGCGGTATAAGCTTGGAGATCCTGTCTCCAAGCGAGTAGGAAAAACCGAGCGCGCGCGTGACATCTCGTACCGCGCCTCTGGCCATCATGGTGCCGAAAGTACCAATTTGGGCAACATAGTCTATGCCATATTTTTTGCGAACATAGTCAATCACTTCGTCCCGGCGATTATCCGCGAAATCCATATCAATATCCGGCGGCGAAGGTCTGTCCGGATTGAGGAAGCGTTCAAAGGGCAGATTGTATTCCAAGGGATTGATGTTTGTGATGCCGGCCAAATAGGTGACAAGGGAGCCCGCTACCGAGCCTCGGACATTGGTCAATATGCCGTTTTCGTGAGCATACTGAAGAAGGTCGGAAACCACCAAAAAATATTTGGCATAACCTTTGTCCTTTATAATTTTCAGTTCGTACTCCAGTCTTTCGATTTCCGTCGGAGTCTTTTTTAGCCCTCTTTTTTCAATTCCTTCATAGACTATCTTCTCGAGCATTTTGTCCGGCGATAAATTTTCCCGGATCATTATTTTCGGAAAGACCCAGTTGCCCAATGTCAGTTCAAGATTGCATCTATTTGCGATTGAGGCAGCGTTTGCGAGAGCTTCGGGAATGTCTTTGAAATTTTTTTCCATTTTTTTCTGATCCGGAAAAGAGAGGTCTTCTTCAGAGCCCGAATCAAATGATTCATTACCACCACCGATATGTCCCTGGATTGAGAGGACTGTATCGCGGGCGAGCTTGTCTTCCGGTTCAAGATAATATATGTCGTGAGCCGCTACCAACGGGATGCCGTTTTTTTGAGCCAGAGCGACTCTTTCTTTCATTCTGTTTTCATGGCCCATAATTTCCAGATGACGGGTTATTTCTATATAAAAATTTTCCGGCCCGAATACTTTTTTATAAAATAGGGCGAATTCTTCGGAGCTATTTTGCACTGACGCGGGCAGGATGGCTATAAGATTGTCATGATATTTTTCGACGAGCTCCTTGTCTATGCGCGGCTTGTAATAAAAGCCCTCTAAGAATGATTCCGTCACCATTTTGAGCAAATTTTTATAGCCGGTTTCGTTTTTCGCCAAGAGCAAAAGGCGGCTACGCTCTGAATCAACGCGTGCCTCCTTGTCATGCCGACTGCGTACAGCTACATAAAAATCAACACCGATAATGGGCTTAATGTTGTTCTTTTTACATTCCTTATAAAATTCTATTGCACCGTAAAGGTTGCCGGAGTCGGTCAGGGCAAGGGACTCCATTCCTGACGAACTCGCTTTCTTTACAAGGTCTGGAATTTTAGGTAAAGCTTCAAGGAGAGAGTAATGACTATGAGTATGTAGATGGATAAACTTAGACATGAGGATGCGGTAGAAGCCCGCCCTGTGCGTGCACTCTTAGGAGGTATTATAATGTATTAAATGCAATATGTCGTAGGCATTGATGAAGCGGGAAGAGGGCCACTTGCGGGACCGGTGGCCATAGGTGCTGTTAAAATTCCACTCAATTTTAATAAGGTTTTTTTCAAGAGCATCAAGGATTCAAAAAAACTTTCACCGGCTGAAAGGGAACTTTGGTTTGCTCTCACTCTGGAAGCTCGCAAAGAGGGTCTCTTAGATTTTACCGTTTCTTTGGTCTCGGAAAAGATCATAGACCGCAAGGGGATTTCATACGCGATAAAACTCGGCATAAAAAAATGTTTGGAGACGCTTGATGTCTCTGGAGATTCACAAATTTATCTGGACGGGGGCATACGAGCGCCAGAAGAATTTAAGCACCAGGTTACGGTCATAAGGGGGGATGAAAAGATCCCCGTTATTTCTCTGGCTTCTATAATGGCAAAAGTGACGCGGGACAGGAAAATGATTGGATTTTCAAAAAAATTTCCGGAGTTTAGATTTGATACGCATAAAGGTTATGGCACTATTCTTCATAGGCAAGCTATTAGAAAATACGGTCCGACGGAAAGGCATCGTCTGAGTTTTTTAAGAAACATCTTTGCGGGCGACAAAAAATTTGACAAATAGTAACTGGGTGTAGTATAATATTATATAGAAGGAGGATATCATGAAAACACATTATGTTTGTGTGGTCATTCATCGCTGTAATCCGGAAACGAGAGAGCTAGAATTTATCGTTATAGATAATCGTCTTGTCGGTCGGGAAACTGGCCGACCAAGTAGGCTTTATACTAAATTCCCCGGGGGAACGAACCGTGATTATCCGGGCGAATCGGTTCCTCTGACAAGAGACCGAGAGGCGTTGGAAGAAACCCATCTTGTTTTCTCCCAATCCAAACAGATTTGGAAGGCGGCGGGTCGAGCTCATATTAAGTATGGGTTCCTCGTCGACTGGACGGGTTGTTGGGGTACATTGAGACAAAAGCCCATTGTTGACGGCGGAGATGAACTATCGCCACCGCGATGGGTTAACGCCCGTACCCTCGGACGCGAGCTATCGTACACGCATCAGGATGTGTATCTGGTTGCTTGCCGACGATACTTCGGTATCTTTTAAAAAGCCCCCCCCACTTTAAACAAAGTGGGGGGGGGCTTTTCTTTTTAGCCATATTTTGATAGGATATTTTTATGACAGTACGAATGAGACATACGAGGTCTCACACCAGTAACAGACGCTCACATCACGCGCTTGCTAAATCAGCCCTATCTAAAGATGGGTCTGGTAATTTTCATTTGAGGCACAGGCTTTCTAAAGTTACCGGCACTTATCGGGGCAGAAAAGTTGTCGATTTAACCGCTAAAATTGATAAGAAAGCAAAAAAAGCTAAATAGTTCTTTTGTTCTTTATGTCAAATAGACATTTATCAAGGTCGGTCATCCTCCAGACCCTTTTCGAGTGGGATTTTGAAGGTATCAAAAAAGGCGATATATATCCGATATTTGAACGGACCATCTCCGAGTTTGCACAGGGAACAAATGACAGGCTTTTTATGGATAATCTTTTGAAGTTGGTAATAGAGAAAAAAAATGATTTGGATACATTAATAGAGAAAGCCGCGCCTGATTGGCCGATCGACAAGATTTCTATTGTCGACAGAAATATTTTGCGCATTGGACTAGCAGAGCTTTTGTTTGCCGACAGGAACGATGTACCACCCAAAGTCGCCATTAACGAGGCAATTGAACTTGCCAAAACTTTCGGCGGGGAAACTTCCGGCAGATTCATCAATGGAGTGCTCGGAGCTGTCTATAAAGAGATGGGTGAGCCGGGTAAATTTGATGTGTCGAAATCCAAAAAGAAATATGGCGATGTGCCAATAGATAAACTGCCAGTAGAACGACTGGCTGGGGCTGTAGTTTTCGCCCGACACGAGGGGGGTATCTATCTGGCATTGGTTCATGATATTTTTGGACATTGGACTTTAACTAAAGGTAAATTAGAAGGTTCGGAGAGTGTTGAGGAGGGTCTGAATAGGGAAGTTCAAGAGGAGCTTGGTATACCGATTAAAATAATTGAACGGCTAGGAGAAAATTCATATTCAACTTATCATCCGCAAAAAGGCAAGATTCTTAAACATGTTGATTATTTTCTGGCAGAAGCTTCTTTTCAAGAACTAACCCTTGAGAAGAAGGAAGAGCAGGGAGGTTTGGACGATGTGCGCTGGTTTAAGCTCGCCGATATTTTGGATTTGAATTTTTATGACGATATATTGCCTATTGTCACAAAAGCCCTTACATTATTAGCTTCTAAGGTCTAGGTGCTAGCTGATAGCTTTTTATGCATAATACTAGAAGCAAGAAGCAAGAAACTAAAGGCTAATTCACATGGATTTCACAAAATTTGAAAAGAAAGCGGGAATAACATTTAACGATAAGAGTCTTTTAAAACAGGCTTTTATCCATCGTTCATATATAAATGAGAATCGCGAATCAAAATTAAAACATAATGAACGGCTGGAGTTTTTGGGCGACGCGGTTTTGGAATTGGTCATTACCGATTATTTATACGAGCGTCTTAAGGATGCTACCGAAGGGGGATTGACTTCACTGCGTTCCGCCTTGGTCAACGCCTATACCTGTTCTTTGGTGGCTCAAGCGCTTGGTGTCAATGACTTCTTGCTTCTATCGAAGGGAGAGATGAAAGATACCGGTCGAGCGCGCCAATATATTCTGGCTGATACCATGGAGGCTATTATAGGCGCCGTTTATCTTGATCAGGGATATGATACTGCCAAGTCTTTCATTCTGACTCATGTCACGCCACTTCTGGAAGATATTCTTAAAAGTGGCACTTGGATAGACGCTAAAAGTCTTTTCCAAGAAAAAGCCCAGGAGTATACGGGTCTCACTCCAATTTATAAGACCGTGCGTGAATCCGGGCCGGATCACGACAAGCATTTTACCGTTAGCGTTTCCGTGGGTGATCTATTATACGGCGAAGGGGAAGGTAAATCGAAACAGGACGCGGAGCAGGAAGCGGCTCGTCAAGCACTTGATTCTAAAGGCTGGTCCCATTGAGTTCTCGCTTGAAAGACAAATTGTCCCAATCTTTACCCCACTTGGAGGCTTAGCCTCCAAGTTGGCTCTCGTCTGGAAGATAAGTATGAGCCTAAACAATCTCTGGGTATTTTTATGAAGGGATTAAGGTAAGATTAGGTTTGATACACTAAATATCATATGTATTTAAAGTCGATAGAGCTTACAGGATTCAAATCTTTTGCAAAAAAGAATTTTTTTGAATTCAATTCGCCGATATCGGCCATAGTCGGACCGAACGGTTCCGGCAAGTCGAATGTGGCTGAAGCCTTTCGCTTTGTCCTCGGCGAGCAATCCATTAAAAGCATGCGCGGCAAGCGCGGAGAAGATTTGATCTGGAACGGTTCAGAGGACATACCGCGGGCCGGTCGAGCCACAGTTAAAGTGACTTTCAATAATTTGCCCGCTCCGAGGGATGCAGGCGATGAATCAGGCGCAAAAAAGATTTTTGATATAGATTTTTTGGAAGTTGCCATTGAAAGAGTTGTTCATCGAGACGGTTTAAACGAATATTTTATAAACGGCAGTTCGGTGCGTCTCAAAGATGTTTTGGAGCTTCTGGCACGGGCTCATATAGGTGCATCCGGTCATCATATTATTTCTCAAGGAGAAGCAGATAAAATTTTAAGTGCCAGTCCCAAAGAGAGAAAGGGTATGGTTGAGGACGCTTTGGGATTGAGACTATATCAATATAAGCGCGCGGAGAGCGAACGCAAGATCAAAAAAACATTTGAGAATATAACGCAAGTGGAGGCTTTGCGGAAGGAGATTCTACCGCATTTGAAATTCCTCGGAAAGCAGGTTGAGAAGATAGAGAAGACAGAGAGCATGCGGGGAGATCTTCTTTCATTTGCGCGTGAATATTTCAAGCATGAAGACGCCTATGTAACGAGCTCAAGAAAATTTCTTTCTGCCGAAAGAAAACCACTGGACGAGGCTCTAAAGAAACTTTCCCAAGAGTCACAAAATGCCAAAAAAATAATTGAACTTGAATCAGGTTTTAACACAGTTCAAAAAGAAAAAGATGATTTGACGAGGGAGATTGGAAAACTTGAAGGGTTCATCATTACGGAACAAAAGCTCATTGATAATGAAAAAAGACTTTCTTCTTCAGACGAGTTTAAAACGGTAAAACTTAAGGAGATTGAAGAACTTTTTCGCGAGATCAGTGCTCTTTTTGATGTTCAAACGGTCAAGAAAAAGTTTCAAGATTTTATTAATGAAAGAAAACACCACACGGATTCTGTCTTGATCACCGAGGCGGAGGTAAGAATTTCAGATTTCAGAAAAAAAGAGAGAGAATTCGAAATATTTCTTGAAGCTATGAAGAAAAAAGAGCATGAAATATCTGAAGCCGAAAAAGCGGTTTTTCGAATAATGTCTGAAGAAAATGAATTAATCTCAAAATTAAATCTCTTAAAATCTAAAGAAGAAAATCTAAATCTAATTGAACAGGAATTTAAAAGGGAATTGGAAGAAGTCAGTCATATTGTTGGTATCGATGTATTGAGATATAAAGACGAAAAAACTCTTTTGTCCGAGGGCGAGATCGAGAGCAGAGTGAAGCAGGAAGAAAGAAAACGCGAAATCCAGAAGCTTAAAATCAGGCTTGAAGACTCAAACACTTTAGGCATGGAAGAAGTGCGCAAAGAGTATAAAGATACTTCCGAACGCGACGAGTTTTTAGCAAGAGAACTTGATGATCTTAAAAAATCAGCCGAGAGTTTGGATAGTCTCATTAAGGAATTGGAAACACGGCTTGCTGTTGAGTTTAGTTCCGGCCTTGAGAAAATCAACAAAGAATTCGACAATCTTTTCACCACCATGTTTGGCGGGGGAGAGGCGAGCTTATCCATGATCAAGGAGTCTCTTAAAAAACCTGATTTGGAAGAGGAAGATTTGGCAGAACTGGAGCAAAAGATTGAAGAAGGTCTCGAAATCAAAGTCAGTCTTCCCAAGAAAAAAATTCGGGGTCTTGTGATGCTTTCCGGCGGAGAAAGGGCGCTCACCTCCATCGCATTGATCTTTGCGATATCTCAAGTCAATCCGCCGCCATTTATCATTTTGGACGAAACAGACGCGGCTCTTGATGAATCAAATTCAAAAAAATACGGAGATTTGGTTAATCTTCTTTCCCAACACTCACAGCTTATTTTGATAACCCATAATCGCGAGACAATGTCTCGCGCCGGAATTATCTATGGTGTTACTATGGGCCTAAGCGGCATTTCGAAACTTCTTTCCATATCGTTCGATGAGGCGGTTGAAGTGGCGAAATAAATATATTCGTAAAAAAGATTTAAATAAGCTGGAAGTCCAGGGTTTTTCTTTCAGGGTCGGAGGCTGCCAGTTTGACGCGTATTTTGTCTCCCAAGGAATATTTTTTACCTGTCCGTTTGCCCACGATCGCGTAAAGTTTTTCGTTTAATTCATAGAAATCGTCTTTTATATTGCGTAATTTGACCATACCTTCCGCTTTGGTATTGATTTCTTCGACATATATGCCCCATTCAGAAACCCCCGAGACTAAAGCATCAAATTCTTCGCCGATGCGCTCCTGCATGTATTCCACTTGTTTGTATTTGATGGAGGCTCGTTCTGCTTCCGCGGCCTCAAGCTCTCGTTCGCTTGAATCATCACAGAGTCTTTGATATTTAATGATCTCGTCTTGTTCTATCTTGCCGTCAGTCAGGAAACGCAAGAGCAGGCGATGAACCATGAGATCAGGATAGCGGCGAATAGGGGAGGTGAAGTGCGTATAGTATTCAAAGCCAAGGCCGAAGTGGCCGATATTGGCGGTGGAGTAAATCGCTTTTGACATGGCTCTGATGGCGGCCGTTTTGATGAGCATTTCTGCCGGACTGCCGTCAACCTCGTTGAGCATGCGGGCAATTTCTTTGCCGGTCGTTTTGCCTTCCTTGTTCTTTAACTCAAAGCCGAGCGCTTTGACGAAAGTAGCTAGATTGACTATTTTTTCTCTGTTGGGGGCATCATGAATGCGGTAGACGAAAGCGGCGCGACTATTTTTGATATTGGCAGTGTACATATAGGTTGCGACTTCGCGGTTGGCGAGGAGCATGAATTCCTCGATGAGTTTATGCGTATCTTTGCGCTCTTTTCTGAACACTCGGATTGGCTTGCCCAGATCATCGAGTTCAAATTTCACTTCTTCGCTGTCAAAATCAATGGCGCCGTTTGCGAATCTTTCTTCTCTAAGTTTTTTCGCCAGTGTGTTAAGAGTCTTTAGTTCTTCGACAAATATGCCTGCTCCCTTGTCCATAATTTCTTGAGCATCCTCGTAAGTGAATCGTTTATCAGACTCAATAAGTGTCTTACCAAACCATCGTTCTTTAACTACAGCGTCTTTACCCATGACGAACACAGCCGAAAAAGCATATTTTGGTTCATTCGGGTTAAGGGAGCAGAGATTATTAGAAAGTACTTCCGGTAACATTGGTATCGTGCGGTCAACAAGATATATGGAAGTGCCGCGTTTGATAGCTTCTTTATCAAGTTCAGTTTTTTCTATTACGAAATGGGAGACATCGGCAATATGAATGCCTATTTCATAATCTCCATTTGAAAGCGATTTAAAAGAGAGTGCATCGTCAAAATCTTTGGCGTCCGCGGGATCAATAGTGAATGTGGTAGTTTTACTAAAATCTTTGCGGTCTTTGAGCTTATCCTCATTTTTATATTTCTCTTTCCACAATTGCGCCTCCTTTTCCACTTCCCGGGGAAAGTCGACTTCAAACCCGCTTTCATAAACGATGCCGAGCATTTCCGTGTTATGCTCGCCAGCTTTGCCGATTACGCGAATCACTTCTCCCTTCGGACTTTTGGAAGTGTCCGGCCATTCCGTGATTTTTACTTGAACTTTATCATCGCTCGTTGCCCCGCGAGTGGCATCGGACGGCACGAATATGTCTCGGTACATTCTTTTATCCTCCGGCACGAGAAAAAAGCCGGTATCTGATTTCTCAAGAACGCCGACAAACTGTGTTTTATGTCTCTCGACTATTTCCACGACTCGAGCTTGTTTTCTACCAGCTACCTCTCCTTGGATTGGCTCTAATTTAACCCGGTCCCGATTAAGTGCTCCGTTCAGATTATCAGGTTCTATTTCAAAATCTTCGTCGGTATCTGGAATAGGGAAATAACCAACCCCTTTGCCGGTGACGCGGATGGTTCCTTCAAGCTCATTTTTCTCAATTTCTGTCATTTTTAAATACTATATCAGATTTATTTACATTGAGCCTGTCGCCCTTCAAATTCTTCAGGGCAACCCTGAGCTCATCGAACGGGTCGAAATGTGGGTCAGGAGGGAGTCGAACCCTCATCCGCTTGCGCGGACAACATTTTAAGTGTTGCGCGTAAACCTATTCCGCCACTGACCCTATTTTCTTTTTCCTATTCCTACCCCCGTGTGTCGGCTTAAGACTATGGCAATTGGGACATAGCACCCTTAGGTTCTCAAGCCGATTATCTCTATTGTTACCATTTATATGGTCCAATTCAAGTGGTATTCTCCCATCTTCGGACTTTTTACACCAGCCACATTCTTCACATTGAGGATTTTTAATTCCATCAAGAAATAGTCTTTGTTTTAATTTGAAGCTTTGATAAGAACTATCAGAAATTAACAAATCCGTCATTTGATACAAATAACGGCCAGGTAGCTTTAGACCTTTGTTCCATGTCATCCCGTGAAAATGCTTTATTTCTAAGCCAAGTTCATTTATATATTTCCGTATTTGATAATAGTTACCACCAGCTTCTTTTAAACCAAGTTTGGCTAAAACTTGTCGCACACTTCCTGAAGTCTTAACTGCTTCTTTGAGTTGGTCGGCTGTCCATCTTCGTTTTCGATTCATTACTACCTAATTATATCAACTAAATACCATAAATAGAATACGATTGTTCACACACAATGCTTTTGCGTCTTCCATTAATATGGAGGCGTGGAGGGGAATCGAACCCCTGCATAGCGGTTTTGCAGACCGTCGCGTTGCCACTTCGCCACCACGCCAAAACAGTTTATACCTTATCATAATTGATAAATCATTGCTTTTTTGAAATACTATACTCTCATGCGTCCATAGCTCAGCTGGTAGAGCAGATCCCTCTTAAGGATAAGGTCGCAGGTTCGATCCCTGCTGGACGCACCATGGGCGGGTGGCGTAATGGTAGCCGCGCTAGTTTTAGGAACTAGTTCCGTAAGGAGTGGAGGTTCGAGTCCTCTCCCGCCCACCAGAACAAATGATGTCGCACGCGCGGAGCGCGTGGTGGCTTGAAACTAAATCGTACGCTCGTATCGTTCCGCCAATGCCTCGCTCCGCTCGGCAACCCCAAAGAAAAATGTTCCTTGCTTTTCGGATTTGCGCGCGACCAATTTTTTCTAAAAATGGAAAGGACATTTTTCTTTTTGGGGTTCTGCCTTCCAAGTATTCAGGCAGGTGGCGGAACAATGCGGATGTCGCAGATGGAAAAGGAGGGTGAGAAGCGAATGCTTGGAGCTTCGCAAGGCCGGAGCGCGACGGCGCGAGGTGGGGTAGCGGAATTTTCCAGCATGAAAATATCCGTGACTTGGGGAGGAATTTTCCATTTGCTCCTCTTTTTGTTTGGGGGGATTGGGGAGTTATCCACGTAGATGTGGATTTGACTATTGTTATGTGTAGGAGTAATATTTAAGCATTAACGCAAATACTTAAATATGTTAGAACCATCACAAATATCAAAAATTAAAGAAACACTAAAGGAACAGAACACTTCTTTGGTCAATGTGTTTAGTTTGCTCGGGGATAAAAATCGGTTCCTTATTATAAAACTCATTATCGAACAAGGAGAAATGTGTGTTACTGATCTTGCTAATGTCCTGGATATTTCAGTATCGGCAGTATCACAGCACCTGCGGATACTTGAGATGTCGAGGATGGTCGAGGGCGAGAAAATGGGGCAGATGATGTGCTATAAGCCAAGGATAGACGATCCAAGAATTAAGAAAATTATCAATTTAATGTAATTAAAAAATAACTTAAAATACTATGAAAAATGTAACCATATATTCAACACCAACTTGTCACTTCTGTCATGCGACTAAAGAATTTTTCATGGAAAACGGTATCGTCTTCACGGACTATAACGTTTCAGAAGATTCTGCGAGACGCGATGAGATGATTCAAAAAAGTGGACAGATGGGTGTGCCAGTCATTTTTGTCGACAATGAGATGGTAATGGGTTTTGACGAACCAAAACTGCGAAAGCTTTTGGAGATTAAAAATTAAATATAAGTATGGGAAAGACAATTAATCAAAATCATCAAATAGTCTACACCTGCAGTGAGTGCAAGATGAAATATCACGATGAGGCGACTGCCAAGAGGTGTGAGGGATGGTGTAAGAAAAATAAAAGTTGTAACTTGGATATCATCAAGTACGCAATCAAAGAAGATGAGTACTCAAATTAAAATTATTATCTTAATTATCATTCTCGCCGGTGTCGGTGCTTTTTGGTATTTTCAAAGCAGGTCGTCATTCCCTATTCCGAGCGGGGAAACAGTATTGCTCGATAATGAAAACAAAGAATCTTCTGTTGAGACAGCTTCCGATGCTTCTACAGATATAAAACAAATTATGCAAACACAGAGAGAAATTTTGGTTACAGATGGAGTTAAGCACTCTATTCCGCTTAGTGAAATATTATCTGGTGGTCCCGGCAAAGACGGTATTCCTTCCATAGATGATCCGAAATTCATTTCGGCAAGTGAAGCCACTTTTCTTAATGACAGCGACCCGGGACTTGGTTTAACTATAAACGGAGAAAGCCGATTCTATCCATATCGCATTCTTGTCTGGCATGAAATAGTCAACGACAGGGTCGCTGGAGAGCCGGTTTTGGTAACATACTGTCCGCTTTGCGCAACAGGAATCGTTTTTAATCGGAGGGTTGACGGCGAGGTGCAAGAGTTTGGAGTGTCGGGCAGACTTTGGCAGTCAAATCTCTTGATGTACAACCGCGCAGGAAACGAAAAAGATGAGTCGCTGTGGTCGCAGGTGCTCGGCGAAGCGGTTCTCGGCATACATACAGGGCAGAGGCTCGCCGTTGTGCGATCCGATGTTGTCCGTTTCGGTGATTGGAAATTGGCTCATCCCGATACAAAAGTACTTTTACAAGATACTGGCGTCACACGCGACTATGGCCGTGACCCATATGGCGATTATTATACGAGCGAATCGATCTCGTTCGGTGCAACATTCAGCGACACGCGACTTCATCCAAAAACGCTCGTCCACGGAATCGAGATAGGCGGTCGCTACAAAGCTTATGCGGAAAATGCTCTCTCCAGCGTGGTAACCGACACATTCGCTGGGAAAGAGATACGTATCGCCAAGACCGGCTCCGGAGAGCTTACGGTTACCGCCGACGGAGAGCCGATACCCTCAATTCCGGGGTTCTGGTTCTCCTGGCTTGCGGTACATCCGGAGACGGAATTATTCAAGTAATTACAAGTCGCTATTAATTTAATGTAAAATAATATGACAAACAATACACCACTCAATATCAAAGTAATCGCCGGCAGTACTCGCCAAGGCCGCTTTAGCGACAGGCCGGGCGCGTGGATACTCGCGGAGACAAAAACACAAGAAGGGGTTAACGCGGAACTGCTTGATTTACGCGACTATCCGCTGCCGTTTTTTGACGAGCCGATGTCGCCAGCCATGGTAAAAGACGGCGAGTATCCAAATGCAATCGCGAGAAAATGGGGCGATAAAATTCGGGAAGCCGACGCGTTCATTGTCGTAACGCCGGAGTACAATCACGGCCCATCGGCAATTCTCAAAAACGCGCTTGATTATATTTATGCCGAATGGAACAACAAGCCCGTCGGGTTTGTTTCGTACGGCGGTGTCTCCGGCGCTCGAGCGGTTGAGCAGTTGCGTCTTGTCGCGATAGAATTACAAATGGCGCCGATCAGAAACGCTGTTCATATCGCAGGCGGACCCTGGAATTTGCTGGATGAAAATGGAGTCTTAAAAGAAGGCGCTTTTGCTCCGTTCCAAAAAAGCGCCGAAGGGATGCTAGACCAGCTCCTTTGGTGGGCAAAGGCCCTTAAAGCGGCAAGAAAATAAGGGAAAGCAGGCGTAACATAAAGGTTGAACTGCTCAAATAGAATTATTAACCAATTCACATAAACATAAATGAGAATGCAAAAAGTGACTAATCAACAAGAAAAAATACATGAAGAGGAAGTATATAAGGTGGGTAGTAAGGTGCCCAAGAATGGCATGTATATCTGCGTGCCGTGCGGCAACAAAATGTATTTAGAAGGTGGAGCACGTTTCGGAAATTGTTTAAAATGTCTTGGTAAAAACTGGAGGTCATTTCGTAAGGGATTGGAACTCTGGGAAAAATTGCCAAAAGTGAGTAATAAATTATAAAGTTAATAAATAAAAATATGAAAAACGTAACAATTTACTCAACACCGACCTGTCACTTTTGCCACGCGGCAAAAGAATTTTTCAAGGAGAACAATATAGAATTTACCGATCATGATGTATCAAGTGATGCTGAAAAGAGACAGGAGATGGTCCAAAAAAGCGGACAAATGGGCGTGCCGGTCATCTTTGTTGACGACGAGATGACTATTGGCTTTGACGAGAGCAAATTAAGGTCTCTACTCGGTCTTTAATCAAAAAGTAATATGGAAGAAGAACAAAAAAAACAATTACGAACAAAAGAAACAAGAGCGAGAATTGGTACGAGAGAAAGAAAGCGCACAAGTTCAAAGAGCTAAAATGCGGAAGTCAATTACGCAATATGCGATATGGCTTCTCATTATAGTCGCTATCGGATATGGTATTTTCCTTCTTGCCCAGACGGCAGGACCGGACGGAGAAGATTTTAGCACTCGCTATGAAATACAAGGGCGTGACCATATTGCTGATGGCGCAGTGCATCCTGAATATAATTCCAATCCGCCGTCTTCTGGTTGGCACTACGCCTCACCGGCTCGTGGAGGATTTTACGAAGAATCATTACCTGACGAACGAGTGATACACAATCTTGAACACGGAGACATTTGGATTGCGTATCGTTCTGATATAAGTGGCGAAGCAAAAGAAATCCTTGAATCTTTTGCCGGACGGTATGTCGTCGTATCTCCTCGCTTTGAAAATGAGGGAGATATATCACTTGTTGCTTGGGGCAGAGTTGATACATTTGACATTGAAAACGGAGTCATAGATGAGGGGCGTATTAAAGATTTTATTAAAAGGTATGACAATCGTGGACCGGAGAAAGTGCGTGGCGTACAAACAGGTCATGGTGGCTTTTAATCTTTAACCAGTAAGAATATGAAAATAAACACACAAAATGGATACGGGGTACCAATCGCAATTGTTGTCGCGGGACTCTTAATTGCCGGAGCTGTTTTCTGGACGGGCAGAGGTGAAAATGTTGCTTCAAATCCTACGAGAGACACTAAAGGCGGTCAGCCAAGTGCCCCGCCTGCGCAGGCAGGTGGGTTTAGAATGCCGGATGAAACCGATCATGTACGAGGGAATCCTGATGCTAAAATTGCAGTTGTAGAATTCAGCGATTTGGAATGCCCGTTTTGTGCTCGAATCCACCCCACACTTAAACGCATTGTTGAGGAAAATGAGGACGTAAAATGGGTATTTCGTCACTTTCCGCTTTCGGCCATACACTCGCGAGCTCTTTCTGCGGCGGTCGCGTCAGAGTGTATAGCGCGACTTGGCACAAATGATAATTTCTGGGCATTTACTGATGAGGCTTTTGCCAATCAACGACTATTAGGGGATGCATGGTATCGGGAGAAGGCGCTTGCGTTCGGTATTGACTCTGGCGCGTTTGCAAGCTGTGTGAATGACAAACGCGTTGTTGCGGATATTCAGACGGATTTAGATGAAGCGACGAGCGCTGGTGGCCGAGGTACACCGTATGTTGTCGTGATAACCACAACAGGGCGACTTATACCGTTTAGTGGCGCATTACCATACGAGCAAGTATCTACTGTAATTGAACAAGCGCGGAATAATTAACTTCTTGATTTATATATGAACCAAAAAATTAAAGAGTCATTAAAAATATCTTCAATACCGGTTGTCTTCGCCTCATTGTGCTGCCTAGCACCGGTAGTACTTGTTTTGGTTGGTGTATCAACTGTCAGTTTCGCGGCTTCGCTCGCTGATACTTTTTACGGCGATTATAAATGGTATTTTAGATTGGCCGGGCTTGTTTCTTTAATCGTGGCGCTTGTTATTTATCTGCGCCGTAAAGGAGTGTGTACGTTAGATGAAGCAAAGAAAAGGCGTAATGAGATTTTTAATATCGTCGCACTTTCCCTTATTGCAGGTGTTGTTGGGTATATTTTCTTCTTGTATGTAGTTGTCCACTATATAGGCGTATTTATAGGATTATGGTCTTAAAAAGAAAAGTATATGAATCCCGTTAGAAATCACGAACACAAAACTATGAGCTTGCACCAGTCACATATTACAAGGTTTAATCTTAAATTGGCAGGAGCGCCAAGTCGCGTTCGTGTTCTATTTCTAACGGGATGAAAACAAAAACAATTTTAATTTTCATCATCATCGCGATAGCCGCCAGTGTAGTTTTCTTTGGCTTTAACGGCGGTGACAACAAATCCCTTACGATCAAAAACGATTTTGATAAATTCGCTCACATTACCCTTGATGATTACAATGGCAACATTGTATCGCTTGAAGAATTTAGAGGCAAGCCACTTGTCATAAACAGTTGGGCGGTATGGTGTCCGTTTTGTCGTGCAGAACTGCCTGATTTTGCAGAACTGCAAAAAGAATTTGGCGATGAGATAAAAGTGATTGCTGTTGATAGGCAGGAGCTGCTTAAGAAAGCCAAAGGCTACACCGACGAACTGGGTATTACAAATGATATGCTTTTTCTCCTTGACTCGTCTGATTCCTTTTACAAATCAATCGGTGGGTTCTCAATGCCAGAAACGATTTTCGTAAACGGTGCCGGCGAAATCGTTGTGCATAAGCGCGGACCAATGGAATTAGATGAAATGCGCGAACATACGAATAAAATTATCAGCGCTAACGGAGCATCACTATGATTGAACTAAGTATTGGATTTATATTGGCGTCATTTTTTGCAGGATTGCTCACATTCCTTGCGCCCTG
>Ga0210050_1000493_pt1 | contig 49925 bp, 37 predicted proteins | sample CryGey132114_all_FD_185463 | JGI IMG/M metagenome (GOLD analysis project Ga0210050, IMG submission 185463) | Groundwater microbial communities from aquifer - Crystal Geyser CG22_combo_CG10-13_8/21/14_all (SPAdes) (version 2) | ecosystem: Environmental > Aquatic > Deep subsurface > Groundwater ... | reverse complement strand
CCGCAAGGGCCGCGTCTACCGGATAGTAACCAGCGATCTGGAAAGGCATCGGCCGATCTGGTTCGGCGGTACGGACCGTTCGCAAGAGAGCATGGACGAGTTCTACAAGTGGCTCGGCCCGACGAAGGCTCTTACCGGATCGAGGGACGCGACGTGCTGTTGCTCGGCGACCGCGAACTCTCGGACCTGCGGTCCCGCCATTTGGCCTTCATCTTTCAATTTTTCAACCTGCTGCCCCGGACCAGCGCGCGGCAAAACGTCGCGCTTCCGCTGCTCTATCAGGGGGCTCCGCTCGCCTACGCGCGCAAGCGCGCGCAGGAAGCCCTGTCGACCGTGGACCTCGAACATCGCGCGAAGCACGGTCCGGCGGAACTCTCGGGAGGAGAGCAGCAGCGCGTCGCCATCGCCCGGGCTCTCGCGGTCCGTCCCCGCATTCTTTTTGCCGACGAGCCGACCGGGAATCTCAATTCGAGTCAGTCGGAGGAAATCCTCGATCGCCTGTTGGAATTGAACCGTCGCGGGATTACGGTCCTGCTGGTGACGCATGACGAGGGCGTCGCCGCCCGCGCGCCTCGCCGGATTCGGATGCGGGATGGAAAAATTCTTACGGATTCCGGGTCCCAGATTCCCGCTCCTTTGATCCGGATGGAGGGAGTCGAAGAGCTTTCCGCCGCGGCTCCCGTTTTCTCCCCGAAGATCGCCGAAAACTTCCGTTCGGCCGCGGTGAGCCTGCGCGCCAACGCGGTGCGCTCGTCGCTGGCGACGCTGGGCGCCGTCGTCGGAACGGCGTCTTTGATCACGATGATGGCGGTCGGCGCGGGCGCTCGCGCGCAGGCGCGCAAACGCATCGAGAAACTCGGATCAAATCTGCTGCTGCTGCTGCCCGAGCGGGGGGACGAAACGGGAAGGGAGGCGGCGCTGCAGTTGGACCTGGAGGACGCGGCGGCGGTGGCCGGGTCCGCCGCCGCGGGCGTGCGCGGGGTAAACCCCGTCCTGTCGTTGGCCTCGATCACCGTCTCCCACGGTCCGGCCTCCGCCTCGGCGCGCGTGCTGGGCGCTTCGCCCCGGCACGCCGCGATGCACAATTCTCCGACCGCGTTCGGACGCTTTTTCTCGGCCGAAGAGGATGAACGGTTGGAAAAGGTTTGCGTGCTCGGCGCGGGCGCGGCCAGGACACTGTTCACTGCGCCCGCCGCCGCGATCGGAAATACCGTGAAGATCCGCGGGCTGCATTTTGAGGTGCTCGGCGTGCTTTCCGGAGCCGGTGCGTCCGGCGCGTCGGACCTCGACCAGCAGGTCCTGGTGCCCGTCCGGACGGCGCTGAAGCGGTTGGCGAACCGCCGCACGCTGAGCTACCTTGAGATCGAGACTTCCGGTCCCGAATCGGAGGAGGCGATCGGGAAGGCGGTTACTCGTATTCTAAGAACGAGGCACGCGATCCCGGAATTTCGTTCGAACGGCTTCAAGCTGCGGAGTCTGCTCAAAATCCAAGAGGCTCTGACCGGCGTGGCGCGGACCCTCTCCATTCTTCTGGGCGTCGTTTCGGCGACTTCGCTGTTGGTCGGCGGCATCGGGATCATGAACATCATGCTCGTCTCCGTTCGCGAACGTACGCGCGAGATCGGACTGCGCAAGGCGATGGGCGCCCGCAAGCGCGACGTGCTGAGCCAATTCCTCGTGGAAGCGGCCGCGATCGGCGTCGCCGGAGGAGCGGTCGGAATCCTCGTGGGGTTCGTCACCGTGCGCGTTTGCGCGGCGTTGACCGGCTGGCCGGTTCTTGTTGAAGGCGGGTCGCTGCTGTGGGCCGCCGGGTTTTCGTTGTTGATCGGCGTTTTGTCCGGGTTTTGGCCCGCGTACCACGCGTCCGAATTGGAACCGGCGCGGGCGCTGCGCTTCGAATAAGAAACGCCCCTCGAATTGAGTCGAGAGGCGTCGCGGCCCGGGCCGAGCGTCAGGCCTTATGCTTGCCGTTTCCGCTGTCCGAAGGATCGTCGCAGCGGTTCTTCGTCAGGCCGTTCCCCTTTCCGTTTTCTGCGCCCTTCGAATTCTTATCCTGTCCGGTCGCTTTCCCATAGCACGGCTCGGGTTCTGCGGGCGGGTCGATGATTTCAGTCGGCGTGATGGTATCAAGACAGAGTCCCCAATAGGAGTAATCGGCGTTTTGCGCGTTCGCGACGTCTCGGAATTGTTCGCAGACCGCCGGGTCGAAATTCGCGTAGAAGGCGGCGAGAGACGCGTCTCCCGAGGAACCGCTCTGATCGAGGACGGAGACGAGGATGCCGTTGACGAAATTCCAGGCTTTTCGATACCAGTTGCCGTAGCTGCTGTCTCCGGCGGAGCCCGATCGACTCGCGTACAGGTCGCCGTTGTCCTGGATGGTGCGGTTGGAGCCGATCGTGTTGTCGACGCTTTGGCGCGAGTTCGAGTAGTAATCGCTGCCCCAGGAAGCGATTCCGCCCGCGCTGCGGCTCCAGGCGGAAGTGATGAGCGTCGAATTCGCCCAACTGCTGTAATCGTAGCCGGCGCCGGTTTCACGATTGGAATTTGCGGAAACCGTGCGTTCCCCGGACGCCGAAAGCGAATCGGAACCCGAGGCAATGGAACGGGCGCCCTGCTCCGAGGCGACGGACCATCGCGTCTGGACCGTACGGCCGCCGTCATAGGCGGTGTTGTCCGCCGCGGAGCGGGAACTGCGGGCGAGTGATTGCTCCGTTCGGGATAAACCGTCACCGGCGTACTCGTCGATACTGAAACCGGATTGCGTGTACGCGCTCGCGTAGCCGAACGAGCTTCCGAATTCGCTGCCGCGACCCGCTTCAGAATAGCGGTAATCCGTTTGGGTCAGGTGTTTTCCGGAGCTTCCGGCGGAGTCTTCGAAATCGTAATCCCGACTCTTGCGGAGATTTGTTCCGGTCTGGACATAGTCGCGGGTGAGCAATCCGCCGTAGTAGCTCTGAGTCCCGACGGTCTCATAGGAACTGTTCGTCGTTAAAGACTTCGTGTCGGCCCGGCTCCACCCGGACTCCCCGGTGAGACCCTTTTCGATCCGAACGACGAGGCTCTGGACGCTGTTCGTCCAGGTTTGGATGAAGTCCTGCTCTAAGTAGCCGGGAATATTGTTGTGGTAGGAGACGACGCCGGAGGCGTCGAAGGTATACTTCGTTCCATGCGAATCGCCGTCCTCGAACGACAACTCGGTCTCCGAACTGGTGTAGTCCTGCGTGTTCCATTCGGAGCTTCCCTCGAAATAGAAGCTGCAGTCGGCGAGTTCTTCCGTGCCGCTCCAATCGGCGCTGTACGCGTCGCGGTCGGTGATGGTTTTAATGGAGTAGGAGCAGGCCGCCCAGGACGACTCGGCGGCGGTCAGAGCCAAAATGCAGACGGCGGACCCGGCCAGTCTCTTCAACATGCGCTGCCCCCTCGAACCTCGCGCAGAACTCCGGGAATGCAGAAACCGTTTCTGCAAGGGGGTGTTGTCAGTATAGTCAGAATGCTCCGGTTCGACACGGAGGGGGCGTTGTGACTTTAGTGCGTGTGAAGCGGATGTGAGGCCTCGACGAGCGCCGGACGCCGCTAGGAAACGGGGACGCCCTTGAGAATCGGTAAAAAGAGGTGGAAAACAGTACCTTTTCCGACTACGGAATCCACCTTGACCCGTCCGTTGACGCGATCGACCATTTTCTTCACGACGGCCAATCCCAGGCCGGTGCCCCGGGCCTTCGTCGTGAAAAAGGCGGTGAAGATGTTGTCGAGGACCTCCGGCGGGATTCCGGCCCCCGTGTCTGCGATGTCCACCTGCACCCAATGCGGGTCCACGACGCCGGTCGCGATGGAAATCCTCCCCGCTTCAGGCATGACCTCGATGCCGTTTCCGATTAAATTTCGCACCGCCTGACGGAACTCGTCCTGGTCGATATTGACCACCGGGTTGTTGGGATCGTAGTGCGTCGCGACCTTGATGTGCGGCGGAAACGGGTACACCGAGAGAATCTCGTGCAGATAGTGGTTGAGCGATGTCACTTGAAGCTTGAGTTCGCGCGACCGCGAGTAGTTCAAGATTTCCGAGATGATGCTCCCGGCCTGCTTGACTTCGGACTCGATGATCGCCACGTGTCTTCCCAGTTTCGCGTCGAGTTTGTTCTCCTTGCCGAGCTTCGTCTTGATGAAGAAAATCGAGTTGTTGATGACCGCGAGGGGGTTGCGGATTTCGTGACCGACCACGGAGGCCATCTGACCCATGATCGCGAGACGTTCCTTGTTGACGAGTTCTTCCTGCGCGGCGCGCAGTTCCCGCGTACGCGCTTCTACGCGCCGTTCGAGCGTTCCCGACAGCCGCGAGAGCTCTTCGTTGGTGCCGACGAGTTCCTCGGTTTTCTCCTTCAGAGAGTCGCTCATTTGCAGAAAGGACTGGCCTAGGTCTCCGATCTCGTCGTTGGTCAAGATCATGTCGGGCAGATCCTCGAAGCGTCCGGCGCGCAGCTGCTCGGAGGCCCGCGTGAGCTCGCGCAGCGGCTCCGTGATATGCGCGGCGATCGCGAGCGAGAGCAGTACGGTGATCACGATCAGCCAAATCAGAATGCGCGTCACCTGTTTTCTCATTTCCGTCGCGGCGCGATACGCAGCGTCGAGCGGCTGCTGCACGTACACGATCCAGTCGAGGTTCTTGATGCGCGCGTAGGCGCCGAGCACCTCGGTGCCTCCCGTGGAGGAAATCGTTCCGCCCCCCGTGTCCGAGATGCGCCGGCGGACCATTTCGAAGGCCGCTTTCGATAGTTTCGGTTCCCGTTTGTAGACCTGATCGGGATCGGAGTGGGCGACGAGGAAACCGTCCGGCGTGGACACCGCGGCCTGCTGCCGCGCGGGATTCGGGTACTCCTCGTGGAGCATCGTCGAGATGCCCGTCAACGTGACCTTCCCGATAAGCGCGCCTTTCACCGTCGGGGTGGAATTTTCGGTCTCGGCGTTCAGGATGGGAACCGCCATCGTCAACGCGGGACGCACCCCCTGGATGCGCTCGATCGAGCCGACGTACTCTTTCTTGTTCATCGCGTGAACGAATCCCGGATGCTCGCGGCGATCGCGCATTTCGACGCCTTCTTTTAAGAAGCGGTCGAGGCGGGTGGTTTCGACTCCGTTCGGGGGAACCACGGAAATCTCCAGGAACTCGACGTAATGGCGCATGACGTCCAGGATGAACTTCTCCTGCTGATCGGGATTCATCTCGGCGAAGTTGCCCAAACGCGCGGTTTCCCGCAGGATTTTCTGCGAGTTCTGGATCTGAAACTCGACGATATCTCCGATCCGGTCGGCGAGATCGGTTTGATTGCGAAGCGAGACCTCCTTCAGCACGTCAAGCGAGATGTTGACCAGGTGGGAAACCACGATCCCGACCGGAACCAACGAGATGAGAAGAAACCAGATCAGGAGCTTATAGGAAAGGCGTCCCCGTCTGGGCGCGGCGGGCTGCATCGTCCAAGTGTAGAGGGAGGCTATGACAGTGTCAAGCTGAGCCGGGCCGCGCGCAGCGGCTGCGTGACCAGCGATTTCAGAAAGGAGGCCGCTTCGAGAGAGCGGCGCTGCAGGGAGAGCGTCGCGTCGAACGCCGAGTCCTTTCCTCCGCGCGAGAAGTGCCACAGAATTTCGGTGCCGGGAACGCCGAGGTTCCATTCCCCGGGCTGTCCCGGGGATTCGGCCCAAGAGAGGCGCCGGTGATCCCGTTGGGCCTTGTTCGCGTCAAGGACGAACCGCATCGGTTCGACGCCGGGAAGCCGGTCGAGGGACACGAGGACGGCGTCGAGCGGGCCTTCCTCGGTAAAGCAGTAGTACGCGCCGGCGAGCGGCCGGGAGAATCCCCATGTCCGCAATTGCGTCAGAATGCGGATGGGCCCGTCGACGGGTCGGCCCAGGGATTCGAACACGAAACGGCGGACGCTTTCATCGAGGGTCAACGCCGGGTCTCCGAAGTGATCCTTCCGGTCGAGCCGCGCGAGGGCCGGGCGCTCGAGAGACCAGAGCAGTCCTCCGGCGAAGACGGACGGGGCTTCCTCCAGATCGAGATAGAGGAAGCTCACCGGAACGCGCAGCACCGAGGCTGCGGGACGATACCGGCGGCGCCGGATCCAGCCTTCGTAAAACGAGCTGATCATAGAAGCAAGACCGCCGCGCCGACGGCGGCCGCGCCCGCGAGGACGGCCGCCGCGAGTTTCCAGTAAGAGCGCGTTCCGGTAGGAATCGGGACGGGGTCCGGAGGAGGAGGGGGAAGTTCGGGTTCCGGCGTCGGAAGTTCGGGTTCCGGCGTCGGAAGTTCGGGTTCCGGCTCGGGCGGGGGCGGGAGGCGCATCGTCTTTTCGGGATCGGCCTCTTCGACGGGCACGCCGGCGAAGACGGGGGACGCCGCGCTCGCCGCGCTTTCCTGCAGACGTGTTTCCAGGCGTTCGATCGTGTGCGATTTGCGGATCAGATCCTGTTTCAGCGAGACGATCGCGTTCTCCAATTCCGCCGTGCGTTCGGTTTGCGCGGCGCTCGCCGCCGATCCCAGGGCTTCGAGCGTTTTATGTTCCTCAACGGCGCGCTCCAGCGCTTCTTCCGCGCGCAGACGGCGACCCTTCTCCGCTTCCACCTGCCGGGAGAAGATTTCCTTTTCTTCCCGGAGGCCGGCCTCGATCCCCGCGAAACGCGCCTGCGCGACGCGAAGGCGGTTCTCCGCCTCCACGGCCTGCTCCCGGAGCCCGTCGAGCTGGACGCGCAGGTCGTCGAGGGTCTTCGCGCGTTCGGACGCCAAAAGTTTCGCCTTGTCGAGTTCGGACAGGAGCGTCTCCCGCTGTCTCTGGAGGGACTCTCCCTTGACCGTCGAGGTGGAGGCCTCCGAGCGCAGGCGGCTTTCCGCCTCCGCCGCGCGGGCTTCGAGCGCCTCGAGCCGCATCTTCAGTTCCTCGGCGGTCTTTCTCCGTTCTTCCAAAGCCGTCTCGGCCTTCTCCGCCTTGAGCTTCCAGATCTCCAACTGCTTGTTCTTTTCCGCGTCGGCGGTTTCCCGCTCGAAGGACACGGTGCGGAACTTGGAATCCGATTCGGCCGCGCGCCGCTCGGCGGTTTCCAGTTCCGATCGGATGGATTCGAATTGGCGCTCGCGCGCTTCTTTGGCGGCCGCAACGCGAACGATTTCCCGGGAGGATTCCTCGAGTTCGCGCCGCAGCGATTCGATTTTCGCCCGGGCGGAGACGGCGTCCGAGCCGAGCTTTCGGAGGTCTTCGAGTTCCCGCTCCAAAGAAGTCGTCCTGTGTTTGAGCGCTTTTCGTTCCCCTTCGCCGCGTTCAAAATCGCGCCGGGCTTCTTCGAGCCGCCGTTCGAGCGATTCCTGCTTGCTCCGGCTTTCGTCGACGCTCGCGTCCAACTCCAAATTGTGATCGAGCACCTCGTCGAGTTGGGCCTTGCGGCGCTCCAAATCGAATTGGATCTCGGCGGTCCGTTTCTTTTCGGTTTCGAGGGCTTTACGGTGGTCTTCGGTTTGCTGCTGCAGCTGCCAGCGCAGTTTCTGGTTCATGCGAAGCAGCTGTTCGGCCCGTGTGCGCAGCTGGAACAAGAACGCGGTGTCGCCTCGGCTGCCGACGATAGATTCGAGCGTGCGCCAGGCCCCGAGGTCGAACTCGGGGCAAAGCATCGTGTCGAGGGTCACGCCCGACATCATAACGATGTCGCGCAGGGGCCATGGGCCTTGCGCTTCCCCTTCGATTCGAACGTGATACAGCATCCCTTGAAGGATAGGGGTGCTCCAAGAAGAATATATTTCAGTCTTTTAAAGATTATCGAGTGAGCGCAGGAGACTGCTTGTGGCAAAAGTCGACGTTGGAGGTGGGAAAATCTATGGAATACGGGTCGTATAAATCCAATTGAGGAGTGTATCGATTTCGTGAGCCCAAAATAAGCTCAATCCGCGCTCCTGTGCTTCAATCAAGTTTGCAAGCTTGTAAACGCCGCTCAAAACGGCGACGGGCACGATATTCCTTTCTCCGAAGTCCTTTTGCCAAGCTTCAGCTTTTGCCGCTGCATCATTATTCAACCGTTTGACCGAATTTATGGAGGAATTAGAGACCTTGCACTCGATGGCCATTTTCCGATTATCCCACAAGCCGATGACAAAGTCTGCTTTGCGTGTACCCAATCTGGTTTCCCGGCAAAATTCTCCAATTGACGGAGCGTCTCCGAGGGTTCCTATCTTCCTCCGCGGGACTTCAACAAAACCCGCGCCAGCCAAAGCTTCCGCGACGCGGCTCTCCTGCAATTCTTTCCCTTCACTTCGCCTGAGGGTTTGGATACGCTGATAGGCCATCAATGCCGCTGAAGCCAGCACAGCGGCATTTTTTTCAGACTCGGTCGGATCTCTCCGCTCGGAAACCCAGGGGAATCGCCTCCGATCCAAGCATGAAAGGACCGTTTCAACGAGTCTTGAGGCGGCTTTCTGATCGCCCATTAAGCGGGTCGGTGAGAGTGAGGCGACTATCGCAAGGGTCTTGAGATCGTCTTGAGAAATAGGTGGCCCGGGTAAATAGCGGAATGCTTCGAGATAGGATTCGCTGGAGAGAATCTTGTGAATCTTCGCTTGGTCCCAATCGCTAAGGTCTACAGTCGTTTCAAGTAGTTCCTCAATGACTCCTTGACAGTTGTCAAAAGCGGAGGAATAGGCCTCAACCGGCTCTTGAAGTCGTTCATTGCGGAAAATCTCAATTGCCTTAAATCGAGCAACCTCCAATTGTTCCTCATCCCATCGGGTGGGGTTTACCATTCCGGCTGAGCACCTCGGAGAAGTTCCGGGCCAGGGACTACCAGTCTTTCCATCTCTCGTGGCTCGAACTTCGTCAACCCTCCAGCGTAGGTTCTCCCATCCTTGAGGCATATGTTTCTCGAAAGGAACCGCACCAACCTTCCCATGGTCTTCTCATCCATCTTGTCACGAGGATAAATGCCGTGCGCAATGTTGATGTGGCGAGCAGACACCAAGTTCCGTACAAATGCTGGGGGACGGCGTGACATATAAGTCGCCAAAATTGGTGCAGGGTCCTTCAAGCCGACAGACCACCAGGCCTTTCGGTTTTGTGCTACATATCCCTGATGTACCCCGAGCTTCCGTAATCGGCGGAGGAATTGGAGAATTTCCTTGCGATCCCGCTCATCCAATTCATCCAAATCCATAGGGAGGTCAATGACGCGGCGCAAGCTCGTCGTGTCATCCAAGGCGCTTCCAGCGGCATAGAGCTCCTTGGCTCTCGTCACTGTGGCCAATTTGACCGAATCCGGTAGGTGGTTGCTTTGTTCGTTAACAATCCATGCTGAGTTGGAGCCAGTTACTTGTCCCCGATGAACGCGGCATAATTCGCCAAGTTCGATAAATCCCGAAGGCGGCTTGTTGGCGCGGCGTGTGAGATGAGACCATCGGCTTTCAGATTCGAGACGTTCTCTCCGTAGAGGTTGTCCTCCATTCAACTTTCCGAGACGCCCCAGAGACTTGACGCGCCAAACCTTGATTCGCGCTGGACGGCTAGACTTTTCGAAGCATGTAATAACCCCGGTAGTAGCCGCATCGGGAAATGGCAAGGCGGTAGGTTCAATAACGACAAGATTTTGGCCGCCAAGTGCTCCGGTAAAAAGATCTCGCACTAATTTCCCGTAGTTCACATCTAGCCACTCAGCGGCTGTGATAAATGCTCCGAAGTCGCGTGGTCTCGCGGCGAGCGTTGTCGCGAGAAAGAAATGGACGTGAAGTCCCGCGAGTTGACTTGCAGTTAATCTGAGTCTCTTTGATTCAACTGACAACCAGTTCTTCCACCGTGTTCCCAGTAGATGGTGCCGGACATACGGAGGATTCCCGATGTAGAGAGTCCTTCCTGAGATCGGGGGAAGCAAAGCCCGCCTGTAGTCTGTGAGAATTATCTGTGCTCTGTGATGGAGTCCGGCAGCAGCAACGTGCCCCCTCGCTATCAATGCGGCGAGAGGGTCCAATTCGATGCCAACCAGATCGGAATTTTTAAATTTGCGACCAGCTGCGACGAGAAATCTGCCCGAGCCTGCACCCGGGTCGACAATCCGAGATGGTTGCGCGTAGGAGGCTGCCCAGGCGATCATTGCCGAGATAATTTTTTTTGGCGTATATGTCGCCCCGGCAGGTCGGCGGATTTCAGGCGAACGAATTAGGCAAAAGAGCTCTCCGAGCGGGTCTTCTCCATGGCGAATTTTCTCTCGGATATCACGGATTCTGCAAGTGGGCACCTTAGGAAGTCCGCTAATCAGTCGCTGTTCATCCGCAGACCAGCCCCTAACTTGTGTCGCGCCCAGAGAGAGCGCTATCGCGGCAAGTTCGCGTTCCATGCGTTGGGTAATTAGGGGCGGCGCTCCGCTATTCGCGCATTTAGACTTCGATTCGATCGGGGTCACGTGTCAGTCTCACGCCTAACGGGTCCGGGGGGCTGCTCACTGCGGCGCCTAACCGCAGAGCTCCCTTGGAACCCTGTTGATTTTATCACATACAGAGCGCAGACCGACGGATCGGGAGAATTGGAATTTCCATCGTAAATTACAATTTAAAATGCACTCGGGTCCGTCGCCGAGGGGTCATCCTAGGCTACGAGAAGGCAGATGTCTACAGACTTTGCCCGACAAGCTTTTCCAGCCGCTTGGCTGTGATCTTTTCGTGTTCCGACGCCGCGATTTTCAGCTCCTCGTCGGGGGAATGATTCAGTCGGGCGTCGAGCCGCGCGAGAACGTCGTCGCGACGCGTACCGGAGTCCGACGCGAGGAAGGCGTATCCGAATTTTTCGTAATAATCGTCGTAGAGTTTCTTTAATTCGAGGAAGGTCTCATCGGAGACGGAGGGCGTCCCCGGCCATTGGATGCGCAACAGTTCCAGACCCTCCACGCGCGGGTGGTGGGAGAACGCCTCCCTCCAGTCCTTCGGGTCGAGAATCCCCCAAATTTCGCGTCCCGCGGCCTGAAGGTCTTCCGCAGAGGCGAACGGCTTGCGCATCAGCATGCCGTCGATCCAGCGCTGCGAGCCGCAGCAAAGCTCGAATGCAGCGCGCGCTTCCAGGATTCCAAGAGCGTTGAGTTCTTCCAGGGTCATGCAGGCCTCCCCACGGAGTGCGAAGACTTTTTCGATCGTATCAAATTTGAGATAATGACCCAATGCAGACCGATCCGTCCAGAGTCCTCACGGTTCTCCTGGCCGGCGGCAAGGGTCAGCGCCTCGGAGCGCTGACGGCCGACCGGGCCAAGCCGGCGGTTCCTTTCGGCGGAGCCTACCGGATCATCGATTTCGCGCTGTCGAATATCGTGAATTCCCGTTTGGGAAAGGTGCTGGTTCCGGTTCAATACCGGTCCCGATCTCTCAGCGAGCATATCCGCCGCGATTGGAACCGCTTTTTCAACCCCGCCCGCGACGAATTCATCGAGACGCTCCCGCCCCAGCAGGTCGTCGAGCGCTGGTACTCAGGGACGGCGGACGCCGTCGCGCAGTCGCTGTTCGCCATCCGGGAGGAAAAGCCGGAAAAGGTCCTGATCCTGTCGGGCGATCACATCTACAAGATGAACTATCGCCACATGATCTCGGCGCACGAAGAGAGCGGCGCCAAGGTGACCGTCGCGTCCGTCGAGGTGGCGCGGGCGGAGGCGGGCGGGTTCGGGGTGCTTCACGTCGACGAACGGGACGCGATTCTCCGCTTTCAGGAAAAGCCGAAAGACCCCGAGCCGATTCCCGGCAATCCCGATCTCTGCCTCGCGTCGATGGGGATCTACGTCTTCGACTACGACGTCCTGGAACAACTTGTGGTCGCGGATTCGAAGGATCCGGCGAGCTCTCATGATTTCGGAAAGGACATCCTTCCGAAGCTCGTCGGCCGCAAGGATTTGTTCGCCTATCGCTTCCTCGATTTGAACAAGAAGCAGACGAAGTACTGGCGCGATGTGGGGACCGTCGACGCGTATTACGAGGCCAATATGGACCTCATCGCGATCGACCCCCAGCTCAACCTCTACGATCCCGAATGGCCGATCTACCGTCAGGCGTCTTTGGCCTCGCCCGCGAAATTCGTGTTCGACGGCCAGAATTGGCCCGACGACCGCGCCGGCTTCGCCGTGGATTCTCTGGTGTCCTCGGGCGTCATCGTTTCCGGGTCCCGCGTCTACCGATCGATCCTTTCTCCGGGCGTCCGCACGCACAGTTGGTCGCTCGTCGAGGACTCCATCCTGCTCGGAAACGTGAGGGTCCGGCGCCACGCGAAAATCCGTCGGGCGATCATCGACAAGGACGTCGAAGTCCCCGAGGGCGAGGAGATCGGCTACGATCTCGAGAAGGACCGCAAGCGCTTCTTCGTCTCCGAGGGCGGAATCGTCGTGATCGGCAAGCGCACCGTCATCAAGCCGACCTCGTCTTAGACTTCGTGAGCTCCCGCCGAACGGCGCGGACGAACTCGGAGCGTAAAAACGGTTTTGAGAGGATCGGCGCGCCGCAGCGCGACCGCTGGGTCGCGGCATCCTGGTGGCGGAAGACGACCTGGATTTGACCTGGGCGCTGATCCGTTTTCTGAAGAAACGAGGATTCGAGGCTAAAGGTAAACCTTCTCCAGATAATGCGGCGTGTGGTGCTTCCAATGGAGCTCCGCCCCGACGCGCTCGCCCATCGCTTTGAGTCCCTCGTCCTCGCCGTGGACGAGAAAGGCCTTCTTCGGCTTGGATTTCGCGGTTCCCAGCCAGCGGAGCACGTCGTCGGCGTCTCCGTGCGCGGAGAGGCCTTGAATCGAGGCGACCTGCGCGCGGATCTTATGCGTCTCGCCGAACATCTTGATTTCGCGGCCGCCTTCGATCAGTTTGCGCCCGCGCGTCCCGACGGCCTGATAGCCCACCAGCAGGATCAGGTTCTTCGGGTCCCCGCCGCGGTTCTTTAGATGGTGCAGGATGCGGCCCCCCGCGATCATGCCGCTGGCGGAGAGGATGATCATCGGTCCGGATTTCCCGTGCAGCTCCTTCGACTCCTCGACGCGCTTAATCAGGCGCATCGTCTTCGCGCGGATCGGGCAGTCGTTGGAGCTGCGCAGCAGGTCCAGCTTGAGGTTGTGCTCGAGTCCGTAACGGATGTAAATATCGACGGCGTCGGTGGCCATCGGGCTGTCCACGTAGACGGGGACATCGGGGATCTCGCCGCGCTCCTGCAGCTTGCGAAGGTGATACAGCACCAAGGTGGTCCGACCGATCGCGAACGCGGGGATCACCACGACGCCTCCCGCGTCCAGGACGGGCGCGATCCGCTCCCGCAGTTGTTCCTGGACGGGACGGGAGACGATCGAGCGGCCCCCGTAGGTCGACTCCACGAGCACATAGTCCGCCCCGGGCAGGTCGCTGGGGGCGGCCATGACTTCGCGGTCGTAGCTGCCGATGTCTCCGGAAATCACGACGCGCCGTTCCCCGATGTCGGCTTCGACGAAGCCGGAACCCAAAATGTGTCCGCTCGGATGGAAAGTGATCGTGACCCCGTCGGCGATTTCGAGCGGCTTTCCGTAATCGAGCGTCTTGAGCTGCTTGAGCGATTCCTGCGCGTCTTCTCGCGTGTACAAGGGCAACGCGGGTTCGTGGCGGGAGTAGCCTTTCTTGTTGGCGTAGCGCGCCTCTTCCTCCTGCAGGTAGCCGGCGTCGGGCAGCAGGAGGCCCAGCAGTTCCGTCGAGGCGGGCGTGCAGTAGATCGGACCTGTGTAGCCCATTTTCGTCAGGCGCGGAACGAGTCCCGAGTGGTCGATGTGCGCGTGCGTGAGCACCACCGCTTCGAGTTCGGACGGGTTCATGGGAAACTTCTCCCAGTTCCGCCGGCGCAGTTCCTTGAGGCCTTGGAACATCCCGCACTCGAAGAGTACCTGACTTTTTTTCGTTCGTGCCAGAAATTTGGAGCCGGTTACCGACCGCGCGGCGCCGAGAAACTCAAGGGAGGGGGCGTTGTCGCTCATAGACGCTAGGGTATGGCCGCGATCGGCCTTTGTCAACTATATTTCGAGCTGCGCGCCGATCTCGAGGACGCGGTTCGGGGGCAAATGGAAATAGCCCATCGCGCGCTGCGCGTTTCGCGCGATCCGCGCGAAGAGGCGTTCTCGCCACAGCGCCATGCCCGGTTTGTCCGTGGCGAGCACCGTCTCGCGGCCCAAAACGTAGAGCGTCGTATGCGGATCGATGGTGATGCCGTTGTCGGCTTCGCTGATTCGGGCCAGTTCCTTGGGGACGTCGGGAGTCTCCATGAATCCGCAGGCGATGGTGATCCGGTAGAAGTGCTCCTGAATTTTTTCGATCTTGAGCCGCTCCCGGCTCGGGACGCGCGGGAAACGGCTGGTTTCCACGGTGACAAGCAGCACCTGCTCGTGCACCGACTCGTTGGCGCGGTAGTTTCGAATCAGCGCCGGGGGGAGCGCATGGGCGTCGCGCGCCATGTACACCGCGGTGCCGCGCGGCCGATGGGGGGGGTGCATCGTGATCTGGCGCAGGAAGGCCTCGACGCTCGGGAGCCTTGCGTCGACCGCCTCCGAGAGCAGGTGTCGCCCGCGGCGCCAGGTATCCATCAGCAAAAGTAAAAGCCCCGCGACCACGAGAGGAAACCAGCCGCCGGCTGGAATCTTCTTGATCATCGGCAGGAAGAAGCAGAGGTCCACGATAAGGAAGAACCCCACCAGAGGAAAGACAACGGGGTCGGGCCAGCGCCAGAGTCGGCGCATGGTGATAAACAGCAGGACGGTCGTGATCAGCATGGTCAGCGCGACCGCCAGGCCGTAGGCCGCGGCCAGCGCGCTCGAACTCTGAAAACCGATCACGAGACCCGCCGTGCAGATCAGAAGGCCCCAGTTCGCCGAGGGAATGTAGATTTGTCCGGCCTTGTCCGGCGAGGTATGCCGGATTTGCAGGTGCGGCAGATACCCCAACTGCACCGCCTGCATCGTCAGTGAGAAGACCCCCGAGATGACCGCTTGGGAGGCGATGATCGTCGCGGCCGTCGACAACGCGATCAGCGGATAGAGGCCCCAGGACGGGGCCATCTCAAAGAAGACGTTCGCCGCGGCCTCCGGCCGGCGCAGCAGCAGCGCTCCTTGCCCCAGGTAGTTGAGGAGCAATCCCGGGAGGACGAGGACGAACCACGCGAGCCGGATCGGGCGGGGGCCGAAGTGGCCCAGATCGGCATAGAGGGCCTCGCCTCCGGTCACGACGAGAAACACCGAGCCCAAGACGACCGAGCCGGCAAGCCCGTGCGCGGCGAAGAAGCGGAACCCGTAGACCGGAGAGAACGCCGCGAGGACCTCGGGCGCCGCGGCGAGGTGCACCGCGCCGAGAGCGCCTAACGTCGTGAACCAAAGCATCGTGATCGGCCCGAACAGCCGGCCGATGCCCGCGGTTCCCCGTGCCTGCAGCAGGAACAAGCCGGCGAGAATGCTCAGCGTGATTGAGATCGTGTGGCTTTTCAGGTTCGGAGCCGCGAACACGAGGCCCTCGACCGCGCTGAGCACCGAGATCGCCGGCGTGATCATCCCGTCGCCGTAGAGAAGGACCGCGCCGAATAAGCCCAGCAGGGCGACCATCTTGCCCGCGGGTTGGAGCAACCGCTCCTTCGCGGGAAGCAGCAAGACGCTCAGCGCGAGAATCCCGCCCTCGCCTTGGTTGTCCGCCCTAAGGACGACGACCAGGTACTTGAACGAGACGATCAGGATCAAGGACCAGATGATCAAAGAGAGGACGCCCAGGATGTTCCCGGGAGTCGTCGCCATCCCGTGCGGTCCGTGAAAGCACTCCCGTATCGCGTAGAGCGGGCTCGTGCCGATGTCTCCGTAGACGACGCCCAAGGCGCCCAAGGACAGCCACGCGAGCCGTTTTCCGGTCGGAGGGGCGGTGGAAGAGGGATCTCCAGACATGTCGGACGCCCATGATACAAGATCTTGGCGAGGATGCGCTCTGGCGCCGGCCGCGTATAGGGACTAACCTAATTGCGATGACGCGATTCGGCGCGATCACCGCGGCTTGCCTCGTCTGCCTTACCGTCGCCGCGTTCGCGGACGAAAACGCCGTTCTGGAAAAGAAGAAGGCCGCCGCGAGCAAGGCGAAAAGCGGCTCGGCATCCGGAGCAGGCGTCTCGAAAACCGCCGGGAAGTCGGCGTCCAAACCGTCCGCGATCCCTTCGAAGAAAATGTCTCCCAGCGAAGCCAAGCTGCGGGCGGAGATGAAAATAAAGCTCGGGAAAGAAGGCTACTTGAAGTGGCTCGAGGAGCGGGAGGGCGCACTCTCAGGAAAGAAGCAGGTCCCGGCGCGCGGCGCCCCGAACCGAGCCTGGACGAAGCCGGAGGATTTTCAGGTCGAAGGAATCGACTACGGCGACGCCGGCGGTTCCGGAAACACCCCGACCGCCCCCGCCGATGCGCCGCTGGAGCGGGATTCCGACTCGGCCGTTCGCTCCGCGCTTTCCGGTTCGTCGATGATGAAGCAGTGGGAGAGGACCCCCGAGGCGCTGGGGGATCTGAAGACGGCCGGCGCGCGCGTGCCGCTACCTCCGTCCGACCCGGGAACCCCGTCCGGCCTCGTCGCCGGGGCGTATTCGGGTTTCGCCGCCTCGTACCGGCGAGAAGGACTGCAGGTCGGTTCGGACGCGGACGGACGCCCCCGGATCGAGACGCTGAAAGGGGAGGCCGCGACGCCGGCCCAGATCGCGCGGCTGCGCGCGAGGCTTGCGGCGGAGCCCCGCGCGCTGCTCAAACGCCCCGATTTCTTTCAGGTGCTCCCGCGTCCCCGCTTCAACGCGCTGAAAGCGGCGTACCGCGCCTCCCCGGCGCTGCGCGAGGGCGCGTTTCAAGACATCGCGATGAGCCCGCAGGGGCGCGATTTTTCCTGGTCGCGCTCCTGCCACGCGTTGTCGGGTGGCTGCAACCCCGCCTCGGCGCTTGCGCATTACTCGCGCGGTGATTTCGTCGCTCCCGAGACGCTCAACGGCGTTTATGAACGCGTCGAGCAGGACGACGAGGACGCGCTCGAAGTCGAGGACGATGAGGATCTCGATTGGCTCGACGAGGATTGGGACGACTACACCGAAGAAGAGGAGCGCATGGCCGACGCCGCGGACCATGCGCGGGGAAAGCTCTCCGGGGGAGTTCTCGCGCGGGCGGCCGGCGCGCTGAAGGGGCTGCTCGGACGGGCGGGACGGATTTTTGGAGGCGGTTCCTCCTTCGCGAGCGGCGAAGCGGCTTCCGTCCGGCCGGTTCCGGAGGCGGCGTCCGAGGAGTCCTTCTCCGCTGACGCGGGAGCGGGGGTCTCGCCGGGCGGGGAGAGCGGGAGCGCCCGTCCGCGCCGCGCTTCCTCCCCGGCTTCGCGCGCGGAAATCCCCGCCCGAGGGCCGCTCACGCAAGAGCGCCCGCCCGTCTCGGGACGGGCGCTGCTGTATCTCGCCTGCGCCGCCGGCGCTCTGGGCTTTTTCCTACTCGGCTTTGCCCGCCGGGGCTGAGGGCTTTCCGCTCCCGCCGCATTTCATTCCCGGTTCGCATTTGCTGCGCGGCTTGGGCGCCTTCGGCGGCTTTTTCGGCGCCGCGGGGCATTTGAAAACTTTGTGATACTTGCTCTTGTTGCATTCCTTCAGAGCCTTCGAGTAGGTGCCGTGAATTTTTTTGAGCATTTCCAGATTTTTCTTTTCCTCGACGGCCCAGCCGGGATCATCGGAGGGCTGCGCGTGCTCCGCTAATCCCTCGTAGTCGGTTTCGGCTTTCTTATGGGCCTTTTCGTAGAAGGCGAGCGTCTTCGCGAGTTTCGCGTGCTTTTGCGCGTCGTATTCCCGGATGTCTTTGACGATGCCGCTTTTCTTGGCTTCTTCCTCGTAGGCGTCGAAATTCCGTTTCGCGCAGCGCTTCAGGACGACCTCCGCGCCGCCTTTCTTGACGAGACCGTCGCATTTGATCTCCCCGGCACCCTCGCCGGCGAGCTTCTTGCGCACCGTGAAGGCTTGGTCCTCGGCGCTTCCCTCCTGCGCGTGTCCGGAACTTGAGACGAACAGCAAGAGCGACAACGACAAGATCGATCGGGCTCGCATGGAAGGCCTCCTAGGGTTTTGGCAAGGGTAGCCTCCGGGATGTTTTCCGTCAAGAGTACCGGCCGGTGACGGCGCGACACCCGAGTTTTTGTGAGAACGATGGCGCTTTATCAATGCTGTCTTACTCCAGGTTTCCCCACTTTCAACGAGGAGAGGAATTTGTTTCGGCCTGACGGGTCGATGCTTCGGGTTTTGAACGGCCAAAACCCGAAGTCCGAACGGCAACGACAAAAGGCCGCTCCCGCGCGTCTCTCGCCTGCCCGCGTCTAGCCGGAAGAATTCAAAGCAACGTCGTTCGTTAAAGTTCGCGCGGGAGCGCCAAGCCGTTTCCGTTCGAGTTCGCGTGTTTTCGCGACAGCGAAAACCGCGAACGACGCGCCCAAAGCGCGTAAGCTGCGCCGTTTTTGAGAAGCCCCTTTGAAGCGGCGAGCACTGAGTTCTGGGTGCTTAAAAAATCGAATATTCAGAGAAATGTAATAAAATACAGCATTATTTGCATCTCGCGCGAGATGCAAAAAGCGCTTTTTTCATAACGCTTTTTGAAAAAATCCGATTTTGCTTTAGACTGGACCGCCCGTCAGGCCGAAACCTATGCGATGGGTCCCTCGTTGAAACTGGGGAAACTTGGAGTGAATTCCCCCTTGCGCGGGGAAAAAGCCGGGGGTATATAAGCGTTATGGCCAAAAATCCCCTATGGAAACGCGCAGAGGAATTCGCTGTCCGCTATCGGGACGGGGATGGGTCCGTGACCGAGGAGATATTCCAGGTCCACAAGGACTTGCTTTATCCCCAGTTTCAGTCGTGGTTCGGGTCGAAGAAGGCCAAGGGCGGTATGCGAAGCGGCTACATCGACGCTGACGACGGATTCCAGGTCTTCATGGGGCGCCTCTGGCCTGCTTTGAGGCGCTATCAGGAAGGCAACTATCGCGCATACGCCCGCACCATCGCCCGAAACGCTATCCTCGATGTACTCGGACGCGGGGATACCTACAAACCGGAAAAGCGGAAAGAAGGTGATCCGGATCCTACTCGCGAAGAGAAGTACAAGCGCGCCATCGAGAGTGAGGAAGAAGGCGCTCCGAGCGTTTTCGACGCGAAACCTGATCGTACCGAGCCGTATATGCCGCTCATCATTCGGGCCGTCCTTAACGACATCTTGGCCGCCGTTCGGCGTCTAGCGAAAATCGGGAACACCCCCGCGCGGAAGGCCGGCGATCATGCGGACGCGTTCGTTTTTCGCATCCTGCTCGGGTTTAATGAGAAGGACATGCAGGGGGCGTTCGGCTGGGAGCGTTCCCGGACCGCGAACAATTTCGCCCGCGGACTGCAGGCGGTGCTTGAATTTCTACACGACACCGACGGCTATGCCGAAATTTCGCTCGCCGGACTCAAAGAGGTGTGTAAACAGCGGTTCCGCTTGAGCGACCGGGACCTGGAAACGATCAAGGACGAGTCCGAACGCCGCGCGCTGGAGGCCGCCGACCGCTTGAGCGTCGAGGCGTCCGGGAATCCCGTTTCGTGGGAGGATTTCGCCTACGAGGTCGGGCTCCCCGTCGAAGAGGCGCTTGCGTTGTTGCGGAGGGCGATTTGCTCTCTCGCGAAGGCGCGCCTGCGCCGTCGCGGCAAGAAGCCCCCGGCCGAACTCCCTCAGAAAGCCGACGCATGGCTATGGGAGGTCGCGGGCGAGGCGCTCAAGAGTTTTCCGCTTCCACGGGCGGTTACCCGTGACGAGGCCCCGGCCGAAGACCTCGAGGAGCTCGCGCACCTCGCGGCGCTTTCGGTTCAGATCATGCACCTGGGCACGGGTTCGGTGCCGGTCCCGAGTTTCGGCCAGCTCTTAATGGAGAAAATCCCCGTCGAATCCATCGCCGAGGAAGCCGGGGCGTTGGGACTCTCCGAGGACGGTCTCGAGGGATTGTTATGCGACCAAGGCTTGAATTTGGTCGACGACGCCCTTTTGAAGAAGATCGAGGCGCGTTACGGAATAACCCGGGAGGTTCTCGAGCGTTCACTTGAAGCGCCGCTCGGGCCTTCCGGAGCTTTGAAAACGCGCTCGTTGTCCGCCAAAGAGAAGAAGATGCACGACCGTTGGCTCAGGGAAACGGTAATGGACGCATCGCCGTTCCGCCCAAAACGAAAACGATGTCTAAAGAATTCAAGCTGAGCGACGAATACTGCGCTCTGCGCGACGCCGCGTCGGAAAATCTGGCTTCCGAATTGGGAGAGGAATTGGCCCGGCGTGCAATGGGCGACGCCCGCAAGCTATATTGGGGCCAGGTCAACCGCGGCAAAGCCAAGCTCCCGCTCGACGCCACGAAACTCCTGCAGACGATCTACTCCGACGCCGTCGAGGCCTACGCGGCCCTGGCCGCTGCCGGTCGGCTCGACGACGAGGGCCGTAAGAGCCACGCGGAAGCATGGTACTACCTCGCTATCAACGCGGGCCAGTTGGGCGACAAGACATTGAGTCGGGAGGCTTCGCGCCGGGCCTACGTCATCTTGGAGCCGTGGGCCGCGGAGCCCCCAACCGAGCGCGTTTGCGAGATCATCATCTACGTTCTCCGCAGCCTGGCCGGAACTGCTCAGGAAGATCCAAGGGGCGTCCGTATCGATGAAGTCAATGAGTACTACGCGAAAGGAATGCGCGCCATTGGGTACGCGAAGAAGCGCGGCTGGTGCAAGAGTAAGGTTCGCCGCTACACCGCGCTATTTGACAGGACGTGCGGAGCCTCGCTCGCCCGCGTTAAACCCGCGACCGTTCCGCGCCTCGAGAAGAGTGAGATGCTGCTGCGTGCCGCAGTCGCTGAACTGTCCGCGATCGACAAGGAGGAACGCAGGCGTGGGGGCTGCGAACGGTCCTTCACGAAAGCCCAGCGCGAATTGGCCCGGGCCCTTCGTCAATTGGCGATCAAGCGATGGGATAGCAGCGCGCAGGTCGGCGCGGACCGAAGAAAGGCGCTCAAGGCGCTCGATGAGTCGGCCAGGCTCCTGAAGAGGAACCAGGTGTTGGCAAAGAAGCGCGGTCAGGTCAGCCAATGGGACTACTTCCAGTTGGCCAAAGTGCTTCGGGACCGGGCGGATTTGCTGGACAGCGCCAGCGAGCTGTCGATTGCTGTCGGACCGTGCTTGATCGCCTGTCGCATCGTCGAAGAATCGAGAGCGCGCCTCCAGGTCGAGGAAGATGCCGAAAAGCGGCGGACCTTTTTCAGCACGAATTTGCCGATCTTCGACTTCGGCATATACCTGATGTGCCGCGAGGGGGTGCCGGACGGCGCTTACGAACTCGCGCAGCGGTGCAAGTCGCGAACTTTCTCGGATTCGATAAACGCGCCGCTGCGGGCGAGCGCCGCCGACGACCTCGAGCGTGAGGCCCCCTTCAATGTTTCACACGCGCGGGAGGCCCTCAACGAGCGTGAGGCGCTCGTCGAGATCCACGCCGGTGTGCGCGCATTGACGCTCATGATCGTTCGCCGAGACCGAACAAGTGTCGCTTTCCTCCGTCTGAAAAACTGGCCGCGAGAACGGTTGGAAGAAAAGGCGAGACGCCTCCTCTTCTTGCTCTCCGATCCTCATTGCGCCAAGCGGACTGCGATGAGCGAATACCTTCTGAAGGGATTGGGGACCGCGCTCTTCGAGCCGATTCTGGAACATCTCGACGGCATCGATCGACTTTTCGTGACTCCGTCCTATCCGCTCAGCGAAATTCCGTTGGGCGCTCTCGCGCTTTCAAGCGGCGAGCAGTTGATCGACCGGTGGAATTTGTCGCTCCTGCCGCACAGTTCGCTGCTGCCGTTGCTGCGAGGCTTCCGAAAGAGAAAGGGAGGGAGCTTTTTGGCGTTCGTTCCGGACCGCCGACTGGTGCACAGCGAGATGGAAGCCGAGCAAATCGCACGGGAAATGGGCGATTCGCGGATACTGCGGGGCGACGATGCGAGTAAGGACCAACTCGCCGCCGCTCGCTTAAAGAACGTCGCCTACCTCCACATCACGAGCCACGGCCGTTTTGACGCCTCCGCGCGGGACGGCGCCTATCTCGTATTGGCCGGCGATTCCCCGCAGGCGCAGATGCTGACGGCTTCCGAGATCGCCGAGCTCGACCTGCGCGGGATCTCTTTGGCGTCCCTGCCATGCTGCTTTACAGGGCGAGGACATCATCTCGGCGGCGACGATATGGTGGCGATCCCTCATGCGATGCTCTTGGCCAAGGCGAAGGCGGTGCTGACGTCGCTCTGGGATATCGAGGAAGATGTCTCGCGGCAATTGGTGGTGCACTTTTATCAGCGACTGGCGCGTGAGCGCGTCTCGATGGCGCAGGCGCTCGTAGAGGCGCAACGGTGGGTGCGGCAGCGGCATCCTCATCCCTATTACTGGGGCGCGTTTCAGCTTTGGGGTGGAGTATAGAGCGGCATTGGAAGGATTGATGGGCAGGATTAGGAGAACGAAGTATCTTACAACCGCACGGCCTTGATCCACATCCTTCCTGCTGACGGGGACTTCGAATTGAAGGTTCATGAGACCCACCGCAGCCGTGCTCCCGACGGGCGGTTCCGCCGCTACGCCGCCCCTGAGGCGGATGACGTCTTTCGAGAGCGGTGATCGCCTGCCTGAGGGCCGTCGAGGTCGACCCGCAGCGGGTCGGAGGCGAGGGAGAAATTCAAAACGTCGTTTTGCATCGCTATTCCTGCGGTTGGAAGCCGAACGATCCTTTCGCTTTCTTCGACCGCGAGAGCATCATCGGCGACGCGGATAATGAATTATCCGGAATTCGCGATCGATTGAGTTGAGAGGTTCGGCTCCGCACTTCGTTCATGCTTCCGCGGGATTTCTCCGCGGGAGGTTCTTTTTGGAAAAATTTTGAATTGAAACATCGCATCTCCGGCTCCGTTTACTTCAGCGAACGGAGGTGCTCATGCCCAAAATCAAAGAATCCAAGTCCTACCGTTGTGTTTTCTGCGGCAACCACGCCGGCTTCAGGCGCTACGACCTCTCCTTCGGCTGCTTCTCCTGCAAATCCACCGCTGTGGCCAACGCCACCTGGGGGGAGTGGAACTCCATCAGGGTCCAGTTTCCTGACAATCCCAACAAAAGGAAACCGTTTCTGGAAATCGTAAAGCCTTTTTCCTGAGCGCCTGAGACATTCTCCCGGCCCGTCCGTTTAAAGGGCTGGAGGTGAGGTGTGAGCAATCAAGCCTATTTCGGTCCTCTCCAGCGAGCCGCCGCCCTCAAGCGGGAACTGCGCCGCATCGACTTCAAGCGTCTGCGGCGACTGCGTGAAGGGGTCTGGCGGTACCGCTGGGGCAAGACCAACGCCTGCGGCTATCATATCCTGCTCGACCTGAGCGGCGCCGGCAAGCATTTCTGCACCTGCGCCGATCTGTCCATTCAGCAGGTTCCCGCGGGCATGATTTGCCCTCACATCCTCGGCGCGCTGCAAAAGGGCGGCCACAACCACCTGCTTCTGGAATGGATGGTGTCTTGATGGGCGGGTTTAAGAAGCGTTTGAGACATTTCGATCCCCCAGCCGTTTCCTTCGGCATGGGGATGAATGTGCCGCCCAAAGGCAGCGCCGAAACGCTTTTCGGCCGCAAGACGCGGATTCCGATCAAGACGGCTCTCGACGCGCTTAAGCCCATCCCGCAGGCCCGCTTTCAGCCGCTCGGCGGCGGCCGCTGGGCGTACCGCTGGGGAGAAAAACCAGGCCAGTACTTTACGGCCGCGCCCGATCTCTCAGGGGGCGACCTGCATGTCTGCGACTGCGGGGTTTGGAGCTCGTTTCAGTTCGGTGTTTGTCCCCATGTTTTGGGGGCGATCGCCGCAGGCGGAAACGCCTATTTATTTTGGGTTTGGGACAGGCATACGAGGCAGCCATGAGGATTATTGACGGGGATCCGATGAAGACCTCTTCGACAACTTCGAAAAGCTCAAAAAGCAGCAGAAAATGAATCTCAAAGCGGACGCCTCGATCAAGCCGGCCCCATCGGTCGGCTTCTTGTCGGGGGCGTCCGCCAACGGGGGAGGAAACGATGGAGTGGAATAAGACGATGAAGGCCGCGGCGATCGTGTGCGTCGCGGCGTTGACGGCGGCGTGTTCCGGGACGCGCCGGACGGTCGGGGTGCAGACGATCGACAGCGCCTCGGAGGCGAAGGCGCCGAAGTGGGTCACCCAGTCGGTGTTCGAGGAGGACGGCCGCATTCACTTCGTCGGGCTCAAGATGGGCCGGGGGCGGCTTTCGCTGGGCTTGCGCGAAGCGCGCGCCGACGCCGAGAAAAAGGTAGTCAACGAGATCGCCTCGCTGATGTACAACGAGTACTCGGAGGCGGTCAAGGGCGAGAACGTGCCCGAGGGCGTCGGCGAAGAAATCCGCGACGCGTTCCACCGGGTTTCGGAGAGCGTTTCGGTCTCCGGGCTGCGGCAGTCGAAGCAGTACTGGCGCAAGATGGAAGAAAAACGCGATCGCGGGGTTCGCTACGTCTGGGATTGCTTTGTCGCGCTCTCGATTGACCGGGAGGATTATTGGGACGCGCGGGAGGCGGCGCTTCACGGCGCGGCCAAGCGGGCCCGCGAGGAGCGCAATCGCGACGCGGCGACCTTTCTCGACAAGGTCATCGAGCGCTTCGACAAGGCACGGGAGAGAACGCTTGCCGAGGCCGGCAAGCAGGCCCGGGTCGCGGTGACGGGCGGGCTCTGAGGCGAGACGATGGCGGCATTCGCGCGCGTCGGCGTCATTTGCGTCCTGCTTTTGGGCGCGGCGCCGGCGCGTGCGGGAGGCGTTCCGCAGTGGGTCCGGGAGGTCCCGCGGGAGGAGGGCTTGGTCTTCTTCGTCGGGGCGCGCAGCGACGCCCCGAGTTATGAAGAAGGGGTCGAAGGCGCTTATCGGGACGCCGCCGGCCAGGCGGCCAAATATATCCGTTCGCGTTGGTCGCAGCGAACCCTCGAACATGACCGGGGCTTGGAGACGCGATTACTCGAGGAGATCAAGGGGACGGCTTCCGGTATTCTCCACCGCTTCGAAATCCGAAGAACGCACTACGAAGAACGGAAGCTCCGGGGTTGGGGCCGGCGCGGCCGTGCCTTCGACGTCTGGGTTCTCGTGGCGATGCCGGAACAGGAGATTCGCGCCGAGCGCAGTCGGCTCGACGACGCGGGCAAGCGAATGACCGCGGCGTTGAGTTCCCTTTGCGCCCGCCTGTCTAAGAACGCGGGAATGCGGAACCCGGTGGCGATCGGGAACTTCTTTCGAAAGGACGACCATCGGCCCTATCCGTTCTCGGGGATCCTTCAAACTCATTTTAAAACCTGCCTTCACGAACGAGGGGTGCCGGTACAGCAAGCGGGAGGGCGCGTCGTCGCCGAGGGGGAGTTCTGGATCGGACCCGACGGAGCTTCCGTTAACGGGCGGCTTTCCAGAACCTCGGATTCCCGGGTGCTCGCCTCCGAAACCGTGCGCTTCCCGGTCGAGGCTCTGGAACCCGAATGGATTAGGGATCCTCTCGGTCCCGAAGACTTTTTCAAGGACGATGACGACCGCATCCGTCTCCCCGAGCCTCCGGCGTCGATCCTTATCGTCTCGAAGCCGGAAGGGGCCCGAGTGCATCTCGATGGGCGTGATCGCGGGGAGACCCCGATGACGATTCATGGCTTGAAACCCGGGGGGCATTCCTTGACCTTCGATCTGGAGGATTTCGTCCCGATCAAGCGGGATGTCAGCGTCGATGCGGGGGAACAGGAGACGGTCGCCGTCTCGCTGGAACGTAAAACAGGTCGGTTGGTCGTCGTGACGAAGCCGGCCGGTGCGGCGGTCTTCATCGATGGCGAGAATCGGGGTCGCACGCCCGCACGCTTCGACAGTCTTGCGACCGGCCGCTACCGAGTGGAGTTTAAGCTCGCGAAGCATAAACCGCAATCTCAAGCCGTCGCCATCGAGTATCGACGCGAATTCCGTCTGGAGCGGGAGCTCGCGGAGACCGACGGCGCCTTGTTTCTCCTCGTGCAGCCGTCGGGAGCCGAAGTCGTCGTCGACGGCGTGGTTCGAGGGCAGACGGCCTCCGAGGGGAAGCTCCATCTCGAGCGCGTCGCGGCGGGTTCCAGGAAGGTCGTCGTCCGAAAAAAGGGGTTCGAAGAACGCGTCTGGACGGTACGGGTCCGCCCCGAAGAGATGCAATCCATCGCGGGGGCCCTAACGCGCGCGCTCCCCAAGGAACGAAAACCGGCGGGCCCAGGGGTCTTCGAGAGGATCGCCTCGTGGCGCGCCGACCGGAACAATCGGAGTTCGAATAAGAATAGTTTCGACTTCAGCATCCCTCGGCCGAAGCGCCCCCAGGTTATGGCGCTGGCTTCTCTCGGGTCGGCGACGATCGGATCCGGCTACACCAACATCCGCCTTCTTGAAGGGGCGCTTTACGGGTGGAATTCACGCATCGGGTTCGGGACTTCGCTCGCGTCCATTTTTATGACCGATACATTGATTTCGCGCTCGCGGTTTGAACGCAACAATGGGGCCAATGCCCCGGTGCAGTCGAAGCATAAACTTACCCTAGGCAGCGTTTTCCCGATTCAGGCCTATTTGGTTCCGTTCGCGCATCAGTATGAGGCGTGGGGGACCCCTACCGTCGCCTCGGTACAGCTTTATCTGCAAGCTTCGTTTTGGGCGCAGGCCGAACTAGAAGGAACCCAAGTCGGTCAAGACAACAAAACGGGTCCTACCGGAAGCGTTATCGACTACGGGGTCATGGTTCATCTGGGGCCGGCGGTCGGGATGCGATTCGGGGTCGTTAAAACTTCCCTGAAAGGCTTTTCAAGCGGCGCGGATATCTACGCGCGCGGCGGAGAAGAGAAAACCTATATCGCGGGTGATTTTTCGTTCGGCGGATTTTTTTCGGGGGGCGACTGAGGGAGAGGAGGCATGCGAGATGAAACATCGGGATATGCGATTCGTTCAAAGGAGGGATGGGAAGGGAAAAGATCCGTTTGATTGGCGTGCCTGGGTCGACCGTCGCGAACATCTCTCGATCCGACTGGATAAAATCGGAGAAACATCAACGGAGATCCAGTTCCACGCTACGGAAAACCGCCGATCGTGCTGGGTATATTTGGACCTTGGGGGGCGATCCCATCATTGTAGCTGCGGTGATGAATTCCAAGGGTCGATTAGTTGGTTTCCCCTCACGGAAAGAGGAATCTGCCGGCACATTCTGTCCGCCGCCTTTCAAAGCGGACTCGAGGCATTGCTGATCCCGTCGCTTTAGGAGACGCTTTGAATACGGATATGACAAGACGCATCATCATGGCCGCGTGGGTGGGCGAGGTGCCGCTAGACCGCGGCGGGTTTCAGGCCTCGCTCGACCGGGCGCGGGTTCTTCGGGATTCCGGCGAATATTCTCCGCGCGAGCTCGTCAACAACGGCGACGCGGCCATTTTCGAGGTCGAGGAGGGAGGCGAGGAGTTTCTCGTATTTCTCGACGTCGCCCATAACGGAAGCGGCAACTACTGTACTTGCGCCGACGGCGCGCGCCGCGTCGTGAACCGCGCGTACAAAGGTTCGCTGTGCAAACACGTCATCGCGCTTTTGCTCGAGAAGAGCCGCGCGCACCTCTTGATGCCGGTCTTGAGCCGTCTCGACGCTCTCGACCGGGAGGTCGTCGGGCGTTTGGATCGCCGCATGAAGCTGCGCAGGGAGGCTTTACCATGAACATCGAAAGCGCCGTCGGAGCCTTGCGTCGTGCGCTCGATGCCCGTCTGCCGATTATGCTGTGGGGGCCGCCGGGCGTCGGCAAGAGTTCGCTCGTTCGCGAGGAAGCCCGCGAGCGGGAGCTCGACCTCATCGACCTGCGCCTCGCGCAGCTCGACGCGACCGATTTGCGGGGCATCCCGGTCCCCGACAAGAAGAACCGTCTCGTCGACTGGTATCGTCCCGCGTTCTTGCCGGCCGACGGCCGGGGGATTCTCTTTCTCGACGAGATCGACAAGGCCCCGAATCTCGTCAAGAACGCGGCTCTGCAGTTGGTTCTCGACCGGCGGCTCGGCGATTATAAGCTCCCCGAGGGCTGGCAAGTCGTCGCCGCCGGCAACCGGGAGGAGGACAACGCCTACGGCACGGGTCTAGGAAGCGCCTTGGCGAACCGTCTGCTTCATGTCGAAGTCGAAGCCGACATCGACGCGTGGGCCAAGTGGGCGAAGGCGAAGGACATCCATGAGGACGTGATCTCGTTTCTGCGCTTCCGCTCGGAACTTCTCTACAAGATGACCGGCGAGAACGCGTTCCCCTCCCCGCGCTCTTGGGAGGCGGCGTCGAACTTGCTGAAGGGCGATCGGCATGCCTCGCCCGCGGTCATCGCCTGCGCCGTCGGCGGCGGGACGGCGTCGGAGTTCGTCGCGTGGGTGAAGCTCTACCGGGACGTTGAAGTCGAGCGGATCGTCAACGGAGAGATTCCGAATTTCGAGAAGAGGGCGGCGAGTTTTCGCTACGCGGTGGTGTTGTCGGTGGCGTCCTACATCGAAAAGAATCGGCTCACCGAGTCGAACTTTCAGGCGATCGGCGATCTGCTCAAGGCCGTGACGCCGGAACTGCGGGTTCTTCTGCTCAAGAGCGTACCGGCGAACATGGTGGCGCAATTGGCTGCACATCCGGCGGTGCGGGAGGCCGCGTCGAAGGTCGTGATGGATTATCTGGGCGAGTGACCGATGCGCTTTATGAAATTGGAGTTCAACGCACGGCGCCCCAGGGTCATTCGCCGCAGACGTTGGGGGCGAGGGCGGGGCATATAGGATGAACCGAAACCTCGATAGTGTTTTGGCCCGCTTCGCCTTCGACCAGCCCTTCTTCGCGACCTTGATCGCGATGACCGACCTCGTCGAGACCTCGGCTTTCTACACTTTGGCAACCGACGGGCTGCGCATCTACTACAACCCCGAATTCACGGAGAAACTGACCGCCGACGAGCTTATGGGCGTCCTGGCCCACGAACTCATGCACATTGTCTATCTCCACTGCGACAACTCGCGACGCAAAGGCCGCGACTCGCAGGTCTGGAACGCCGCCGGCGACTTCGCGATCAACCAGGAGCTGAAAGGTTGGGGGTTCAAGCTTCCGGCCGGCTGCCTGTGCATGCCCAAGAAATTCGGCGGCAAAACCACCGAGACGATCTACGACGAGCTCATCGAGATCCAGATGAAGTGCCAGTGCCAGGACAAGCTGATTTCGGCATGCGGCGACGACGCGCGCGAGGCCGAGGGCCGCGTGATTACGGCCGCGGCCAAGAACCCCGGCCGCGTGCCCGGTGATCTCGATCGCTGGATTAAGCGGATCAAGGAATCCCGCGTCCCATGGGAGCGCCTGCTGCGGAAGTTCCTGTCCGACGCGACCCGGCGCGAGGAAGAGAGCTTCCTTCCTCCGAACCGGCGCCATCTTTGGGACGGGCGGTATCAGCCCTCGGTCCGCACCGGAAGGGGCGGACGCATCGTCGCGGCGATCGATACATCGGGGTCGATCAATCAAAAGAACCTCGATGCGTTCGCTACGGAACTCGGCGGGCTCGTCGACATCGTCGATGAAGTCCATGTTGTCAGCTGCGACGCTAAGGTCCAGGCCGAGACGACGCTCAAGGGCTTTAAGAGCGAGATCATGAAGCTCAACTTCAAAGGCGGCGGCGGGACCGACTTCCGGCCGGTCTTTGACGCGGTCGCCAAGAAGAAGCCGCCTCCCGACGCGCTCGTTTATTTGACCGATGGACTCGGGCGTTTCCCGAAGACGGCGCCGCGCTTCCCGGTTCTGTGGTGCCTGACCGGGCCCGCGGAAATCCCCTGGGGGCGGGGAATTCTTTTGCCTTGATGTGACGTCGGTTGGCGGCTTTTGTTGTTTAACTCGTAAGATTGGACCAATGATTGCTCTGGAATCGTCAGGAGCGTCGTTGAGATCATGAGAAAGGGAGGTCCCCCATTATGTCGCTGAATCCGTCCAAATTGGTGGATGATGTCGCGAATGCGATTGCGGCGGAAGTCGCCTTAGGGGTCTTCGCGCATAGGCGCGCGAAGTTCGAGGGCTGGCTCAAAGTTAAAATTGTGGATCTGGTTATCGCTCAAGGTCTGGAGGCGTACCCGGAAATCGACCGAATTGATGTGGTCTCTTTGCCGGATTGGGCGATACAGCTCAAAACCACGAACACGAACTACCGATTCGGCGAGGCGATAAGGGTTACGCGCCCGATCACGGAAAACGTGCGAGAGATAATGGCGGATGTGGACAAGCTAAAGGCCCACGCCAAATATCCTAATCGCGGGGTCCTTTTCGTCGTGTTTCCGTGTAAGCCGGCTCATGCGCAATGGAAGGCTCATTTCGCGAAACTAACGCCTCTGTTTTCGTCCACACACAGCAAGGAGTTTGTGTTTCAGGGAGGGCTCCCCGGGGTCGTCTATTTGGGAATCTTGTAGCCGAGTCTCGTCGCGCCTACAGGGGGAAGGCGCGCGGCTTTGGTCGTATTCCCACTTCATTAACACGGTCGAGGTCTGAGCGCCTGAGACATTCCCCCGCTTCCCCCGTTTAAGGGGGGGGAGGTGGGTGAGGATGCGCCGAGGAGCCTTGCTTTGGGTCGTACTGTTGGCGGCCGCTCCGGGTGCGCGAGCGCTCAGGGCGCCCGGCTATATCCGAGTCCAATCGAACACTTACAGCCTGACGGTTTCCTGGGGCTCCGTCCCGGGGGCCTCTTACTATGAAGTCGATCGTTCGCTGTCGCGCTATTTGGGATCTTCGGTGAGCTTTCGTGCCTACTCCACGAGTTGGGCAGACACTCTTCGGCTGGAGCGTGGGCAAACCTATTACTACCGGGTCCGCGCCGTAGACGGGTATGGGGTGAAAGGCCCGTTTTCCTCATATGTCTCCGCAGAAGTCGCCGCCCCCGCGATCGTCGGCGCCTCGGGATCTCCCGAGTCGCCGCATCCGTATCCGCACCGCTACGACCGCTCCTGGACGTACTACGGCCCCGCCGATGCGACCGCATTGCGGGTGACTTTCCACCGCGACACATATACCGAACCTTATTTCGATCGAATCGACATTACTGACGCCTCGGGCGGCGCGGTCACGGGGAGTCCCTTTTACGGATCGGAGCTCGCGAGCCGGACCCTGACGATTCCCGGGAGGAGCTTTTCCATCCGCTTGCGGACGGATTCTTCCGTCGCGTACTGGGGATTCGCGATTACCGGTATCCAGGCCGTTCTTCCGCCTCCTCCTCCTGTGCCTGTCGTCGTCGCACCCTTTGCCGACGCGACGATCGGCGGCGTCGTCGAGCTGAAATGGGCCGCGAGTCCGGGGGCTTCGTCCTACGAGGTCGAGTGGTCGACCGATACGCGCAGTTGGAGCAGGATCTCGCTTTCCGCGCTTCGGTGGGCGCCGGACTTGGGAAAGGGCCGCTTCTACTGGCGAGTGCGGGCCAAGAGCGGCAGCCAGGCCGGGGGGTATGGGCCGACGCGGGGCTTTACCGTTTCCGAAGGATACGACGCGCGTCTTGTCGAGCGGGGACGGGACCGCCTTCGCCTGGCGTTTACGCCTTACCGCGGCCCGGGTGAAGCGGAATTGCGCGCTTCGGGCCTGCCGCCCGGGGTTCGCGTGGCGTTCGATCCTCCGCGGCTGATTCCCGCCGCAAGCGGCGGCCTCACTGCGCTGTCCGGGCCGTCGGGAGGCGAGCAGGAGGTTTCCGTTTCGCTGTCCGGTCTCGAAAGCGTGCAGATGCCGGGGGAATACAGTTTCACAGTCGCGGCGGGGACGCTGCCGGTGTCGGGCGATGCGACCCTTTCGTTTACCGTCGCGGCCGGCATAGAGATTGGAGGGCTCCACGCTTATCCCAACCCGGCCCGGACCGGCTCCGTCCGCATTAAGGCCGCAATCAGCAAGACCCCGGCGCGTCTTCAAATCGCGATCTACGACCTCTCCGGCGCGCTCGTCAAGCGGGTCGATGAGCAATCGCCTTTCCCGTCGTTTACGGCTTCGGGGGCGGGGGTCTATGAGTACCGCTGGGACGGTCGAAACGACACGGGCAGGCGCGTCGCCTCGGAGAAATACCTCTACCGATTCGAGGCCGAGAGCGCCGCGGGGTCGGATTCGGCTCAAGGAGTACTGACCTTCTTATGGCCTTGAGAGCGCTTTTGATTTTGGCGCTGCCGTGTTCGGCCTTCGCCGGGGCGGGAGCGGGAACGTCGGCGGCGTCGTTTTTGAAACTCGGGGCGGGACCCGAGCACGTCGCGACGGGCGGGGCCGCGACCGCGGAGGCGGCCGGGGCGTTAGCGTCGTATTGGAATCCGGCGGGGCTGGCGCGGTTGGCGAAGGACCGGGAAGCCGCGTTCTCGCGGGCGAAGTGGGCGGGGGAGCTGTCGCACCTGTACGCGGTGTTTGCCAAGCGGATCACGCGTAGCGGCGGGACGGCCGGTTTTTCGTTGACCCGGCTCGGAACCTCGCAGGAAGGCTACGACGCGGCCGACAACCCGACCGGGAAGTTCTCGACCAACGATCTCGCGCTCGGGGCCGCGTTGGCCGGCGGGCTCGAGGCGTTTCCGCATGCGAGTTTCCGCTCGGAGCGATTCGTGTACTGGGGGGCGGGGCTCAAAATCATCTACCAGCGCGTTCCCGGTGCGAGCGCGTGGGGCGTCGCGGTGGACGGGGGCGTACAGACTGCGGCGCTCGAGACGGCGGAAGTGCTGGTTCGCGTCGGTGCCGCCGCCCGGAACTGGGGGCCGGCGATGTCCTTGTCGGGGCCGAAGGCCCCGCTTCCGGGCTTCGTCGCCGGCGGGGCGGCCGCCGAACTCAAGGAATGGGGACTGCGTGCCGCGCTGGACCTGGCGTGGGCGCGCGATGACGGCTTCGGCCCGCGGGTCGGCGCGGGATGGCGTCCGGCCGAAGCCGTGGAGTTGCGTCTCGGTTGGCGCGGCGACGCGGGCGCCGAAGGGATGGGCGCGCTTACTTTCGGCGGCGGGGTCGTGTGGAAGGGGCTCGGGCTGGACGTCGCGATGCTTCGGCAAGGGGACTTGGGGGAATCGTTGAACTTGGGTATGCGCTATGCGTGGTAAAGCTCCGCCGCCCGCGGCGGCGTCGCAAACCTCGTCTCCGGCGTAACCGGCGCCGTGAAGGCCGTGGTCCGCCCGCTCTGGGATGCCGGAAAGGAGGGCGTTAAGACCGCTAAGAAGGAGATGAACCGATGATCGACATCGAACCCTGCTGGACGAGCGGCTCGGACTTCGAGCACAACCGCTATCGTTTGCGCCTTGAGCGCGCGGTCAAGGTCAAAAGCGAGTACCGAATCGAAACCTTGGTCGACTCGGATCACGTCGTTGTCTACGGTGTCTTGGGCGGCGACGCGCCTTATGCCGTGCTCGCCGACCGGCGCGGCGGAAGTCTTTACTGTTCTTGCCCGGACGGTGCGCACGCGACGGTCTTCGACGGGGTCGCGTCTTCCCTCTGCAAGCATTCGCTCGCATGCGTGCTCAAAGGCGGCGACGAGGTCGTGCTCGCGCCGGTCTCTGATGGGATCGTGCTGCGCCTCGATGCCGGAGAAGTCGAAGAAGCGCGCATCGAGCAACTGGCCCGCTCGGTCTCTCTCGCGATGAGCGGACCGGGCGAAAAGGTTCTTGTGATCGCGGAGGATCAGCCCGCCGCCGGGATTTGCGCCCTGGGCGTTCGGGAGTGGCTGGGCATGAGCCTGGAGGCGACGCTCGGCCTGCTTTCCCGCGCGTTTCCCCGGGCGGTTCTCGCCGACGCACACGTTCGTTATTTGATTGAAAATTTCAGGCCTTCCTAGGGCTGTGACATCCGGGGGAACTTTCCGTTTATAGTGGCGATGGCGACGATTCAGATGAAAAGGAACTACGGGCTCTCGAAGTCGAAGTACCTGACGGGCCTCCAATGCCCGAAGGCGTTGTGGATCAACATCCACCGCCGGGACTTGATGCCTCCCATCGACGCCTCGACCCAGGCTATCTTCGACATGGGCCATGAGGTCGGCGAACTTGCGCAGACGCGCTTCCCGGGCGGGACGCTGATTTCCGAAAACCACTTTCAAATCCCGCAGGCAGAGAAGTCCACACTGAAGGCGATAGCCTCCGACGCCCCCTCGATCTACGAGGCCACTTTCACGCACGAAGGCGTCAGCGTCCGCCTCGACATCCTCGTTCGCGCGAGTGGTTCCGGAACCGATTCGGTGTGGGACATGGTCGAGGTCAAAAGCGGTACGAAGGTCAAAGACGTCAATGTCAGCGACCTCGCGCTGCAGCGTTGGGTGCTCACGGGCGCGGGGCTCAAGATCCGCAAGGTTTACCTGATGCACCTCAACCGCGGCTATATGCGTGAGGGCGAGCTCGACGTCAACGAACTCTTTACGCTCTCGGAAGTGACGGGGGCGGTCGCCGAGCGAATCGAGCAGGTCCCTGAGCGGCTCGCCGAAATGCACCGGACGCTAGCGCGTGAAGAGATGCCCGAACGGGAACTCGGACCTCATTGCCGCGAGCCCAACGACTGTCTGTTGCTCGATTATTGCCGGCAAGGCCTGCCCGAATTCTCGATCTTCGACCTCCCGAGAATCGATTGGGAGAAAACCGCGCAGCTCAAAGAACTGGGGGTCTTAGCCGCCGTCGATATCCCCGAGGAATTTCCCTTGAGCGAGGCCCAGCGACGGCATTTGGAGGCGGCGATTCGGGGAAAGGGAATCATGGACCGCAAAGCGATCCGAGAACACCTTCGGACGCTCGAGTATCCGCTCTATTACCTCGACTTCGAGACGGCGATGACCGGTCTGCCGCCTTTCGACGGACTTCGCCCCTACGATACGCTGACGTTCCAGGCGTCGCTGCATGTGCAAGCGGAACCGGGCGGTGCGGTCGAGCACTTCGAGTATCTCGGCGACGGCAAGAACGACCCGCAGCCGGGGCTCGTCGAATTCTTGCACGAGAACATCGGTCCCGACGGTTCGGTCGTCGCTTACAACGCGTCCTATGAGGCCGACCGCCTCGAGGAAGTGGCCCGGCGGTTTCCTGAGGCGGCCGCCGACATGCGGGCGATCAAGTCGCGATTGTGGGATTTGATCGTTCCGTTTCGCAACCGCGACTTCGTGCACCCGAAACAGCGAGGCTGCGCTTCGATGAAGAAGGTACTCCCCATCTTCGACCCGGAACTTGCCTACGACGGCATGCCGATCGGTCGGGGCGACGAAGCCCGAATCGCTTACGAGCGCTTGATGGGCGGCAAGGTCCGCAAGAAGGAAGCCGACAACATCCGAAAGGACTTGCTCGCCTACTGCGCACGCGACACCTACGGGATGGTCGTGATTCTCGACCGCTTGCGCGAATTGGTATGAACCCTCGCCGCGTCGCGCGCGCCGTTATGACGATGGGCGTATCCGCCCGTGAGTTCAAGGGACTTAAGGGAGAGTATCACTATCCGGGAGACCGAAAGCCGGTTTGGAAGTGGCGCGCGCATCGAGGCATCGTCGCCCGGCAATGCCTCGGGAATCCTAAGGCCTATCGGGCGCGTATAGAAACGATCGTGGAAGAAGCCCTCAGGCGTGAGGCGCGCTGCCTTCTCCTTCCCGCCTGCGCGCTGACCTCGGGGAATCGTGCGGGATTGCTTGACCTCTTCAAGCGCTTCAAATCAGTCCCGTTCGTCGTGGCGGGGACAATGCTGGTCGGCAAGCCGGAGTCCGATCCGCTCGGTTGGGACGAGGGCGGCGTCGTCTTGCGTGACGGAAAGGTCGCTGCGGATTTCGACTCATCGGACGTCATCGGGGTATTGGGGCCAGACTTCCAAATCGGTTGCGCCCTGTCTTCGACCATCAAGAAATTCTATGAGGACGGTGCCTGGACGCGCAGCGGCATCGGTAAAGGCGATGGGCCTCTGATCATTTTCGACTCGGGCCATCATCACTACGGCGGACGGTACATGAAGACGCTCGGCGCCGTTTGGAAGCGTGCCGAACGCAGGAGCCCCGGCTCGGCCGTCGTGCTCTCGTACCGGCGGCACGCGGCATCCCCTGGGCGCTCTCCGTGGGCCGCGGCGGGGAAATCGCCGGTTGAGTATGAGCGGATGAAGATTCCCTATCAGGGGTCGCGCGATTATCTAGATTTCTTTAATTTGTAAGGATTTGTGCGGCTTGCGAATTTCCTGATGGAGGGGTATATACCTATGTTGCCGGGACGCATCAAGAGGTTGTGATGTCGCGACCGTGTCGGAAGCCTTATTGATGGAACAGCTTATGCCTCGTCGAGATTTCGATTACGCGGTCCCACGCAAATTTTCAGTGGGGTCGGCATGAAGCTCGTCTTGCAGTGCGCGGGTGCCAAGCAACCGAACGCCGGCACCTTCAGGGTTGAAGGGCGTCCGGTCAAATTCGTTATGAGTCCGGATCGTGTTCTCCATGAGGATTCCCGGAATTTCAGTTTTTGCCGTCCCGATTACAGGATCCCCGAATCGAATTTGACATGGTTCGAGTACCTAGGGACGTATAACAGGTCGGGAAGCAATCCGGATCGGTTGCTGAAGGCGTGTGCGCTATATACGGATCCGGCCTATGCGAAGGCGCTTGATGTGGCGAAGCGCGGGCGCGCGAAGGTGTTCATCCTGTCCGCCGGTTGGGGCCTCATCCGCTGGGATTTTCTTCTTCCCGACTACGACATCACGTTTTCCCGCGCGAAGAACGTCAAGAGGTACGCGATCCGTTCGGCGAAGGCGCCTTTGCCGGAGTTTAACCAAATCGCAGACTCTGACCCGGAGGAGGATATTTTCTTCTTCGGCGGAAAAGACTATCTGAATCTATTTTATCGCCTCACGCGCAATGTCCCCGCGGAGAAGACGGTTTTCTATTACCACACGGCGGACCTTCCCAGGGAACATGGTTTTAACTACACGGCGTTTACTCCGGGGAACCCCGATCTTCGTACGAACTGGCAATACGAATGCTTCGAATCTTTCTTGAAGGATGCCGGGCTTATTTAAAAATCAGCCGTTAGAATTCCGGATAACCGATGCCCGTATTTCATCACGACCTGGGAAAGCAGCTTATCTTTAAGTTGAGCGCTGAGCGGGACAAAATCCCGCCTCACTTGGAGAAGCACCCCAATCTCGATATTACGGGGGTCGAATCCCAGATCACGGTCGCCGTCCCGAGCACAGACGGCTCCCTTATTTGTTCTGTCGCCGAGATGAATCGGGATTGCGTATCCCAGGTCCTAAATTCCACGGCGAAGCTCCTTCGTTGCCTCTCCATAAACAGAACTACAGGTGTTCTGACGATGGAGGCACGCCTGTTCCCCGGAGTTCGTAACGTGGGGACGATGCACATTGTCTGGGGGGCGGCCATCTCAAAGCGGGTCGGTGAAGAGTCTGATGATTCGGATGTGATATCCAACAAGCTTCGCGAGCAGTTCCTCTACCCTTACGAGCGGAATATCTCCCATGCATTAATGGTCGTCGTCGATCATCGCTTTGATAAGGGTGGAGGGCGGATTCTGCTGGTGGGAAATAACGGCTTCGCCTTGGTTTTGGAGCAGGCCGGGTCCAAGCATCGATACTTCAAGGCTGTTAAGCGGATTAAGTTCGCAGGCCTGAAAGGTCGTTGGCTGAAAACTTTGTTCATGAGTGGCGATTTTCGTTTCGTGGACCGAGCCGAGGGGGCGCGTTTCGAGACGAAGGAAAAAGTCGAAGGTATTTTGGAAGAGGGCGGTTTGCTCGCCGCATGGAACAAATGGATTGAAGTGGAAACCGAACAGCTCGATTCTCTGAAACGCTCGTTCGGTGAATCCCTTGAATACGGCAGGAGGGAGTATAGAGGCGGTGGGAGACTCATCCGTTTTTACTTAAGCGCGGCGAGGAGCCGGCTGGCGCAATTCGATGATGTTTTAGGCCGGATGCTTGCTGCGACGCGCAGCGGTTTGATGTTCAAGGTCGAAGGGGTCCGACGCGGGAGCGGGACGTATTCCGGGTTCGATATCACCGCCGGAACGCTTGATTTGCAGATATCCGTCGATGTCCCGGAGAAGGGACGGATCGCATTGGATTTACAGATGGCCAAAACGAACCTCTTTCGAAAACAAGAAGCCTTCAATCGACTTGGAAACGGAAATGCGGCGATAACCTCGCTGCCCCTTATATTGGAAGGCGATCCCGCCGTAAATCGGGGGACAAATGTACGGACATGGTCTTCCGAGAGGGTGAACCGGGTTTTGACATTGATATACGACCGATTGGGGGCGGAGGCCCCGAACGAGTCGCAGGACAAGGCGATTCGTGCGGCGATCGAGACTCCGCATATCGCCTTGATACACGGCCCTCCCGGGACAGGGAAAACGAAGGTCGTTTCCGTTCTGGTTGAAGCCTTGGATCTGCTCGAGGGCGGTTCGGGTTCATCGGGAATTCTCATAAGCAGCCAACAGCATGTCGCCGTTGAAAACGCCTTGAGGAAAATCGTCTTAAAAGGCCTTCCCGCGCCGAAGTTCGGAAAGAAGCACGGAGAACGCAAATCGGCGGTTAACTCTCCCGTTGAGAACTTCCTGTCGAATTACAGAAGGCGGTTGGAGGAGAAAATCGCATCACTGCCTGAAGGCTGCTTGCTTACCGCGATCCGGGGAATTTCCGATTCGATTGAAAAGATGTCCGCTTTCGGAGAATCCTTCGGCAAGTCCGATTCCGTGGAATTCCTGCAAAAGCTTCTTGAGAGAATCCGAATTCGAATCCCTGAGCACCTTCGCCATCTTTGTGACGCGGCGGAGGATAAACTCATTTCCGACGCCAAGCCTGATCCCGTCAAGGTGCTATTTCTTGCGGAATGGAGGGAAATTGACATGTCGAAGGAGACGGGGGAACTTAAGAATCGGGTCTCTTCCCTGTTGGACGAGGGGTGCGCGCGCGAATTCTATACCGATGAGGAGGTTATGCTCTTGAGGAGCGCGTTGGATTGTTCCCGGGAGGATGGGTTTCGGAGATCGATCGCCGAGGCTGTCGGCGTAGTCGTCGATGGAATGTCCCTTAGTATCGCCGCCCTTCCTTGGAAATCGATTCTATTCCGGACGTTGACATATCTGCGGAAGAGCCTTGAAGACGAGTTGGCGTCCGAGGAGCCTGAGTCCTATGTACTTGTTCGTCTCCTCGATAGGCTGGAGAGGGAGCCGGGTGACTCAAGCCGAGCTTTAAAGAAGCATGTCGCGGCTGTCGGAGCGACCTGTCAGCAAAGTGTCTCGAGTGAAATAGGATCCCATCGAAAGGATTGGCGTGAATTCGAGACGGTTGTTATAGATGAGGCCGGACGGGCCTCTCCGTTGGATTTGATTATTCCGATGTCCCTTGCACGTCGGCGGATCGTGTTGATCGGAGACCATAAGCAGCTTCCCCATATGGTTGAAGAGGATTTGGAGAGATATCTCGAGCAGAGAGGCGAGATCGATTTATCCAGGCGCGTGCGGGAGTCCTTGTTTGAGGCGTTGCATAAAAAATGGATGGCGATTCCTGAAATGCGGAAATCGGTTGTAGCGCTCAATACTCAGTATCGGATGCCCAAGTGTCTGGGGGATATTCTGCAACGACTCTATTATTCGGATTCCGGATTGGCTTCGGCGGGGGACCCGGTCGATTTTCACCACGGTTTAACCGGGGAATTCCAGGGGAGGCATTTGGTGTGGCTGGATTGTCCGGCTTCAGCCGGCGCGGAATCCAAGCATGGATACAGCCGGTATCGGCAGGTCGAGGTGGACGCCGTATTGGATACTCTGACGCGTCTTGGGGACGGTTTGCGCGGAATGTCGATCGGTGCGATAGGATTCTACCGGAGGCAGGCGGATCTGTTGAAATCGAGGACGGATGAGTTGCACCGCCGGGGGACAATTCCCGAGGAAGTTTATTGCGGATCGGTTGACGAATTTCAGGGCAGGGAATTTGATGTGGTTTTTCTTTCAACTGTGCGGACCTCTCGCGACGACCTTCCGGATGGGTTTACGGAAAACGCGGCTCGACGTATTTATGGACATCTTATGATCCCCAACAGACAGTGTGTCGCCTTGAGCCGGCAAAGGAAGTTGCTCGTAATTGTGGGTGACGGAAAGTTGTTCCAAGGTGCGTTCGCCGAGGAGGCCGTCGCAGGAATCGCGGAGTTCTCCAGCCAGGCGCGATCAAACCCGGAGTGGGCCCGATTTCTGACTTATGAGCCATAAAATTATCGACTTCGGAGGACGTCCGACCGAACCCGGTCTGAGCGTGGATTGGCCTGTCTTTCGTTACTCCGTTGTCATTCCCAAGCGAATCGAGATCGACGCCGACCCTTTCGAGGCGGCGGTGCTGGAGCTGATTGATCACGGATTTGGCGATGCATCACGAATCGGGGAAGTCTTGGAGCTGGACAGCCGATTTATCGAGCAGATTCTGCTGACCGCAGGGGCGAATTCCTGGTTGGATACACAAGGTAAATTGACGGATAAAGGAAGAGAGGTCGCGGAGATCGGTTGCGTTCAAGTCAGGGAGTGGATCGCGGCCGAGATCCTCGTTAACGCCCTCGGCTCCGCCGTCGCGGAGAGAATTTTTATCCCCGGTCAGCTTGACGGTTTTATGAAAGCCGGAGAAGCGAAAGCGGTGCCTTTTCCGGAGGGCTCCGCTCCAGTGCCCGAGCCAAGTGAGATCCTCAATATGTTATTGCGGGTGTATGGGGACCGGGATCGTCCACGTAGTGAAGAAAACGAGGGTGTTTTATTCGACCGAAGTCACGATGAAATCCTATTCGATCCCGAATTAATCCAGTCAGTCGAGGTCCTAGGGGCGCCGAAAAAGGCGTATTTAAAAATCCCTGTTCAAGAGGCCGCCGACTTTACGCTCATAGCGATAGATCCGTTGAAACCGGGGGCCATTGGGGAGGAGGACTATTGCTCCTGGGCATCCTCATGGCTCGAAGATGGGCTTTCCCGCAATGATGCGGTCTCAAATTTTTTCGCCGGTCGCGAAGGCGCGGTTCGACTGAGTGCGGAGGTGGCTGCGAAGGAAAAGGACTTGAGAATGCGGGCCGAGGAGGAATTACGAGCGCGGGGGGGTGATAGAATTCCGGGGTTGTTGGATTTTTGGACCGAGTCTTTTGTCGCACATCAAAAGAGTGACCACCTCCATTGGGCCCTTCATCTGAATCAAGTCGCGGAGACGCTGTTAGATGCCTTCGTGAGAAAAACCTGCAGGGTAGAAAGCGCTATCAATGGGATTCCATGGATGGATAGGGGCGATAACCCGCGTCCAGATAAGATTAAGGTTAAGGAAATTTTGAGATTTCACAATTTCCAAACCACCGGGAGCTCAAGGATCGCCTGTCAAAAGGGAAAGATACAGCATGTGATCAGGAACGAGGGAGAGACTTTTATGTTGATCGGGTCGCTGTTGCTACTGATAGGATCGTTGAATGATCTCAATCATCCGTTGCATGTTATAAAGGGTGACTTCCCGGATTTCTTTACGCGTTTTCTTGAGCTTTCAGGCAATCGACGGGCTCATGGGTCGAGTGGGGGATTGCGAGCGGTTTCGGTCGAGCCTCTGATAAAAGCAGAGGAAGTTTGCGATGCGTTGTTGAAGCGGATTTCGGGCGGAAAGAGGGCTTATGGGTAAAGGGAAAAAGGGTAGATATAAAAACTGGAATAAGAAAGATCGGCAGGCACCGTTTCCGGTTCCCGCGGTTCCCGAGAAATGGCTGAAAGAGCAGGTGTCCACGGCCGGCGATTGGTTGCGGCGGCAATCATTGGACAACGGTATGAAGCTGGAAGATGTTTTGACTCTGCTTGACGGGGAGGACAAGGTTGAGTCGGTGGTCAAAAATGTCGTTGAGATAAGTCGAGTCCTCATAAAAATTCAGGAAGAAAACGGGCGGCTTTCGAAGTTCAAGAGCGAGTTGGACGAGAGGTCACGCGAAGTCGAGGGAAAAGAGTCGCAGATCGAAAACGCCTTCGAACAGCGGAAAAGAAAAGTTGAAGAAAAAGAAAAAGAATTGGAGGACCGCAATAGGGGCATTTTCAAAGAACAGGAGGAATTAAAGAAATTAAGGCAGCAGAAAGAGGAAGACTTCAAGACTCATTTGGACTCCATTGTCCAAAAGGAGTTGGCTGAAGTGAAGAAGGGATTATTGGCGGAGCGGGAAGAGTTTAACGCCGATGCCGAGCAACGGCGGAGGAAGCTTGTTGAGGCGGAAACGGACCTCGGAAGGAAGCTGGAGCAATTCGAGGAGGAATTTCGGAAGTTGCAAGAAGAAAGGCTTAAGATTCAGAGGGAGCGTCTGGATTTTAAGATCAAGCTCGCCGAGGCGAATGGCCCCGAGGACACGGCGGTCGCTACTTTAAAGGCGAAGTCGGAAGCCTGGGAGAAGCGGAGATCCGAGTTGCAGGATGAGATCAAGGAATTGCAAGCGCGGCTTGATTCCACTCTTTCGTTTTTGTCCGCGAACGGGAAAGTCACCTATCAGGATCTTGTGGCGAAGTACCAAGGACTCCATAAGGAGTTTAACGCGTTGCGCGATCATCATCGCGGGTGTCATGAATCCGCAGGTACCTTCGAGAAAATGAAAGCGACGCTGGTGGAATTAAAACGCCAACGGGATGATGCGAATAGGAGTGTACAGGATCTTGAAGAAACAACGGGCCGATTGCAGGGGGAGCTCGCAAAAGCCGCTTCCTCCGCCAAACTTGTGGAGACGCTCAAAATAGCGAAGTCCGCAGTTGAAACCGAACTCGATGAATTAAATAAGAGACTTGATGAAGTCAAGACCAAGGATCGTCCCTTTAGATCACTTGAGTTGTTGGATCGGGAGAATCAGGCCGTCGACTCCGGAAGCCCGTTGAAGTCGGTGACGGCCGATAAATTCTTCAAAGATGTCGAGAGGTCTTTGAGTAACGCGGATTTGATCTACCCCGAGAATCTTTTGCGTTCCTTTTTCGCGGGGTTGGCGGTAAGCCGGCTCGTCCTGTTGGAAGGTCCCAGCGGAACCGGCAAAACCACCCTGCCCTTGGCGTTCGCCCATTCGGTCGGCGCGGAATTCAGCGTCGTTTCGGTACAAGCCGGTTGGAGATCCAGATCCGATCTGATCGGGTATTTCAACGATTTTGAAGGCAAATATGTTGAGACCGAATTCTTTCGAGCGCTTTACTCGGCGAGTCTCCCGAAGAACAGAGACCGGATGTTTTTTGTAATCCTGGATGAGATGAACCTCTCCCATCCCGAGCACTATTTCGCGGACGTTCTCTCCGCGATGGAGAACCGGGAAAAGGGCCAAGGATACCTTGCTCTCTGCGACAGCGCTCGTGTTCCGGCTGACAAAGTGCCGAAGCGGTTGGAATCTCATCAGGGCGGATTCCGGTTCAAACTCCCGGACAATTTGTGGTTTATCGGTACAGCGAATCAAGATGAAACTACGGTGCGTTTCGCCCCCAAGACCTACAATCGCGCTCACACGATGCGTTTTCCGATGCACAGCAATAAGAAGCCCAGTTCCAAGAATCCCGAACGCGTGGGGATTTTGGCTTCCGAGGATTTTGCAAAGCTCGGGGAAAAGGCCCTTTCCAAGAACGGAGCGGATATCGTGACTTGGCGGAAAAAATTGGATGGGTTGGAAAATGAATTCCGGGCTTTGGAATTGTTTTTTTCCCCCAGGCTGGAAGGGCAATTCGCCCGCTATGTTGCACTTTTCGCGGAAAGCGGCGGCGACTTTGAAACCTGTGTGGACTTGTTTGTGCGGGATAAGATTCTCAACGGATTGGAGTGGCACGCCATTCACCATTCCGATAAGAAGCCCTTGGCCGCTTTGCGTGAGAATCTTGAGAAGCTGAACCTTAAGGATTCCGCCGCTTATTGCCATTCCAAAATCTCGGAGTCGTTCCTTCTCGGTGAAGAAGGTGAGTCCTAAAAACCGGATAACAGGAGAGGAGTGCCCTCTCTCATCTTTAACGGCCGTTCCCGGCCTGATTGCATCGAACGATTCCCTTCTTTTCCCGAAAGGGTGGGCGGAGAATCCGGATTTCAGGCGTCTCTTTCCGAAGTTTTCCGCCACCGATAGGAGAGGATTTCCGAACGAGCTGGCGACATTGGCTGAGTGGCATCGGGGCGGGGCGGAGGGGCCTGCACCGCCTCCGCTTTTGCTCGTGAGGAGAGACTCGTTGCGCGAGACGGCCTTTGAGCGCGTGCTCTCATCGGAAATCAGCCGCTTCTCCGCAATTTTCGCGAACCCCGCATATCGACTGGATTATGTGGATTCTCTGATGCCCGCGGGATCGGCGAGGAGGGTCGCCACCGGCGCTATTCAGCGTTTGGCCGCCCATTCGGAAGATTGGTACCGCGCGGGTTTGTTGCGCGTTTTTCCGAAAATCGTTTTGGGCGAGGAATCCAGGCCGTTTTATGACATCTATGAAAATCGCCTGGCCGTATACCTGCATGAGCGCTTGAGGCGGGAAATCGGATTCAGATTGTCGATGATGAGGGAGTTCGCCCGCCAGCTCGACGATTGCTTGCGGATGCAGGAGGAGGCGGGATATCGCGTCCAGCGCAGTGTCTCGGAGTTTCTTAAACAGGCCCTCGAGGCCGGAGACGACCGGGGGAGTTATTCCGATTCGGAATTGCGAAGCCGGGCCGGTGACGTGTTGGCTAAGTTGGAGCACGCCGATTCGCAACTCAAAAGAATTCGCTCGGCAGCGCTTTTTAAAGCGTTGAAAAAATTCCGGTATTTGGAAACTCCCTATATCAGTACGAATCTTCTACGCATGCACCGGGACTACAAGTCAATCGCCGGGTTATGGTCCGTAATCGGGCGGCCGCTAAGGTTGGATGAAATGGGGCGAACTTCCAAGGCTGAGCGTTTCGCCGAGGATTTCGACGGTTACTGCCATTTATTGATCCGATGGTCGTTACAGAAATTGGGATTGCCTCTCGGCCCTTATCCGTATTCACAGGCGTATGGATTCCGGTTGGAGATAGAGGGTGTTCCATTGAAAGTAGTCCCCTTGGCGATTAATCCATGCCACTTGGACGAAGCGCGAATGTCCGATTTGCTTCAAACGCGTTGCTCCGAGCCAACGGTCGTTCTTTACCTCGACCGCGAGAATTTGCGTCTTAAGCGTGCTCCCGGGGAAATGCTCGCGCTCAACGCATTTCGTCGTCCGCCTTTCGGAACGACCGGAGGGAAAGCGGTCTTTGTTCCTGTTTCACCGTACGACATCTATAGCAGAGAACGGTTAATCCGCGTTTTCCGGTGGTATTTTAAGGAGCCCGAATTGCTCTCCTTCCAACCTGTTTTGGACGGTGATGCCACCAAGCCCTTTCGGGGTTCTGAGTTCCTGGAAAGTAAGGTGGCCGCGACTTCCTGTGGATTCAGGCTTACAGGGGATAGGTTGGTTTGTTTGCAGGCGAGCTCGCATCGGGTAAAAAAGTCCGATTTAGTCGTGCGTCTCTCCCGTGAAGAATTCTTACGCGCCGAGAGATGCGACTTGGGTGAAGATATTCAGATCCCTGTCAGAGGTAATCGGGTAAAGACATTCAAGAGCGGGTCGGCAATTGAGAAGATCCCGCTGGATTTGCGGAATCGTTTTGAGGGTGATGGTGTTAGAGTCCTCCTAGGTGGACGTGCCCTTTTTTCCGCCATTAAACGGCTTGTCGAGCGTCTATCCGATGTCGCGTGCTGCCCCGTGTGCAAGGTGGAATCAGGCTCCGGGGCTATCAATAAAGACAGCGGCAATTATCAATTCAAGTGCGACAGGTGCAGGCTGGAATGGGGGGCGCGTTTGTGCCCAGATTGCAGGACGCGTTACGGTTTCCTGGGTCCCGTTCGGGCTGTCGTGACGCATAACACTGAAAGTGACCGATCTGTGTCTGAGGTTTTGGATTCGCTTGTCGGAGGTGAGTTGATGGGCGCGGACTTGAAGAGGATTTCTGGATTGACGCTGAGTGACTGGAACGGTGTTTTCGACTACGGGTGTTGGAAGTGTTCGGAAATCCCCAACTAGGCGGCCGGAGAAACGGATTCGAGTGAGAAAGGAGGCAAGGAGCGAGTTCCCTTAAGCTTGGAGTTTTCGCGCTTCCGAAATGCAATGCCGGTACCTCTTGAGGCAACCCGCCTAAAACGCGTTTTATTGTAAGCGATCCTGAGCGAATAGCGCGGGTAAGTAGATAACGCGTCCCTTTTCTCTGGGGCGGGACTCAAAACAATCGGGGTTTTCAATTCCCGCTGTTTCGCTGAGCCGGAGGGAGGTTTAAGAGTAAATCCAGGGAAGCAGGCGGCAGGCCTTGGATATCCAGTTAGGTCCGGCCTCGCAGATCGCTTCAAGCTCCGCTTTCCCGCCGCTTTTCTCCAGGCAGCGACCGAAGCCTTTCGACTTTCTCACCATGCGCGAGGCGTTCTCAAGAGCCTCTTCGCGTTCGGAAGAGTTATCCTTACCGCTTTGCTTTTTCAGGGCCGCCTTCATCGCCATGGCCGGCAGGGAGAGCGTTTTAACGGTAAAACCGCTCTCTTGCGATGTTTCGATACAGGTGTCAAAGAGTCTCTCGGCCGTCTCATTGTCGCCGCCTTCAGCAGCGATGGCGCCGAGCCATCGGCAGAGATGAGGGTACGGATAGGATTTGACTTCTCTGTCGAGAAGGGTGCTCGCAACTTCGCGGACTTTTCCGGAATCCAGCTTTTCCTGCGATAGAATCCGAAGGAGATTCAAAAGCAGGTAGCCCGAGTTCATGTCATCGCCGTCCGAGGCAAGCCGGGAGAGTTCCTGGAAGTTTTCGACAGTGTCGGAAATAGATGGGTAGGGCACCGGGTTGCTGTGCTTCTTGAGAGTTTCAAACGCCTTGTTAGAATCCTTCGCCTGCCATTCGAGTGTGGCAAGGAAATTAACAGACATCGATTCAAAGCGGTGACCCAGATCGAAGTGTTCAAGGCTTGTGTCGAAATGCATGCGCGCGAATTGGGCGCAGGAGGAATCCCACCGCGCCTGAAATGCCATCGCCTGCCCAAGTGATCCGAGAATCTCTCCGCGCAAGGCATCCGGGTCCGCGATTCTCATCGCTTTGCGTCTGTCGAGAAGATCGTGGGCTATTCTGCTTACTTCTTCAAATCGGTAGTCGTTAAAGAGGATGTTGAGAGCGTGGTTCTGTATCTCCAACACCGTTGTCTCGATATCGCGGGTTTCCTCATGGGAGGCATCTTCCCGGCATTTGGAGGCTAATTTCCCGATACTGTTCTTCATCGCTGATTGGCTGGCGGTGTCGCCCAGATGGTTGAAGACCTGTATCAAACGACCGCGGACCAGGATCAAAAGTTGATCGCGCTTTTTTGAATCCAGATCGGGCGGGTCGCTGAGGGACTTCTCCTGGGCGAGCAGTAGCCTCTTCGCCCGTGTGAGAGCATCTTTCTCGGATTCACGGTGTTCGATGAGGATGTCGGCTTCGCGAACCGCCTCAAGAACGTCGTCTTTGGTGTTGGGTTCTGGCTTCTCGTTTAATTCGGTCATCTGTCCCCGGGGTTCAATTCGGAATGATTTTCGCCGCTTCGATCAATGTCCTCGAATACTCCTGCGGGGACTTGGTCGTTTTTGTGTTGATAATATTCAGCCAGTCCGTGAAAACCGAATCGATCGGCTTTGAAATGGTTTTTTCTCTTTTACGGAAATCGCGGATCAGCGCGGCCGCACCTTCGCGATCGTCGAGAATTTTGCGCGCCGATACTGCGGATGTGAGGTACTTAAGGCCCGCGGTTTCCAGATGGCCGGCGATAACGACACAAAGGAGTGCTTCCTTCGCGCCGTACTTCGGGACCAGAAGCCGCAGGTTCTGCAGGCTGCCGTTGAGACGCTTGTCGTCGCCGCTGTAAGCGAATATGACGGCGACGGAGCGTCTGATTCCATGCGCCGGATATTCCTTGATATCTTTCCGGCGTAAGAGCGGGTGTTCCAGCATCGAGTCGGATTCGATGATGGTCCTTACGAATTCGTCCGCCTCGCCCCTATCCCCATTGCGAATCGCCGTCGCTCCCAATCGCAGCCAGTGCATTAAGTTCCATTTGAATACTTCTTCATCCTCTATTTCCTCCAAAGTACGGATAATATTGCGATGGCTGGGGTCCTTCCCGTTCATGAGAGGGTTGGATAAAGCCAAATGACGGCGAGCGGTCTCGTAATCACCGCAGCAGGCTTCAAAGTGCGCCCGGTATTGGTGTTGGCGCTGTATATCGAATCTGGCTTTGAACGTTGTAAGTGCGCCATCGCTGTCCTTTCTCGTCCTTTTTGGACTTCCCTTCTTTTGGAGAATCAAGCCTGTCCCGCTTTGAAGACGGGTCCCCAGAATTTTCCCTAGGATGTCGGAGCCGGCGGTCGGGTGAATTCTAAGAAGGTGGGCGTACAGCGGAGCGTAGAGGGCTTCGGCTCGATCCAGAATTTTCTCGGCGCTCTCGAAATCCAATAGGTCGTTCAGGTAGACTGCTCGTCCGATTTCCGCTTCCAGGATCGATGGAAGGATCTCCAGCGACGGGACGGTTTCCTCCGAGAGCCTTCCGAGCAGTTCCAGGATTCGCGCGGCGTCTTTGACATCCCCCGTGTGATTCGCCGCGGTAAGTTCGAGGCGGCGCAGATTAAAGGTAGCGATATTAAGAATGTCATCTGGGACCGCGCCTCGAAGCTCTTTGAAAACGTTGGAGATCAGCCACGAGCACATACGGCTGCCGACCTTGAGCGAAGTTCTGGATTCGATGAGAAATTCGATGTGTTCGATGACCGGGTTGATCAAGCTCCGGAGGTATCGCCCTGATTCTCTCTTCAAACCTTCCAGGATGGTCTTAAAGACCCGGTTCCAGTCGCGTTTCGAGAGCACGGAGCGTTTACTTTGATTTTCCGAGAGCAGGATCAATGCGTTGGCGATATTGCCGCTTTCGACCGCGATAGCGATATCCTCGATCAGGCCGGGGTCTCTATGTTCAAAGCACCAGTCCTCCATCATTTTTGTCACTTCGGCGTGAAGCTCCGGGTCGGCTTTGATTCCGCCGAAGTCTCTTACCGAGACATTGCTGACGATGTCGCAGATCTGTAGGCGGGGATCCCTTTTTGCCGATCCGCGTTCAACCGTGTTAAGCCCCCAACGCAGATTCCTTGCGTCGATTCCGCGGCGCTGCGCGGAGAGGTGGATTCGCTTGCTCACAAGAGAGACGAGATCCTCTTCCCCGAAAATCAATCCGGTCTTTCCGGGGAGTTTTTTTCCGTATACGGCGTCGCTGTATTTCACGGAAATCCAAATCTTGCCTTTGGTCGAGTGAGAGAGACTTTCAAGGCAGCTTAATGACAGTTCGGCGAGGAGGTTCACCATCGCCGACTTTCTGTCCGCATATGTCACTTTCTTCGAATTGCTGAACCGTACCGCGCGAATTTTCGCCGCCTTCAATGACTGGAAAACGCTTCGGACGAGAGAAAGATAATCTTTGTGCCGGTCTCTTTTGAGGTCGGTCGCGTGAACTTCAGCCCCGGAGGCGAGCCCCGCCGCTTCCCGGGCTTTCTCCATAATTTTTTCGGCTGCAGGCCAGGTAAGAAAATTCGGAGCGAGAATGCCCCCGAATTGACTCGGGAAATCATGCTCGGAGCCCCAGGCGATGCGTTCGTCTTGATCTCGGGCTGTTTCCGAGAAGCTGCCGCTTTCATCCACATAGAGCGTGAAATTTTTGTTGAGCACCTTCGGAGTGTATCCTGGGCGGTATCTTGCGTCAAGGAGGTCCGCGTTCGGGCAGCCCTGAAGAATAGGCTCTTTTTTCGCACCTCCCCACCGTCGTAGCCGGCCCAAACCTGCCAAATCCCATTTTTCGCAACCCCCTCATTTCATGTGTATCATAACCTATATATATGCTATAATTC
>Ga0210050_1000482_pt1 | contig 50755 bp, 48 predicted proteins | sample CryGey132114_all_FD_185463 | JGI IMG/M metagenome (GOLD analysis project Ga0210050, IMG submission 185463) | Groundwater microbial communities from aquifer - Crystal Geyser CG22_combo_CG10-13_8/21/14_all (SPAdes) (version 2) | ecosystem: Environmental > Aquatic > Deep subsurface > Groundwater ... | reverse complement strand
GCGGCATATGCGTGATCTCAACGCCCGCTATCGCCTTTATTTTCCAATTTTTATTTATATCATTGCACGCCGCTATTATCCGGGGGATCACAAAATCAATATTGGAAGAATCCACGTGATCGGTTATACCGATAACCTTGTAGCCTTCTTCCTGCGCCCGCCTGGCTAATTCAAAAGGCAGCAGCTCCCCGTCACTAAGTAATGTATGCGTGTGTAAGTCTATCATAGGCATCTCCTTGAGATTGCTTCGTCGCTTTGCTCCTCGCAATGACATAATTTCAACAATGTCGTTTTTCTAGTTGTGTGGCGTCCCTAAGAGGATTCGAACCTCTGGCCCCAGGTTTAGGAAACCTGTGCTCTATCCATCTGAGCTATAGGGACACTATAATGGAAGCCCGACTCCCGCAGGGAGTCGGGCTTCCATTTAGTACTGTATCATTGAATAGACCGGGAAATCTTTAAGCTTGGAACGGCCTTTTAAATCTTTTAATTCTATAATAAAAGTGATTTCCGCGATCTCGCCTTTTAGCTTTTCTACAAGGTCTACCACAGCTCCGAGTGTTCCGCCTGTTGCCAGTAAATCATCTATCAATAAAACCCTGGCTCCGGGTTTTATCGCATCCTGGTGTATCTCCAGGGTATCCTCTCCGTATTCCAGCGAATAAGTCGCCTGAAATGTTTTGGACGGGAGTTTTCCTTTTTTTCTGACAGGGACAAAACCGGCGCCCAACTTATAAGCAAGCGCCCCGCCGAAAATAAAACCCCTGGATTCAACAGCCAGCACCGCGTCTATTTTTTTCCCGGCGTATCTTTCCGCAAGCGCATCAATCACTTCTTTGAATTTTTCCTTATCTGCGATAAGGGTGGTAATGTCCCTGAAAAGGATGCCTTTTTTCGGGAAATCCGGGATGTCGCGGATGTATTTTTTTAAGTCATCCATGGCTAATTTACCTCTTTTGGCGCGGAGCTTCGCTCCGCTACTCCACTGAATTAATACTCCCCCATTTCTCCGGTTTGCTGCATTATAAATGCGCGCAATTTTTCAAGCGCCGCGCTTTCTATCTGCCTGACCCTTTCCCTGGTAATACCGAACATCTTCGCTGTTTCGCCCAAAGTGCGGGTAGTCCCGTCGCTTAAACCGAATCTCAGATCCAGGATCTTTTTTTCGCGCTCATTCATCTTGTCAAGCAGCTGGACAACTCTTTCGCGGCGAAGGCTGTCAGTGACATTGTCAATCGGAGAAAGGCTTGTGTTATCCTCAATAAGGTCTATAAACTGTCCCGTTCCTTCTTCCCCGATAGGCGCGTCAAGCGAAGAAACCTTGGTGGCTGTCTCGCTGATCTCCCGTATCTTTCTCGCAGAAAGCTTCATCAGCTTGGCAACCTCTTTTATCTTGGGCTTCCTGCCATATCTCTGGGTTAATTGCTCTGTAACCCTTTTCCACCTGTTGATTATCTCTGTCATGTAAACAGGGATCCTGATGGTTTTGCCCTGGTTCGCGATCGCCCTTGTAATATACTGCTTAATCCACCATGCCGCATAAGTAGAAAACCTGTAGCCTTTGTAAGGATTGTATTTTTTTACAGCCTTCATAAGGCCGAGATTTCCTTCTTCTATAAGATCCATCATAGGTACGCCCAGTTTTGAATATCTCTTGGCAATGTTTACCACGAGCCTCAGATTGGCCTGGATCATCCTTTTCTGGGCGTGAACATTGCCTGCCCTCACCTTTTTCGCAAGAGATACCTCTTCCGCTGCGGTCAAAAGAGGCGTTTCCTTTATAGCTTTTAAATAAAGCTTTATCGCGTCCATGGTTTTTTTGGGATTGCTTCGTCGCTCCGCTCCTCGCAATGACGTATTGAAATGTCATTGCGAGCGAAGTCGAGAACTTCTCCTATTTTTTTCTTTAGCTACCGCCTGAGCTGCGGCGAGCCTCGCAATCGGAACCCTGAAAGGCGAACAGCTTACATAGTTCATGCCAACCCTGTGGCAAAACTCAACTGACTTGGGTTCTCCGCCGTGCTCTCCGCAAATGCCCACTTTCAGGTCTTTGCGGGTTTTTCTTCCGCGCTCGATAGCTATCTTAATAAGTTCTCCCACCCCGTCCTGGTCAATAGTCTGGAACGGGTCGTTAGGCAGGATATTTTTTTCGAGATAATCTACCAGGAACCCGCCCATATCGTCCCTAGAGAAACCAAAGCTCATCTGAGTAAGATCGTTTGTGCCGAAAGAAAAGAATTCAGCGTCTTCGGCAATCTTACCGGCCATCAGAGCCGCCCTCGGAATCTCGATCATGGTGCCGAACATATAAGGTATCTTCTTTACTTTATATTTTGCGATCACTTCTTCATAGACCTGTTCCGCGATTTTTTTCTGGTTTACAAGCTCGGCCTTATCGCACACGACAGGGATCATTATCTCAGGGGAAACTTTCCTGCCTGCCTGTGTCAACTCACAAGCTGATTCAAGTATGGCGCGTATCTGCATTTGGGTTACTTCAGGATATGTGATCCCCAGCCTTACTCCTCGGTGCCCCATCATAGGATTTGACTCGCGCAGGTTAGAGGCCCTTTTCTCCAATTCCTCCAGGGAGATATTCAAACTCTCCGCCAGCTCTTTTAATTTCGATTCCTCATGCGGTATGAATTCGTGAAGAGGCGGATCCAGAAGCCTTATGGTTACAGGATATCCGTCCATTGCCTCAAGAGTGCCTTTTATATCGCTTTTTACGTGCACGAATAGCTCAGCCAAAGCTGCCTTTCTTTCTTCCACAGTCTTGGAAACTATCATCTTCCTTAATTTAAAAAGCGGCTCCTCTGAACCTTTGCCGTAGAACATATGCTCTGTCCTGAAAAGGCCTATGCCTTCCGCGCCGAATGAGCGGGCTTTTTTCGCGTCGCCCGGAGTTTCAGCATTGGTCCTGATTTTCAATTTTCTGACAGAGTCGCATATTTTAAGGAATTTATTAAATACCTCGTTTTCTTCTGTCGCGTCCATCATCGGAAGCTTTCCTTCGTACACGTAACCTTTTGTGCCGTTAAGCGTAATCCAGTCGCCTTCTTTGAAGCTTTTCCCTCCGGCGGAAAATTGTTTTGCCGCTGAATTGATTGTTATGCCGCCGCAGCCTACGATGCAGCACTTTCCCCAGCCGCGCGCAACAAGAGCCGCGTGCGAGGTCATGCCGCCTCTTACTGTAAGTATTGCCTCAGAAGCCCTCATGCCTTCAACATCTTCAGGATTTGTTTCTTCGCGGACAAGGATTGTAGGCTTGCCTTCCTTTTTCCATTTCACAGATTCTTCTGCTGTGAAAACTACCTGGCCGGCCGCGCCCCCAGGGCCTGCAGGCAAACCCTTGGCAACAGGCTTAGCCAGTTTTTCTGTCTTAGGGTCAATTATAGGATGCAGCAGCTCATCCAACTGATCCGGGGTGACCCTCATAACAGCGGTTTTAGCGTCGATGAGTTTTTCCTTTATCATGTCAACTGCCATCCTGACAGCAGCAGGGCCGTTTCTTTTGCCGGAACGGCACTGAAGCATGTAAAGCTTTCCTTTTTCAATGGTAAATTCGATATCCTGCATATCCTTGTAATGCTTCTCGAGCCTTTTTCTTATGTCGCAGATATCTTTATAGATCGCGGGCATGAATTTTTCGAGCGTTACAAGCTCTTTATTGTATTCGCTCGTTGAGTATGAATTAATCGGCGCCGGGGTCCTGATACCCGCCACGACATCCTCGCCCTGGGCATTCACAAGATATTCGCCGTAAAAACCATTTTCCCCGTTGCCGGGATTTCTTGTAAAAGCGACCCCTGTGGCAGAATCATTGCCCATATTCCCAAAAACCATTGTCTGCACGTTTACCGCAGTGCCCCATTCGTGAGGAATATTTTCAATCCTTCTGTAAGAAATAGCGCGTTTGCCGTTCCACGACGCGAATACAGCGCTTATCCCTCCCCAGAGCTGTTCGTAAGGATCGTCGGGGAATTCTTTCCCGAGCGCCTCTTTTATTTTTTTCTTAAACTCCGCGCAGAGCTTTTTCAAATCCTCTGCATTCAGATCGGTGTCGCTTTTGGCGCCCTTTTTATTTTTTACGCCGCTCATGATTTTTTCGAGCTGTTTGCGTATGCCCATTTCGCCTTCAGGTTCAATGCCGGCTGCCTTTTCCATCACAACGTCGGAATACATCATTATGAGGCGCCTGTAAGCGTCGTAAACAAATCTCTCGTTTTTAGTCTGATTTATAAGCCCTGGGATTGTTTTCTCGGTAAGGCCCACGTTTAAAACTGTTTCCATCATGCCGGGCATGGATTTGCGCGCGCCTGAACGCACGGAAACCAGAAGCGGGTTCCGGACATCGCCAAAACCTTTTTCCATCAGCTTCTCGACCTTTGCCAGATTTTTCTGAACCTCTTCCCTGAGGCCTTTAGGATACTTGCCTTTATTTTCGTAATAGTGCGCGCAAATTTCTGTTGTGATTGTAAATCCCGGAGGGACAGGCAGCCTCAGATCCTTATGCCCTGCCATCTCGGCTAAATTCGCGCCCTTGCCCCCTAAAAGATTTTTCATGCTTTCGTTTCCGTCCGCTTTCCCGCCGCCAAAGAAGTAAACCATTTTACCCATTTCGTTTCTTTCCGTCCTTTCTATTGTTTATCAAACCACGATCTGCGGCAACATTGCCAGATCCGCTACATCATTTGCGTAGAGTTTGTTTATGGCCTGCATCATCGCAAGCCTGTTCTGCCTCAAATCTTTATCTTCCGCGTTCACAAGAACGTTATCAAAAAATTTATGCAGCGTTTCAAAAAACGCCTCGCCGTAAACCCTGGTAGCTTCTTTATATTTTTCTTTTTTTATCAAATCCTTTATTGCGCCGCTGTTGGCTGAGTACGCCTTCCACACCTCTTTTTCCAGATCCTCCTTTAGCAGGCCTTCGTTCACCTGGCCTATTTTCTCACCCTTGGCGCCTTTTAAAATATTGGATGTCCTTTCGCAAACCTTGGCTGCCTTTAAAAAATATTTTTCAGCGCTTATTTCAGAGAGAGCGTCTATCCTTTTGAATACACTCACAATATCATCGCACCCTGACCGGAGAACTGCCTGCTTTAATTCTATCGGCCTTGTATCAGGCGCCAAGGATTCAAGCCTTTCCTTTATATAATTAATTACCTTTTTCTCTGATTCTTCAGGGGATATTTTAAGCTTGCCTTTATACAGCTCTATGGCTTTCCTGATAATACCGGTAATTTCCATCCTCAGGGATTTATAGTTTATAATCTGGATCAGGCCCTGGCTGTTTCTCCTGATGCCGAACGGGTCAAAGCTTCCTTTCGGCTCTATCCCGCTTCCAAGAAGGCCTACTATGTTATCCATCCTGTCGCATATCGCAAGCACTGCGCCTTCTATTGTCTCGGGAAGACTATTGTCCAGGCCTTTTGGAAAATACTGCTCTTTTATTGCTATGGCGACGGATTCTTTTTCTCCGCTCTTCAGGCTATATTCCATTCCCATCGCGCCCTGAAGACTCGGAAATTCGCCCACCATCTGCGTCACCAAGTCTGATTTTGAAAGATACGCAGCCCTTTTTATATCATTCTTCTTTACATGATCTATATTTAATTTTTCTGAAATAAAAAGCGATAGTTCTTCCAGCCTTTGAATTTTTTCGAACATATTACCTAAACCCTTCTGAAAAATCAAGTCTTTTAATTTAGGCGTCAGATCCGCCAGCGGCTTTTTCATGTCTTCGTTGTAGAAAAACAGGCTGTCCTTGAGCCTGGCTTCTAAAATATTCCCATAGACCTTTCTCATCCTGGCTATATCCCTGCCCTTGCCGTCCAATACGGCAATAAATTTATTGACCAGTTTTCCGCCCCTGGAGAGGGTAAATATCCTCTGGTGTTTGGACATGCTGGCCGCCAGGACATCTTTTGGGACTGCCAGGAATTTTTTGTCAAAATCTCCTATCATGAGCACAGGCAGGCGAACCAGGAAATTCGTCTCTTCAAGAAGATTTTTATCAATATGTTCGTCCATGCCCAGCTTTTTTTGAGCCAGCCTGATCATGTTTTCGATTTCCGAAATTCTCCTGTCCTGGTCCAGGATGCAGGATTTTTGAAGCTTCTTAAGGTATGCAGACGCTGACAATCCTTTGACAGCCCCGGAGGGTATATTTCCCATGCTGATTTTTATATTTTCCTTATCAATTAAAGCCAGTATGGATTCTATGGGCCTTGCGAATCTCACGCCTGAGTCATCCCATTTCATTGTCTTCGGGAAACTGATTGATTTTATTATTTCAGGGATCATGACCCGCAGCATTTCTTTCGCAGGCCTTGCTTTTATTTTCTTGACGATAAATATATATTCGCCTTTCGGCGTTGATTTTATTTTTAAATCCTTTACATCCGCGCCCTGATTTTTTGCAAAACCAATGCCCTGAGGAGTAAGGTTATTATTCTCATCAAAAGCGATTCTCTTCGGCGGCCCGCTTATTTCCTGGCAAAGTTCCTCCTGTTTCAGCTGTATATCCTTTATATAGCAGACCAGGCTGGAAGCTGTCCCGTATGCATTTATATCCCCGTGCAATATGCGCTCTTTAGCCAGCCTTTCTATAAAAGCGCTCTTTAATTTATCCAACGCGGGCCTTACGTAACTCGCGGGCAATTCCTCAACATTTATCTCTAACAAAAAATCCTTCATTTTCATCCCATCCCGGATATATAAATATCGGCGCAGCGCTTGGCTATGGCGCGAACCCTTGCAATATAGCGGGGCCTCTCATTCTGGCTTATCGCTCCCCTCGCGTCCAGGACATTGAAAGCATGCGATGCCTTCAGGACAAAACTGTACGCGGGATACGCGAGATTCTTATCCGCCAATCTATTTGCCTCTTTTTCAAAACACTCAAACATCTTTGAATACATCTCTATGTCGGCTTCCTCGAAATTATATTTTGAATATTCTATCTCGTGCCGTTTATGGATATCGCCGTAGGTCACGCCGTTTTGCCACTCCAGGTCGAAAAGATTAAACTTTTCCTGGATAAACATGCATATGCGCTCAAGGCCGTAAGTAATCTCGCAAGGCACAACATCCAGTTCTATCCCCGCCACCTGCTGAAAATATGTAAACTGCGTGATCTCCAGGCTGTCCAGCCAGACTTCCCACCCAAGGCCGGAAGCGCCAAGGGTAGGGGATTCCCAATCGTCTTCTACAAATCTTACTTCATGCGCCTTTAAATTTATGCCCAGCGCCTTAAGGCTGTCCAGATAAATCTTTTTTATATCAGCCACTGTGGGTTTTATTATCACCTGATATTGGTAATAATGCTGGAGCCTCAGGGGATTGTCAGCGTATCTTCCGTCGCAAGGCCTCCTTGAAGGCTGGACATAAGCCGCGCGCCACGCTTCTTTACCCAGGGATTTAAAAAATGTGGCCGGATGAAAAGTGCCCGCGCCCACTTCCGTGTCAAGCGGCTCCACGATAAGGCAGCCCCTGTCAGACCAGAACTTGTTCAGCTTCTCCACCACTTCCTGAAAAGATAGTTTTTTCATATTAAGAACCTGCCTGTTTTTAACGGCCTGTCTAAATTCTCCTCTATAATCTTGCCCGTGACTAACTTGATCTCATTATTGATATCTTTTGTCAATTTCATATTAGACGCCCTGCTCCAGGGTTCTTTCTCGAGATGCATAACGCTCGACATCGCGCCTTTGGTTAATTTAAAATATCCTGCGCCCGGCCAGAAACCCGACGTAATCAATAACTTTATCTCAAAAAGCCTTGTGATTACTCCGGAGTCTTTGCCGCTATCAAGCGATTTAAATCCGTTATAAAGCGCGCTGAACACTTCTTCCGACTTCCCTCCGGGTTCGGTGAATACATCCGCCAGCTCAAGCATATAATAAGCTGACGAGGCCCTGGCCCATTCTTTGAGTATATTGAGGAATACCTCCTGCGTTTCGCACTGCGATATTATAGAAATCCCGCCGATTTTTTTCTCGTAAAAAACTATCTGATCCAGGCTGAAAAATATCGGATTCGCGTCGCCCCTGGGCCTGGAGCCCCTGGCGCCTTTTATAATCCCGTCCACCTTCCCGAAATCTTTTGTAAAAAAAGTAAGGATAAGGCTAGTTTCCCTGAAGTCCTTCTTTTTTAAAAGTATCGCTTCTGTTTTCTGTATTGCCATGATAGGCTTTTGGCGTAACCATACCGCCTGAAATAATCATTTTCATGCCGTCTTTCACAGACATATCCAAAACAACAACATCGCTCTCCGGCACAAGCACCAGCATGCCTGAAGTAGGGTTCGGCGTGGTAGGCACAAAAACATTTATAACTTTTTCTTTTGTCTTCTCCTGCGCCTCGCCCTTGGCTTCAGAAGTGACGAATCCTATGGCATAAACCCCGTTCTTCGGATACTGCAACAAGACGACCTTCTTAAAAATAGACCGGTGGCTGGATAAAAAAGCCTCTGACATCTCCTTCAGGCCTTTATAAATAGTGCTTATCATCGGGACCTTGTACAAAATATTTTCCCCAAAGCCGAATACTTTCCTGATAAATATAATCCTTGCGGCAAGCCCTGTCAGCGTCAGAAGCCCCAGCAAAATAAAAAATATCGCGGCTTTTGTAAGAAGATCTACAAACACTCTGTCAGGCAGCCATATCTGGAATATCTTCATTATAGGTTCCAGCAGCAGAAGATTGAGCTTATTTATAATAAAATACAAAACCCAGAATGTCAGCGCCACCGGCACCACTATCAATAGCCCTGTAAAAAAATTAACTTTTATTCTATGCCACATATCATATCCTTAAAAATTGGAAAATAAAAACCGTTACCGAAATACCCAGGATAGCGCCTATAAAAACTTCAATAATACTGTGGATCCCGGAACTTAACCTGCTCCTCGCCACCAGAATCGCTAAAATAAACACAAGAAAAATCACCAGGCTGTTAGGATAAAGAAGGGAAATAATAGCCCATATTGAGAAGGCTATTGCGGCGTGCCCGCTCGGCATACCTCCCCTTAAAGGCGTGCCCCTGTGCAGCAAGAGCTTGCTTAATATAACTATGGATAGAATAAAGATCAGGACTATAAATGTTATATTCCAGCTGGACGTCCTTATCTTCATAATATTATCTTCTATCCTGATCCCAGCCCTGGAAGCAAACAAGATATATCCGACCACGATGGAAGTTATCGCGCTCAGCAGAACAGCCCCTGCCCCTATATCCTTTACTATCCTTGCCAGAGGGTGATACTCCTGACTTACCAGATCTACTGTATATTCAATAGCTGTATTAAACATCTCGGCAAAAAGCACGAATGCTATTGTGAGGCATAGCATTATCAATTCCATATAGTTAAAATTTAATAATACGCCCAGGAGCGCCGCAAAAAGCCCCATTAAAAAATGGAGCCTCATGCTGCGCTGACTCTTAAAAACATACACAAATCCTTCTATGGCTGCGTTAAAACTTTCTACTAAGCTCTGCTGCCGCATATTTGCCTAAATTAAGGTCATTGCGAGCACGTTTGCTTCGCTCAGTGTAAACTCCGCGAAGCAATCTATAGAGATTGCTTCGTCGCTTCGCTCCTCGCAATGACAAGTTGTAGAAGCTCTTTTTCTTTATCTTTCATCTTTTTCCTGGCGCGGGGTTTTTCGTCATCATAACCCAATAAATGAAGTATCCCGTGCACAAAATAGAGATCCAATTCACCCTGAAGATCTTTCTTCCTCTTTTTTGCTTCCTTGGCAGCTGTTTCCACGGATATTACTACGTCTCCCAGGATAACCCCTGACAACCTCCGGGAATCACGCATGGGAAACGCCAGCACATCCGTAGCTGAATCTTTTCTTCTGTATTTCCAGTTCAGATTTCTTATATACATATCATTCACCAGCACGAGACTCAGCTCAGCCTTGCTCTCGCCCATAGCTTTTAAAACGAGATCCGCGCATTCCATGATCTTATCCTTATTGATTTTCGCTATGCTCTGTAAATTTTGGATGTCTACTTTCATCTGTGGTTATTTTTTCTTTCTGGTGTCTTCCGGATATTCCACACGGCTGTGGTATATGCCTGTCAGGATATGGGTAAAAACCTCTGCTATTTTTTCAAGGTCCCTTAGCGTCAGTTCGCATTCGTCCAGCTGGCCGTCTATGAACTTATTGTTTATAACCTTTTTTACAAGTCCCTGCATGCTGGAAGGCGTAGGGTCGTCGAGCGTACGAGAAGCAGCCTCCACTGAATCTGCCAGAAGCACGCACGCTGCTTCTTTGGTCTGAGGTTTAGGCCCGGGATATCTAAAGCCTTCTTCAAAAACATCTTCATCTCCGGTTTTTTCTAACGCCCTCTTGAAAAAATAAAAAACAAGGCCAGTGCCGTGATGCTGTCTGATTATATCCACTATTCTTTTATTCAAGCCGTATTTCCCGGCCAATTCCACCCCGTTTTTAACGTGGCTGGTAATTATCAAGCTGCTCATCGTGGGAGAAAGTTTGTCGTGCACAGATCCTTCGCCCGCCTGATTTTCGCTGAAATATTCCGCCTTTTCGATCTTCCCTATGTCATGAAAATAAGAGCTTACCCGCGCCAAAAGAGCGTTCGCGCCGATTGCCTCGCACGCTGCCTCAGCCAGATTTCCAACCACAAGACTGTGATGATATGTGCCGGGCGCTTTTATCACCATTTCCTTTAAAACAGGGTGGTTCAGATCAGCTATCTCCAGGAGGCTTATATCTGTAATGGTCTTTGACGCTGTCTCAAAAATAGGCAAAATCCCTGTAACTATTATTGCGGATATAACGCCGTTTGCCAGCCCTATAAATGCCTCAGTCATATATGTGTTAAAATCCAGGGAATTTAGCAGGCCTATTCCTATAAAATACGTCATATTGGCAAACCCGATCATAAAACCTGCTGTTATAATCTGAGAGCGCCTTCTGGCATCTCTCACCGCAAAAATACCTACCATCCCGCCCACAATAGATGCCGCAGCCATATCCAGCCTGCCTCCTGAAACCATGCCTATGGTTATACTTAAAAAACATGTCGTTATTATCGCGAGGCGGCTATTAAGAAGAAGCGCTATAAGCATTGAAGCGGCTGATACAGGGATCAGATTGCTCGGCCAAGGAGATATGACAATGAGTTTTGCCGCCAAAATCATAAGAATGCATATTGAAGCCAAAAGTATCAGTTCCTTGTTGCCCACTATCAGATCAGGTTCATAAAATTCGATATAAAGCACGAGAAGCAGCATGAATAATACTATTATTAAAATGATGCCGAAAAACGCCGCCACCTTAATAGGATACGGCTCGCGCTTCTCAATAGCCTCAAGCTTTGCCATGTTGGATTTTGATATGCGCTCGCCCTTAGTGAGTATCAATTCATTCTTTTTGATATCCACCATAGTATAGACCGGCTTGACCTTTGCAGCTGCAGCCTGGTTCCTGAAATTTGTTTCATCTTCCTGATATATTAAATTAGGACTCAATGCCAAACTTACAAAATCTACAAGAATGGTTTTTTCTTTCCTGTCTTTAAGGGATGTCAAAATCGAATCCGTCTTTTTCCTTATATCGGAAAAAGATACCAGCTCTTCTGTAAACTTTGCCTGCTCTGTATTTTTTGATTTATCTATCAACGTAACTGTCTTTACGAGGTTTTTATTGAGGCCGGACAGGTCTGAGGCAGCAATGACTCCCATATCTGTTATATATTCTATCATTTTTATCGTTTCTGCAAAAAATCCCTGGGGATCCTTAAGGTCGAGAATGCTATTTACTACCTGTAAAGGCATGCCGTAAGATGCGGCAGTTTCTTTTATTTTTGAAAACTTGCCTTCTGTATTCGTATCTTCTCTAAGCGCCTGCATTGAATTAAAAAACAGGTTTACCTTGTTTAAAACAGCTTCTTTTGCAGAACTGTCAATGAGATATGCGGGCGGCACCAGCGCCATTGCCTCTTTTTTTACCGCCTCTGTGGCCTTGTAATCTATGTCCCCTTTTATTTTAAAATCAAAAGGCGCGTATATTGATTTAAGCACTATGTCGCCTTCGCGGAATTCTGTCTTAAATAAACCGGAATCCCATTCTACGACCGCCACCAGGATCAGGCACGTAATGAGCGCTATCAAAATATGGGACACCCTGGTAGAGATCCTGCCGAATTTGTGTTTTTTATTTAGAATTTTCTTCATAAGCCTTTATTATTTCCTGCACAAGAGGGTGCCTGACCACGTCTTCGCCTGTAAAAGATACAAACGATATGCCTTTTATAGCCTTAAGTATTTTCTGGACATGGCTGAGCCCTGATTCCCTGCCATACGGAAGGTCGCTCTGCGTATTATCTCCGGTGATAACCGTCTTGGAATTAAATCCGAGCCGCGTAAGGAACATCTTCATCTGCTCTGTGGTGGAGTTTTGAGCCTCGTCAAGGATGACAAAAGAATCATTCAGCGTCCTTCCTCTCATATACGCGAGCGGCGCGACTTCTATGACCCCGCGTTCTATCGAATTCTGTATATCGTTTGTTTCCATCATGTCATAAAGCGCGTCGTACAGCGGCCTGAGATACGGCGTGACTTTTTGATAAAGGTCTCCGGGCAGATACCCGAGATTTTCGCCAGCCTCTATAGCAGGCCTTGTGAGAATAATCCTGGAGACTTCCTGTTTTTTAAGAGCGTTCACAGCCATCGCCATGGCAAGATAAGTCTTGCCTGTGCCTGCCGGGCCCATCCCGAACACTATGTCGTGCTGCCTTATGGCATCTATATATCTTTTCTGACCAGCTGTTTTAGGGGCTATGAATTGCCGCCTGGAAGAAACCTCTATCCTGTCGAGATATATCGATTCAATATCAATCTCAGGGTCTTTCTTGAAGCTCCTTATGGAATAAGAAAGCTCATCCCTTCCTATATTACCGCCTCTGCGGATCACGAAAAGCATTTCTTCCAAAAGCTTCGCGCTTTTATCCACAGATTCTTTTACGCCTTTTATTGCCAACGCCTCTCCCCGCGATACGATTTTTACGCCGAAATTAGACTCCACCATCCTGAGATTTTCATCACAGCTCCCGAAAAGCTGCCTGGCTTCGTCAATATTGGATATATTTAAAATCTTTTCCATTTCAACATTGCCATTTTTATAGTTGTTTAGGGTATGATAAGTTTTTGGCCAGGGCGTATTCTGTCCGGGCTCTTTAGAACATGCTTATTTGCTTCGTATATGCTAGTCCATTTTTGCGTAGTCCCGAAAATCTTCTGGGATATCTTCTGAAGGGTATCGCCTTTCTGGACAACATAATATTCTTTTTGAGCCGCGCTACCGGAAACTGAAGGCGAAGAAGGTTCGCTATAAAATATCTGCGGCGTCTTTGCGGAACCCATTCCACCTATTAGCCTTGTGTTAGCAGGAACCCTTTCTTCTCTGCCGCCGGAAACATAAACCTCTTTTTCCGGAGAAAGGCTTCCCTGCACATAGCCTCTATTTCCGTACAATTCTTTATCGTTGGTTTTTACCCTTTCCATGACTTGCGGTTTGTATGACGAAGGCACTTCTACCTCTACATTGTAGATTGTCCTGGTCTTTTTTACCTGAGCATCCTCTTCAACCGCAGGCGGGGTACCGAAAATAACTCCTCTGTTGCCGCTTATTTCCTGATCAACCCTGTCCATTTCAGTGGTATAAGTCCTCATAACGCATCCTGAAAAAATAAACATGACAAGCAAAATACAACATAGAATCAAGTTCTTCATATCCCCTCCTTATACATTCGCCCCGACGATTTGTCGGGGCTCAGTATTCCGCCCAAGAAACCTTGGGCTTCATTTTCTAGTTTCTCTAGTTTCTAATTTTATTCCCAGTTCTTTTAATTGCCTCTCGCTTACAGGCGAAGGCGCGTCTGTCAAAGGGCAAACAGCCTTTTGGGTCTTTGGAAAAGCTATCACATCCCTTATTGTATCCGAACCGGCCATCAGCGCTATAAGCCTATCCAGGCCGAGCGCAATGCCTCCGTGCGGAGGCGCGCCGTATTCAAATGCCTCCAATAGAAACCCGAAACGCTCTTTCGCTTCTTCCATGCTCAGGCCTATGCGGTTAAATATCTTTTCCTGCAAATCTCTTTTGTGTATCCTGATGCTTCCTGAAGCTATCTCAACCCCGTTTATCACAAGGTCGTAAGCCCTGGACCTGACTTTCGCAGGATCCTTTTCTATTAAATCAACGTCTTCCAATAAAGGGTGCGTAAACGGGTGATGCTCCATGTCCCATTTTTTCTCTTCTTCATTATACCTGAATAAAGGAAAACTCGTGACCCATAAAAATTGAAAACCGGTCTTTTCCTCTCTTATATCAGGTTTATCCGAATTATACTTTTCCATTGCCTCTTTGTATGACATCCTCGGAAAAGGAATCTCCAGCTCAAGCGCCAAAGAGTCCTTGAATACGTATTTAAGGAGCTTCTCTATTGTTTCAAATATCTCCTCTTCATCCGTAAAAGAAAACTCCATGTCAAGCTGGGTAAATTCAGGCTGCCTGTCAGAGCGCAGGTCTTCATCCCTGAAACACTTTGCTATCTGGAAATATCTTTCTAACCCCGATACCATCAATAGCTGTTTGAATAACTGCGGGGATTGCGGGAGCGCAAAAAATTTCCCGTTATTAAGCCTGGAAGGGACCAGAAAATCCCTGGCGCCTTCAGGCGTGGATTTTGTGAGTATCGGCGTTTCCACCTCTATGAAATCTTTTTTATCCAGAAAATCTCTCATTGATTTTATTATCTTGTGCCGCAAAACAAGCTTCTTCTGGACATCCGGCCTTCTCAGATCAATATATCTATATTTAAGCCTTACCTCTTCCGAGATCTCGCCGACGCTATCCAATTCAAAAGGCGGGGTGAGAGAAGGGTTGATTGTCTCAAGCTCGTTTACGCCCAGCTCGACTTCGCCGGTCGATATATTAGGATTTTCCGTGCCTTTGGGCCTGGGCTGCACTACGCCTTTGACTGCTATTACGTATTCGCTGCGCAGCTCTTCTGCAGCCTTCATCTTAAAAAACACTATCTGGGTAATGCCGTATCTGTCGCGTATGTCTATAAAAATCAATTTTCCGTGATCCCGCCTGTTATGCACCCACCCTACCAGCGTCGCCTTCTTGCCGATATCCTTTGCTGTCAATTCCCCGCATGTATGCGTCCGTTTCATATTATTTTCCTTTTATCGCAGTTCAGCAATTAAATCTGTTATCTCTACTTCTTTTTGTTCATGTTTTGCCATATCTTTGACAGCAACCTTACCCTGCTTAAGCTCCTCTTCCCCTAATATCACTACAAACTTCGCGCCCAGTTTTTCTGCCTTTCTCATCTGGGCCTTTAAACTTTTTGCATCATAATCTATTTCACTTGCGATTCCAGCCTTGCGCAGGGACTCTGTCAATTTAAACGCTTCGCCATAAAGCTGTTCCCCCGTAACCACTATAAAAACACCTACAGCTGAAGGCTGAAGGCTGAAGACTGAAGGCTGCTTTAACGCCAATACCAACCTCTCCATCCCAAACGCAAATCCGATTGCCGGCGTATCTTTCCCGCCCAGTTCTTTCACCAGATTATTGTATCTCCCGCCCGCGCATATTGCGTCTTTCGCCCCAAGCGATTCCTGCGTTATTTCAAAAACAGTCCTGGTGTAATAATCAAGTCCTCTGACTATTTTGCGGTCTATTGTGTATTGAATCCCTATTGCATCCAGGCCGGCTTTGACTTTTTCGAAATGACTTGTACATTCATCGCAAAGCGTTTTCTCTACGCTGACATTTTCAACAATCCCCCTGCAAGAAACCTCTTTGCAGTCAAAAATCCTAAGCACATTTTTATCAAACCTTGCCTTGCAGGTCTCGCATAATTTCTCAACATAAGGCCTAAGGCTTTCCTTGTGTTTTTCTATGACCCTGATTTTATCTTTCTGGCAGCCCAGGCTGTTCAGTTTTACATGAAACTTTTCAATCCCCAGGCGTTCGAGAAACCTTACGCTAACCGCGATGACCTCCGCGTCAATAAAAGGATTGTCCGATCCTATCGCCTCAAGGCCTATCTGATAAAATTGCCTCTGCCTGCCCTGCTGGGGCCGTTCGGCCCTGAACATAGGGCCTATGTAAAATAATTTAGCGCCCCTGCTTGACTGAGCCAGAGAATTTTCTATATATGAGCGGACAATAGAAGCCGTGGCCTCAGGCCTCAAAGCGATATTTCTGCCTCCTCTATCGCAAAAAACATACATCTCTTTCTGGACGATATCGGTTGCGTCGCCTATGCTTCTTGTAAATAAAGACGCCTCTTCTATAATAGGCGTCTTTATCTCATTATAACCATATATATAAAATATATCCCTGCCGATAGATTCTATGTGCTGCCACAGCCTTATTTCATCAGGCAGGATATCTTTTGTGCCGCGTAAAGCTTTTATCATTTTTCACCTTAATCCCGTTCGGCGAACTGGATATGGTTCTATTTTACCTTGGCCTTCATGACTAGGCCGGGTTTAAATACCGCTACTCTTTTAGGCAGGACAGGAACCTGGTCGCCTGTCCTGGGGTTGCGGCCCATGCGGCCTTTCCTTGATTTTGTCTTAAAAACCCCGAAATTCCTGAGTTCTATTTTTTCGCCTTTCGCCAAAGCGTCAACTATAATATCAAACGTCATCTGCACCACTTTTTTAACGTCTATCTGCTTGATATTGGCATCAGTTGATATCTTCATTACAATGTCTTTTTTAGTCATGCTCTTAGCCATAAAAGCCTCCTTAGTTTTTTTTATATCTATCGTAAATACAATGGGTAGTGTAACAGGTTATAGCCGTATTGTCAAACAAAAAATGCCAACCGGCGGCTATTTTTTGTTTGATGCCGCAAAGACTTTTGCGGCGCAAACAAATTCAAATAACTTTGTGCCAGGCACATGTTTAAATAGCTATATATTGTGTGCCTGGCACAAGAATTATAGTTTTTTAGTTGTTTGAAGAGGATGGCTGGATTTTTCAAATTTGATATGTTCCCGGCCGATCAAGGTCTCGAGTTCAACGGCAAGTTCGTTGGTCGGGCTCACGTAAAGTTTTCTATCCACAAGCATACGGTAGGAGCCGTTTGTCTTTGTTGAAAAATTAAGGTAAACAGGCGTATCTCCCTGATACTTGCTGAACACGCCCCTCAATCTTCCAAAAAGCTCTTCATCTATGCCCTGGGATAAAAAATCTATTGAAATAGACTGGGTAAATTTTTTTCTTGCGTCGGTGATCGGGATTATTTCTTCGACTATTATCTTGGGCCTTTCTTCTTTAAGGCTCAGCCTGCCGTTTATAAATATTGCGAAGTTAGGCACTATATATTTAGAAACATTTTTATACGAATTCGGGAATACCAGCGCCTCTACGCTGCCTTCCAGGTCTTCCACCATCATTATGGCCATCTTCTCGCCTGTGCGCTTGGTAACTGTATTTTTTATCTTATTTATAATTCCCCCGAACCATATTTTCCGGCCGTCCTCAAGATCCTTTAACCCGGCGCTAGAGGTAGTGGAGTATTCTTTCAAAATCTTTTCGTATTTGGCTAACGGATGGCCCGTTATATAAAACCCTATCATTTCTTTTTCAAAATTCAGCAGCTGGCTCTCCGGCCATTCTTTCATATCAGGCACCTGGCGGGGGGAATTGGTTTCCGTAAAAAGCGTCATTTGGCCGGCTGCTGATTCTTTGTTAGCGGAACTTGCCGCATCCATTGCCTCGGTTAGCATAGCCATCAATTGCGATCTCCTCAAGCCCACACTGTCAAATGCCCCGCATTTAATCAGGCTTTCCAGCACCTTTTTATTGACGAGCCTGGAGTCTGTCTTTTCGCAGAATTCATACAGGCTTGAAAAACGGCCGTATTTTTTTCTGGCCTCTATGATTGACTCTATCGCTCCCCTTCCAACATTTTTAACTGCGCCGAGCCCGAATCTTATTTCATTTTTATTTATCATCGTAAAGTTTGCATAGCTCTCCTTGATATCCGGCGGCAATATCTTTATACCCATGCGCTCCGCCTCATCTATATATTCAACTATTTTATCAGTGTTATCTTTTTCGCTTGTCAGAAGAGCTGTCATGAACTCAACAGGATAATTGGCTTTTAGATAAGCTGTCCTGTAGGATATCATCGCGTACGCGGCTGAATGGCTTTTATTAAAGCCATATCCGGCAAAATGCTCTATCAGGCTGAATATCTTTTCCGCAATGCGCTTGTCAACTTTATTTTTTACAGCTCCGTCAATGAACGCCTTTTTCTGCTGTTCCATTATCTCCGGGGTCTTCTTGCCTATCGCCCTTCTTAAAAGATCCGCTTGGGCAAGCGAAAAACCAGCAAGGCTGGAAACTATGGTCATTACCTGTTCCTGGTAAACAATAATCCCGTATGTCTCTTTCAGGCTTGCCTCAAGAAGCGGGTGGTCATACCTTACGTCTACTTTGCCGTGCTTGCGTTTCATATAATCGTCCAGCATCCCGCTTCCTATCGGGCCAGGCCTGTACAGCGCCAATAGCGCGATTATATCCTCAAATTTTTCAGCCTTCAATTTTCTCAACAAATCTCTCATGCCTGAACTTTCTAACTGAAATATCCCCGCGGATTCTGCGTTGTTCAAAAGCTTGTATGTCCTGGGATCATTCATAGGGATATTTTCCACTTTAAGGTTTATCTGGTTCACCCTGTTAATTATCTTTAGCGCCTCCTGAATGACAGTCAGCGTCCTTAATCCCAGAAAATCTATTTTTAAAAGTCCTATTTTCTCAAGCGACCCCATCGCGTATCCTGTGGAAATCTGATCGTCGCTCGTCTTGAAAAGCGGGACGTGATTGGTCAGCAAATCTTCGCTTATAACAACGCCTGCGGCATGCGTAGAGGCGTGGCGCGTAAGGCCTTCTAATTTTTTCGCCACATCAATAAGTTCCTTTACCCTCGGATCTTCTTTGTAAAGCCTGGCTATTTCAGGCTCTCCCTGAAGCGCAAGCTCCAGCGTCATATCCGGGTCCGTAGGCACAAGTTTTGCGATTTTATCCACGTCGGCATACGGCAGGTTCATTGCTCTTCCCACATCTCTTAAAACCGCCCTGGCAGCCATGGTTCCGAATGTTATGATCTGGGCTACGTTATCCTTGCCATATTTTTGAATTACATAATCTATTACCTCGCCTCTTTTTTCATAACAGAAATCTATATCTATATCCGGCATGCTGACGCGTTCGGAATTCAAAAATCTTTCAAAGAGCAGGTTATATTGCAAAGGGTCTATGTCCGTTATGCCCAGAAGATAGCTTGCGATGCTTCCGGCCGCAGAACCTCTGCCGGGGCCCACTGCTATGCCTTTTGATTTTGCATAATTTACAAAATCCCATACTATAAGAAAATAGCTGGTGTATCCCGCTTTATTTATAACCTTGAGTTCGCTTTCCAGCCTGTTTTTTATCTGAGGAGTAACTTCTTTATACCTAAGAGGGAGATTTTGTTCGCACAAATCTTTGATATACTTTTCGCGCGTCGTGCCCTGCGGAATAATGTAATGAGGGAGAAAGGTTTTCTTGAAATCCAGCTCCAGGTTGCATCTCTCCGCTATTTTTATCGTGTTAGAAATAGCCTCCGGCACTTCCTTAAAAAGAATTTTCATCTCTTCCGGGGATTTAAAATAAAACTGGTCTGTCTGAAGCCTCATCCTGTTCGGATCACTAAGCGTTGTCTGAGTTTGTATGCAAAGCAGCGCCTCGTGGGCCTTTGCGCTGTCCTTGGTGAGATAATGCACGTCGTTTGTGGCTACAAGGCCTATGCCCAATTCTTTGCCCAGCCTTATGAGCTCACCGGCTACTTGTTTTTGTTCCGGGATGGAATTATCCTGCAGCTCAAAATAAAAATTTTCCTTGCCCATTATATCGCGATATTCGGCTGCAAGCTGCCTGACCCTTTCTTCTTTGTTGTTCATCACAGCCCGAGGGATCTCACCTTTCAGGCAGCTAGAAAGGGCTATCAATCCTTCCGAATATTTCGCGAGAACCTCTTTATCTATCCTGGGCTTATAATAAAAACCCTCCAGATAACCGATGGAAACAAGCTTCATTAAATTTTTATATCCGATTTCATCTCTTACCAGCAATATAAGATGGTTTGCGGTTTCTTCGCCCGAAGAATATGTTTTTTCCAACCTGCCTTTCGGCGCAATATAAACCTCTGAACCGATTATGGGCTTTATTCCATGCGACATGCAGGACTGGTAAAACTCAATCGCGCCGAACATATTGCCGTGGTCTGTTATTGCGCACCCCGGCATTTTCATCCGCCTGGCCAGGTCTGTAAGATGGGGTATCAGGCAAGCTCCGTCAAGAAGGCTGTACTGCGTGTGGACGTGAAGATGAACGAAATCAGAATGGAGCATATATAAAAAATTAGAAAGCTATTTATTTACCCATCCCAACCTTTTGAACGCGCTGCATTATTTTTCCTTCGGTCTTGATGGATGGGGCGATAATAATATCTGTCAGCTGCATCTCCCTGATATTTCTTGCGCCGAGATTTCCCATTGATGTCATAAGCGCTCCTACTAAATTCTGTGAGCCGTCGTCTAGTTTAGCCGGGCCCAAAAGTATTTCTTCCAGGCTGCCTGTTGTGCCGACATGAATCCTTGTTCCGCGCGGCAGATTGGCATGAGGCGTAGCCATCCCCCAGTGATAACCTTTACCCGGGGCTTCTTTCGCCCTTGCAAAAGCAGATCCTACCATTACAGCGTCAGCTCCGCATGCAAATGCCTTGCATATATCCCCGCCTGAATCCATTCCGCCGTCTGTTATGATGGGTATATATTTTGTTGTTTTCTTGTAATAAAAATCTCTGGCTGCCGCAATATCCGAAGTAGCCGTCACCTGAGGAACGCCTATCCCCAGGACTCCCCTGGTTGTGCACGCCGCTCCAGGCCCTATGCCCACAAGAAGGGCGCTCGGCCCTGTCTCCATAAGCTCCAGCGCTACAGAATACGTCACGCAATTTCCCAGAATCACCGGTATCTTCATCGATTTTATAAATTTCGCAAGGTCCACTACTTTATACTCGCTGGAAATATGCTTCACGCTGATTACAGTCGACTGGATCACTAAGATATCCGCGCCTGCTTCTTGGGCTATCTTTCCGAATTTCTCCGCATCCTGAGGTATAGAGCTCACAACAGCAACGCCTTTTTTACTTTTTATCTCTTTTATCCTTTTGGCAATAAGTTTTTCCTGCACGGGTTTTAAATAAAGCGACTGGACCAGCTTCGTTGCCTCTTCAGGATTCGCGCGAGCTATCTTTTCAAGCACATCCCCAGGGTCTTCATAGCGGGTCTGGACGCCATTGAGATTCAAAACCGCTATACCGCCCAGCTTGGACATGGCTACTGCAAAATTAACATCAACCACCCCGTCCATCGCAGCAGCAAGCATGGGAACCTTATACTTCTTCCCCGCAAGCTCCCAGCCGGTATCCACCTCCTGCGGATTTATCGTAACGCCTCCCGGAACCAGCGCTATCTCGTCAAAACCATAACATCTCCTGGCTTTTCTGCCTCTTCCAACCCATTCACCCATTTAATTCCTCCTTATTTTTATGTTGATTTATGCATGATACAGTAAATTTAAAATAAAGTCAAGCTCCCAACAACTCCCATATGTATTATTTGAATAGATAGGCAACAGTATTGTAACAGCCAGCCCTGGCAGGTTTTGAGAAAAGCCTCGCCGATTCGAGCGGGCAGGGTGTCCTGTCAGGCAGGCCATTCGGCACTGAAACTGGTTTCGCCGCGCGCTACGGTTTACGGCTCATTTTTTATACTGAAGGTAGCCTTGACAGTATAAAAACTTCGCCGTAATCCCTTGCGCGCTTATATATAAGATATCTATGATGCCGAAACGTTTCTGATGTGCCTCAGGCCTGCCTGACAGGGTGAGCCCAGACGTTTCGTTAAATCTCGACCTGGTCCTGAGGAGCAAAGCGACGAAGGGCGAGAATTGGCGCGGAGCGAAGGCCGCCTCGCTGGGGCGGCCGAGCATCTTTTCGAAAGCCTGCCAGGGCTGGCAAACATCTATCAGTGTTACCTATCATTAAAAGTATTATACCGACAGCTACCTTAGTTCTATTTCGGAATTAACGATATGTCCAATATGCTCAACCTGAATAAAATATCTTTCCAGAATTTATCCCTGCCTTCTTTTTCCAAAACAACGTCTTTTACTTCATGAAAAAGCTCTATTGTCTTTCGAGAATGTTTTTCTGAAATTTCGTGAGTAGAAAACCTCGCTTCCATAAAACCTTCCGTCAATACCTGCATAGGTTCAGGCTTTACGGAAACAAGTTCTTTTGCAAGATTGTAAAATTCCCTATAAGCCGTATAGTTGAATTTCGGGACCCCGTAAATCTTGAAGGCCCTGCACAGCGAAGCATATATCTCTTTTATAAATTCCTTCGGATCATTCTTCAGCATGCCCGCCAGCTTCTGCGACCTTATAAAAATCCTTATCGAAAAAACTACAAGAGCCAGCGCAAGAATCCATAATAATGAAACAATTAAATGGAACAGAAAACTCTTTTTCTTCTTTGGCTTAACAGGCTGCGTTATTTTTACTTTTACATCATTGCTGAATGTTCCCATGTAAGTTGCCGATATCTGGACATTACCTTCTTCTTTCGGTGTTAATTTACCGTCTTTATCCATAGATACCTTTGCAGTGCCTGTAACCTTCCAGTCAACAAGATTTGTGACGGGAATCACAGAACCATCTGTCAGCTTAACTTCCGCGGTAAGCACAGCCTGCTGATCAAGCGGCAATTCTTTTTTATCTGCCCTTATCGCAAGAGACTCTATTTTGAAAGCATCTATATCTTTATTGAAATCTCTTGCTTTGAATCTCTCCGTTTTCTCCTCTTTCTTTTCTTCTTTCTTTTCCTTCGGCTCTTCTTTTTTCTTGTCAAGGTTTTTCCTTTTAATCCTGTCTCCCGCAGTCTCTCTTTTCTTGGTGTTATCATCCACCATCTGCTCTTTTTTAACCTTCGCATCTTTTATGGTTTTCTCAGCGGATAGCAGTAACTTTAAAAGAGGCGCTTTCTCAGGCAAGCCAATAAGTGTGGACGGTATCCAGCTGAAAGAAAGGCTGTTGAATTTTGGGACCGCCGGATACACTGTCGCAGATAAGATTAAAATAATAGAAAACATAATGGCGCCTACTTTTATCTGGTGCCACAAGCTCATCACCTCATCCTTGTCGCCTATTATCACAGAACCTAGGTTTTGTTTCTCGCATACCAATGCCAGGCGCATTGTAAAAATAAGCATAAACAAAAAAACCGCCAGATATAAAACATAGACCGTCTCCTGCTCTAACGCCAGGCTGACAGAAACTATTAAAAGCGCTGCGGAAATAAACTGAATAAGGCTGTAACTTTTCTGGGTATTAAGGCCGAAGGATTGAAAAAGGCTGAGCCATACAAGGGCTGTCGAAAAAATCTTAAGTAAATTTTCAAAACTTATATCTGTCTCGTACAGACTGCTCAAGACTACCACCACGCTTGCCAGGGAAAGCATTCCGATAAATGTATCTATGTGAGGCGGCCTGGAATTTTTCACATACCAGCTGAACAAAAACCCGCCTATGGTGCCCAGCACAAGCAATGCAACTATTATAGGGCCTACTATTTTCTGGATACTAAAAATACTGATAATTATCAGCCCGAGATTTGCAAAGTGAAAATATAAAGCCTCTTTATTCATCATAAAGCAGCCTCGAATTTTTTTTCCAGGTCATCGCCTTTGGAAATCCTGTACACGTGCGCCTCCAGGCCTGCCAGCGCCTCGTCAAATTTTTTTGCGCCTTCGCTATCCAGATATTCGCTTTCTTCTGTATGTCCAAACGTAGAGCTGGAAAGGACCACGACTATAAGCTTTATCCCTTTCAGCTTAAATTGCACAAGGCTTGAAAGCGCCTCCATGTCGGTGTCCAGCATTATGGTTATAAGCGTTGAGCCATAAGGAGTTATAAAACTCGCCTCTTCCAAGGTTTGACTTAAGGTATAAGAACCCTCCGCCCGTACCCTTGCCAGGTATTCTAATGTTTTATATAAATGAGAATCGCCTTTACCTAAAGGCAATATTATCGCCTCTTTTGTAAATCCTGCGATCTGCACAAATGCGCCGCTATCCATAAGAAATCTTGCGATAGATCCTGCTATTTTTACAGCATACTCCAAAGTGGTCTCTTTCCCTGCCCCTATGTTATTGCCTTTTTTTAAGTCCAGCACTATTGTCGCTTCCTGGATCGCGCTGCGTTCAAATTGCTTTACTATTAATTTATTATGCCTGGCAGTAGAAGGCCAATGTATCCTGCTCATTGCGTCTCCGCGCTGATATTCCCTTATGCCAAAAAATTCATGGCTGTCTCCGCTTATCTTAGCAGTCTCTACGCCCATCCATGACACGGAACCGCTCGCAAGAGGAGGAAATGCAAATATCCTAAAAAGCGCCGGATAGACTATTATGTCGGATATGACATTAAGCGGCTTTCTCATTCTAAAAAATCCAAGCGCATCCTGGGATACAATGTCAACAGGCCCAATCTTCCATACGCCTCTTTTATAGCACTCTATCGTATAATTAAAATCCTTCTCCTCTTTTGCTTTTATATCAAGCATGAATAAAGATGTTTTTTCTTTGCCGGGCGCAGCTGCGGGGAAATAATCGAGTATCTCAAAAAAAGATGCGCCCCTGGATAAGTTATTACTAATCTTCATCTTTATATTGAGCATTTCGTCTTCAAACGCAGTATCCTGCGCAAATCGCCGGACTTCTATGAAAGGGATGTTTAAACGCATGTGGATATAAGACAGGACAAACATAACAAATGCTATTACAAAAAAGATATATACCATTGTTATGTCAGTATTCCAGGCGATAGCTAAAAGGACTATTACAGCTAAAAGGAGTGAGATACCTCTTAAGGTTAGCATGCATTAAACCGGCACAGGGACCTTTTTTAATATATGATTGACCGTATCTTTCGCGGTCAGGCCTCGCACTATGGAGCGCGGCTGCAAAATAAGCCTGTGCTTAAGGACCGAGTAAGCAAGATTTTTGACGTCATCAGGTATTACGTAATCTCTTTTATCAAGAAATGCCAATGCCCTTGATGTGCGCATAAGCGCGAGAGATGCCCTCGGGCTGGCCCCAAGCTTTATATCGCCGGGCATATTCCTTGAGGCAGACACTATCTGCACTATGTAATCCGCTATCTTCTGGTCTATGTGGACTTCCATTACCGCCTTCTGGACACTGATTATATCCGTTACGCTTACCACGCTCTGCAATGTTTCTATGGGGGATTCCTTAAGATTTCTAGTCAATATATTGGATTCCTCCTGGTTAGAAGGGTATCCTACTGCCAGCTGTATTAAAAACCTGTCTACCTGCGACTCCGGCAATGGATATGTCCCGTGGAATTCTATCGGATTCTCAGTAGCTATTACAAAAAATGGCGTCGGAAGCTCCCTCACTGTTCCATCCATAGTTACCCTGAATTCCTGCATAGCTTCAAGGAGCGCTGATTGGGTCCTGGGGGTCGTCCTGTTTATTTCATCGGCCAGAACTATATTCGCGAATATAGGGCCTTCGTTAAATTCAAACTCGCCTGTCTTCTGATTATAAATAGAAACGCCCGTGACATCCGAAGGCAAAAGATCAGGGGTAAACTGAATCCTTTTAAATTTTCCCGCTATGGATTTCGCAAGGGTGCGGGAAAGCATTGTCTTGCCAAGGCCCGGCACATCTTCCAGCAGCACATGGCCGTTCGATATAAGGCCTACAATCACAAGCTCTATAACATCGCGCTTGCCTACTATTACTTTTGAAATATTGTCGATAAGTTTCTGCGGGATTTCATGAAGATCGGGCACGATTTCCTCCTTTTGCGGGTTTGGTATTGATTTTAAATATAACATATCCGCATTGTATTGTCAAAAATAAAAAAGCCCGCGGCGATTTCTCGCCGCAGGCTCTAGATACAAAACGTCATTGCGAGGAGCAAAGCGACGAAGCAATCTTTATTAGATTGCTTCGCTTCGCTCGCAATGACAATTTATTTATTAGTACATACCTCCAGGAGGCATGCCGCCCGGCATTCCGGCAGGGCCATGGCCTGGCTTATCTTCTTCAGGTATGTCAGATATAAGGACCTCTGTCATAAGCAGTAAACCCGCTATGCTGGCTGCATTTTCCAGAGCTGTCCTGGCTACCTTTGTAGGGTCTATAATACCTGCTGCGACCATGTCCACATACTCATCGCTTTCAGCGTTATATCCTACATTTTGTTTCTCGCCTTTTACCTTGTTAACCACAACAGAGCTTTCCATGCCTGCGTTTTCCACTATCTGGCGGATAGGTTCTTCAAGGGCGCGTTTTATGATATTGACGCCTATTTTCTCGTCACCATCTACCTTTAAATCATCCAGCTTCGGAGCGCATCTCAAGAAAGCCACTCCGCCGCCGGGAACAATACCTTCCTCTACAGCAGCCCTTGTGGCATGAAGCGCGTCCTCAACCCTTGCCTTCTTTTCCTTCATCTCTGTCTCTGTGGCAGCGCCGACATTTATAACAGCCACCCCGCCTGCAAGCTTTGCAAGGCGCTCCTGCAGTTTTTCTTTGTCATAATCTGAATCTGTTTCTTCTATCTGCCTTTTCAGCTGGGCAATCCTGGCATTGACGTCGCTGGACTTGCCTGAGCCTTCGACTATAGTCGTCTCTTCTTTTCCCACAGTAACTCTTTTTGCTTTTCCTAAATCGTCAAGCCCTATATTCTCGAGCTTTATGCCAAGGTCTTCTGTGATCGCCTTGCCATTTGTAAGAATCGCTATGTCTTCCATCATCGCCTTACGCCTGTCGCCGTAACCAGGCGCTTTTACCGCGCAGCAATTAAGCGTGCCTCTTAATTTATTTACAACAAGTGTTGCGAGGGCCTCACCTTCAATATCCTCTGCAATTATAATAAGCGGTTTGCCTGAGCGCGCTATCTTTTCCAATAAAGGAAGCATGTCCTTCATCCCTGAAATCTTTTTCTCGTGAATTAAGATATAAGGATCTTCGATTACAGCTTCCATCCTCTCCGCGTCTGTTACAAAATAAGGAGAAAGATATCCCTGGTCAAACTGCATGCCTTCCACGACATCCAGCGTAGTGGCCATTGATTTAGCTTCCTCTACAGTAATGACGCCGTCTTTGCCGACCTTTTCCATTGCCTCTGCTATGAGTTCGCCTATTGCCGTATCATTGTTGGCAGCTATTGAAGCAACCTGAGAAATCTCTTTCTTGTCTTTTATGGATTTTGACAGCTTCTTTAAGTTTTCAACAACATGCGCCACTGCCTTGTCAATCCCGCGTTTTAACCCGGTAGGATTTGATCCTGCGGTAACGTTTTTCAAGCCTTCCTTATATATTGACTGGGCAAGCACAGTCGCTGTGGTTGTGCCGTCCCCTGCCAGGTCGCTTGTCTTTTCAGCAACCTCTTTTACCATCTGCGCGCCCATGTTTTCGTATGGGTCTTTTAGTTCGATTTCCTTTGCAACGCTGACTCCATCTTTGGTGATTGTGGAGGAGCCGAATTTCTTTTCCAGAATAACATTTCTTCCTTTCGGGCCTAACGTAGCTTTTACAGCCTGCGCCAGCTGGTCAATACCCTTAGCCAGTTTCTGCCTGGCCTCTTCGCTGAATAATAACTGCTTTGCCATTTTCTTATCCTCCCAAATTTTGTGAGACAAAATTTGATCCCGAGTCCGCCATAGAACTTTGGCGGACGAGGGACCTTTTCCTTATTTGATTATTGCTAAAATGTCCTCTTCCTTTAATATGAGATACTCTTCTTCCTTATAACTGATTTCTGCGCCTGAATATTTGCCGAAAAGCACTGTATCGCCTTTTTTGACTTCCAAAGGCTCTACTTTGCCGCTTTCAAGAACCTTGCCCTTGCCCACACTTACTACCTCGCCTTTTTGAGGCTTTTCCTTGGCACTATCTGGTAAAACAATGCCCCCCTTCGTCTTTTCCTCTGCTTCCAGCCTTTTCACGAGAACTCTGTCGCCTAAAGGTTGAATTGCCATGCTACACCTCCTTGTTTTTGTCAGCACTCTACTTAGAGGAGTGCTATTTATAGAAATATCATAGCAAATACTCCTGCTTTGTCAAGAAAAATCTTAATTATTTATTTAATTCAAAGGAAATCACTACATTGAAGGTAACCTGATATTGGTTCATGCCCTGCGGGAATGATGGGAATGGGTTGGCGTCTCTTATGCTGTCTATAGCTATGTTCCTTAACAAAGGATCTCTTATTGACCTAGCGTCAACTATCATTATATGGAGCAGCTCTCCGCTGGCAGCTACCACAAAAGACAGATTAACCTCCCCCTGGCTGGCGCTCCCCTCTCTTAAATAATTCCTGTCAGCGTAATATCTTATCTTTTCCCTGACAGACCTGTAATAACCTATATAAGCGGCTTTCCTGGCGCTATCTTTCTCGTCATTAACGACTGTTTCAAATTTTTTGCCTTTAGCGCCTATTACAGCCCTTGAACCTGCGTCTATGGTTTCAACGCTTGGTTCTTCTTTTTTAACCTGATCTTTTACTGAGACAGGCGGCGGGTTTGCGATATCCTCTTTTTTTACTTCAGGCAATGCTTCAGGCGCTTTGGGCGGCAAAACGTAGGGCACGCCTGCTTCCGGTTTCTGGCCAATAACTTTTTTAGGCTGCTCTTTGACCTTCAGATACGCCACTTTAATAGGCTTGACAGGCGATTTTTTGGGCAGCGCCCCGGTATACGGGGCGCTTAAGAATATAGCGAAATGCAAAAGCATGGAAATCAGGAATGCGAGTTGGAACGATTTATTCTCTGGCATTTGTATTAATGATAGCAATTGCGCTTCGCTTTGTCAATATTAGTAATCGGCTATGGGAGTCCGACTCCCATAGGGAGTCGGACTCCCATCATAGTATTACCATTTATAGACTGCGCCGATCTCGAAATTTCTTTCGGACGCAGGGTAGTAAACTTTCTTGGTTGAAGCACCAGTGCTTTTCGCTACATATTCTGAATATTTTTCATTAAAAATATTATTAATGCCTGCATATATTTCCAGAAAATCCTTTTTATAGGACAATTTGCTGTCCAGCACAAAATAACTTTTAACCTTGGACAATTGGTTATTTGTATCATTTATTGCATAACGTTCTCCTATAAATCTACTTGCCAGGGAAATATCATACTTTTTAAAGCCTGCGCTCAGGCCGCTATTATATTGCTGCCTCGGGACCATTGGGATGTCTTTATTGTTGTAAGCGCCTCCTCTGAACTTAGGTTCCATATAGGTATAGTTAGCAAAAAATTCCAATTTATCTAAAAAAGAACTATCCTTTAATTTTAACAAATTTGCTTTCATGCCGAGCTCTATGCCTTTGCGCCTAGTCTTGGGGTAATTATCGTTATTGCCCGGAGATACAGCAGGATTCAGATATATCTCATTTTCTATATCTATCCAGTAAGGAGTAGCGCTGAGGATCAGGGTATCATGAAGATTGTGCTTGATACCCATTTCATACTGAATCCCTGTCTGCTGTTTAAGATTCGTATTTAAACCGCCTGTATATGTGGGAGGAAGCGCGGTGCTGTACCATTCGTCTGTAGCAAGAAATCTGAAAGTTTCCTGCGCATCAAAATACATGTTAGAGCCCTTAGCGTATTCATATTTCGTTCCACCGCTGAATACAGTCTCGCTGGGAGTCCTGGTTTCATACACAACACTTGATTGCTTCTGGTCAAACCTATACTTAGCTCTTTGATGTCTCGCGCCGCCGTTTAAAAATAAATCCTCGAGTATTTCGTATTCTGAGTAATTGTAGAAACCAAGCTCTTCTTTATAAATAGTCAGATCGTCTGTATTGTTTTCAGAACCTCTTATCGTGTGTTTTGTATCATAATAATCAATACCCGTTACCGTATTAAAAGCCTTATCCGATGCACCTTTATTATATGTGTGTTTAAGGATAATGCCCCGGCTATCTATCTTATACTTTGTACCGGTGGGCCATCCTCCATTATCAAACCATGAATATGCGTCTCTATTTCTATAAGAATAATCTATCGTAAATTTTCCTAAATCCGCGCCATGGAATTGCGGTTTTGCGTCCATAGAGAGTTTTATATACCTGTCCTTTGTTGAAGCAAAATCTGACGCTTTTGATGAGCCGCGCCTGCCGTATTTATCCAGTTCTGTCTGGTCATCCAGCCCTCCGGGCATTCCATAATCATCTTTATGCCACCCCCCGCTTATACCAAGCGATAGAAGATCCGCTGGGTCAAAATCAATCCTTGCGTTAATATCCTTTGAAAGTAAGGCGCTATTGGCCCTATAACCCTCTGTCTCATAATATTTAGAATAAAGGTAATAGGAAAGTTTATCCTCTGAACCCTGTATCTCAATATCATCCTGCCTAGCCTTGTAGCTGCCTAACATAGTTCCCATCCTGCCTGAAAATTTTCCTGCGCCTTTTTTTGTTATGATATTTATCACCCCGCCCACTGCATTGTCTCCGTATAAAACAGAGCCTGCGCCTCTTAATACCTCTATCCTTTCTATAGACTCCACGGGTATCTGCAGCCAGTCAGGACCTGATATGTCTATTGAATTTACCTTTCTACCGTCTATCAGAACGAGGATATTGTTAACAGCCGTATCCGCAAAACCCCTAACGTCAACCTTATTTGTTTTATCGCTAGAGTTGCTATAGACATTTATTCCTGCCTTCTGCGCCAAAACAGCTGAAACATTTCTTGCGCCGGAAGATTTGATTTCCCTACTCCCTATAACAGTGACATTTGAAGTGGATTCATAATCAGATTGATCCATCCTTGTAGGCGTAACCACTATCTTTTCCAGGTTAATATCGCCATTTTCATCCATGTCAGCATAAACAAAACCTGCGCTAAGAACCATTATTGCCGCTATGCCTAAAAATACTTTTTTCATCCCACCCTCCGTAAATAAAAATGCCCTTGACGCTTTCGCATCAAGGGCTGCACCCTGGTTTACTTGGCCCTTTGCCGTCCGTCGCGGCAAAAAAATCTATCGAATATACCGTAAGGTTTTCTGGCTCAAGGCATCCTACTTTCCGCGCCTTCTCGTCCGCCCGAAGCGGACAATGGCTTTTTGCAGATTTCGTTCCTTTTACAGCAGCGGGGCTGCGCTGAATTTACATCAGCTTCCCTTAGACAATATAGAATTACTATTCAATTTTTCTTTTTTATACACCAATAATCCAAGCGTGTCAATCTTTTTTTACCAAAAATATATGCGGCCGCGAGGTAAGCGGGTTCTTTTTTACTATAACAACTGTCTTGTAGGCCTCTTCTATTGTCTTGTAATTCAGGACCTCGTCAGGAACGCCTTTGCTTTTTATGACCCCTTCGCTCAGAAGAATCAGCTTATCACAATAATCCGAAGCCAGGTTCAGGTCGTGCAATATCGCCACGATGGTCAGGCCTGACTCCTTGTTCATTTTTCTCAATAATTCAAATATCTGAACCTGGTGGTTTATATCAAGGTGGGTGGTAGGTTCGTCCAGAAATAAAATTTTCGGCTCCTGCGCAATGGCCTTGGCAATAATCACCCTCTGCCTTTCGCCTCCGCTCAATTCATCTATAAACCTGCCTTTCAGATGCAGCGCATCCACAAATTCCAGCGCCTCTAAAGCGATCTTTAAATCTTTTCTGGATTCAAAGCCAAACCTGCTTATATAAGGTATGCGGCCCATCAAAACTACATCTATGACCCTGAACGGAAATACAAACGCGGTATCCTGCGGCACCACAGCCATAATAACGGCTAACTCTTTCAAGCTCATATCTGCCAGATTTTTGCCTTCCAGAAAAACATCTCCTTTGAAAGGCTTAATCATCTTTGTGGCAGCCCTTAAAAGAGTGGTTTTGCCGGAGCCGTTAGGCCCTATTATTCCGGTAAAATCGCCTCTTTGCACATTAAACGAAATGCCTTTTAGTATCTCTGAATTATTATAACCCGCGCGGATATCTGAAAAAGAAAACATTATTTGAAATACGCCTTTCTTGATTTTTTCAACACGTAGATAAAAAACGGGACTCCTATAAAAGATGTTATCACTCCTATGGGAACCTCTTTGGGCGCCAATATGGTTTTGGAAAATATGTCGCATAACAAAAGAAAGATCGAGCCCATTAAAACGCTTGCCGGCAAAAGCAGCCTGTGGTCAGGGCCTATAAGCTTCCTTGCGACGTGAGGCATCATCAGCCCGGTAAAACCTATTATCCCGCAGATAGAAACAGCGAGGCTCGTTACAAAAGCCGCTAAGCCGAGAAGTATTATTTTAACTTTTTCTATATCTATACCCAGGTGCCTGGCCTCTTCTTCCCCCAATGATATGGCATTGAGCTCCCTTGAAAATGCAAATGAAACCAAAAACCCCGCCAGTGACGCGGCCAGCAGTATTAAAACAGGGCTGATTCTATAAACCTGCAGATTTCCTAGCAGCCACCAGATTACCGAATGAATGTTTGCCCCGGAAGAATTTGAAACAAAAAACATCAGGAGGCTTGAAAGGAGCCCATTAACTATGATTCCGGCTATTATCATATTTTCTGGAGACATGCGGCCGTCTATTTTCGCAAGTTTGTAGACAAGAAATATCGTGATGATTCCGCCAAGAAACGCCGTAATGCTCACCCCTATCCCCAATGATATAAATAAAAGCCCGATAACAGCGCCCAATCCTGCGCCGGAAGACACGCCAAGGACATAAGGCTCTGCCAAGGGATTCCTCAGTACAGTCTGCAATATCACTCCTGCCACGCTTAAGCCTGCGCCCGCGGCCACCGCCAATAGCGCCCTAAATAACCTCAGCTTGAGGATTTCAAAAAATGCCGGTTCAAAAATTTTATCTGCAGGCACTTTTACAGCTCCTATAAAAATGTTCAAAACAATAAGCGCCAATAAACAAAAAATTAATATAAACAGGAATCGCGCTATACTGAATTTATTCATAAAATATCCTGTTAAGCATATCCACTCCCTCTATGGCCCTCGGACCAGGCCTTAAAATCAGGTCCGGATCTAAATCCCTGTATATTCTATGGTTTTTTACGGCGTTTATAGAATCCGGGAAATCGCTTTTATCCACAAATCCTACTGCTAAAATTATATCCGGATTTCTGTCTATCAATGCCTCGTAGCTGAAAAGGCCTGAGTCATTTTTGATATCCCGCGCGATATTTTCCCCGCCTGCCAGCCTTATGATATCGTTTACAAAAGAAGACACTGTTACGAGCGGATCATTAAACAATTGGACAAAAACCTTTGGCCTGGGCCCGCTTCTTTTCCTGGAAATATTTTCTATCCTAAGCCTCATATCGCGCAGGATATTTTCCGCGTCCTCTTCTTTATTAAAAATGATTCCGAGCTGCCAGATATCGCTGTACAGTTCTTCCATTGTCTCAGGGGAAACCTTAATAATCTTTATGCCCAGGCCGGTAAAATAATCCTCCCTGGCCCTGCCCAGCCCTGAATTTACCAGGATATAATCCGGTTTTAATAAAATTATCCTTTCCAAGTTCGGATTATTAAAGGTACCGAGCCGTTCTATGCCGCTTACTTCTTCTGGATAATCGGAAAAATCATCCAGGCCTATAATCGAATCGCCCAACCCCAGGCTGAATAAAATTTCTGTTGTATTCGGAGCGAGGGAAATTATCCTCGGCGCTGCCTCTAAGCGGCAGGCAAAAACCAATAACAAAACTGCTGTTGTTAAAAATATTTTTCTCATAATACCCGACGTCTCTTGTCAGCTCCGGCAGGCCTACGAAAAGACGCTCAGTTGCCCCAGCGAGGCAACTTTCGCTCCGCGCCGATTCTCGCCCTACGTCGCTTCGCTCCTCAGGACCAGGTCGATATTAAAGAAGCGTCTGGGCTCGTCCTGCCGTAGACTGGGTCTGAGGCACATTAGAAAAGTTTCGGCAAAAGTCCGCAAGGGATTACAGCGAGAAAATTGCGGAACTGACCCTCGTCTATAATATATGAGGAATTCCGCAAAATTTTCGAGCTGTAAACCGTAGCGGACGGCGAAACTATTTCAGTGCCGAACGGCCCCAGCCTGCTTGCGGGACACCGTGCCCGCTCGAATCGGCGAGGCTTTTCTTTAGGCCTGCCGGATCGGACAAACTGCTTCCTTGAGCTAATATTCTATCCCTCTTCTTGCATTTACCTGCTGCCTGAAAGGATGTTTTTTGTCCACCATTATGGTCACGTAATCCGCGAGTTTTTCCAGTTCGGAAATATCGCCTCTGCCAGTCAGTACAAGTTCTATATCTTCCGGAATATTTTTAACCAAATTCAAAAATTCTTTTTTTCCGCTAAACCCCTGGTCCATGACGTTTATAATCTCGTCCAGGATGACCATGTCGTATTTGCCGCCAAAAATAGCCTTTCTTGCTTCTGCAATATCTATCTTCATGGATTTTTTTGTTTTTCCTGCGCCATTAAACATGGGATGCTGCTCGTCATATTTCACTATTTTTATATTCTTTATTTTCTTCGCGGATATTTCTTCGCCGCAAACTAACTTTCTGGGCTTTAAAAATTGGAATATGATGACCTTTAGCCCCTGGCCGCTCGCCCTCATGGCGAGCCCGAAACTCGAAGTAGTCTTGCCCTTACCATTTCCGGAATAAATATGTATCATATTTTACATGAAGGTGCTTTTACCAAAAAGCGTAAGCGCAGTCACTATGACGGCTGCTATAATGACCCCGGCTGAGGCTGCTATAAAAGTAGGCGCGAAGCGCATGCGTAAAAGCGAGGCGATTATAGCTCCGGTCCACACGCCTGTGCCAGGCAAAGGCACTGCTACGAATAACATCAGGCCGATTGCCTCGTATTTTTCCACAATACCCGCATGAGCCCTGGCCCTTTTAAAAAGCCATTCAAAGAATCTGCGCATAAATCTGGTATTGCTGAGTTTTTTCGAAACAGGGTTTAATAAAAAATATACAGGGGCTATGGGAAGAATATTGCCTAATACTGAAAAGAAAAATGCGGCCTTGGCAGTTTGCTTTAATACCAGTATCCCTATGGGGATTGATGCCCTTAGTTCCGTGACGGGCAATGCCCCCAACAATAATATTAAAATCTTCGGAGAAAATCCGAAAGAAGCAAAAAAATCAAATATTTTTTCCTGCATCATTTTCGCGTATATTCGGTTATAATAAATTTTATAAATCTGACGGTGTCTAAAAAAGGGTTTATCTGGCTGGTTTCGCCTCCATAGATAGTATCTATGTTAACTGAGGACATCACTAACCCCCTGCGCTTGGCTTCCATGATCATCTCTGATTCAATCTCATACTTGACCGTGTTCAGCTTCATTTTCTCTATGCCTTTTCTGGATATTAGCCTGTAGCCGCACTGGGTATCGTTAACATTTTCAGTTATAAGGAGGGATATTATAAATGACATGCACGCATTCGTGCACCGCCTGATAAAAGGCATCTTTTTGGGGTCATGGAGCCTGTTGCCTAAAACCAGATCTGCTCCTGATTTTTTATATTCTTCAATAAATTTATCTATATCATTCAGGCTGTGCTGGCCGTCCCCGTCCATCGTAATAGCGGCTTCGCAGTTATTTTCCAGGGCATATTCCAGGCCCTCGCGTATACAACGGCCTTTTCCGGCGTTCTTTGGATGCACAATAAGTTCAGCCCCGAACTTATTTGCCTCCACTATAGTACTATCCCCGGAACCATCGTCAATCACGATAACCCTGAATCCTCTCCTGCATAGCTCGTCCACGATACGGCCCACTGTCTTTTTTTCATTGTATGTAGGGATTACTATAAAAATATCCGATTGGGTCATAGCGCTAACGCGTCAACAGGCGTCTCCCAGAATTTTCTGAATATAAGCCATTGTTCAGGGTATGCCCTGATATATTTTTCCATAACAGTTACTAATTTTTCATTTGCCTCTTTTATAATCTCATCCCTGTCTTTTCCCGGGGTTTCTTTCAAGTATATAGGGTGGTCAAATATAAAGCTGTAATTAAAAGTGCCTCTCCTGATAAAAAACCCTGGGATTATAGGAGAATCTGTTTTCAGGCTAAATATTGCCGGACCTTTCGGGATGCTGGTAGGTACGCCAAAAAAATCCATTACCATGCCGTTATTCGTAAAATCCCTGTCTCCTGCAAGCGCCAAAAGGCCTTTTTTACGCAGCACTGATACGCAGCGTTTCATGATATGGCTTATAGGTATTACCTTCATGCCTTTGGCTTCGCGCTGTTTTACAAAAAAGTCATTTATATTTTTATGCTTATGAGTCAGGGCAACAGCGCTCACGTCATAGCCAAGCATAGCCGCGACTACGCCGCCCATTTCCCAATTTCCTATATGGCATGTAAGAATAATACCACCCTTATCCTGCTTTAAAACTCCGTCTATATTTTCAATACCCTCCACCCTGACCCTTTTTTCTATATCCTCTTTTGTAAGGCGGGCCATCCTGAAAAAATCCACCAGGTACAGGCCGAAATTTCTAAAAACCTTTCTGGCCAGCTTGCGGCATTCCTCGGCATCTTTCTTGGTTATAATGCCGAGGTTCAGCACAACAGCTTCCCTGTCTTTTTTGGAAACCAGACATTGTATATCCGAAACCCCTTTGGCCAGGCTGTAAGCAAGCTTCAAGGGCAGGACATTTGCCAGGAAATACCCTATTCCGTATAAAATATAAAAAATCATCTTATATTGTTGATTGCGTGCAAAATAAGCTGCGCAATATCCATCGCTGAATTCGGTTTCTTTATCAGGTCAGCTTTCCTGCACATTTCGTCCAGCTTTACGCTATTTGAAAAAAGTTCCTGCATAAGGACCGCTACATCGTCCTCGTCTTCTGCCCTCAGCGCAACCCCCTGCCGCAAGAGAAAATCCGTGTTCTTTGCCTCCTGCCCCGGTATCGGATGGATTATGATCATAGGGAGATTTTTTGCCAGCGCCTCAGAGGTTGTCAGGCCGCCCGGTTTTGTGATTATAACATCCGAGGCCTCCATTAATTCATCCACGTTTTCCACAAGCCCGAAGGCCAGCATTTTTTTCTTATATCTCTTCGCCCTTTTTGTTAATACTTTTTGCAGGCGATTATTTATCCCGCACACCGCCAGGATTTGAAACTCAACCTCTATCCGCTCCAGCGCATCCACCATCTTTTCAACAGGCCCCATGCCCTGGCTCCCGCCCATTATAAGCACAGTCTTTTTGCCGGCATCAAGGCCGATATTTTTACGCGCTTCTTCTTTCCCGCGGTTAACGCAAAATCCAGGATCTATCGGAATGCCAAATGTCCTTATCCTCGCTTCGCTCACCCCGTTTTTTATAAAATGATCCCTGCTTGATTCAGACGGGACTATATAATAATCAACATGGTCGAATATCCAGTAAGAATGCGGGGCGTGGTCTGTCAGGACACCGAAAAGCGGCAGGGTAAATCCGAGGTATTTTTTATAATCCGCCACCATGCCGCAGGGAAAAGCCTGCGTGCACACAACAGCGTCAGGCTTGAATTCATCTTCTATCAGGACCTTTAGTTTTTTAGAGTTGGATCTATGAATCGCATTTCTCATGCCCTGTACGCTTTTAAGCACCTTTGGATTATCATAAAGATATTCCCAAACTTCAGGATTATTCCTGATGACGCTCATGTAAGTCCTGTTGATGAGTTTTTCAAAAAAGGGGTTAGTGTAGGCAAAGCCGTTTATATTCATAGTGACTATGCCCGGGGAAAGAATCTTCAATGCGCTTTCGATCGCAAGGCTGGCCCTGTAGTGCCCTGAATTTTCTGTTATATACATCAAAAGAACTTTTTTATGATCTGCCATTGGCCTTTAAAAAATGCTCTATGCGAGCCATTGCCTCTTTAAGATTATCCATGCTGGAGGCATAAGCGATCCTGATGTAGCCTGCGCCCTGTTCGCCAAACGCAGTGCCAGGCACCACAGCAACCTTTTCTTTATAAAGCAGCTCTTTTGCGAATTCCGCAGAGCTCATGCCTGTATTTTTAATAGACGCGAAGACATAAAAAGTCCCTTCCGGCATACGGCAACTAAGCCCTATTTCGTTAAGTTTTGATACTATAAATTCCCTGCGCCTTTTATATTCCCTTTTCATTTCAAGCACAGACCCCATAGAACCCCTGAGGGCCTCTATGGCGCCCAGCTGGCCCATTATGGGCGCGCACAGCATGGTATATTGATGGATCTTTGTCATTGCGCTTATTATTTCTTCAGGGCCGCACGCATAACCCACGCGCCAGCCTGTCATCGCAAACGCCTTTGAAAAACCATTCAGGTAGATCGTCCTCTGTTTCATGCCGGGCAATGTTGCCAGAGGCGTATGTGAAAAATCATAGGTAAGCTCATCGTATATCTCGTCGCTTATCACAATCAGGTCATTATCAACAAAAATTTTAGAAAGGGCCAGGAGCTCTTTTCTTGTATAAGAAACCCCTGTGGGATTCGCCGGATAATTCAAAACAATCGCCTTTACATCTTTTGAAACATATTTTTTCAACAGCTTCGGGGTTAACTTAAAATCGTCTGCCTCGGTTGTCTTTACCAATATGACCTTACCGCCTGCAAGTTCGCTTATGGGGTCGTAAGATACATACGACGGGTCAGGGACCAGTATCTTATCCCCCTTGTTTAATATAGCTCTCAAAGCAAGGTCAACTGCTTCGCTAACGCCGGTAGTAATCAGCATGTTATCATCAGGATTATAAGAAAGGGAAAATTTATTCTTAAGATATCTGGATATGGCAAGCCTGAGATCGTACAGGCCTTTATTGGACGTGTAAGAGGTATAGCCTTTCTCCAGGGAGAATATCGCGGACTCGCATATGTTCCACGGCGTGACAAAATCCGGCTCTCCCACGCCAAGGGAAATAACATCTTTCATGCCTATGACGAGGTCAAAAAATTCCCTTATGCCTGATGGCTTCATTTTTTCAACTATATTAGAAATTATTTTTTTCTTTTTCATTTTTTACCTTAAAACGATATTGCAATTCTATGATTGCGCTCTATGCGTTTCAATATATCTCCGTCCGCTTTATATTTTTTGAGTATAAAATGCGTAACGGTGCTGTTGACATTATCTATGGTTGCCAGCCTCTCTGAAACAAAACTGCTGACTTTCTGTATATCCCTGCCTTCCACCACCAACAAAAGATCGTAAGATCCCGACAATAGATAACAGCTTTTAACTTCCGGAAACCTGTATATCCTCTCTGCTATATGGTCAAAGCCACGGCCTCTTTGAGGAGCGACCTTTACCTCTATAAGAGCCCTGACCTTTTGCGTATCGTCTTTTAATACGTCGGTATTGATTATAGTCTTATATTTGACGATAACGCCTTCTTTTTCGTATTTCTTGATCGCGCTCTTAACAGCGGCTACGCTTTTTTTCAGCATCTTCGCTATTTCTTCAGGTGTTGTCCTCGCGTCTTTTTCCAGAATCTCCAGTATCTCTTTCATAAAACCCCCTTTATTCTACAATTGCCAGTGTTTGACCGACTTTAACAGTATCCCCTTCCTGCGCCATTTTCTTTTTTAAAATTCCTGAAAATTTGCATGGCACGTTAAATGCCGCCTTATCGGTAGCCATCTCCACTATCTCGTCGCCTTCCTTAATGCTGTCTCCTTCTTTAAAATGCCAGAAAGAAACCACTGCCTCATTGACGCCTTCTGCAAGTTCCGGTAATTTCAATTCCGCCATATCCCCTCCGTATATGAACTTCGGACAAACGGTCCGCAATAATATTTTTTAAAGCCTGCTTCTTTTGCCCATTCTGAAAATTTATCAAATTCCCCCGGCTCTAAAAACTCTTCTACATCCAGGCAGTCCGGGCCGGGTTTTAAATACTGTCCTATTGTAATGATATCGCAATCCGCTTTTCTCAGATCCCGCATCACGTCTCGGATTTCTTCCCTGAACTCTCCAAGGCCTGTCATGATCCCGCTTTTTGTAATTATCCCGGGATCCAACTCCTTGGCGTATCTTAACACATCTAAAGAACGGCCATAATCTGCCCCGGGCCTCACTTTGCTATAAAGCCTCGGCACGGTTTCTAAATTGTGGGAGAAAATATCCGGCTTTGCGCCTGTTACTTTCTCAATTGATCTTTTATCCCCAAGAAAATCAGGAACCAGCGCTTCTATTTTTAAACCCTTGCCTGAATTTCTTAAAATATCTATGCAATCTGCGAAATGTCCAGCGCCTCCGTCATTCAGGTCATCCCTGGTAACAGAAGTAATTACCGCATTTTTGATGCCCAGCTTCTGAACAGCCTCTTTTATTTTCAGGAGCTCTTCTTTATCAGGGGCCTTTAACAGAACCCTGCTTTTTTCTACGGCGCAAAACCTGCAATGCCTGGTGCAGATTTTACCAAGTATTAAAAATGTGCACCTTTTGGCTGAAAAACAACCGTGCATATTGGGACAACGGCTCGTCTGGCATACAGTATTAAGCCCGAGCTGCGAAATAAGCGCCTTTGTATTTACGAAATCTTCATTGCCTTTTATGGACTGCCTCAGCCAGCAAGGAAACCTCTTTGAACGACTCCCTGAACTTAAGTTTTGCGTCTTCAATACCCACCTTTTCTTTCAATAAAGCTTCCAATGAGGTAATCTTAACACCGCTAATGCCGCACGGCTTTATAAACGAAAAATATTTCAGGTCCGGGTTAATATTAATTGCTATGCCGTGATAGGTAACCCATTTTTTTACCCCGATACCTATCGAACCGATCTTTTCATCTTTAACCCAGATACCTCTTAATCCAGGCCTTGCCTCAGCCTCAACGCCGTATTTACTTAAAAAATCTATCCCTGTTTCTTCTAAAAATTTCAAAAAACCGTGTATATCCCTGGCCTCATTTTCTAATCTAAAAATCGGATAAGCAATCAGCTGCCCCGGCCCGTGATACGTTACGTCCCCGCCCCTGTCAATATTCAAGACCTCTATGCCTTCGGTTTTGAATATATTGTCCCGGGAACCGGCCCTGCCTATTGTTATAACACTTTTATGCTCTGTGATTATCAGCGTATTGCCGCTCGTCCCGCCAACTACCTGCTCCCAAATCTCGCGCTGAACTCTGTAAGCCTCTTTATAATCGCTTAATCCTAAGTCTACATATCTCATATAACCCCTGGCTAACCTGCCAGGTTGACCAGATGGTCAACCTGGCAGGTTAGCCAAATAAGATCAGGAACGGATTTGGCCTGAACCGAGGATAATATATTTATAAATGCACAGTTCTTCCAGCGCCATTGGACCGCGAGCGTGGATCTTGTCTGTACTGATGCCTATTTCAGCCCCCATACCGAACTGATACCCGTCTGTAAATCTTGTGGACGCATTATGGTAAACGCACGCGGAATCCACCTCTTTTAAGAATTTCTCTGCGGTAAATTTACTCTTAGTGACGATTGCGTCCGAATGCCTGGAGCCGTATTTATTGATATGGCTGATCGCCTCGTCCGCGCCATTCACAACCTTGACCGTTAAAATCAAGTCCAGATATTCTTCATACCAGTCTTTTTCCGCAGCCTTCCTGATGCCTTTTAAAATTTTCAATGTCTTGGGGCAGCCCCTCAGCTCCACGCCTTTATCGTCTAAAATCCCGGCCGCCTTTGGTAAAAATTTATGCGCGATTCGCTTATGAACCAGCATCTTTTCAATAGCATTGCAGACGCCCGGCCGCTGGACCTTTGCGTTGAGCATGATATCCAGAGCCATTCCGATATCAGCGTCTTTATCGACATATAAATGGCACACGCCCTTATAATGCTTTATCACAGGGATCAATGAATTTTCCGCAACATATCTTATAAGGCCTTCTCCGCCTCTTGGAATAACCACATCAATCAGGCTATCCTGCTTCAATAAAAATTCCACCGCAGACCTGTCAGTCACGTCTATCATGGCAATGGCGGTTTTAGGTATGTCGAATTTTTCAAGGCATTTTGTAATCACTTTATGTATCGCGATATTTGAATTTATCGCCTCGCTCCCGCCTCTCAGGACGCACGCGTTCCCTGACTTAAGCGAAAGGCCTGCCGAGTCGCTTGTAACATTCGGCCTCGACTCATATATTATTCCTACAACGCCTATCGGGACAGAAATCTTTTTTATAATAAGTCCGTTCGGTCTTTTCCATTGCCTGAGAATTCTTTCGACAGGAGATTTCAAGCCGGCTATCTGCCTTAAAGAATCCGCCATTTCCTCTACGCGCTTTTGTGTAAGGGTCAATCTGTCTACGAGGGCTTTTGAAATGCCGGTTTTATTTGCCAGAGCCACGTCTTTTGCGTTCTCCGACAAAAGATACCTTGTATTTTTCAGAAGCGCTGAAGCCATTGCCAAAATAGCCATGTCCTTATCCGCGCTGGAAATATTGCCGAGCTTAAGCGATGCCTCTTTTGCGCCTTTTAATAAATTTAAAACTTTATCTTTAAGTACCATTTTACACCTTTTGTCATTGCGAGCGAAGCGAAGCAATCTCAGAGATTGCTTCGTCGCCTTCGGCTCCTCGCAATGACATGTAAGCTACAAAATCACTCGATTTATCGCCTCATCGTAAAAAGCCTTGCCTGTTATTTTATTCGCATGAGCCTGGAAAAGCGTCCCGACCTTTTCTCCTTTTAAAATCTTCAAAAGTATATCCTTTTCCCTGCCATCGGCTATAACGCAATCTATGCCTGATTTAACAGCTATTTTTGCGGCGTCTAATTTTGTCCTCATCCCGCCCCTGGAACATTCTTTATCAGTGCCGCACGCAAACTTCTCTACGCTTGAGTTTATTTCCTTGACCACGCTGACTACGGTTTTCTTGCGGTCTATATATAATCCCTTTACATCCGTAAGCATAACGAGCAAATCAGCTGACACCAGGCTAGCCACAAGAGCTGAAAGCTTATCATTGTCTCCGAATCTTATTTCATCCACAGATACAGTGTCGTTCTCGTTTATAACAGGCACTATTTTTTTCTTCAAAAGCATATGCAGGGTGTTTTCCGCGTTAAGATACCTGCGTTTTTCCCTTATATCTTCCCATGTTAAAAGTATCTGCGCGGCATGAAAACCTTTCTTCCTGAAAAACTCTTCATACGTTTTCATAAGATGTCCCTGGCCCAAAGCTGCGCACGCCTGTTGTTCAGGCAGGCTCTTCGGCCTTTTTTTCATGCCCAATAACCCCATACCAGCCGCGATAGCGCCTGAAGAAACTATGACCACCTGATTGCCCTGTTTGAATAAACTTGCCACTTGAGCAGTAAATTCCTTTATCCATCTCTCGTCCAGTTTCAGCCCTTTTGCGGTCAAAACGCTTGCGCCGACCTTTATGACTATCCGTTTCGCTTTTTTTATCTTTTTACGTTCCATGTTTGTTGGCGCGAAGCTCGCTATGCTCGCTTCGCTACTCCTACAGTTTCTTATATACCGCTTCCAGTAATTCTTTTATCCCTTCTCCTGTAACGCAGGATATGGGATAAACGGTTTTTTTTATCTTTTTCCTGAATGCCTTTAAGTTTTCCTTTGCCTCAGGTATATCCATTTTATTTACCGCAATCACCTGCGGCCTTTTCCCGAGCTGGGCATTATACAGCTTTAACTCGCTATTTATAGACTTAAAATCATCTGCGGGATTCCTGCAGTCTACGCCTGCCATATCTATCATGTGAATCAGGGCCCTTGTGCGCTCCACGTGGCGCAAAAAATCATCCCCAAGACCTCTGCCTGCGTGCGCGCCTTCTATCAATCCCGGAATATCACAGACAACAAAACTTCTTTCGTCGCTTAATTTAACCATGCCCAGGATAGGCGTCTTTGTAGTAAACGGGTAATTGGCTATCTTTGACTTTGCCTTTGATATACGCGAGATCAGGCTTGATTTTCCAGCGTTCGGATAGCCGATTATGCCTACGTCAGCTATTAGTTTCAATTCCAGGGTTATTTCTTTTTCCTCGCCAGGATCTCCGGCAGTAGCCTGCCTGAACTTGGAATTACCATGGCCGCCTGCTCCGCCTTTTATAAGAACCACGGACTGGCCATCTGCTTTTAAATCGCAATATGCAATATCTTCGTACCTGTCCCTGACAATAGTGCCGAGCGGAAGTCTTACGATGCAGTCATCCGCATTCGCGCCGTTTCTGTGATTGCCTGAGCCGCTCGAACCATCATCTCCCCTGAAATGCTTGCGGAAATGAAAATCTATAAGCGTCTGGACATTTTTATCAGCTACTAAGATTATATCCCCGCCCTTGCCGCCGTCGCCGCCATCCTGCCTCTTTTTAAGGCCCTTGATCTTGCAAAAACTATTAGAGCCGTCTCCGCCATCCCCTGCCTGCACAAATATGTCTGCACGGTCTATAAACATTAAATTACATTTGGCACACTAAAGTGTGCCCTACAAAGTTGTCGCAAAGGCCTTCATAAGCAGGCAGGTTAAAACCTGCCTATTCTCGGCCTTTGCCTTTACATTACATTAACTTTTCTGTAACCAAATTTAACTGTGCCGGCTTTGAGGGCAAACAAGGTATTGTCCCTGCCGATGCCCACCCCAATACCAGGAAAAAATTTAGTCCCTTTCTGCCTAATAATAATGCTCCCACTAGTCACGACCTGTCCTTCAAATCGCTTGACTCCCAGCCTTTGTCCGTTTGAATCTTTTCCGTTTTTACAACTGCCTTGCGCTTTGGTATGTGCCATTATTCCTCCGTTTAAGCCATTATTTCTTTCACTTTAAGCATCACATATCCCTGACGGTGGCCAATTTTTTTCTTAGAGCTCGCATGCCTGCGCCTGTACTTGAAAGAAATCACCTTTTTATCGCGTTTTTCCCCCAGGATATCACAGACCACATGGGCGCCTTTTATATAAGGGTTCCCTATGGTCGCGTCTTTCTTGTCCAAGATAAAAAGGACCTTGTCCAGCTTTGCCTCTTTTGCCTTTCCCAGATTCAACCGCTCAACCTCGATTATGTCGTTTTTTGCGACCTTGTACTGTTTTGAGCCTGTCTCAACTATTGCGTACATTTTAATCCTCCTGTTCTATTGCGTTAAAAGTAGTTATTATACAAAAAAATGCCTTATTTTTCAATCCTAAAATTCTCTATGTGCATATCAGGCTCAGCTATAATGACTATCCTTATTTTGTAAAACGCCTCCATCTTGGCTATTGCAGGCCTATCTTCATTAAGCATATAATTCGCAACCTCGGGATGCACGTAAGAGCGGATCTCTTTTAACCTGGCTTTTTCTATATGTTTTTTTATAGCCCTTAAAACCTCTATGGCCATTGTAGTGGCTGACTTGACAGAACCCCTGCCGCGGCAATAAGGGCAGTCTTTGTAAGAAACTTTTTTGACGCCCTTGCGGATCCTCTGCCTTGTTATCTGCACAATGCCGAATTCTGACATCTTCAGCACATTGATCTTTGCCCTGTCTTTTTTGAACATATTGACAAGTATGTCAAAGATCTCGCGGTTATGCTTTTCCCTCATCATATCTATAAAATCAATTATAACTATGCCGCCTATATCCCTGAGCCGTATCTGCCTTGCGATTTCCACGGCTGCTTCGCTATTGACCTTAAAAGCGGTCTCTTCCATGTGCTTTTTATTGAAACTTCCGCTGTTCACATCTATGGCGATAAGCCCTTCTGTTTCTTCGATAAAAACATAGCCTCCGCATTTAAGCTCTATCTTTTTATTATAAAGTTTTTCAACCTCTTTCTCTATACCGCGGGAATCAAAAAGCGAGGCCTTTTCCTGATAGAACATCAGTTTTCTTTTCATGCTGGGCATCATATTATTCGCAAAATGCATCAACTTTTTATATTCATCTCTATTATCCACCAGAACCCTCGTAATATCCTCCGTAAATATATCCCTCAATATCCTGAAGGTTAAAGAATATTCTTCGTTCACGATATTCGGGGCTTTTACTTTAGTTGAACGGTTTTTTATATTCCTCCACAACGCAGACAAGTATCTTATCTCGCGCCTAAAATCACCTTCGCTTTTACCAACGCCTGCGGTCCTTACAATAAGCCCCATATCAAAATTCGGCATAATCTTTTTTAAAATCTGGCGGAGCCTTTCTCTTTCAGTATGGTCAGTGACCTTCTTGGAAATCCCCATGTGATGGTCAAAAGGCATCAGCACCACAAACCTTCCGGGTAATCCCACATGAGTTGTGAGCCTCGGCCCTTTATTTCCTATCGGCTCTTTTACAACCTGCACCAGGACTTCCTGGCCTTTTTTGACCAGCTTATCTATGTCCGAAGGCTTAGGCCTTGACGTATGCCGCGGATGATTACTGCTGGTCTCCAGCAGATCAAATTCCCTCGCAGGCGACATCATATCTGTCACATATAAGAATCCGTTTCTGCCGAAACCTATATCCACAAACGCGGCGCCTATGCCTGACATGACAGAATTAACCGTGCCTTTATAGACATTCCCCACCAGGCTTACCTCTGAAGGCCTTTCTATATAATATTCTTCGAGCGCATTGCCTTGAATCACAGCCACCCTTTTTTCCTGCGGCTCCACATTTATTAAAATTTCTTTTTGCATTCCACTACCTGTATCCCTTCCGGTAATTTTTCATTGATTCTAGTTTTAAATTCTTCCGGATCCATCCAGTTATCTATCGCGAATACCGCGCGTTCGCCTTCGCTCTCAACGCCGAGCTTCAGGGCATTTGAAAAACCTATCTTGTAATGCGGGGTAAAACCCTGGCTGAGCGTTACCGGAAGCGCGGCTCTTCTTATAGCTCTCTGAAAAAGCCTTACAATATCCAGGTGAGAAATATATTTCAGCCGGAGCTTTTTACAAAATATCACTTCTAATTTCATTTATTAACATTCGCAGCCACTAAACCCGGCTTAACAAGATTTACTGTTACGAAAAATAAAAGGTCTGTTTTTTCAGTAGTCTTTTCTGTTTTCCTGAAAGGTATCCCTATCAAAGGCAGATCCCCTAATAGCGGGATCTTGGTAACCTTATCAACTTCTCTTTCGCTGATAAGGCCTCCTATTACTATGGTCTGGCCATCTTTTAACATTAATTTAGTTTCCGCTTTCCTGATAGAATAAACAGGCACTTGAATCTGCGCCGTAAGCTGATCATACCTGAGGAGCGAACTCAGCTCAGGTTTTAAAGAAAGCGTTATGTCCCCTTCCGAATTTATCTGCGGAGTAACTTTCAGTAAAATACCCAACTCCTTTTCTATATAACCTATGATCTCTATGCTCCCCGTAGATGCATTTCTTTCGTATTTTGGTATATTCAAGGTCTGGCCTACTGTAATAAGCGCCTCCTGATTATTTAAAACTACAATCTTTGGATTCGAAATTATTTTAGTATTGCCCCTGGAAGAAAGGACTTCCAGCACTGCCTGGAATTGTGAAAAATCCAATGTCCCGAATGTAAAGTTAGATACGGCTGCGTATGGAAAACTCGGAGTACCAGCGCTGGCCGTAGGAAAATCAGCTACTGATTGGGTTACAATAGCATTGCCCTGGGAATCATAGTTAATTGTATCCTGCGGCGGTTTCGGTATGGGTATATACTTGTACCCCGTGCTCGCCGTAAGATCGCTTTTAAACGGCGCCGTAATAGGAACCTTTGCCCCGGACGCAATAATCTTTGTCTGCCATTCAATGCCAAGCTTATCGCTATTACCAAGCGTGGTCTCTATTATCTTTGCTTCTATCATGACCTGCTTTGTCTGAGCGTCAAGTTTCAGCACCACTTCTCTTATTTTGTAAATATTCGTGGCTATATCCGTCACTATCAGTAGATTCGTCCTTTCGTCAAATTTTACCTTACCGCGGCTGGAGAGCATTTCCTGTATTGATTGAGGCACATTTTTCGCAACTGCATAATTAAGCGAAAACACCTCTGTGACAAGCTCTTCGTTTTCCAGATTGGCAGAGTTGGTCACGCGTATGATATTCCCTTCTCTTTCATAAATGTAGCCATACGTCCTCAATATCACATCCAGGGCCTTTTCCCAAGGAACGTCTGTCAGCCTTATGGTCACTAGTCCTGTAACGTCTTTGCCGGCTACGATATTCATGCCGCTTTTGTAAGAGAGTATCCGGAGGACATTATTTATATCAGCGTCTTTAAAATCCATTGTCACGTTGCCAGGGGCTGTTTCCATTGCCTGGATTGCTTCTATTTTGACAGGTTCTTGAGCCTCGTTTTCCGCTGCCTCGTCCTGGCTAAAAGAAGCGCCCGTTAAAACGCAAATTAAAAAAACTGCCATCATAGATCCTCTAAATATTTTCATGCCGACCTCCCTTAGTCTCTATTAAGCTCTATCTTCACGCTCTCTCCGCCTACGTCAAAAATAACGCTGTCCTTATTTATCTTCAAAATCTTCATGGTGCCCATCAAATCCCCTTCTTTGGCTATTTCTCCGTTTATAATCGCTATGGACCCTTTTTCGTCATCCCACACAATGCCTTCCAACCTTATATCCTCCGCCGCGCTCGCTTCGTATGCGTCAGACGCATACCCGCCAGACTCTGAAATAAGCGGGATGAATGGATCCCGCCTGCTTTTTGAATCATATTTAAACGCACCGTCTTCTGCAAATGCAAACGTAGACCAACTCAATATAACTAACAATAAAAACCGCTTAGCGAAGAACATATGTGAGAATCCTTATCTTTATATCATGATGGCGGGGATCTTTATCAGTCCCAGCCACATCTATATCCGTGACTCTTATAAATCTGTCCATAGTTTCTAATTTATTTACAAACGCTCCGAGCTGATGATAGCCTGCCCTTGCCTCTATCAAAATCGGGAATTCAGCGTAAGAATTATTTGCGGGCTTTTGCTTGACTAGAGGCGCCGGCTCCTCCAGCGGCTTTATCCTGAGAATCTTAACCCCGGAAGACTCCGCAACATTTGAAAAATCCTCAAGAAGGCTTGAAACCTGGTCCTGGCCAGGCAGTCTTTTTTCAAGATACTCTGCCTGCTTTACGAAGTTTTCATACTGCCTCCTTATTGCCGTCTCATTGGCTACCAGCGCTTCTCCGCTCTTGACCTTTTCTTTAATAATACTAAACTCTTTATTCCTCGCGATAAACTTTGCAAATTGGGGCCTTAAAAGAAGGCTGGAATAAAGCACAAGCCCCGCTATGCCTAATATAGCAGCCAGAATATATATTTTTTGTTTTTCTTTACTATCTGTCATTTTACCGGAAATAAAGGGCTATCTTAAAATCCACCATATCCCTTTCCTCTTTAATTTTCCTCTGTACTGATTCGAGTTTTATATTATTGAAATCCCTGAAAAACAGCTGATCATCTTTCAGGTTCTTCATAAGCTTCCCCACGAATGCCATTGCCTCTTCGCTCTTTGACACGACACTGCCTTCTATTATAAGCCTGTTTTCTGTGTCTGTATAAATATGCGTAAACCATATCCCTGGCAGAGTAAGGTCAGAAAGCTGATTTAGTTTTTCAGCCCATAAGAATTTTCTCTTTGTAAGCTGGTCCAGGGTGGTCATCTTGGACTTCAATACAGCTATCTCCTTATTCACAGAATCTATCTGCGAAAGTTTGCCGGAAAAATTATTTTCCCTGGCCAAAAGCCTTTTTATCTGGGCGCCTCTTATAAAAGAACCGAGAAAAAACACTATAACAATAAATATCAAAAAGCCTATCGCGCCCCCGCCTATCAGAAACTTAAGTTTTTCAGCCTCGATATTAAGGTTGAAAGAAGACTCTGTTTTTTTCTTCCTGAGTTCTTCCGGTAAAAGATTGATTTCTATCATAATTACTCAAATAACATATTTGTCATTGCGAGGGCGAAGCCCGAAGCAATCTCTAGGGATTGCTTCGTCGCCTTCGGCTCCTCGCAATGACGTGAAATTTATTTTCTCAAAGCCAGGCCCATTGCCACTGCAAACTGGCCTGGAGAGTTTTTAAAATCTTTACAGCCGGATTCATCTAAAATCTTAATACTTTCCAATGGATCCCATAAAATAACGTCCATCCCGAGATTCTCTTTTAAAAAATCCTGAATATTAAAAAGATACGCCCCTCCGCCGCTTATATAAAGTCTTTCTATGTTTTTACCAAACTGGGTTTCAAAATAATCAAAAGACATCCGGATCTCTGATATAAATTTTTCAAGCGTAGGCATCAAAACCGCAGCCACTTCTGCATTTCTTTCTCCGGGATTACGTTTAAGCGCCTCTGCCTCGCCAGGATTCAATCCCAGCGATTCTTTTATTCTAGTTGTAATATCCAAGCCTCCCCACAATAAGTCCCTTGTAAAATAAGGGTATGCGCCTGCGGCTATATTCATATTGGAAAATCTGGCGCCTATGTTTATCATCGCGTAAATATTCTCTTGTTTGGCCCCGAGCCCGAGCCTTTGAAACGCATTTAATACAGTTACAGTATCCACATCTATATTGGCTATATCAAGCCCGGCCTCTTTAAAAATCTCTATACATGCCTTCACCCTGTCCTTCCTGGCAGCTACCAAGAGTATCCTGTTCGCATTGCCCGAAG
>Ga0210050_1000481_pt1 | contig 50807 bp, 46 predicted proteins | sample CryGey132114_all_FD_185463 | JGI IMG/M metagenome (GOLD analysis project Ga0210050, IMG submission 185463) | Groundwater microbial communities from aquifer - Crystal Geyser CG22_combo_CG10-13_8/21/14_all (SPAdes) (version 2) | ecosystem: Environmental > Aquatic > Deep subsurface > Groundwater ... | reverse complement strand
GCTGTCGTCTCCAATTTCATCCAGTTTAATAAAAGCAACCTGCCCATTGTATAAATCAAAATGGATTGCCAAAGTATGAAAACCTAAATCGCGGAAAACTCTTTTTGCTTCTAAAACTTTATGCTGTTTTATGTCATTTATTCCTGTAAACCCAGACTGCATTTCTATTCTAACTTTTTCTTTTCCATTTAATTTTATTTCTAAATCAGCTTTAGGAGTTCTTTTGAAAGTTTCAACATTTTTCAAATCATCATCACCAATTAGATCTATGCTTGAAGTATCAACCTCAAAAATCAATCCGAGTGCTTTCAAAAAATAATTTGATAGGACATAACCCCTCATCCAAGAGTAATAAACTTGCTCTGGTCTTCTGCCTTGATTATTCAGTACAGGCAAAATATCGTTTCCTTTCATAATTTCGAAAGTCCGATCTATGTGTTCTTTTTTGAAAGCAACAAGGTCATCTATTTTTATTTCTTTTACAACGACATCGTTGATTTTATCAATCATATTGTAAAGTCTGTCGTTCAAAAGTTTAATGTAGCTTAAATCAACTGTTGGCGTAATATCTTTCGCGCCAAAAAAATCCTTTACATCCGCTTGATTAGAAAAACCCAATTTTTGTCTATATTGGCGAAAATATTCTGCTGTAATTGTAATTTGTCTTGGCATAGTTCTATTTTATCAAATTATCAATACTTATTCCTAATCATTTAGCAAATCAATTTTGGTGGACCGTACCGGATTTGAACCGGTGGCCTCCTCCATGCCATGGAGGCGCTCTACCAGCTGAGCTAACGGCCCGATTCTCAAACTTCTCAATTTTCAATGCAGGCGCGGCGTTCTCACTCGCTTTCGCGAGCGGAAGCATCGTTTGGCGCCCTCGGCAGGAATCTCTCTCTACAGGAACGGTACAGTTTTCGCATCGCGCCCTGCGCGATGCGAAAACTCTTCGATTCCCACACGCAAGCAAAGTAGTTTGCCTGCTCTCGGGCGTCTCACTTTGTTCGATGTGTCTTTACAGTTTGGCTCGAACTCATTTTATCCGAAACTCCTGAACGAAACCAGACCAAGGAAGCCAGCCCGCCACCCTGCTCGTTCAGAGCAGAACCCAGCAAAAAAGTTTTCTTTTCCTTTTAGAAGAAAAAGTCGGTCAATTTTCCGACCAAGTTATGAATTGTGCCCTCGGCAGGAATCGAACCCGCATCTTAAGCTCCGGAAGCTTATGTCCTATCCATTGAACGACGAGGGCATATATGACATTCGGGGTGCCGAGAATCGAACTCGGACTACAGGCACCCCATGCCTGCGTACTGCCACTATACTACACCCCGTTATAATTGGTTTGGTGGACCTGGGGAGATTCGAACTCCCGACCTCTGCAATGCGAATGCAGCGCTCTAGCCATCTGAGCTACAGGCCCGTTCTGGTTGCCGGGAATCGGTCACAAGTCGCGCTTCGCGCGCTCGCGACCCTGCCTCGCCTCGCCAGTTCAGTTTCGCGGAACATGGCGCCGTCTTTCGATTCTGGACGCAAGGCAAGCAGTTGCAAGGCAAGCAGTTGCCTTGCTCACACCTCACTTCGTTCGGGCTGCCGGGAATCGAACCCGGTCTACACGCACCCGAAGCGTGCGTACTACCGGTATACTACAGCCCGCTCTATTTTCAATGGTCAAGTGGTGGGCGCGAGAGGATTCGAACCTCTGACCTTACGCGTGTGAGGCGTACGCTCTAACCAGCTGAGCTACGCGCCCAATATCACATCCGCGCCAACTAACCAAAACAGCTACGCGCCCATGTCATTCCGCGCCAACTAACCAAAACAGCTACGCGCCCAATATCACATCCGCGCCAACTAACCAAAACAGCTACGCGCCCATGTCATTCCGCGCCAACTAACCAAAACAGCTACGCGCCCATGTCATTCCGCGCCAACTAACCAAAACAGCTACGCGCTCAACAAGCAACATCATACAAATAAAAATTCCTTTATACAAGGGCTGTCTGCCGCACTCACTATTGATTTCTTTGTTATTTCTAGTATAATTCTTTAATTGGGCCCGTAGCTCAGTTGGCTAGAGCACCGGTTTTGCACTCCGGAGGTCGCTGGTTCGAACCCAGTCGGGTCCACAATTCCGAATTTGAAGAAAGACAACCGCTACGGATATGTTTATTAGCGCAAAAAGAAAAAATACAATAATTGTTGTTGGAAATTCAGGAGTGGCAAAAGAATTTGCCACAGAGTTTCATAAGAAGGGTCTGGATGTAATAATGGAAGAAACTCCTACGACTACACTCAAGACAGCGAAAACAAAGAAACCTGACGCTATTATTTTCGTACTACCGGAACATTGGCATGAAATTACCGATTTCGTTGAAAATATAAGAGATACCTCTGAGCTTGTTGATATACCTATCGTTTATATTGGGTCAAAATTAGAAGGGTTTGACCAGAAAGCGCTCAAAGAATACGGTGTTCATACATTTACGATGGGCCCGATACCGATACAGGAAGTAGTACGGTATACTATTCAACATATAAAGTGATATCTAGATAGTCGCTCACATATCATGTGTGTATCGTATGAATAAAAATTATATTGGCGTTATTATTATTTTGGTTATTATTGTCGGAGCAGTTTCGCTCGGGGTATTTTTTGGTGAAAAAGGTCCGGCTCGCGAGACGGCGCATTCTGATGATCATAATACGGCGGGTAATCTTCCTTTGTATGCACTGGCGCAGGTTGGCGAACATGCGTCTGCCGATGATTGCTGGCTTGCCGTAGACGGGCATGTCTATGATGTGACAAGCTATGTCTCCGGCGGCAGCCACCCCGGCGAGCAAGGCGCGCTCATATCAGGATGCGGAAATGATGAAACTGAGCGTTTTGGGAAGATACACTCTCAGCGCGCGGCGGAAGAGTTGGAACAATTTATCATCGGCACGCTTGAGTAGTAATCGGTAAAAGTTCGCACACAAAACACCGCCGGCCGGCGGTGTTTTGTGTGCGAACGCAGTAACTATGTAGCGCACTACGGAGTATCCTACGCAGAAGTAAAATCCTATTTTCTATTTCCGACAGGTACCAGATACAGGATTGTCTCATCTTCCTCGGCACCGATAAATGTAGCGGCGTTCATGGCGTCAAAGCCACCCATGACGACTGTCGCAAGCCCAAGCGCCTCCGCTTGTAGATAGAGGTTTTGTCCGATGTGACCGCTTTCCTGAAGCGTAACTTGTATCGCGCTTGTTGAGTCAAAAAATTCCTGAGGTTTTAAGAAGTTACCGGCCATAAAAATAGTTGCCGGCGCGTTTGCCGGATGCGGCTGAGGCGTGACTTCCAAAAAACTTTCCATTTCTGTCGTGGCACCTTCTTTCAGAAGTTCAAGCTTGTGTACATCCGGCGCGTAATGATAAATGCCCGGCGCAAGACCGCTCACATTAGACGCCATCACATATAGTTCAATTGGATAGACACTGTGCGCAGAAGGCGCGGTGCGTCCACCGGTTTCAGTATCAGAGATACCTTGCGCCGCCCAAAGCATTTGTGAAAGATTGCCGAGCGAGAGCGGTGTGTCAGCGAAATCGCGTCGGCTTCGGCGGATAGAGAGTGCTTTTTCTACTGATTGTAGACCTGTGACACGCGGCACCGGCAGAGAGATTGTTTCCAGCACATTTCGTATGGGCGCAGTATATGTTCCTTCTTTTGGCGTGTCTGTCGTACCGATACCCCATTTCCAAAAGCCAATAAGCAGGCCAAGCGCAAAAATAAGGAGTGCCACTATGACAGCGTAACGAGGTTGTTGCATAGGTTTCAAAAATGATTATGCTAATACGAGAATTATACCACGCTTTTAGGAGGGTTTATAATGAGATATGTGGACGAAGTGAGTATCCGAAATACAAAAGAATTGAGGGAGATACATTTTGTCGGCACTTTGATTTCAGAGCATACTGAAAGTATATGCGTATTCGTTTCCGGGTATGATGAGATATGTGTACCAAGGAAATTGATAGCCGCACTTCCACAAGAAAACACTGATATACTGACGATTCGCAAACAATATCAACTTCATTTTGATCGCAATCTTACATTGTTGCATATTCGTTCAATTTAACCACTTACGCCGGCGCATTCGCACCGGCGTTTTTTTGTGGATAACTTGTGTGCGCCGCTGTCCCCGATTTCTTATAATTAAGAATGGTCGAGGAGTATCGTATACTCCACACAAAACAATACAACATCTCTCTCACTATCATGTGATAGCAGTATCACTTTTTGTTTGAGTATATATGGCAAAGAACATAACAATGATTTTTGGGTGGTTATTCATCGTATTCGGCATTTTGGGATTCATTCCAAATCCGTTTATCGGCGAAGGGGCGTTTTTTCATTTTGACATTGTTGGGAACATCTTCCACATCGTTATTGGTATTATTGCTCTTGCAATGGCAAAAAAGGGCGACCAAGGCAGTCTATCATTCATGAAGTCGTTCGGTATTATTTTCGCGATTCTCGCGATTATCGGTTTCTTTCAGATTGGCAGCGCGGGTGCTGGCAAACTCCTAGGCATTATGGAGATTAATGGTATCGTTAATTGGTTCTACATTATTCTTGCGATTATTTTTATCGCGATTGGGTTTGGCAGTAAGAGTGGCGATATGGCAATGGGCGGCGGTTCAGACAGCGGCATGGGAGGTATGAACGATATGAAGGGTGGACATATGTAAATTCAGCGCAAATTCAGATTTTTTAGAAATTGCTCTCCGATGTTATGTCGGGGGGCAATTTCTCACTTTGTGTTTTTGGTAGTACGCGGTACAATAGAAATATGTTCAAGAATTTTTTGATGAAAAAAATGCTCAAGACGCAAATGAAAGGCGTGCCGGAAGCCGAACAGGAGAAACTTATCGCGCTGGTGTCCGATAACCCCGAGTTTTTCCAGACACTTGCGCTTGAGATTCAAACAAAGATGAAAGGTGGGAAAGACCAGACGGTGGCGGCAATGGAAGTGCTTGCAGCGCATAAATCCGAAATAGAAGAACTGACCAAAAAGATTTTGTAAAAAATACGCATGGATTGGCATACAATTCTTATTATTTCGCATATCGTAGGGACGGTACTCGGCGTTGGCGGGGCAACCTTTGCGGAGATTTTTTATCTCAAAGCCATTAAAGATGGCGAGATTGACCCGACAGAGGGAAGCTTTTTGAAGACGACATATTTTATTCTCCGTACCGGCTTGGTGCTTCTCGTTTTGTCCGGTTTCAGCATGCTTGCATTGAAGGTATCTCAAGGCGCATCCGGATATTTGTACAATCCGATTCTATGGGCAAAGCTCACAATAACCATAATTATTGCCACTAATGCGCTTCTCCTTCAGGCGCATGCGATTCCGTCATGGCTTGGTTTTTCGCTCTCGCTTACATCTTGGTATGCGGCAATGATTTTAGGGCTCTGGCGGAGTTTAGACGCGTCATATGTGGCGATCATGCTATTCTATATAGTGTGGGTGTTGGCGGTTGGCTTTATACTTGAACGCATCAGAGTGTGGTATATTGGCAATAGTAGGCATACACGAGTATGACAACATTTCTCATCGCGCATATTGTTATCGGTCTTATCGGCGTTATGGCATCGTATGCCGTTCTTATGGGGCTTCTCAAAAAGAGGCTATCGCTCGCGTTTCTCAAGACGGCGGGGTTTGCCGCATTTCTCGCATACATAACATCTTGGGTTACCGGCGGTTACTACTATGTGCTGCGATACGGACCTGTCGTGAAGCCGATTATCAAAGACGGAGGTAGTCCATGGGCGCATGCATTTTTTATGGAGGCGAAAGAGCATATCTTTCTCTTTATGCCGGTGCTCGCGTTCGTACTCTGGGTTCTTTTCGTGGCGGCTGGTGCGAGAATAGAAAAAGACGCGCGTTTCAAAAGCGCGATTATCGCGCTCGCGTCACTTGTGACCGCGCTCGGTATATATGTGGCACTCTCCGGTGTAGTTATTTCAGGCGCGCATTAGTTAATTTCGTTAACATATGACACGACGATTTCTCAATCAGGCAATGGTACTCTGGGGCGCGATTATCGCGGTACTCTGGATTTCTCTGTCTACGATATTTGGCGAGCTCCTCCAGCCGTTTAAGGATTTTCTTGCCGTGACATTTACGCACCATTGGATAGGGAAAAGCATCATCACAGTAGCTATCGTGTTTTTGTTTTTCTGCGCGGCATGGATGTTCCGGCGGACCGATATGCAGACAATACCTAGAGGATTAGTATGGCTTCTCTTTTGGGTATCGCTTTGTGGTGTCATCGCTATTATTATATTTTTTGCGTTGCATGCGTTTTAACAGCTTAGGATAATTATACACTGTATTATTTATGGCGGATAAAAAAAAGAAAAAAATTTTTGTATTTCTCGGTCATACAGATCCGGAGACGATATGCGGCTTTCTTGCTGAACAATACGCATCCGGCGCGGAGGCAGGCGGACATGAAGTGAGGCGTGTGAATATCAGCGACCTCCAGTTTGACCCGATACTTCATAAGGGCTACAAGGAAATTCAGGAGCTTGAGCCGGATTTAGTGCGCGTGCAGGAAGACATTAAATGGGCAGACCATATTTTTATTGCATATCCGAACTGGTGGGGCTCAATGCCCGCGAAACTTAAAGGATTTTTTGACCGCGCGCTCCTGCCCGGTTTCGGCTTTAATTTTCGTGACGGGAAACATTTGAAGTATATGACTGGCAAGAGTGCGCGTGTTGTGGTGACGATGGATATTATGCCGCCGTTCTTCCTCCATACTAGGACCGCGCTCACTATGCGAAACAGCATTCTTCGTTTCTGTGGTATCGCACCTGTACGCATTTCGGAAATCGGACCGGTGAAGCATACGCCCGCTAACAAACGGGAAGCGTGGGGAAAGCAATTTTATGATTACGGCAAGATTGCTGTCTAGTGGGCATATGCCGATATATTGACTTTATAAATAAATTATGTTTTGATAAAAATACCGGCATTGGATTCCATTCCGGTATTTAAAAATTGTTCCTTGGAAAGGAGGTTGCTAATTGAAAGCACATAATAACGACACGATACAGGAAGTAGAAGAGATACTCGCAAAAATTACCCATATTGTCATGGAGAAAGGTCTCCCAAACGGCAAAATCCGCTATGTTGTTACTTCGGATTCAAAAAAGCCGCGACACGGAGATTCAATCATTTTTTATCCGTGTGTGTGGGTCGGGGACACGCCACCACAGAAGAGTGGCAGAGTAAAACTTCATGTGGTACGGGGAGAGCGCGGTCGGCAGGCAATACGCGCTATACCCGCCGCATAACGCTACAGAACCGCAATCGCAATGGAGACTGGTATGGGTAATGAAAATAGTGGAAGAAGAAGGATTAACTTTAGAGAAATCGGAAGTCTTCGGTTTCGTTTTGAGGATGATACTCCTGTTGAGCTGCAGAATATTTCTTGTGCGGAAGCGGGGGCTAGCAACCGATGTAAAACATGCATCAATAATGTCAGTCTGACGCGGACACTCGAGAATATGCATTGGAAAGACCGTATTTTAAGAGAAGAAAAATATGCTGGCCTTCATCCGTATGCATGCTCAAACATTTTATTTGAAACACTTGATCAGAAAGCCGCGCAGCCGGACGGTAATATCTTGCTTATTTTGAAAGGTATTCCTGCGTGTTTTGCGGCGCGGAAAAGTGACGGTGAAGTGCCGGAATTTATCATTAGCCGGCTTGAAGCTATTGAGGAGCGGTATAGCACTGTCGGTCTGGTGTACGCGATTATTATGCTTCAGCGGTTTGGTATCCGCCGACTGCTCTCATGGAAGACGATTGAGAACCTTTCGTGCCAAATGGAACCGGCTGTATATCTGCGCCGGATGGAGGAAGCGTAACTCTCTTTGCTTCACACAACATTCTCTTCGCGCGGAACGCAATGCGTTCCGCGCGTTTTTATTTATCGCGTTTTTCAGCTATACTCTTTTCTATGTCACTATCTATCGGTATAGTCGGTCTGCCGAATGTTGGGAAGTCCACGCTTTTCAATGCGTTGACGAAAAAGGCAGTTGCGGCGGAAAATTATCCATTTACAACGATTGACCCGTCGGTTGGGGTGGTTGCCGTGCCAGACGAACGGCTTTGGAAACTTTCTGAATTTTCGCATTCCGAAAAGACGATTCCAGCCGCGATAGAGTTCGTGGATATTGCGGGTCTTGTGAAAGGTGCGTCTGCCGGTGAGGGGCTTGGAAATAAATTTTTGGCGAATATACGCGAAGTTGACGCTATTTTGGAAGTAGTGCGGATTTTTGACGACGCGAATATAACGCATGTGCATGGCAAGGTACACCCGCTCTCGGATATTGAAATTATTAATCTTGAGTTGATGATGGCGGATTTACAGACGGTGGCGAAGCGTCTGGGCAATCTGGAAAAAGAAGTAAAACGCGGTGATAAGGATGCGCACGCAGAAAAATCGCTCCTTGAAAAAATATCTGCAATACTTGAAGCGGGAAAGCTCGCCCAGGATGCGGAACTCTCAAAAGAAGAAAAAATGATGCTCCAAGGTCTTCACTTACTTACGATGAAGCCGATTTTATATGCGTTTAATATGAAAGTCGGCTCAAATAACATTGATGTTTCTTCTTTCGCGGATCTCATTTCCAAGTATGTTGTGTTTGACGCAAAAATTGAAGATGAGCTGAAAGAGTTTGAGGGGGAAGAACGGGCGGTATTTCGGCAGGAACTCGGCGCGGCTGAAGGGAGCGACGGGATTGACGCACTCATCCGCGCGAGCTACGAACTGCTCGAGTTGATTACTTTCTTTACAACAGGTGAAGACGAGACACGCGCGTGGACAATCAAAAAAGATTCCACTGCACCTGAGGCGGGCACCGCTATTCATACTGATTTTCGCGACAAATTTATCCGCGCGGATGTAATCCATTGGCAGACGCTCTTGGATGCCGGGTCATACGCAGCAGCTCGCGAAAAAGGCATGGTAAAGACAGAGGGCAAGGAATATATAGTAGCGGATGGTGATGTGATTGAGTTCAAGATTTAGCATAAAAAACAGCTTAACCAAGCCGCCAAAAAGGGGATAATTTCCTTTATTTCAAGGGTAATATGTGCTATACTAAAAACAAGGGAGAAACCGCAAATTCTTATCTCCCAAGCCCCACTTAGTGGCTCAACCACTAAGTGGGTTATAGGCTGAGATTATAGAGTAGGCATTTGCCCTATTTTTTATTTATGCCAAAAATTTATGCCAAAAAACGAGCATCATTATAACGCCGAAGATATTGCTGTTCTGGAAGGTCTTGAGCCTGTACGCAAGCGTCCCGGCATGTATATCGGAACGACCGGCATTGAAGGTTTGCACCATCTGGTGTGGGAGATTTTTGATAATGGCCGAGATGAGGCGATGGGTGGATTTGCCGACCATGTTGAGGTGGCGCTATTGCCGGACAATCGTATACGCGTGACTGACAATGGCCGTGGTATTCCGGTGGATAAGCATAAAAAAACGAAAGTATCCGCACTTGAAACTGTAATGACGACACTCCATGCCGGTGGCAAATTCGGCGGTGAAGGGTACAAGATCTCGGGTGGCTTGCATGGCGTTGGCGCGTCTGTCGTAAACGCGCTTTCAAAATGGGCGCGTGTGGAAGTGCATCGCGATGGTGGTAATTATGTGCAAGAATATGCGAAAGGCAAGCGGAAGGCGGCTGTGAAAAAGACTTCCGCGTCAAAACTTCACGGCACAATCGTCACCTTTGAACCGGACCCGGACATTTTCCCAATCATTGAATTTGAATGGAAGCGTATTACAGACCATCTACGCCAGCAAGCGTATCTTGTGAAGGGGCTTCGTGTGACGATTATTGACGCGCGCGAATACAAAGGCATTATTTCGGATGAGAAAGTATTTTATCTTTCCGAGCTTAATCTGGAAGTACCGTCAATCACATTTTATTTTGAAGGTGGTTTGAAATCTCTTGTGCGGTTTTATAATGAACATTTGAAGCCGGTACACAAGACGATATTTTATATTGAAAAAGAGAAAGATGGGGTATGGGTGGAGGTGGCGCTACAGTATGTGGACGATATTTCATCGCGAGAGGTTGCTTTTGCAAACAATATATACAATGCCGAGGGTGGTATGCATGTGACGGGCTTTCGCACAGCACTAACGCGTATTTTGAATGATTACGGCAAAAAGAATAATTTGATTAAAGATGTAGACGGCACGCTGACTGGTGATGATGTGCGCGAAGGTATGACGGCGGTCATTTCCGTAAAGCTTCGGGAGATCCAGTTTGAAGGCCAGACGAAAGCAAAGCTTGGCAGTGTGGAAGCGCGCGGAGCTGTAGAATCCATGTTCGGGGAGGCCTTTGCTTCGTTTCTTGAGGAAAATCCGGACGAGGCGCGGAGTATTTTGGGAAAAGTACTTTTGGCACTCCGCGCGCGGAAAGCTGCAAAAGCCGCTAAAGACAGTGTATTGCGGAAAGGCGCTCTTGAGGGGCTCACTCTTCCTGGAAAGCTTGCTGACTGCCAGACAAAAAGCGCAGAAGAGTCCGAACTATTTATTGTGGAGGGTGAATCCGCTGGTGGCTCTTCAAAACAAGGTCGCGACAGGCGCACGCAGGCGATTTTGCCGCTTAAAGGAAAGATTTTAAATGTAGAGCGCGCGCGGCTTGATAAGATGCTTGCGTCCGTGGAAATCAAGGCGCTCGTTATCGCGCTCGGTACGGCTATTGCAGATACATTTGAGATTGCGAAACTTCGCTATCATAAAGTTATAATCGCCACGGATGCCGATGTGGATGGCGCACATATCAGGACGCTTCTTCTGACGCTTTTTTACCGTCACTTCCGTCCACTTGTAGAAGCGGGGCATATTTTTGTCGCACAGCCGCCGCTTTATAAAATCCAATATGGAAAAGAAATCGGCTATGCATATACTGAAGACGAAAAAAGCGGTATTTTGAAAAAACTCGGTGTACCGGAAGATGAAGCACGGGAAATCGGCGAAGAAGAAGAGGTGGAAGCCGTGGAAGGTACCGTAGAGGATATGGCCGGGGAAGAAGTGGCGCAGACCGCGAAGAAAAAGAAAGTACATATTCAGCGCTACAAAGGTCTCGGCGAAATGAACCCGGATGAGCTCTGGGAAACTACAATGAATCCGGAAACTAGAATTTTGAAGCGAGTGACAGTTGAAGACGCTCAAGAAGCGGATCGTACATTTGATATTCTTATGGGCACTGATGTACCGTCGCGGAAATCTTTCATCCAAACAAACGCAAAAATGGCGAATCTTGACATATAACACCTGCGTGTTAAGCCTAAGGGGGGTTTAGTATTTGTAACCTTTGCGTAAAGGGGGCGTTATGGTAGAAGCTCTTAGGGAAATTTTGAAAGGCAAAACTATTTCCGATGTAATCTCTGTAGGCGCAGAAGGTGAAGTTAGGATTGTGTTCACTGATAGTCATGTTCCGGAAGAGGACGCACATCCGGATTATATAGAAATACAAAAAGACGAAGGGTGCTCCTCAAACGGTATAAAGTTTATGTGGGGTAGCCGCGGTTTTGAACGGATTGTGCATCGAATGAATTTCAAATATTGATTATGAAAAACGGGCATATTCATGCCCGTTTTTTTTCACCCACTTTTTATCTAACAAGTTAGCTTTGTATCAGCGCGATAAATTCTTCAATCGGTTTTTCTCCGATTGTTCCGCTGTCGCGACTTTCAATTGTTGCTGTGCTCGATTCTTTTTCCTTGTCCCCGATAACAAGCGTATAGGGGATTTTTTGCATATTCGCGCTTCGTATTTTTTTGCCAAGTGTTTCGCCGCTTGAGTCCAGTGCCGCGCGGACACCGGCTTTTTTTAATACCCCATAGACATGCTCCGCGTACTCATGGTGCGCCTCGCCTATCGGAAGTACGATTGTCTGAATTGGCGCGAGCCACACCGGGAATGCGCCGGCGAAATGTTCAATGATGACTGCAAGAAACCGCTCAAGCGAGCCGGCGATCGCGCGGTGTATCATAACCGGTGTCTTTTTTAAGCCGTCTTTATCAATATATGTAAGCCCGAAGCGTTCCGGCATATTGAAATCAATCTGTATTGTAGCAAGTTGCCATTCGCGACCGAGTGCATCTTTGAACATAAAATCAAGTTTCGGACCATAGAATGCCGCTTCGCCCTCGGCACGCTTAAATGGCAGATTTTCCTCCTCGGCAATCTCTCGGAGCATTTGTTCGGCTGTTTCCCAGTGCTCCGGCTTGCCGATGTATTTGTCAGGCGCGCTTTGGTCGCGGACAGAGAGTAGCACGCGGAAACTATCATTTTTAAACATTCCAAGTGATGAGTAAAATTGTCGGATCACAGCCACGATATTTTTTGCCTCGCCTTTTACCTGCTCAATCGTGCAAAAAACATGCCCGTCGTCCTGCGTGAGCGAACGGACGCGTGAGAGACCCAAAAGTTCGCCTGGCTGTTCGTCGCGGTAGTTTGTGGTGAATTCCATAAAACGGACTGGCAGGTCGCGGTAGCTCCGCATCGTAGCTGCATAAATTTGCGTGTGGTGCGGGCAATTCATCGGCTTCATAACGAATTCAGCGTCGGCTTTGCCCTTTACATGGAAAAGGTCATTCTGAAATTTTTCCCAGTGGCCGGATGTCTCATACAATTCGCGCTTTGCAATGTGAGGAATCCATACGCGTTCATATCCATATGGCTCTTGAAGTAGGCGGATTTTTTCTGCTATTGCGTCTCGTATCGTCGTACCTTTCGGGGTGAACATAGGGAGTCCGGAGCCGACTAAGTCGGAGAATGTAAAAAGCCCGAGCTCTTTTCCGATTTTTCTATGATCGCGCTTTGCCGCCTCATCGCGCATCGCTTTGTATTCGGCGAGCGCTTCTTTGCTTTCAAACGCAACACCGTAAATTCGCGTTAACATTGGCTTTTTTTCGTCTCCGTGCCAATACGCGCCGGCGATGCTTGTGAGTGCAAACGCGTCTGGGCTTATTTCTTTTGTATTCACCACATGCGGTCCTTCGCATAGATCTGTAAAATTACCGGTTTTGTACAGAGTAATTTTTCTGTCTGATCGCGCAATTTCATTTATCAATTCAATTTTATATGGCTCATTTTTGAACAGCTCGCGCGCGCCGGTTTCGTCAATTTCTTCCTTTGTGAAATCAAGGTTTTGTGAAGCGAGTTTTTTCATTCGTTTTTGCAGCTCTTTTAAGTCTTTGTCGGTAGGGGAGCCGCCGCCGGAAAAATCAAAGTCGTAATAGAAGCCGTTTTCAATCACGGGGCCGATTGCCATTTTTGCGTGTGGGTATTTTTCTTTCACTGCAATCGCTAGAATATGCGCGAGCGAATGTCGGATTTTATACAGTTCAGTGTGTTCCATATGGAAATAATAGCATTTTCTATGGAAATTTCTAGGCATCGTCCAAATCGCGCGTCCCTCCAATATTTTTGGAAAGCACACGGATACGCGTCAATGGAAAATAAAGGAGTATTACAGTTCCTTTATTTCTTCCGCGATAATTGAGAGTTCGTCGTTTCGGTCGGAGAGGCGGCCTCGTAGCGCGATGCATTTTTCGGGTTCTATCTTTTCACGATGCTCGGCAAAGACGCGTGAAAAAACAACGACTTCAATCGTGCCTGTGAAGTCCGCAAGGCGCAAGAATGCCATACGGTCGCCTTTTTTGGTAATCACGATACGGGTGTCTTCTATGAGTCCCCCGACAGTTACTTCCATGCCGGGTTTGAAATCAGTCGTAGCTCGTTCAATATTTGCTTTTGTTTTTTCCAGTTTTTCTCGGTGTTTATCAAGCGGGTGTCCTGAAATGTATAATCCAAGCAATTCTTTCTCCCATTTTAATTTTTCATCCGGTTCGGCATGCGGCGCGTTTTTTAATGTGATGTTTGGAATGTGTGCGCCGTCCGCGAGGAGGCCGAAGAGTGACTCCTGATTTGCTGCGGTTTGTGATGCCGCGTGGTTGTATTCAAGCGCGAGCTCAATATTGAAAAGAAATATACCCCGTTCGCCTAGCGTATCCATCGCCCCGCATTTTATGAGTGACTCTAGAGATTTTTTATTCAAATTTTTATGCTTCACACGGTCTAGAAAATCAGAATATGAAGTGAATTTCCCGCCACGCTTACGCTCCGTGATAATCGCATCTGCAATATCGTAGCCCAGATTTTTGACCGTATAGAGACCAAAGCGTATTTGGTCTTTGCCGCGTACACCGTCTTTGATTACAGTAAAATCACCGAAGCTTTCGTTAATATCCGGTGGAAGCACGGGAATCCCCATACGCACGCACTCTGCGATTATTTCAGCCACTTTTTCAACATCGCCCGAATCAGCAGTGAGGACCGCCGTCATATATTCGGTTGGAAAATTTGACTTCATATAGGCGGTTTGGTATGCGATGCGCCCATAGCTTGCCGCGTGCGCCTTGTTGAAACCGTATGCCTGGAACGGCTCAAATAATTGCCAGAGTCGTTCCGCGAATTCTTTCGTTTGCCCGTTTTTGATAATGCCACGGATAAGTTTTTCTTTCTGCGCGGCCATTTCGGCGGGGATTTTCTTCCCCACCGCTTTTCGGAATTTGTCCGCCTCAAGCCACGAATATCCGGCCAGTTCAATGGCAGAAAAGAGCAGGTCGTCCTGATAGACGATCAACCCATACGATTTATCAAGATACTTTTTCATTCTTGGGTCTGGATACGAAATACGCGCGGAGTCATGTTTTCGGCGTATATATTCAGGAATGACATCCATAGGTCCGGGGCGATAGAGCGCCACCATTGCGTTTATGTCATGGATTGTTGTCGGGCGCAGTTCTTTAAGGTATCGGGTCATGCCGGCGCCATTTAACTGAAAGAGTCCCATGGTCTCACCCCGTGCAAGCATTTCAAATGTTTTTTTGTCGTCCATCCGTATATGTTCAATCTCAATATCAACCCCGTGGTATATTTTTGCGAGGCGAACTGCGTCTGCGAGTATTGCCAGATTTCTGATGCCTAAAAAGTCAAACTTTAGGAGTCCTGCGTCTTCCACCGCGTGCATGTCATATTGGGTGATTTTTTTGCCGCCCTTCGGGTCTGTCTGCACCGGTACGAAATCGGTGAGATCTGTCGGACTTATGACGACGCCGGCTGCATGTACTGAAATATGTCTGGCGCATCCTTCAATCTTTTTTGCGAGATCAATAATTTCTTTGGCATCTTTGTCGCTCGTATACATTTCAGCAAGTTCCGGCGCAAGCTCCATCGCGCGGTCAATTGTCATCGGGAAGCCCTGTGAACCCATGGGAATAAGCCGTGCGATTTTGTCACCGATAGAGTATTCATAGCCGAGCGAACGCGCCACATCGCGGACTGACCCGCGCGCAAGCATTGTGCCGAATGTGCCAATCTGTGCCACTTTATCCTCGCCGTATTTCTCGCGCGCGTAGGCGAGCATCTCGTCGCGACGGTTGTCGGCAAAGTCCATATCAATATCTGGCGCGGACGGTCGTTCCGGGTTTAGGAATCGTTCAAACGGTAGATTATACTCAAGTGGATTCACATGAGTGATGCCGGTTAAATATGTGACGAGTGAGCCGGCCACCGAGCCGCGGACGCTTGTGAATATGCCATGTTCGCGCGCGTAGTGTAGAAGGTCTGCTACAACCAAAAAATATGGTGAAAATCCTTTTTCACGGATAACCTTGAGTTCGTAATCCACTCGTTCCACCGCATCTTTTGTTTTTGGAATGTCTCGCTCGTTGAATCCGCTGTATGCCAACCGCTTCAATTCGTCGTCATAGTTTGTGTTCGCGCCGATTTTTAAATCTGGAAATGTCCATGTGCCAAGCGAGAGTTCAACGGTGCATCGATCGGCAATCCTCCGTGTGTTTTCAATCGCATCCGGCAGATCGCCAAAATATTCTTCAGCCTGCGTTCCGCTGATGAATGATAGGTCTGTGTCGCCGGTGTTCATGTCGGCAAGGTCGCGGCTCGTCTGGATAGCAACCAGCGTATCGCGCGCTTTTTTGTCTTCAGGGTCTAGGTAATAGAAATCCTGTGTGGCGACGAGCGGAATGCCGGTCTTTCGTGAGAGTTCAGCGATTTTTTCCTGTACCTCCGTATGCCCGTCAATCTCTGGATGGTGAATCGTTTCCAAAAAATAATTTTCCTTTCCGAATATATCTTCATACTCGCGCGCGATGCCCTCGGCTTTTTGTCGGTCATTATTCCGAAGCGCGCGCGCGATTTCTCCGCCAAAGGTGCCGGAGAGGCAAATGAGCCCGTCGTGGTATTCACGCAAGAGTTCTTTGTCTACGCGCGGTTTGTAGTAATACCCCTCAAGGTGTGAGAGAGTCACAAGCTTGATTAGATTTTTATACCCTCTATTTGTCTCGGCGAGAAGTACGATATTGTACCTGCGATTATCCATGCCGGCCTCCTTGTCGTGTCTGCTGCGTACGGCGACGAATGCGTCAACGCCGATAATTGGCTTTATGCCCTCTTTTCTGCATTTTTTATAAAATTCAATTGCTCCGTAGAGGTTACCAAGGTCGGTCAGCGCGATAGCGTCCATATTCTCCCGTTTGGCGCGCGCTACGATGTCAGGAATCTTCGGGAGTGCCTGAAGGAGTGAATAATGCGAATGAGTGTGGAGGTGTATAAAACGGGACGCCATAGTCGTGGTATAGTATATCGTATCAAACTGATACAGAGAAGCGTTATGAAGCGTTGTACCAGACGAATGACAAACAGGAAAGTGAAATATATTGTCGGTATAGACGAAGCGGGGCGAGGGCCGCTCGCCGGACCGCTTACGGTCGCCGCGGTGGCGTGGCGGCAAGTGTATGACCACAGAAAATTTTTTGCCGGCGTCCGTGATTCAAAACAACTTTCAATGCATAAACGCGATTTTTTTTATGCCGCGCTCCGCGCCGAGAAACAGGCGGGCAACCTCATGTACTCGGTATCTTTTATCATGCCGTCAGGCATTGACCGTTATGGACTGACAAGTGTGTTACGCCGTGGCGTAGCATCGGTGCTTCGTCGCCTAGGTATTGCGGCACGGGACGCTCATGTAATGCTTGATGGATCGCTATATGCGCCAGCAGATTATCTGCAGGAGACGATTATCCGCGGAGACGAGATGGTGCCTATTATCTCACTTGCATCGGTGGTGGCGAAGGTGAAGCGTGATAAGCGGATGATAGAGCTCGCGCGTAAGTATCCGGAGTATGGCTTTGAACAGCATAAAGGCTATGGTGTGCCGGCGCATTACGCGGCTATTAGAAAGTATGGCCTTTGCGATATCCATCGCAGGCGTTTTTTGAAGAAGTTTGACAAAAGGAAATAAAATTGCTAAAATAAAAACATAGATAGTTCTTAATAAATAGATATAGATAGAGTAGATATAGATAGAGAAAGTATCCTGAAAGTATCCCAATATTTTGGAGGGCTGACAGATGAAAAAGAGAGAGAGTGGGAGTCCTATTCCTCCTTTGCCGGTGTACAGGCCTGTGCCGGATTCGGTTTCTTGTTTTTGCGCCGGTGTCGTTTGGCGTATGCATGAAAACAGAATCCAATATGCATGGGTGCCGTATAAAATGAATGGCACTGGAATGTATCAGGTCAAACTTGCCGGTGGCATGTGGAAAAAGGGCGAATCTCCGGTGAATACAATTCGGCGTGAACTTGAAGAAGAGCTTGGTGTGGAAATTAAACCTGAAGAAGCTGAATACATCTATGGTGTGTTGGAAGACTGCCGTATGCATGTAAAATTGTTTTTTCTGATTACTGCGCCGAAGAGAGAGCTTCGTCAAGATGCGTATGATGCGGAAACAGGGAAGCCGGAATGGTCTGGCGATGTTGAATGGCTTGAAAAAAACTTGTTTGGGATGCATCAAACTGCGTTTAGGTATGCCAAAGAACGATTGGCGGCGTACATTAAAGCAGAAGAGTGTATGGCGCATCTCGTTGCGGCAGTTATGAGCGGACTCATTGCGCCTGATAACCGTATAAAAGGTCTGTTGCGTCAGCGCGCGCTAAAAGATCCCGATTTTTTTATGCGATATGCGGAAGAGCTCGTGGAGATTGAGGCTGCGTAAAGCGCGATACGCCTAAGGTTAATAACCGCTCTTTCAGTATTGAAAGAGCGGTTTTTTTATTGTGGCACACGATGTTATTTTGTTCGGTCTTTGTCAAATGGCTTGCATCTTTTTGAAAAATACGGTACGATAATTCAACTATGACGGTACGAATGAGAACAACCCGCTCAAAGACGGCACATCGCCGGTCGCATCACGCGCTTGTGCTCCCGCGGCTTTCAAAATGCGAGGAGTGCAGCGCGGATAAATTACGGCATCGTATGTGCTCGGAATGTGGCTCATATCGCGGGCGCGCCGTGCTTGATGTGAAAGGGAAGCGCGCGGAGCGCCAGAAGAGGCGGGTTGAGAAACTGAAGACGCTCGGTGAAGAGCCGGATAAAGCTCGGGAGAAGGCGGCAAAAGAAGCGTCACAATCGCTTGATGCGGTAGATTTGTCAAATAAGAAATAATGGCAACATATATTTCCGTTTAGTTGTGATATTTTGGATGTTAGAAGATTGAGAGTAGAATGTGGTTATAAACGGCTTTCCACTCTCAACTTTCTAAGTTTGTGACATGGCAAACAGGCACCTTTCAAGAAGTATCGTAATGCAAACACTCTTTGAGTGGGATTTCCGAAATCTGGCAGAGTCGGATACCTCGGCGATTCTTGCGCGAGATATTGCTGAATTCGCGCCCGGCTCCGGCGACGCGGTATTTATGGAAGAGCTGGTTGGTGGCGTGTTTGCCAAGCGCGCCGATCTGGATACGATTATTGAAAAAGCGGCGCCTGAATGGCCAATTGATAAAATCTCTATTGTTGATAGGAATATTCTCCGTATCGGGCTCTATGAGCTCCTTTTTGGCGACAGGAAAGAAGTGCCGCCGAAAGTCGCCATCAACGAAGCGATAGAGCTCGCAAAGTCGTTTGGCGGCGATACGAGCGGTAAATTTGTGAACGGCGTTTTAGGCGCAGTGTACAAGGAGATTGGCGAACCGGGCAAAGACGAAGAATCCAAAAAGAAAAAGAATACAGAACCGGTGGATCTCTCTAAACTGCCGGTGCATACGCTGGGCGGCGCCGTAGTATATAGCATTCATGGAGGCGAGGTTTTTCTCGCGTTCGTACACGATGTGTTCGGTTACTGGACCCTCTCAAAGGGGCACATTGAAGCAGGGGAGACGGTTGAGGAAGGAACTAAACGCGAAGTAAAAGAGGAAACATCGCTTGATATAGATATCAGGAAAAAAATCGGTTCAAACGAATATGTGGCATCTGACCCGGAAGAAGGAAAGCTTAGGAAACAGGTTACATATTTTCTAGCAGAAGCGCCGCATGTGCCGGTAAAACTTGAAAAAACCGGCGGTGGTTTGGACGATGTGCGCTGGTTTTCGTTGAGCGAGTTGCCGGAGCTTAAGATGTATGATGATATACTGCCGATTATCACCAAGGGCGTTAGGATGATTCAGAAAAAATAATAACAATAATGAAAAAAGATTTTGGAAAATTTGAAAAAAGCGTCAATGTCGCGTTCCGCAATCACTTACTTCTGAAACAGGCGTTCACTCACCGCTCATATATCAATGAGCATCGCGATGAAAAACTTGAGCACAACGAGCGGCTCGAGTTTTTAGGCGATGCTGTGCTTGAGCTTGCGGTTACGGAGTATCTTTTTGCAAAATATCCAGACAAGCCGGAAGGTGAACTTACATCGTATCGTGCGGCGCTTGTGAATACTAATACACTTGCCGATGTGGCTCTGGGGCTTGGTATGAACGATTTTTTACTCCTTTCTCGCGGCGAGGCGAAAGACACCGGCAAAGCACGGCAATATATTCTCGCGAATACATATGAAGCGTTTGTTGGTGCGCTCTATCTTGATCAGGGATACGGCGTGGTAAAAGATTTTATTGCGCGCACTATTTTTCCGCTGACCGATGATATAGTCGCACAGCGTTTGTGGAGGGATTCAAAAAGCTATTTTCAGGAGCAGGCGCAGGAGCATGTATCCATCACCCCGGAATATCGCGTACTCAAAGAAGAAGGCCCGGACCATGATAAACAGTTTACCATAGGCGTTTTTTTGGGTGATGTACTGGCGGCTGAAGGCGATGGAAAATCAAAACAGGAAGCCGAGCAAAACGCAGCTTCTGCCGCTATTCAAGTAAAAGGGTGGAGGTAGTGTTGTATATAGTAATGGCAGTACAAACAAAGAGACGGACACAAACAAATGGACGGCCTTTGTTTTTTTCACTTACTCCGGAAAACCGGATACGGTATACTACAATCACATGCGCCTGAAAAAAATTGAAATGAGCGGTTTTAAGTCGTTCGGAAAAAAAACCGAACTTTTGTTTGGTGCCACCATATCAGTCATTGTCGGCCCAAACGGGGCCGGCAAGTCAAACATTGCAGAAGGGATGCGGTTTGTTTTGGGAGAACAATCGCTGAAATCTATGCGTGGCAAACGCGGTGAGGATTTGATATGGAACGGCTCTGGCTCGGTGCCTCGAGCCGGGCGCGCTTCGGTTACGGCAGTGTTTGATAATCATGACCGCGCTTTCTCCTCCATTGATTTTGACGAGGTGGCGATCCGCCGCGTGGTGCATCGTGACGGCATCAACGAATATTCGGTGAACGGTTCATTGGTCAGATTAAAGGATATCGTTGAGCTTTTATCAGCGGTTCATATCGGCGCATCAAGCCACCATATTATTTCACAGGGTGAGGCGGACCGTTTTTTGCTTGCGTCTATAACAGATAGGCGTGGAATGATAGAGGACGCGCTCGGTTTGAAAATTTACCACTACAAAAAAGCGGAGAGCGAACGCAAGCTTGCAAAAACAGATGAGAATATCAAGGAAGTCGGGTTGCTACGGCGTGAGCTGTCGCCACATCTAAAGTTTTTGAAAAAGCAGGCAATACGCGTGGAGCAGGCGCGCGTGATGCGTACAGAGCTTGTTGAAAAATATCGTGAGTATCTGGGGCGCGAATTCCTCTATCTTTCTTCCGTGCGTAAGGCGTTATTGGATGAAAAGATAGAACCGACCTCGCGTCTTGCCGGAATAGAGCGTGAGCTTGAAAAAGCGCGTAAAGAAGCTGTGCAAGATGGTGGCAGTAAACATATTGATACAATTGTCGTTCTTGAACGGGACCTCAATCGCGTGCGGGAAGAAAAAGACGCGCTCTCGCGTGAACTCGGCAGGCTTGAAGGAATGCTTGAATATCGCGTGATGTCGGGACCGGCATCTTCGTCTGAATCGGTTGTGCCGTTGCCGGAGGTGCGTCGGTTTTCAGACGACATTCAAGCGCTTATTGCTAGGACTGAAGAAAGCGATGACATTTCGTTTGTGCGACGAACGCTTGCCGCGTTACGGGAGCTAATCACCGATTTTATGGCACGCTATCGTTCCGGAGGTGACGGGTCGGCAAGTCGTGAGTATATGGATGAAGAAGAAAAACTTAATGCGGCCAAAGACGAACTCGCGCAATCGGTGCAAGAAAAAGAAAATGAGGAAGAGGCGCTACGCGCGCGCGCCGCAACGCTCCGTATGGAGGTAGAAGCAAAAAAAGATGCGTCACACGATGCTGAGCGGCGGCTTTTTGAGCTTATGTCGGAAGAGACGCGTACGCGCGGAATCCTCCAGACGCTTGCCGCGCGCGAAGACATGCTTTTACGCGAGGAGGATGATTTTAAGCGAGAACTCGGCGAAGCTGGGATTGCGGCCGGCCGCGCCGCTACAGAATACGAATCTGCCGCAATTTCATCCGAGACCGCGGAAACAGAGACGAGAGATAAACAATACGAACGCAAGCGTACTATTGAGAAACTTAAGGTGCGGCTTGAGGAATACGGTGGCGGCTCCGGCGAAGAGATAATCAAAGAATATGAGGATACGGCAGAGCGCGATCGGTTTTTAGAGCGCGAACTTGCCGATCTTGAAAAAACATCCGCGTCGCTCCGTGACCTTATCGCAGACTTGGTGGAACGGCTGGACAAGGAATTTAAAGATGGAGTAGAAAAAATCAACGCACGGTTTCAGGAATTGTTCGCAATGCTTTTTGGCGGTGGTACTGCGCGACTCAGTGAAGTGACTAGAATGAAGCGACGACGAATTGACGCCGGACTTTTAGATGATGACATTGCGGTAATAACCGGTGATGAGCCGGAGATAGAAGATGGGATTGATATTGATGTATCTCTACCGAAGAAAAAAATTCGCGGACTACAGATGCTTTCCGGTGGTGAGCGAGCGCTTACTTCAATCGCACTCCTTTTCTCTGTTGCGGAAGTAAATCCACCGCCCTTTATGGTGCTTGACGAAACGGATGCGGCGCTTGATGAGGCGAATTCCGAGAAGTACGGGAATATGCTTGAATCGCTTGCTGGAACTTCCCAACTTATTGTTGTGACACACAATCGCGGCACTATGGCGCATGCCGGTATTCTCTACGGAGTGACGATGGGTGCCGATGGTGTCTCAAAAATTCTTTCCATAAAATTTGACGAGGCGAAAGCAATCGCGGAATGATTCTCACACAACACACACCGTAACGCCGGAGTGTGCGAGCAATCAAGCTCCACACTTTTTGTAAACATTTGCAAACCAGCCTACACGGTAGCAATTATTCCGCGATGACAAAATCTATTGTCTTTCGCTTCAGGTCTGTTGCCACGACTTTTATTCTAATTGAGTCGCCTATGCGGTAGGCCTTTTTTGTGCGTTCGCCGCGGAGCACATGATGCTTAGGATCAAGCACATAGAAATCGCCCTTGAGAGAGCCGAGTCTTACCATACCCTCGGACTTTGTTGCATTCGTTTCTGCATACATTCCCCATTCAGTCACTCCTGTGATGGTGGCGTCAAATATTTCACCGACATGCGTAGAGAGATACTCGGTATGCTTGTATTTGATTGACGCGCGTTCGGCATCTGTAGCGGCCTGCTCCATTCTGGACGAATAGTCGGCGATATTTCTAAAATGTGAGAGCTCTTCTTCGGACACTTTTTGCCCAGCTAGGTATTTTGCAAGGAGGCGGTGCACGACGATATCAGGGTAGCGGCGTATCGGTGATGTGAAGTGCGTGTAGTGCTCAAATGCTAGTCCGTAGTGCCCGATGTTATCAGTAGCGTAGATTGCTTTTGCCATTGAGCGGAGTGTCGCGATATTGATGAGTGTTTCTTCGGCGGTGCCTTGTGCCTGCTTGAGAAGCGCGTTCACATCTTTTGAGTGTACTTTGCCATCTGTTTGTTTAAGTGTATAACCAAGTGTTTTTAGGAATTCGGAAAGTTCTCTAACTTTTTCTTCATCAGGCATATCATGTATGCGGTAGACGAAGGCGCGCGCTGCGTGTTCGTCTATACCTGCGATATATTCGGCAACTCGCTTATTCGCAAGAAGCATCCATTCTTCAATTAGTTTGTTTGCCGCGAGCCGAGATTTTACCCGAACCGCAAGCGGCTTGCCGTTTGGGTCAAGTTCAAAGTAGACTTCGGTTGATTCAAAATCAATCGCTCCTTTTTCAAAGCGTTTTTTTCGGAGATGTTTCGCGATTTCGTTTACGGTATTTAGCGCGCCGGACAAATCACTTCCATCCGGGGTATCAAGAAGAGTTTGCGCTTCTTCATAGGTTAAGCGCCGGTCCGAATGGATAACCGCCCTTCCGAACCATTCGCTCGTTATCTGCCCGTCTTTCGTGATTGAAAATATCGCGGAAAAGGTGAGCCGGTCTTCATTTGGGCGCAGACTGCATATATTGTTTGAAAGTGTTTCCGGAAGCATTGGAATCGTGCGGTCTACGAGATAGAGCGATGTTGCGCGTTTAAGCGCCTCTTTGTCAAGTGCGGTGTCAGGACGCACATAGTGTGTAACATCCGCGATGTGTACGCCGATTTCAAAGGTGCCGTTGGGGAGCGCGTGGAAAGAAAGCGCGTCGTCAAAATCTTTCGCGTCTTTTGGGTCTATGGTGAATGTGAGTATGTCACGCATATCACGCCGCTTGCTTATTTCGTCGGCGGAAATGTCGTTTTTGAGCGCGGCGGCTTCTTGCTCCACCGGTGTCGGAAATTCTGTGTCAAAGCCGCGTTCAAGAACGATTGCCTCCATTTCTGTGTTGTTTACCCCTTCCTGCCCGATTTTTTTAATTAGGGCACCGAGAGGATTTTCCTTCGGGTCTTGCCATTGTGTAATTTTTACATATACTTTTTCACCTTGAGAAAGTCCGCTCGCTTCGTGTGGCGGAAGTATAATATTGGTGTACATTTTCGGATTATCGGCTACGACAAAAGTGACGCCGTTTTCCATATTCACCGTGCCGACAAACTGCATCCGTTCGCGGAAAATAATTTCTAAGATTTCTCCGTTCTGTCGCCTATTTTCCACGCGCGGTAGAAGTTGCACTTTGACGCGGTCGCCGTGAAGCGCCGTGTTCAGACGCGACGAGTCAATTTCAATATCCTGTTTATAGCCTTCTACTTCAACATATCCCACACCTCGCGCTGTGAGCCGTACTGTACCGGAAACGATTTTTCCTGTATTTCCGGTGCTTGGTTTATCATACTTTCCGTGCGGCCGTTTTTCCGGCCGCTTGACATACCGCTCCTGTTTATTCTCTTTCATAGGCCTATTCATGCGGATACTATACCACAGATTTGTCAAAATGCTTTGTTTTTGGTAGTATCGCCGAATATGCTAAAGATACGGCTACAAAGGGTGGGGAGGAAACATGACCCGTCGTACCGACTGGTTGTGACGGACTCAAGAAAAGCGCCGCAGGGCGCGTATTTGGAGATGCTCGGTTCCTACAACCCGCGTACGGACAATAAAACGCTCAATAACGAGCGCATTTCCTATTGGCTTTCAAATGGCGCGCAGGCGTCTGATACGGCATACAATTTGCTTATTTCAGAAAAGCTTATTGAAGGAAAGAAGCGCGATGTGTCATCAAAGAAAAATGTAGGCAAGAAAGAAGCGGAAGCGGAAGCAAAAGCGAAAGCGGAAGCAGAGGCTCTGGCAAAAGCGGATGCAACAGCGAAAGCGGAAGCAGATGCTTTGGCAAAAGCGGCGGACGAAGCGAAAGCGGAAACAAAAGACGAGCCGTCTGCGGAAAAGAAAGAAGAAACTCCAGTTGAAGAATCCACTCCTAAAGCAGACTAAAAAAAGACACAATAACTACACAGTGTGTATACGCTACGGCAGATGGCGGAAAAGCAGTCCATGCAGATGAGCATCTTTACTCCTACTTTTATCCGCGGTTTAATTACACAATGCGTTATAGGTTTGACAAATGCTTTCAGATGTGGATAATATAGAGTAAGCAATTCTGGATGTCTGAACTCTCGGATTGCTGCTCGCATTACAAGCTTAGCCAGTATTTTCGTATGAAAGACCAGGAATTTCTTGAATATGTGATCAAGTCGCTTGTTGATAATCCTGATGATGTGAAGGTGTCGCGGAATGTTGACGAAATGGGAGTTCTCTTGACGCTCGATGTCGCCAGGGACGATATGGGCAAGATTATTGGAAAGCGTGGCGCTACGGCAAAAGCAATTCGGACGCTTCTTCGCGTTGTCGGTATGAAGAACAGCGCGCGCGTCAATTTAAAGATTAACGAGCCGGAAGGCGGTATGCCAAGACCAATGGCTGCCGACACGGCAAGTGTTGACCAGGCAATGGAAGAGTTGAAATTTTAAATTATTCACTGGCATATTATACAAAACGCCCCTCACTTTTTTATGTGCCGGGCGTTTTGTTTTTTAGTAACGCGGTATACAAAGCATTATGATTACCTTTCATGTCATAACACTTTTCTCGGAAGTTATACGCTCATACGCTGATGAGTCTATTTTGAAGCGCGCGCAGAAGAATAAGAACATTGCAGTGAAGATATACAATCCGCGCGATTTTGCGCGGGACAAGCATAAAAAAGTTGATGATACGCCGTACGGCGGCGGTCCCGGAATGGTCATGAAAGCAGAGCCGATTGTAAAGGCAGTGGAGAAAGCTGTTGGCAGAAAAAAACATGGCATGGTAAAAATCATTTTTCTGTCGCCACACGGGAAGCAGTTTACGAATCATACCGCATCGGTTTTTACAAAAAAATATACTGATGTTGTGTTGATTGCCGGTAGGTACGAGGGGGTTGACGCGCGGGTAAAAAAAATTCTTCGCGCCGAAGAATGGTCTGTCGGTCCTTATATTCTTTCCGGCGGCGAATTGCCTGCACTTATCATACTTGATGCTATGTCGCGACAGATACCAGGTGTACTCGGTACGCACGAATCACTTGAAGAAAAAAGAATTGCAGGTAGGGATGTATACACCCGCCCTGAAGTATTTGAGTATAAAGGAAAAAAATATCATGTGCCCAAAATTCTCCTTTCCGGTCATCACAAGAGAATAGACGCGTTTAGAACGAAGAAATAAAAATAAAACCCGCCACATACGGCGGGTTTTATTTTTATGATGCTCGGTGTAGGTTATCCACACTTGACAAGAGATATATTTGACAAACTAACTAGGGTAGTTTATATTAGTTTTACTACGCTCGATTGAGTTTCGGGAGGCTCGCTTATACGGAAATTTTCTATATTTTTATTGCCAGCTATTGATTCTCGGTTTTGGTGAAAAGGAGGCACCGGTTCCGGGGCAATATAATATTTTGTTGTCTTATACGCGTTAGCACACAAATGTTTACGATGCCTTTTGTTTTGAGGCAGGTTTTTGTTTGTGGTGAGAACGCTAGAGCAATAACGATCCATATACCGCTTGGTCATTCCTTATTTATTTTCGCGCGATAAGGAGACTGGGGGGTCTGTGCACACATTAACTTATGGAGAAAAAATACTTTTCACGGTATAAGGAGCCATTGGTACCTTTTCCATCGCTTGTATCAACGCAGGTGGACTCGTTTCAGTGGCTTGTTACAACTGGGTTACAAGAACTTTTTGATGAGTTTGCGTCTATTCCGGATTATACCGGCAATAAATTCATGTTTGAATTTGTTGGCGCATCTCTTGATGAGCCGAAGTATGACGAGTTTTACGCAAAAGAAAATAAGTTGTCATATGAAGCGCCACTTCGTGTGAAGGTTAAGCTTACTAATAAGTATTTAAATGAGTCAAAAGAGCAGGAAGTGTTTATGGCGGACTTTCCGCTCATGACACCGCATGGCACATTTGTGATAAATGGCGTTGAGCGTGTACTCGTGCCTCAGCTTGCGCGGAGTTTCGGCGCATTTTTTACGACTAACGAATTGAAAGGCAAACGGTACTTTGGCGCGAAAATTATTCCGGCGCGCGGAGCATGGATTGAGATTGAAGCTGAATCTGACAAAGGTCTCTATGTGCGAATTGACAGGAAGCGGAAGTTTGCCGCGACAATGCTACTGCGTGCGTTTATGGATATGGACGGTGATGAGGCGATTCTCGGGCTTTTTGCTGATGCGCCTGAGCAGTCTAAAAAATGGATTCTGAATACACTCGAAAAAGATTCTGCAAAGACAGCTGACGAAGCGTATGTAGAAATATATAAAAAACTTCGAGACGGCGAACTTGCATCGGTGCACAATGCGCGTGAATTTTTTAAGAGTATTTTTTCCGTTGACCGATATAATCTTCAGAAAGTCGGCCGTTTCAGTATCAACAAGCGTTTTGGTAAGCCGGTAGACGAAAAAGAAATGAGTCGTGGGACGCTTTCGCTTGATGACCTCGTGTCTATTGTCGGACATGTTCTTTATCTGAATACGACGCCTGGAGCGCGCGCCGATGATATTGACCACCTTGGTTCTCGTCGTATCCGTGCGGTTGGTGAAATGATGCAGCAGAAACTACGCGTTGGTATGTCACAGATAAAGCGACAGATTCAGGACCGCATGTCCACGGTAGACCATGATGCGATTTTGCCGGTGAATTTCATAAACCCGCGACCTTTACAGGCGCGTCTGAAAGAATTTTTTACAACAAACCAGCTGTCGCAACTTATGGCGCAGGAAAATATTCTATACGAAATCGAGCACTTGCGGCGGTTGTCTGCGCTTGGACCGGGCGGTTTGACGCGCGAACGGGCCGGGCTTGAAGTACGCGATGTGCATCCTTCGCACTACGGACGCGTTTGCCCAATCCAGACGCCGGAAGGTCCGAATATTGGTTTGATACTGACGCTCGCGGCGTACGCGCGCGTTAACGATTTTGGAATTATTGAAACGCCGTACGCGAAAGTTGAAAAAGGCCGCATTACGGGTGACATCCAGTATTTGAACGCGCTTGAAGAGGAGACATCTAGCATTGCGCATGCAGTTACACCGTATGACGAAAACGGACATCTTCTTAATGAATATGTTGAGGTTCGTGTGCAGGGCGGTAAACCGAAACTGGTTGCCAAAAATGAAGTTAATTTTATGGACATCGCGGCGAATCAGGCATTTTCTGTGGCGGCAGGAATGATTCCGTTTCTTGAGCATAATGACGCTAACCGAGCGCTTATGGGTTCAAACATGCAGAAACAGGCGACACCGTGCATTATCGCTGAAGCGCCTATTGTTGCTACCGGTATGGAGGAATATGCGGCAAAGGATTCCGGAAGACTTGTGATTGCAAATGACGCAGGCACTGTTTCAAAGGTGGACGGTCGGAAAATCGCGGTGACTGACCAGAAAGGCAAAGAACATATTTATCCGCTGATAAATTTTTCACGAACAAACGGTTTTACAGTATTCCACCAGCGTCCAGTTGTATCGCTTGGTGACAAAGTGAAGAAGGGCGACTTGCTTGCCGACACTTCGTCTTCAGACCGCGGTCAGATTGCCATCGGGCAGAATGTACTTGTCGCGTTTATGGCGTGGGGCGGCGCGAACTATGAAGATGCTATCGTTATTTCAGAACGGCTCGTGCGCGAGAGTAAATTTACTTCCATTCATATGGTTGAGTTCGTTGCGAATGTACGCGACACGAAGCTAGGTCCGGAAGTGACGACGCACGACATTCCGAATGTAGGTGAAGTAAAATTAAAAGACCTAGACGAAGAGGGAATTGTCCGTATTGGCGCGGAAGTGCGTCCTGGCGATATTTTGGTCGGGAAGATTACACCGAAAGGCGAAACGGAGCTCACGCCGGAAGAGCGTTTGCTACGCTCTATTTTTGGTGAGAAAGCGCGCGATGTGAAAGACACTTCGCTTCGCATGGAGCATGGCAAGCAGGGACGCATTGTCGGCGTAAAGGTCTTTTCGCGTGAACGCGGCGATCATCTGGAATCCGGTATCATAAAGCGTATTTATATTGAAGTAGCACAGTTACGGAATGTATCGGTAGGCGACAAACTTGCTGGCCGGCACGGCAATAAAGGAGTCATTTCCCGTATTCTTCCGATTGAGGATATGCCATACATGGCGGATGGAACACCGATTGATATTATTCTAACACCGCTCGGCGTGCCATCACGCATGAACCTGGGACAGATTCTTGAAATGCATCTTGGGCTTGCCGCGCATACGCTGGGATACCAAGCGGTGACCCCTACATTTATGGGCGCTACAGAAAAGGAAATAAAGGAAGAGCTGACACTGGCCGGATTTAATACGGACGGAAAGGTGACGCTCTACGATGGGCGCACAGGCGAAGCGTTTGAACAAAAAATCGCAATCGGTTACATGTATGTTCTGAAACTTCACCACATGGTGGAAGACAAGATACACATGCGTTCTATTGGTCCTTACTCACTTATTACCCAGCAGCCACTGGGTGGAAAAGCGCAAGGAGGCGGTCAGCGGTTCGGTGAAATGGAAGTCTGGGCGCTTGAAGGGTATGGCGCAGCTCACACCCTACGCGAAATGCTTACTATCAAATCAGACGATATACTCGGTCGTACTGCGGCTTTTGACGCAATCGTTAAGGGTGAAGATATAAAACAGATGAATGTCCCCGCGTCATTCAATGTACTTTTGAACACGCTCCGCGGATTGGCGCTTGATGTCAGATTACAAACCAAAGAGGAATTAACCGCTTAGCCGTTCACTAAGTTTCTTATCGTATGAAAACATTTGCAAACATAAAAGATTTTGACGCGGTGACGCTGAAACTTGCCTCACCCGATGATATCCGATCGTGGTCTTATGGTGAGGTTACGAAACCGGAAACAATCAATTACCGCACTGGTAGGAGTGAGCGTGGCGGGCTTTTTGACGAACGCATATTCGGTCCGGAGAAAGATTATGAATGTTACTGTGGCAAGTACCGCCGTATCCGTTATAAGGATATTATTTGTGAAAAGTGTGGTGTTGAAGTGACACGGTCTATTGTTCGTCGAGAGCGTATGGGGCATATTGAACTTGCTTTTCCCGTGGCGCACATCTGGTTTGTGCGCGGTATCCCCTCTAAGATGGGCATGCTCCTTGACTTGTCGGTTGCGGATTTGGAGAAAGTCATTTATTTTGCGGGTTACATCATTACATCTGTCAACGAAGAAGAAAAAACAAAGATATCAAAAGAGCTGAATGCGGAATATAAAACAAAGAGCAAACAGTTTACTGATACGAAAGATAAAGAGAATCTGAAAGAGCTCTTTGACACAGCCAAGCGTGAGCTGGATAGTCTCGTGCAGGGTACTGTCATTGATGAAGTTTCGTATCATCGTTTCTCGCTAAAATATGGTCAGGCATTTGAGGCTGATATCGGTGCGGAAGCTGTATATCGGATTCTTGCGGCTATTGATATGCAGAAGCTTCAAGACGAATTGGCAGAACGGATTGAAACTGCCGGTGCTGAGCGTACGCGGCTCGCGCGCAAACTTTCAATGGTTAAAGCGATGATACAGGCAGGTGTACGGCCGGAATGGATGTTTCTTTCGGCGATACCGATTATTCCGCCGGCGCTTCGACCGATGGTGGCTCTTGAGGGAGGACGACACGCCACTTCAGATGTAAACGATCTGTATCGTCGCGTCATCAACCGAAATAACCGCCTGAAAAAACTGAAGGAACTTAGCGCTCCGGATGTGATTCTTAGAAATGAAAAGCGGATTCTTCAGGAAGCTGTGGATGCACTTATAGATAATTCAATCCGGCATGGCGTCGGTTCGGGAAGTGCCGCGGCAATGTCGTCTTCGCAGAAGCGTACGCTCAAGTCGCTTGCCGACGCGCTTAAAGGAAAGCACGGTCTATTTCGTCAGAACTTGCTTGGAAAGCGTGTTGATTATTCCGGCCGTTCGGTTATTGTTGTAGGTCCTGATTTAAAACTCCATCAGTGCGGACTGCCGAAACATATGGCACTGGAACTGTTTCGTCCATTTGTCATTTCAAAACTTCTCGCGCGCGAGTTTGCGTTTAATATCCGCGGAGCCGGACGGTTGATGGATGAAGGTGTACCAGAAGTATGGGCGATTCTTGAAGAAGTGATTGCCGACAAGTATGTGCTCTTAAACCGTGCTCCGACACTTCACCGTTTGGGTATACAGGCTTTTCAGCCGGTCTTGATAGAAGGAAATGCCATACAGGTGCACCCACTTGTTTGTACCGCGTTCAATGCCGACTTTGACGGTGACCAGATGGCTGTGCATGTTCCACTTTCGGAGAAAGCTCAATATGAAGCTCGTGAAATGATGTCGGCGGCAAAGAACCTTCTAAAACCTGGCAATGGAGACCCTATCGTGAATCCATCGCTGGATATAGTGCTTGGCTGTTTCTGGATGACAAAAATCGTGTCCGGTGAAAAGGGGGAAGGAAAGGTTTACCCGAGCCCGAACTCAGCGATTACTGCATACGATTTCGGCGATATAGGTTTCAGGGCGAAGATACAAGTACTTGGCACTGACAGCCCAAAGTACGCTGCATTTGAAGGCAAGTCGTTTGAAACGACTGTCGGACGGCTCTTCTTCAACAGTGTTCTTCCGAAAGATTTCCCTTACTTAAACAAAGAAATTACGAAAAAGATAATGGGGAATCTGGTTGAAGATATCATTGCGACCTACAGCATTGCCGCGGCGCCGCCGATTTTAGATAAAATAAAAGCGTTCGGTTATCGTTATGTCACGAAATCCGGCATTACATGGGGTATTGACGATGTAATCGTTCCTGCCGAGAAAAAGGAAATTGTCGGCGCGGCGCGAGAAAAAGAAAGGATAATTATTGAACAGTTCAACGAAGGTCTTCTTTCCGAAGAGGAACGGTATCGCAAGGTGATTGAAATATGGCAAGGAGCTATTCATGATATAGAAGAAAAAATTCCAGGGACACTTGCGAGTGAAGGGTCGGCAAACGACATGCTTTCTTCTGGCGCGCGTGGTTCGCTTACCTCAATGGTGCAAATGAGCGGTATGAAAGGAATCATTATCAACACCGCCGGTCTTGCGATTGACTTTCCGGTGGTGCCCTCGTACAAAGAAGGTCTTTCTCCTATTGAATATTTCGTTACAACGCACGGTTCTCGCAAAGGTCTTACTGACACGGCTTTAAACACAGCAAAAGCCGGCTACTTGACGCGACGACTTGTAAATGTGGCGCAGGATGTAGTGATTATTGAAGAAGATTGTGGCACGAAGAAAGGGCGGTTGATCGGTGCGACAAGTGCGTCCGGTATCACGGTATCGCTTGCGAAAAATATCCGAGGGCGGGTGCTTGCTGAAGATGCTGCCGGCTATAAAAAAGGAGAACTTGTTACCAAGGATATGGCAGCACATATAGAAGAGAGCGGTGTTCTACAGGTTTTGGCGCGTTCGCCGCTGTCGTGCGATTCTCTTGGTGGTATATGTCAGAAATGCTACGGACGGGATCTGGGTCGCGACGGGCTTGTGAATATCGGGGAACCGGTTGGTGTCATTGCCGCGCAGGCTATTGGCGAACCTGGTACCCAGCTTACGATGCGCACATTCCATTCCGGAGGTATTGCGTCTGTGGGCGGCGACATTACTATGGGTCTGCCGCGTGTTGAAGAAGTGTTTGAACGGCGGATTCCAAAAATACCGGCGGTTATAAGTATTTCGGACGGTGAAGTAATGGAAATTGAAATCGGTGGGAAAGAGACACTCATAAGGGTTCTTGCTGATGAGACGGAGAAAAAATCCGTTAAAGACGGCAGTGTGGTTGAGTATACGATTCCGTTCCGCCGCATGGCGCTCGTGAAAAAAGGCGACCGTGTTTTGAAAGGCAAGATTATTTCCGATGGAAAGGCAAACTTGCAGGAACTCTTTAAGTACGCCGGACGCGATGTGACCGAGAATTATATTATTGACGAAATTATAAAGGTCTATGAATTGCAGGCCGCGTCTATTTCACGGAAACATATTGAACTTATCGTGCGGCAAATGTTTTCCCGTGTGCGGGTGAAGCATGAGGGTGATACGCGGCTTACGCCTGGAGATATCGTGCTTGCAGAGGACTTTGAAAAGGAAAATGAGCGTATACGGACAGATGGAGGAATGGAAGCGAAAGCGGAAACCGTACTCCTCGGCATTTCCGAAGTAACGCTCTCAACGCCGAGTTTCCTTTCTGCGGCATCGTTCCAACACACATCTCGGACACTCATCAATACTGCAATTCGCGGTGGTGTGGACATGCTCCGCGGTTTGAATGAAAATGTGGCTATTGGGCGTCTGATACCTGCGGGAACTGGTTATCACGCGACAGAGGAAGAAGAGGAAGAAGACGAGAGTGAGAACGCACGCAAGTAAATTTTTTTTCTATATCTTGCAAAATATAGATTGACAATCCGCGTTCTTCAGAGCACGCGTTAGAATCTTCTGCGAGGATTTTACGCTCACGACCAGTTTAGTTCATACAATGTATGTCCTCCAACACTGAACAAATTAAAGAGCGGCTTGATATTGCGTCAGTGGTTAGTGCGTACATAAAACTTGAAAAAGTTGGCGCGAATTTCAAGGCGCGGTGTCCGTTCCACTCGGAACGCACACCGTCGTTCATCGTTTCTGCTTCGCGAAATACATACCATTGTTTCGGATGCGGGCGCGGCGGAGACATCTTTTCGTTTGTGCAGGAAATTGAGGGGGTTGATTTCAGGGAGGCGCTTGTGTCGCTTGCGGATAAAGCCGGTGTGCGGCTTGCGGATTCAAATTCGCGCGAGCGCACGGAGCGCACGGAGCTTTTTGACGCGCTTGCTTATGCGGCATTATTTTACGAAACGACGCTTCGTACGCGTCCGGATGTACTGGATTATTTAAAAGAACGCGGGGTTTCGGAGGGGGCGATAAAAAAATTCAGCATCGGCTACGCCCCGAACCGATGGGAGAGTTTACTACAGGCACTCTCCGTCCGCGGTTTAAGTGACGCTGTATTAGAGAAAGCCGGGCTCGTGATTCGTGGCGACCGCGGTTTATACGACAGGTTTCGCGGGCGGATTATGTTTCCTATTAGGAATCCTTCGGGAAAGGTCATCGGATTTTCAGGCCGTGTGTTTGATGAGCGTAATCGTGATGATGTAGCGAAGTATATGAATACGCCAACGACCGCGCTTTACGATAAGTCAACGGCGCTCTATGGGTATGATACCGCAAAGACCGATATCAGAAAGCGGGATGCATGCGTTATCGTTGAGGGGCAGATGGATGTAGTGCTTGCGCAGGAAGCTGGGGTGCCGCATACGGTCGCCGCTTCCGGTACTGCACTCTCTGTCGGACATTTGGAGAGTATAAGAAGACTCACGAACCGCGTTATCTTTGCGTTTGATTCCGATGATGCCGGTCTTTCAGCGACAGAACGAAGCGCTACGCTCGCGCTTGCGCTCGGTATGGAGATATGTGCCGTGCCGTTTCCTGAAGGATCGGACCCAGCAGACCTTGCTAAAGACAATCCGGAAGCATTTCGCGCGGCGATTGTCGCCGCAGAGCCGCTCATTAATTTTTATCTTGCGATGATTTTTCAGCGTGAGAACGGTGCGCCAGCGCGCCAGCGTGCGATTGAACAGCGGGTCTTGCCGGCGATTGCCGGGACGGCGAATAGGATAGACCGCGCGCGGTATGTGCGTCAAGTCGCTGATGCGCTCAATGTGCCGGAAGATGCGGTATGGGAAGAGGTGCGGAAACGCGAACGGCCTGCTGTGGCTTCGGAAAATGGTAGCGGACAAAGAAAACAGAAGATTACTTCTGCGCGAAAGACGCACATGGAAGCGGTGCTTGAGCGGTTGTTTGGGATTCTTTTTTGGCAGGAATCAGTGAAAGAGCCTGCAATAGACACGAAAGCAGTGCGATCTGCGTACGAAAAGATTGTGGGCATGGAACGCGCAGAGGAAATTGAAGTACTTTTTCCGGATGCGAAGAAGAGCGCGCTTGCAGCGCGCGCTGAAATATCAGCGTCTGTAAAAGAAACCATTGCTTTGGAAGTGAAAGAGCTTCTTCGCACTCTGGAAGTAGAGATGATACAGGAGCATATCAACGAGCTCCATATTCGCATTAAAAATATTGATACCGGCGATAGCACGAAAGAAGCGGAACATCTTGCAGAACTTCTCAGATTACAAAAAAAGAGGGAAGAATTAATAAGCACGGAGTAAGTGTGTGAATACTTGATACTTACTACCGAATAAGTAATACTTTTATGTATGAAAGCAAAACATCCGTCTAAACAAGCTTCGCGACGCCCGAAACCGACAAAGGCGCCACGCAAAAAGACGACGGTAAAGAAACGCACGCCGATTCTTAAGAAGCCGTTGAAAACAAAGGCGAAAACGCGGAAAAAAACCGCATTGCGCGTTGGGAAAATAAAGACCGGCACACAGAGAGTTGTTGCAAAAAAAAGCGCGCCGATTCAAAAGCCGGCGAAGCGGCGCGAAAAGCGGAAAGACACCAACAAGCAGAAAAAGCTTGCGTCGCTTATTGGCAAAGGCAAAGAGCGCGGGTTTATTACCTATGGTGAGTTATTGAACCTCTTTCCGTCAATAGAGGAAGATATCAGCTTCCTTGAGGACCTTTACGAACAATTAGGTGAAGCTGGTGTTGATGTATTGGACAGTGGCGACCTGCTTGGTTCAGGCGTGTCACACAAAAAGAAGGCAGAAGAACCTCGCTATGGAGCTGGCCGTGATTCAACGCACGATTCCGTACAGATGTACTTGAAAGAGATTGGTCAATATTCGCTTCTTTCCGCGGCGGAGGAACGCGAATTCGCGCAACGGATAGAAGCCGGCGATGAAGAGGCAAAAAATCTTCTTGCAAAAGCAAACCTACGGCTTGTTGTGTCAATTGCCAAAAAATATCTTGGGCGGAGCCGTGATATGACACTTTTAGATTTAATCCAGGAAGGGAACCTGGGCCTCTTCAAAGCGGTTGAAAAGTTTGACTGGCGGAAGGGGTATAAATTTTCAACCTATGCCACATGGTGGATACGCCAGGCGGTAACGCGCGCGCTGGCCGACCAATCACGGACAATCCGTATTCCGGTACACATGGTTGAAACAATTGCGAAGTACAAACAGGTGCTACGCCGCCTTTCGCAGGATTTGGGGCGCGATCCGTTACCGGAAGAAATTGCGACGGAAATGGGCATTGAGCTTGAGAAAGTTCGCACAATTCAGCAGATTGACCAGGAAACCGTTTCGCTTGAGAAACCGGTTGATAATGAGGACGAAAAATCAACGCTTGGTGATTTTATTCCTGATGATAAGATTCTCTCGCCGGCGCAAGAGGCATCGCGCCGTATTCTTACCGACCAGGTGCGCGATATCCTATCGGAGCTTTCGCCGAAAGAGCAGAAAATTCTTGAGATGCGTCATGGTTTGCACGGCGATATTCCGCATACATTGGAAGAGGTGGGGAAGGAATTCGGCGTGACTCGCGAGAGGATCAGGCAGATTGAAGCAAAAGCACACGAAAAAATCCGCCAGCATGACAAAGCAGATCGTCTGCGTGGATATTGACAAAATCAATTTAATATATGAAAGTAACCGCAGAAAATGTTTTATGTTCTGCGGTTCTTTATTAAAAAATTAAAAATGTGTTGCTGTGTTTGGTATAAAAAAGGGGGGTGGATGTAATGGAGTATGATTTTGATTTTTCTTTTTCTGGCGAGTTACGCGAGGAAGAAACATCGGCATACGACAAAGAAGATGATATTTCGGATATTGTACGCATGTATTTAGACGAGGTCAGAAGATATCGGCTTCTGTCTTCGGCAGACGAACTGACACTTGCGAAACAAGTAGAGTTAGGTAACGAGGAAGCAAGACAGCGTTTAATTAAGGCAAATCTCCGGCTTGTGATTGCCGTTGCAAAACGGTATCGGCGTGCATACAAGACAGTGACTTTTTTGGATCTAATTCAGGAAGGGAACCTAGGTCTCTTTAAAGCGGTTGAAAAGTTTGACTGGCGGAAGGGGTATAAATTTTCAACCTATGCAACATGGTGGATACGGCAAGGCGTGACCCGCGCACTGACCAATAAATCACGGACGATACGGGTTCCGGGGCCGATGGTTGAAATGATGATGAAATACCAACGGACTGTGCGCCGTATACGGCAGAATACGAGTGTCATGCCGTCTCTTGAAGATATCGCGGGCGAGATGGGTATTTCTGTTGAAAAAGTTTCTGCTATTCAAGCGGCTTACCACCAAGTACTGTCGATTGATAAGGTTATTGACCACGAAGATAAGCAAGCAAAAAAGATACTGCTCGGAGATTGTATTGCCGATACTAGTGCGGTATCGCCGATGGAAGAAGTTTCCAGACGATTGCTCGCAGATAAGATACGAAGTATCCTAGCTGATATTCCGGAGCGGTACCGCAGAATTCTTGAGATGCGTTATGGGCTTTACGATGCCGTGCCAGGTACACTAACTGAAGTGGGCGAGAAATTCGGTTTGACCGGCGAACGCGTCAGACAGATACTGGCTGAAATGGAAGCAAAAATCAGGTTGGATAAAAGAGTGGAGAGTTTGAAAGAGTGGATTTCCTGATATGTTGTGTTCAGCAGTCGGCGTATCGCGCCGGCTGCTTTCCTTTATTGAAAATGTATTGTATTATGTTTTGAATGAGCAGAGCAGGCATAACCGTAGAATTAAATATGACCACGCCAACACATATGCTTGTGGATTATATTTCCGATAGTAAGCATGAGCCGGAATGGATGCGTGCAAGGCGCCATGAGGCGCTTGATTTGTATCTGTTGTCACGGTTGCCTGAATGGGGTCCGGATATTTCGGGGCTTGATTTTTCATCAATATCTTACTTTACCGACCCGAACGCGCCGGAGACGGATTCATGGAAAGAAGTGCCGCAAGAGATTAAAGATACATTTGAGAAGCTGGGTATTCCAAAAGCCGAGCGCGAAGTGCTGGGTGGGGTTGGCGCGCAGTATGACTCGGGTGTGGTTTACCATAAGCTCAAAAAAAATCTGATGGAGAAGGGTGTTATTTTTGAAAATATGGATACTGCAGTTCAAAAATATCCAGACCTTGTGAAAGAACATTTTATGACCCAATGCGTGCCGGCGGCGGACCATATTTTCACCATGCTTCACGGCGCGCTCTGGAGCGGCGGTACATTTATTTATGTACCGAATGGCGTTTCAGTAGAACTTCCACTCCAAGCATATTTCCGCATGAATAGACAGTCGTCGGCGCAGTTTGAGCATACGCTCATTATTGCCGATGAAGGGTCCGAGCTCACCTACATTGAAGGATGTTCGGCGCCGAACTATACCACTTCATCACTACACGCAGGGTGCGTTGAGCTATGGGTGAAGCGGAAGGCGAAGGTGAAATATGTGAGCATTGAAAACTGGTCAAAGAATACTTACAACCTGAATACGAAAAAGGCGCTTGTATTTGAAGATGGCGAAGTGCAGTGGGTGAATGGCAACATGGGGAGTGCTGTTACCATGTTATATCCCTCATCGGTACTTGTTGGTCGTGGCGCGAAGTCGGAAAGCGTGAGCATCGTACTCGCATCGGGGCGACAGGTGCAGGACACTGGCGCAAAGGCTGTACACATAGCGTCTGATACGGTCTCAACCGTACGCTCAAAATCAATATCAATCGGCGGAGGAAAGGCGGTGTTTCGTGGACTTGTCAAAGTTCTACAGAATGCCGAGCGTGTCAACACGGCGGTCTCTTGTGATTCGCTCATTATGGATGATGTATCGTCTGCCGACACATACCCATCAATTACTAACAGGAACGCTACTGCCCACATCTCGCATGAGGCGCGCGTAGGCAGGATTGGTGATGAAGAACTTTTTTATATGAAAAGCCGTGGGCTTTCAGAGGCGGAATGTGTCCGCATGGCTGTTGGCGGATTTGTTGAGCCGGTTATAGAGGCGCTTCCATTTGAGTACGCGCTGGAGTTGAATCGTCTCATTGAATTAGAAATGAAACAATGACCAATTTGTATAAAGAACATATTTTGGACCATTACCGGAATCCTCGGCACAAAAAGCCCCTCAATGATTTTGATATTAAAGAAAACGGAGTAAATCCTTCATGTGGCGATGCGCTTGTCCTATACCTGAAATTCAGCGATGACGGGCGCGTTTCTGATGTCGGCTTTGACGGAGAAGGGTGCGCTATAAGCCAGGCATCCATGTCTCTTCTTACGGATATGATTCTCGGTAGGACGCGTGAGGAACTTTCAGCAATCGGGGAGAAAGATGTTTTTTCCCTGCTCGGCGTGTCCATAGAAGGTGCACGCGTCAAATGCGCGCTCCTTCCACTTGAGACGCTTCAGTCAGCTCTCCGGCGTATGGAAAGCAGAGTCATTTGACATAAGATTCAAATAATTGCACTATCTGGTTATAGGACGAAATGCTTTATGTCGCTTATTTTTGATACAATTTCCATAGCTCGAGAAGGGCGCTCCATCGTTCGGGATGTTTCTTTTGCAATTCCGCGCGGCGAGCTCCATATTCTTATGGGGCAAAACGGTTCTGGGAAGAGCACACTATTAAATGGTTCAATGGGGTATCCGTCGCATACGATTTCTCGTGGAAAGATTCTTTTGGACGGCGAAGATGTTACCGGTTTTCCAACAGAAGAGAAAGCAAAAAAAGGACTCTTCCTTTCACCTCAGAATCCGCCGGCGATACCGGGCGTTCCACTTGCGTCTTTTCTTTATAAGGCATCGTCCGCGCTTCACGGCACAGCAGAATCAGCGCTTGATTTTTACGCTCGCGCTGAGAGTATAGCCGAGCAGTTCGGTCTTGACGCAATGCTTCTCAAGCGTCCTGTACATGAAGGGCTATCAGGCGGAGAGAAGAAGCACGCGGAGCTTATCCAACTTGCCATTCTTGAACCTAAATTCGCGATGCTTGATGAAATAGATTCCGGACTTGACCGTGATTCTCTTCGTCTGGTGTTTAAGACGATTGACGCATTTCGGAAACGAGGTATGGGGTTTCTTGTGGTAACGCACTATGACACTATTTTAGATATAAGCGCGCCGGACGCGGTGCATGTTATGTACGGTGGAAAAATAGTTCGATCCGGCGGTACCGATCTTGCCCGTGAGATAAAAGAACAGGGGTATACACAGCTTGTGTGCAAAAAATAGCGCGCGCAGAGTGGAATAAATATGCGGTAAATATATGCACATCACAGAACAAAAAATTATTAAAACATTACAGGGAGTAATTGACCCTGAACTTAATATTGATATTTACACACTCGGGCTGATATATGAGATTCAGACGGACAGCGACGGAGGTATTGCTGTGACGATGACGCTCACGACGCCGTTTTGCCCGTATGGCAACGAGATTGTCACAGCGGTGGAAGACGCGCTCTGGGAGTTAAAGCCTGCCGGTGTGACGGTTGACATCGTCTTTGAACCGCCGTGGAAACCGCCTGAAGCGCTCCGAAAGACATTGGGAATATAAGCCGGTATCATCAGACCACACCGGCTTTTTATTTATCCACAGTGCTTTTTTTCGGGTCTGTTACGCTTGAATAAGGAAGGTGCCGTTCGTTGAAAAATAAAAAGAAAGAGGTTTCGCGTGGCTAAAAAAATAGAACATACACGGAAAAAGAAACTCACGAAACGAGGCGCTCATTCACAGTATCTGTTGCGGCTCTTGGAAGCGCATCCGGAAGTTGAAAAGTCATTACGGAGATGTTTTATTCAGGTGTATGAAAAACGGGTTGAAAATTTAAGGAAGATGTGCGGGCAATATCGAGCATTCATTTTAAAGTACACGACACCTGATAACATTGAAACGCGCTTTATGAATGCGTGCGACGCGTATGCGCGAAAGCATCTGTGGAAACGGAATACTGACCGTGTGCATACTCATTACTTTTTGAATGGATTATTTAAAAAATATCCAAAAGTAAAACAAGAAGTAAACGCCGCTTGCAAAGAACCTTTTGCGGACCGTACCGTAATGTTGAGCGATATTTTCAATGCCAACAAAGAGTATTTTCGAGGATCAGGTGTGCGTCCGGAGCAGTTTGCAAATGCATGTGTTGCGTATGGTAGGCGTGCCGGTTGGGTTGAAAAAGGTAAACCGTCAAAATCGTCATGGATTGCCGACGAATCTTTCGAAGTACAGAAATTGCTCAAGAGTAAATGGAAGACGGAGCCGTCGCTTGAAAAAATCGCTCAGGATTTAATAGATGCCGGTGCGAAAAAAAGAGTGATTACCGCGAACGATCTTATTAATGCGGGACGGACACTATTTCTTACTGGACGAAAAAAATTGTTCTTACAACAAAGAGATGTCTGGAACGATGTACCCGGGCTTTCCAAACGGTTAACCGAATGTTTTAAAAGCGGTGTAATTGCCAAGCGCGGCATTGATGCTATTGCTAAAGAGCTGAAACAGGAGTTCGCGGAAGCTCTGAAAGAAAAGTCACATCGACTGACAATAAAAGACATAAAAGCGGAGCTTGAAGCGCTTTTTTGGACCAAAGACCGCGAAAGCTCAATGAAAGAGGCGATCCGCGGTGATATGACTTTTGATGAGTGGTATAAGTACCATGACATAATGCCGCTCTCGCTCGCGAAAGAAAAATGGCGGTGGATGACCGGCGCGACCACTTCGTCGCCAAGGGCAATCGGACACATTAGTGGCTTTAATCGCTTCAAAGAACTCTTTGACCTGAAAAGCAAAGAGGTTCGTCTTTTTTCTTTCCCGGAGCATTCATTTGCGTCGCCATTTTCCATTCCGGTATCTGATGCGGACAACTGGAGCGTTTCTTTGCCGAACGCATTTCATATCGGCGCGGTACACAGCAGAAATATTGAAGAAAATCCTGCTCGGCTTTCGCTTGTAGACGCAAGACGGCGTGGAGACGCTGCGGTGATTCTTTCCAATATGTTCCATCTTGATATTGCTAAAAAAGATGCAGGTGGTCCGTTGAATGTTTTGCGGGCACTTGTTGCGGGATATAACCCCAATGTGGATTTGCTTGATGAAGCATATCAGGAGGAAGCTCAGGCGATTCTTGAAGGAAAATCTGACGATTTGCTCTATGAGCGGACGGAAGAGGCTTTTAAGAACCTATTACAGGGTCTTCGCAAGGTGTGCGTACAGCCCGATGGTTCTCCAGAGTATCCGGGCCCTGTCTATGTGCTTTTAGGGTGGCAGGAAGAGGCGCTTGCCGCCGCGATTGCCAGATGGGAAATGTTATATCGGACAGAGCTGTTGCGGTTGAAGCTTGATTCGGAAATCCGTGTGGCAAAAAAAGCCGGCAATATAACGCAGGCGGAAATATTGCAAGCTCGCCGTTCGCGGACAGTGATTTCAAATGTGCGATACCAACGGCGAGAGCGATTTCAGCAGGCTCTCGTATATATTGTAAAGCAGATTGAAGCAACAATTCCGAATGCTGTTGTTATTGGTATGGGAAGCGCGTGCTTTAAAATCGGCTCTGCGACTCTTGAGGTGAAAATCCCGAGCCATGACCGCGTTACCGGAAGCCTTTTGGACGATGAAGTATCCGGGCATACGCCGAAAGTATTGAGGCGAGAGCTTGCCGATGCGACTGTCATCTGCCATCCATTTTCCCTAGGCTACCGTTCTACAAACAGAGAACGCGATTCAATGGGGAAACGCGGTCGTGACGCGCGAATTATTATTGCTCCGGTTCTTATTAACGATGAATATGTTCGCGCGCGTATTACGAATACTGTCCGTAAGGCGCATCAACTTTCACGCCTTGTTTCAAATGAGCAATTTTGTCCGGGTGTTGTGCGGCTTACTTGTTGTTCCGGCATGGTGAATACGGATGATCTTTCTATAAAGACCCTGCTCACCCATGCGAATATTCCTCATAAAGAGGGGGCACAGCTTCAAACAATTCCCGGTGGGTATGGAAAATCAAAGTATATTTATTTTTACTTTGATACCGACAGGCATTATGGATCGCGGAACCGCGAACATATTTGGATTCCAGAGCAGGAGTCGTATGGCGGTGTTGGCGAAGCGACTATTGCGCTTCTTAGGCGAGCCGGCATGTGCACTCCAGCCGCGTTTCCTATCCATTGTGCTACGACAAATGATGACGGCGTTCAGGGCAATCACTTCCAAGTCCAGCAGCAGCCGCATCCGCAACAGGTACCATACGCGTTTATTGAACAATATCTTTCCGATGCGAAGAAAGATATGTTAAACGCAGATACGCCAGAGAAGCGCGCAAAATGTTTTTCCGATACGCGTGATTTTATACTCCGGCAGTTTCTTCTGCGTGGCGTTGACTGGACCCAAGACCAAGTTGAAGAGGTGTTTGCGCGCCACATTGAGCCGAACCTTGATTTTTATAATTGCCTTATTTCACGGGCATTACAATCGGGACTTCGGTTTCGCGGGATAAGTGAGCTCGCTGGCGTTCCTTTTGATGGGCGCGATATTGGTGCCTGTATGATAGGAACCGGAAATCACTTCGCGAAAACCGTGAACAAGGAAATGACTGAAGGCGTATTATATGCCAGAAGTATTCGTGAGCGTTTGCGGGCATTGCCGAAATGGCGCGACAAAGAAGAGGTGCTCAAAAAATACATCAAAGCGCCGCTGTACAGTAACCAGTTTATCGCGTGGGGCATTATTGAAACCCCGGGCGGGTGCCAATTTGGGATTGACTTTCGCAGTACTCCCGATGCGCACGGTGTGAACTGGAACGATCCGCTCTTAAAAGTTATCAATAATGATTATAAGAAGCGGGGGAATTATTCGCGGATATTTGATGGCGTGGAAGCCGTGTTTAAGACATTTGGCGACAAGCATTTTCACGCAAGCGCCTCAACCGCGCGCACTATCTACCATATGACGGCTTCAAGCACAACGACGGACTTGTTTGGCGAGCTTGGGTTTCCACCGAATAATACGGGGAATTCCATTGTAGGGTTGCCGGCAGACGGATTTGCCAGTGGCCCTGTTATTCGCAGGGTATTCTGTTACAGACAGGTCAAAGAGCTTGTAGAAAAGCCGGGTGCGAATATTGATTGGGAAAAATTTCTGCCCAATCCGTTATAAAACATAACGCCCATTCCGATGTTATATCGGAATGGGCGTTCTTTTAATTTTCTTGCTTACTTTTGCGGCATTTCGCAGTGTTTCCAATCTTCCGGATTTATATGGACAATATGCGATTTTAAAAAGTGAAGTGGCGTCTTGCCATACTCCTCGGGAGAAACCCATGTTCTGCCGCGGGTAGTGTATCGGTCAAGTACATCTTGCGTGTGTTCTAAAAACAGTTGCGCCAGTGTTTGTGGAATATATCGAAGGGATACCGATAGATCGGAAAAAGATTGGCATATCATCAATACATATACATCCTGCTTGAGTTCAAATGCTTTGCGTATTTCAGATGCGACACCAGCACCGAATTTGCCGTCCGGATATGGCATCCCAATCGTGACTGAACATTGTGGAACGAGTCTTTCTGTAAAATATGACATGCCGTGTGCGGTATATTCCGCAGCGTGTGCCGGTGTGTTTGGGCATATGATATCGTGGTTCGGGAATCTGCGCTTTATAACTTCAAGAGCAATGCCCTCAAACGGAGTCTCGTATGTATTAATGGGGTGAGCAAAATATATTTTCTTTAGCATCTGTTTCTCCTTTTATTTGTGAAATATCAAATTGGTTGATGAGGATAGTATCACGGTATTATGTTTTAAGCACTTGACATAAGTTATTATATAGTATATAATATAAAAAGAAGGTAGATTTCCACAAGAAATCCACAGGTTTGTCCACAGGAGTATTTAAAAGCTTGTATTCCTCTATTTAGCTGGAATGAGAAGCTCTTGTTCGCTCGGGCTCGGTGTGGAGGGTAACAGCTCGTAGGAAGGAAAGGGCTAAGTTTATCCAGTTTACGAAAGAATACTCGGATAAATTGTCGACTCTATCCCTAGCGGGGTGGCTTTGCATGTTAACAATTTATCCGAGTGTTTTTGTTTTCTTGATAACCTTATTCATAGTATCTTGAAAGGGGTGATGAGAAATGTTTAACAAAGTAGGTATCGCGCTGATTTCTTTGGTGGTGACATTTCTTGTCGCGGCTAGCGGATACTCTGCCGGAAAAGAATCTGCCGGAAAAGAACATGTTTGTATGGAGTATCTAGCGCCACAGCTTGAAATAGCGAACAGCGAATTTAATTCTATTGTAGGAGAACGCATTGGAAACGGGGCGTTTGATTACGGCTGGCATGAGGCAGTGGATTTAGAGCGTGTGAAGCGTCTGACACCGGTCCGTCTCTCCGATATACCTATCAGAGATAGCGCGGAATTGAAGCGGCTTATTCTCAATGCCGCGTATCGCGGAGATAGTCATGAATACGGATGCCTGACGAGCGAGATGGTTGACAAAGGTGTTCGCCAGCCCCAAATCTCCGAACAACTTGATGTAGTTTATATGAAAAATATAGGCGCGCATGGAACATTACCTTGAGGTATGGCAACGCAATTGTAAGATCAATTTTTGACGCCCGAAATGTCGGTTGACATTTCGGGCGTTTCTCTGTGGTATACGGTATGTGTTTATATCTGCTTGCGCATTATTCTTCAATTGTTTATAAAAAGATAAGGAGTTCATATATAGGACGGTGCTATTTTCTTTTCAGTCTGTAGAAAGGAAAGGGCTAGCCATTCATGATGAGCATTCAAGAAAACAGCTCGAATGTGGTGACGACTCTATCCCTGGCAGGGGTTTTTGTTGTCGGCGCGTTCGAGCCGTTTTGTTTTTTGAAAATTAAAAATCTACAGCAATACTGATGCCTTAACATAGAAAGGAGGCAGTTATGAAGCATATTCGCTCTGTCGCATGTACCATTATGGTAAGCGTTCTGACAATGTTTCTCTCTGCCACCATATACGCGGAGGAAATTGTAAACGAAGAACATGCGAAAAACCGATTTGAGCAAGCCAATCAAGACGGTAATTGGGATGTTGACCCATCTTCTTTGGTTGCCGTCGGTGTCAAATGCCGTTCACCGGATAAGTCAAATGAACCAGGCTACGACCTCTTGATTCTTGAATTTCACATAAAAAATGACGATGCGCCTGGACTTAAGCCGGAGCACATTATGAATAAGAATACTTTTGTGTGGCTCGGGTATACGATAAAAACATCCGATACCGCTTACAATATCCACGGTATGGGTAAAGATGCTGTCATTGAATACTACACAAAGGAAGATGTGCAAACGCATGGATACAGCATTCATCGAAAAGCTGTGCCTGGTAAACTTGGCGCGCTTATCCTTGGTAAGAATCAGACTATGAGACCTTTGGCAAATCATGTCTACTGGACCATTGATTTAAGTGATATTAGACAGCTTTGCCCAATGTACAAGCTAGAATAAAAATAAACCCGTCCGCAAGAAAAAGTATCTTCCGGACGGGTTTTTACAAAAATGGCGCGGACCCTTGGCAGTCCGGTGAAAAGGAGGTGAATAGCCATGAAACTCAAGCATGCATCTATTGCCTGTATGTTCGCGCTCTTTGTGATTATGTTTCCCAAAAGTGCGTTTACGGAAACGGGTTACGCGAAAGAGATCCTTCGTTGGAACATTTTTATTTTGAAATACGGGCTCGGTTGGGATACGCTACCGAACGGTACGCTAATCGTAGCTCATAACTGTCTGCCGCCGCAGGCATCCGATACGCCGGTTATGTATGAACTCTTTATGTTGAGTATGCACACGCATGAGCCGGCGCGTTCTGACATCACACTCGGCGATGTCGTAGCGCGGAATATGGAAGAAACACATGGACGCTATCACTTTTTTCTAAAAGAGTCCGGCTCATGGGGATATTCGGCCGAACTCAAACCGATAGCTTACTTCGTCTTTATTCGGGGTGCAAAAGAAAAGCATTTGCCGTGGGGCCATTTGAAATGGGAATTTTTAAGCGAATCCGCTTTTAGAAACATATGTGTGCGAAGCGGCATGCGGTTTGTTCCACCAGGATTTTTCGGGCAATGAGCGGTTAGATGTACAAATTAGATATCAGTGTCCGGATTGAGCGCTGTTCGTCTTATATATCCATGACAATACGCATCAATCTATTCTTGAGATATGCAAGTGAAATAATTCCTCCCGCAATGCCGAAAAAAACATCTTCCCAGAAATCGCGCGTGATATCTTGTGCGCGGTCGGAAAAAAGGCTGATGCCGAATATTCGGTCAAGCGTATATTGTCCGCCTTCCCAGAGAAATGTCATCGCAATGCCGGCGATAATAAGCGTGACGAACGGAATACCATGCATCAGCATACCCGGGTTTTTAAAGAAAATGGAAATAAGCAAAATGAACGCGTAAAAATACGCTATACCCATTGTAAAATGAAGGAAGCGGTCATACTGGAAGCCGAGATTATGCAAAAGTAAACTTGCCGGCGCGTTTAAGCCGACAATTATAAAAAGCGCCCGTTCTATGTTGATTAAAAGTCTGGTGGAGCCGCGTCCGCGTGGGAGTGCATAATAATAGTAAAGAAAGCGCGGCATAAGAACGATGAGTGGTATAATTACCGCATATGGTATGACCACAAACAAACGCCCGGCAGTGAGATATTCAACGAGTGCCGTGCCGAAAGATATAGAAAGTGCAAGAATAAGCCAGAATGAGCGATGTATCATAGTATAAATATGTGATGTACGGCTTGGTAGCGCACAGTTATCAGAGTCAAATGGTTTGTTGCTACATTGTCAAGTATATCATATGACGCCAAAGGAGGTGATGCATGTGGGACGGTGTCTCTATTGCGACAGACAAGCGCGTATTATGACTGCAGTGTCATGGCATGTTTATTACATATGCCGTCGTTGTTTTGAAGTATTGGGTGATAGAACAAGTGTGCACGAACGAGACCATGAGTTTGTATTGAGTTCAATTTATGATTTGCTCCGTGCCGAACGCGAAAAACTTGAAGGATATCTTCATGTTGGATTGCTCAATATAGGAGATTTTGAAAAAGAGATAAATCACCTGTATCGTGAGATGCAGACACTATATGAGGGCGAATACCAAAGGATTTTTTCAGACGGTACATAAAAAGGGGTTATCAATTATACCATTGATAACCCCTTTCCTTTAATGCGCTTTTTTTTTGCGCCACCTTTCTGTCAATCCATTTCAAGACGATATTTGCCTTGCGGTGTGTCATTTGTTGATTATTTCTCTCGGCAACAATAACAATGATAATGTACGGAAATTCTTGTTTGTGCGGTTGTTCTCCGTCTCGGTCTTTCCGTGGAACGAGACGAATGCCATCATGCACCGAATCAAGAATATACAAATTTCTGAAACGCGCGCCGTGTTTTATAATAAAATTTTTCACGCCGTCTGACGGGCTTTTTATCTGCAGGTAATTGTCAACACTTTTGCGCGCGGTTTGAATAGGGATAGTAATATCAATACCCTTATTGTCCAGTATCCGCGGTGGTTTATACGCGTCTGCCACAAACCATGCGTATGACGCGCGTTGCTCGTTGAGTGCACTGATAAATGTATATTCCCGCTCGGAGCCGTGCCGTTTCCGCTCTTTTTTTGTCATTGTGCCGTCCCTTACTCTAGCTTGGATATTCTATCGGTACTGTATGTGATTATTGCCATCTGTGCAAGAATACCCCGCTATCGCGGGGCATTCTTGCACAGATGGCAGAGTGACAGAGTTATTTAATTTCGTACTGCACATTTACCGTAATCTTCACTTCTTGGCTTCCGGGCTCAATAGACGGTGCCGGAACCGCAGCATCAGCTATCTCAAAGGAGACAGCGCGCCCACCATATATTTGTGGCGTGAAGAAGTTTTCATTGATTGATATGATTTTCCCGATGCGGAATCCTGCAGCATCCGCGATAGCTCGGGCTTTTTCTTTGGCATCAGCAAATGCTTTTTCGCGGGCTTCGTTTTTGAACTCGGTTTCATCGTCAATCTCAAACGAAATGCCCGATACGGTGTTGGCTCCGTTTTCAACGACGCCGGAGAGAAGCACGCCCGCCTTTTCAAGGTCGCGCACAGTCACCTGCACGCTCTGCGAAATGCTATACCCGACAATTTCTGCCGGTGGACAAGGTTTCGCTGTTTCAAAACCGATGGCGTATCTGCCGCAATCGTAATATTGGTATCGCGGGGATACATTATAGCCGATCGTTTTTACATCTTTTTTATCAACACCGTTTGCTTTTAGGTAGTCAATCGCGGCGTTTGATTTCTTCGCATTGTCTTCCTGAAGACCAGAGAGATTAGCGCCGCCTTCTGTAAGAATCGTGAAGGTGAAGCGGGCTACATCCGGTACGGCAATCGTTTCTCCTTCGCCCTGAACAAAGAATGTGCGCGTCGGTATAGATTCTATGTTATTTGATGCGCGGATGCCGGCGTAGGAAAGTGCGAATAGTGCGATAATTCCGGCGATTCCAAGATAATTCTTTATAGCAGTGTTCATCATAAGTGTAATGAAATAAGAATAATGATTATAATAAAACTTCTCTTATAGTACGGCCATGTCCTCAAAAAGCAAGATGGTCAATGCGTCCGGACTTTATTTCTGCGTACTCATTTTTTCGGGTGTTGGAGCGGTACAAATATAAAACCGGGGTACTCTTTTTTACTAATCGTTCCGTTCGCGTTTTTCGTAATAAGCCATATAGAATCTTTTAGCGGAATGACCATGCGCCCGTTTGGCGCGAGTTGGTCTATTAGCGTGTCCGGTAGTTCGTCAGCTGTGGCCGATACCAAAATACGGTCAAATAGAGCATGCTCGGGAAGGCCGTATGCTGGGCCCGCCGTTTCAATTGTTGCCTGTGGCAGTGCGTATTTCGCAAGGTTTGCGCCGCCGAATTCCGCAAGTTCCGGTATGATTTCAATACCGTACACGCGCCCGTTTTTGCCAGTGATATGTGCTAAGAGCGCGGTTGTCCATCCGGAACCCGCGCCGACATCAAGGATTTTCTGGTCATTGCGCGGTTCTAAAAGCTCAAGCATAAAAGCGACGGTTGTCGGCTGGGAGATCGTGGCGGCATGCCCAATGGGTAGAGGATAATCTTGGTATGCTTCCGGTATATATTCTGGTAAAACAAAGTTGGCTCGGTCTATCGCGATAAATGCTTCGGTGATGCGTTCCGACCCAATCGCGCCGCTCTTGCGAAGATGTTCAATCAGTTGCGTATTTCTATTGCTGTTGACTTTTGTCATATTAAAATTCTAACTAAAGAGAGAGTTTTTTTCCACTGTGGCGATGGAGTATCATCCGATGACAGAGCATGAGATCTCTTTCTTCCCGAAAA
>Ga0210050_1000480_pt1 | contig 50820 bp, 56 predicted proteins | sample CryGey132114_all_FD_185463 | JGI IMG/M metagenome (GOLD analysis project Ga0210050, IMG submission 185463) | Groundwater microbial communities from aquifer - Crystal Geyser CG22_combo_CG10-13_8/21/14_all (SPAdes) (version 2) | ecosystem: Environmental > Aquatic > Deep subsurface > Groundwater ... | reverse complement strand
CGAATCATGCCTTAGATGAAGCAATTTAAAGTTGATAGAAATGGATTTAAGTCATTGAAAAGAATGGCTCAACTTAGCACTAAATAACAAAATGAAAGAGCGATTGATATTTTCTGAACACCATCAAAGTGGTCCAGTTTTTAATTTTTCTTTATTTCCAGGATAACTGGAAAGTGATCTGAAAACCCAGCTTTCTTAGCATCTTTAGCTGTATGCCGATATCCGATCGGAGCTCCTGTAACTGTTGAATTCTTTAAATAACCATTGCGATAGATTCTAGCTTCTTGGTTAAAACTCGGAGAATAGATTTGAAATGAATGAAGATCAGCATCCCATTCTTTCTTGTCCATCATATTCTGAGATACAAAAAAATGATCGAGCATATTCCATTGCATTTTGGGCATGTAAAAATAAGTACCAAGAGGCATTTTCTCTTTTACTTTCCTATCTATACTACGATCACTCATAAAAGTTGAATTGATATCTACCAGCTTTTCGCCTTCTAACAAGCCTGAGAAGAAGGGATGAGGAAAATCACCGTCGAGAGTATTAAAGTCTCCAGTGACGACAATCATCGTTTTACTATTATCACTCAATAGCTTCTCAACTCTAGACATCACTGTTTTAGCAGCGGCCAAGCGTGAGAGAGCTGGATTTGATTGGCTAGGCCAGTGATTGACAAAAACCACTAAAGGCTGGCCATCAATAGCAAGTTCAACTTCAAGTACAGGTCGAGTTGGTTTACCTTTTAACGTTTCACCTTCAACAATATGCTCCTTAAATCCGACAACTTTTAAAGCGTCACTTTCTTTAACAAGAAGGGCAACATCAACTCCACGCTCATCTGGACCATTGGTAGTAATGGATCTTGAATATCCCATTTGCTTGGCAAGTCCTGACACGACACTTTCATTTTCTACTTCTTGGAGGGCCAGTAGATCTGGGAACTTTTTTCCATTACGACTGACGACTTTTTGAATTTGCTTGTATTTGATTTTAACCTTTTTCTCTGTCCAATCAGTTTCTAAACATTCATTGCGATATTTATCGTATTTTATTTTCAAGCACTCTTCTTTCTTGCCTTTGGTTTTGCTTGGTAAGAAGGTCCAATCGTTCTTTCCTTCGTCTTTACTTGCATCAAAAAGATTTTCGACATTGAAACTCATTATCTCAATTGAATTCGTTGCTGCATAAGTGACGGTGCTTAAAAAAAGAAAAAAGAAAGAAAGAAATTTCACGAGTATCCCCCTAATAAGATATTGGCCAACTTATCAGGGGAATGTTTTGTTCGGCAAGTAGCTATTTCTGACGCTATGAAAAGATTAGGATTATGTTAGGTTTTCACTTATCCATTCGTATACATCGTCATGATGAGTCTTAGTATTGACCTTACTTATGATATGAGCAATTTTACCATCTTTGCCAATAATGAATGTTGTCCGCAATATTCCCATATGCTCTTTTCCCATAAACTTCTTAAGACCCCAGACTCCATACTTTTCAGCTGTGGCATGCTCTGGATCTGATAATAAAGTAAAATTAAGCTTTTCTTTGTCGATGAATTTTTGAAGCTTGCCAGGAAGGTCAGGGCTTACTCCCAATACAACGGTATCAATTTTTGACCATTTTTTAGCGAAGTCGCGAATGCCACATGCTTGAACTGTGCACCCGGGAGTCATGGCACGTGGATAAAAATAAAGAACAACATTTTTTTCACCCTTAAAATCTTTGAGTGAAACTTTTTCTTCATCTTGATTGAGCAATTGAAAAGCAGGTGCCGCTTTCCCTTCAGTTAATTTCGTCATATCGAACTCCTTTAAATTACCATTGATCTCTACGTTTTCTTAATTCAATAAATATTTCTTCTTCGCTGCTAGATTTTAAATCGAGAGACTCTTTTAAACTTTCATTTTGGAGTCTTAAAAAAAGATTATAATTCCTTTCATCTTTCATGCTCATTACTTTGGCAGGTTTTTGCAATAAATGTTTTGCCGACTCATTCTCTTTATCCAGTGATAACGTAAATTTTAAATTATTGTGAAGATAATCATGCCCAGGGTAAACGAGGACCTGATCAGGCAATGTTTCATAGTATTTTTTAATTGTTTGAAAAAGGGCCTTAGGATCTCCCCCATTGCGACAATTTCCAACACCTGCATTAAAAAAAGTGTCTCCACTAAAAATACTCTGGGGAATTTCATGCTCTTTAATCAGTAAGCTGATATGAGCGAATGTGTGCCCTGGTGTATCGAGAATTTCTAAAGAACAGTTCTCATCCATCTTGATTGACTCAGCAGCTTTCAACGCTCTTGAGACGTTCGGTATAATTCCAAGGGCCTTGGGATGGGCCCAAAGCTCACATTGCCATCGCGACAACAATTGCTCATTTCCTTGATAATGATCCCAATGCTCATGACTATTGATGATCACTTCGAGCTGCCCACCTCGCTTATCTATTTCTCCATTAATTTGCCCAGCATCATAGGGATCGAGACACCAAAATTTTCCTTTTTGGTATTCAATCAAATAGCTAAAGTTCTGGAGTGGGCTATTGGTTTTAATCTGTGTAATCATGGCAAAAATGTAACAGTGATTTATCAAAGATAAAAGCATGACCTACGTTCTTTTTTAGCTAGAGATTAGAGATATCCTCTACATGTAACTAACGCTTTGGAGAAATCATGAAAGGATTTTTAGTCTCTCTTTTTGTAATATCATCAGCTTTTGCAGCGAAACCAAAACCATGGATATACTTTGATCTCGGTGACACGATTGTTGACACTAGTGACATGTCCAAAATTAAATATTTTCAAGGAGCAAAAGAATACTTAGAAGGCTTGCGTGATCTAGGAATCAATGTGGCGATTATGACGAATATTCCCGTTTCTTGGGGAAATTCCCAAGGCGAAAAGCTTCAATCTCTTAAAGTTTTTATTTCTCAAAGATGGGTTGATTCAGTTCCCTTTGATTGGTCAATTTTTCAACAAGTGCTCCTTCCTGAAACTCAAGCAGAAATGAAGCCTGGAGAGGGAATGTACCTTAAAGCTCTTGCTCGTGGCGCACCTTGTCCTATTGGCTTTGTAAGTGAAAATGTAAAAGAAGTGACTGTTGCTTATAATTTGGGATTTGCAGCTCACCTCTTTGTAAATGACGTTAAACGTTACAAGCCGCTCGATGAAATCGTCGATTTTCTTAAGAATGATTTTCAAGGAAATTGGGATCCTGAGTGCTTTGATGACTAAGAGTTCTACTTAACAAAGAGGTCATCCTCTGCCAGACTATTGAAATCTCAAAAATGAGGGAGATTTCATGGCCTTGGAAATAGTACTCGTCAAAAAAATATTTATTGCAGCGATTGTTTTAAAAGCGCTCGTTGAGAGCTGGCTCGATCGCCGTAATCAAAATTTTATTTTTAATCATAGGGGCCAAGTTCCTGATCGCTTTAATAAAACGATCACCCTTCCGGATCATCAAAAAGCAGCCGATTACTCTATCGCAAAAATTAATGCCGGCTATTTTTTTAGAATAGTGGAAGTCTTTATTCTTTTAGTTTGGACACTTGGTGGTGGCCTTCAAAGCTTAGACACTCTTACTTCTCCCTTAGCTTCTGGACCAGTCTTACAAGGAGTCATTTTCTTTGCCGTATTTGGAATCATTAATCTTTTGATCGGTTTGCCACAAAGTATCTACTCAACTTTTGTCATTGAAGAAAAATTTGGTTTTAACAAAACAAACCCAAAACTTTTTACCATGGATCTTTTAAAAGGAGTTCTATTAGGCGGGATCATTGGCCTTCCTATTTTAGCAGGATTAATTTACATCCTCCTCTCACTTGGTTCGAGCTGGTGGATTTGGGGTTGGGGTTTCTTAACAATCGTTCAACTCATTATGATTTGGGCCTATCCACGAATCATCGCTCCTCTCTTTAATAAATTTTCTCCTCTCGAAGAAGGCGAAGTTAAGCAAACTGTTTTAAAACTTCTTGAGAGAACTGGATTCAAAAGTAATGGCCTCTATGTGATGGACGCCTCCAAAAGAAGTTCTCATGGAAATGCTTACTTCACTGGTTTCGGAAATAATAAGCGAATCGTTTTCTTTGATACGTTAATCAATGGCTTAACTTCACACGAAGTAGAAGCAGTTTTGGCCCATGAGCTTGGCCACTTTAAACGCAAGCATATCGTTAAGGGTTTAATCAAATCTTTGATCTTGAGCTTTGTAGGTTTCTATATCCTCAATATTCTCTTTTTCTCGCCTTGGTTTTACGCTGCTCATGGAATCACTCATCTTCCAGAAGGACAATTCTCTCCGCATTTAGGACTTATTCTTTTTAGTATGGTGGCCGGAGTTTACACTTATTGGTTAACACCTTTTATGAGTTGGTCATCTCGGAAATATGAATTTGAAGCCGATGCTTTTGCTGCTCAGTATGCCAATGCAGGAGAGCTCATCAATGCATTGGTAAAAATGTACAAAGACAATGCTTCGACATTAACCCCTGATCCTCTCTTCAGCGCTTTTTATCACTCCCACCCTCCAGCATCTGTTCGAGTAGAACACCTAAAAAAACTTCAGTCGTCCGGTGCGGTTTGATCCCAAAAACCAAGCAGTGCGTTGTAAGATTATTGTGATTCTTACAAGTGCGGCTTAAGACATTGAATTTACGAGTCCTCTCTATCAAATGAGTTTATTGACCCGTTGTGACTTTTTCCAACAGTGCTATAAGATTATTTAAGAACACGTTTTAAGGAGTTTTTGATATGAAAAAAGTTTTGATGTTTTTGTTCGTCATGCTGATTACTTCAGGATCATTCGCTTCTACTGCGTCTGCAAAAGTTATCGTGAAACGTCCTCCAATCAACACTGATGGACCTGGCGGCACTGGTGGCGGTAATGGTGGAAACGGTGGCGGTGGTCGCTAATTCTTAGGCGGCTTCTTCTCCAGAACCCTTCTTTTTGCTTTTATCGACGAGTGCAAAGTCTTGCACTGTCTTTTGAATTTGAATCACTTCTTTTTTAAGCGCTGGCGCTTTTGCCATAATTTGTTTTAACATTTTGTTCACGTTGTATTCGAGCATCTTAGCTTCTTGAGCATGCTCAGCTTTAACCATGGCCAATCTCTCAGCCACTTCAATTTGAATTCGCGCTTCAAGCTCTATCGCTAAAATTTGATTTCCATTCATGACTTTTTTCAACTCGTCTCCAAGTTGATAATGAGCTCCGACTTGAGGAGCAGAATAATTCTGCGGGGCAGGCTCTTGAACAGGAGCTGCTCTTCTCTGCTCTATTGGCGTCACCTCTGCCATAGCAGGTGCAGGCTTTTGAACTGGAGCTTGTGCTGCAGGTTTAACAGCAACTGGCGTAGCTGCTGGCTTTCCAGCTGCAGGAGCTGGAGCACTTGGTTTCGCGGCAGGAGCAGCAGGTTTCTTCAAGAGATCTGCGGCCTTCTTGGCATCTGCTTCTGGAACGTTCGGGTCAGTCAAAACGTCGAAATCAAGATCGACGTCTTGTACGACCTCTGATTTCTTTTTTGCCTGCGCGGCCTTAATGTCGTCTTCGTCCTCAAATTCTATATTGAGGTCTTTAACAGCCATGACTCTCCAAAAAAGTGGATAAAATTAGTCCACCTCATATGGCTATTCGGAGTAATTCAGTCAGAAATTTAGTTTTTTTATTGGAAGCTTTTTAAACTATTGAAATTGTGAGAATTCATGGCTCAATAACCACTTTTTCCACTCGATTGGCGCACTAAAGCCGCCCAAATGAGACTTGGCCACCACTCGATGGCAAGGTATTAAGAGGGGCAAAGGATTGGCACCCACGGCTGAGCCAACCGCCTGTTGAGCACGTGGTCGTCCTATTTTTTGGGCCAGCTCTCCATAGGTGATAACAGTCCCGTAGGGAATCTCTAAGAGAGCTTGCCACACTTCCTTTTGGAAAGAAGTTCCTTCAAATTTTAATTGTAAATCGAAGTGCTTTCTCTTGCCTTGAAAATATTGATCGAGTTGAAGTTGAATTTTCTCTTGTCCATTGTTATTTGAACGAGGGATTTCTTGTTCTGAGCTTAACAGATGGAGATGCTCGATATAAGATCCTGATCCCTTAACGATGATAGGACCAACAGGTCCAGCATAGGACAATATGAAAGAAGAATTTAAATCAGTTGCCGTTATTGATTGCGCCATAGAGCGTATCTCCACTCATTGTTATAATCGCTTAGTTCATCATTTCAAGGTTCCTTTCACATTTCACTACCCACCGCAACTTGGAATTGATTCTCTAGAGAAATCACCAGATTCCGCCTACATCATCTTTGGAAGTATAAGTAATGTTAGCGATAGACTCGAGTGGCAAGTAAACCTTGCGAATCTGATGAAGAAAAAACTTGAAGCAGGAATTCCTGTATTGGGAATTTGCTTTGGTCATCAATTGATTGCTGATGCCTATGGTTGCATTGTCGATAAAGTTCAAGACAACAAATACAACGAAGGTTCACGTGCCTATACTGTTCTGGAAAATTATTTTGGATTAGAGAAAGGTGAACAATTTCACGTCATGACCAGTCATGGTTACGAAGTTAAAAACCTTACGGAAGACTTTGTTCATTTAGCCCAAAGTAGTGAATGCAAATACGATGTCATCGCTCATAAAAAATATCCTTTTTTAAGCTTTCAAGGGCATCCTGAGGCTTCACATTTTTTCGTGGAAGAACTTGAAAGAAAGCCTGATCAAGCTCATCGCGCACTGGCCATGAGAGATGGTCTTGAAGTTATCGGAAGGTTTTTAAGACACTCGGGAATGATTCAATAAAGAGACGATATTTGTTCTCAACTTCTTTAGAAAAGGCATTAAGAACATTACTATCTATATCCAACTCTGCGATATAATTTCCAAGCTCATCAGTGAGAGGCAAAACCAGCTCAGAGCGAGTCTTCAATGAACAAGCAATATGGCTGGATTCCTTGGTAACGTCTTCAACATTAACAATTTTTTCCTCACGTAAAGCAAGGCCACACATTCCTCTGTCGATTGGAATACGCACATGATTGGTCACTTCTCCCAAGTATGGACCTAGAACTAAATCAGTTGTCTCCTCTCTTAATAACCACGAGGCTTTAAAATAGAGGCCAATCCAGTCAACAACTTCAGGCGCAATTTTGCGGGCTTCTTCAACCCAATTCAAAAGATCAGTAAAAGCATGGAGCTGTTCAAGACTTTGAACTCCTCTTAAATTCACCGCTAAATGATGAGTCAGTTCAATCGCCCGTGATGGTTCGGCATCAGTTTCGATTTCTCCTAATAAAACACCTTCAAGAGTGATGGGGAATTTATTCAAAGTGACATTTGTCGAGTAATTTTTTTTGAAAATCTCTCCAAGTTGCTTGGTTTCAATTCTTAAAGAATGAATATCTTTGACTAAAAGTTCTTCCCAAATCGAGCGGTACATAAAGATCTTCCTTAATTAAGCAAAGGCACCTAACGTTTGGCCTAAATATTCTAAGTATGGCTTTCTATGTTCATCAATCTCATTATGAATTTCATGATAAGAGCCTTTGAAAACTTTTAACTTAAAATGATGTTCAGTATGTTTGAAATACTTAATCAAATCATTAAAACCTACAACTTTATCTTCTGTTCCTACTGTCACATAAGCTGGCATCTGAGGATTTATTGGCCCGTCAAAAACAATCCCACTGGCCTTGACCAATTCTAAAAGAAGCTTCGTATGCAAAGCCAAACAATTAAGATCGTCGGCCACATATTCAGCCTTCACTTTAGGATCATGGGATAAATATTTGAGATCAACTAAACCAGACAAAGGAACACTCACAGTCAAATCCGCAAGCTTTCTAAAAACAGACTTTGGTGAATAACGAACAATATGACCTAGAGGTCCAGGAAATCCAACTGGTGGAGCATTAAGAAAAACCGCTTCAGGAGGCATACAGGCTTCGTTTAAATGAAGCTTTAAAAATCCTGAGGCAATAAGAGCTCCCATTGAGTGTGCGAAAAGAACATAGCGATCCATTTTATAATGGTCGTACAGATATTGTGTGACTTCTGCGAGATCTCTCATATGATCGAAAAAATCACCTACCCAAGCACGAGCACCGTGACTTTTACCGTGTCCACGTAAATCGTATTGAATTATATTAAATTGATCGCCTAATAAATCGTATAAATACTTATGCCGACCAAGATGCTCTCCAATCCCATGCACCGCAATCAACCAGCTTTTTTTACCACTTTCACGAATTTGGGCGAAGAGCTCGACTCCGTCACGAACTTTAATGTACTTAGTGTCACTAATCATGGTTCTCCAATGGTAAGATTTCTTTTAAAAATTCTGCCCTTACTGTTAGAATGGGTAAAGCCAAAAGGTTGATTGATGTACTGCCCAAAATGTTTTAACAATACACTACACCTAGCACCTCGCGGTGTCCTTCAGGTTGTCATAAACGGAAAGCAAATGGATGCTGGCCGCCTACTTTATAACATGGATGGAAAAGAAGGTGAAATGTTGCGCGATCTCCGAGTTAAAATCGAAGATTTTTTTAAATGGTATTCAAATTTCAAAAATAAAGAACCTATTCAACTAGTTGAACTCATGACCTCAGATATGAAATGCGACAATAAATGTGCCATCCCTGGTGGATTGAGACTTGATGTTGTTGACCTCCTCATCGACAGTACGACGATAAAAAATATTATGCTCGAGCTAAGCACGAAGTATAAAATGACTATAACGTTCAAAGAATGAGGCCATAGTTGGTTGAGCTAACAGCGAATGAAAAGCGAAACTTCTCTAACCGCGTGACAATCACGGGCTCTGTTGTTGATGCCATAAATGGAATTCTCAAGTTAACAGCAGGAATCATGTCTCAATCCCAATCAATGATTGTCGATGGACTCCACTCCTTTTCAGATTTGTTCACAGATATTTTCGTTATTTTTATCAATCGCTATAGTCATGAAGAACCAGATGCTGAACATCCCTATGGACATCAAAGGATCGAAACTCTTGGAACTCTAGCAATGGGATCAACTCTCTTATTTGTAGCCGGAGCTTTTGCCTATGAAAATGTGATTAAGCTTTACAGTGGCGGGAGTGACCTCAAGGTTAATTTTGTTTCATTTTCTATAACTTTATTTTCCATCGTTTCAAAAGAAGGTATTTTTCATTACATTTCTAGGGCAGCGAAGAAGATCAAGTCTCCACTGCTTGAAGCAAGTGCTTGGCATTCACGCACAGATGCTTTCTCTTCTTTAGTGGTGATGATCGGTTTGATTTTTTCTTATTACGGCTACACATGGTTTGATTCGGTGGCGGCCATCATTGTCGCAATTTTGATTGGAAGAATCGGTTGGAATTTTATGAAGGATAGTCTTGTCGAACTTGCTGACACTTCTATTTCTAATGAGCGAATGAAAGAGTACATGGAATGTATCATGAAAATTGATGGGGTTATTGACGCCCATAGCTTGCGTTCAAGAAGAATGGGAAACAAGGCCATCCTAGATGTTAATGTGCAAGTGAATCAAAGGATTACCGCTTCTGAAGGACATGAAATTTCTTCTTGGGTTGCCAAAAAATTAATTGATCAGTTTGAAGAAGTAATCGACGTGACAGTTCACACTGATGTGGAAGATGACTTGATGGTGGCCTATTCAAGCGTCAAGAATTTATTTCTCCCCCTCAGGTCTGATGCAATTGCTTCTCTGGAACAAATTTGGGGAGATCAATCTATTATTTCGCGAGCTTCTTCCATACGGCTTTATTATATTGAAAGCAAAATTTTAGTCGAACTCATACTACCTTTAAAAGAAAACGAAACGAGACTTTCTCATGAGATGATTTCAACATTAACCCAAAAGGCTTCTGATCTTTCTTGGTTTGGGCGCCTTGATATTCTTTATCGTTATATTTAATGACGACGCATGAATTAGATAAAATTAAAAAAAGTATTGCGGAAGGAAAATCCGAACAAGCAAAAACAGCAATCCAAAAGTGGATCAAAAAAAACTCAGCAACTCCAAGTGAGAGAGTCACTCTATCGGAACTTTATAGTTGGCTAGGTGAAGACTCATCTGCTTGGAAAATTTTAGGGCCAATCCCCTCTCTCAATGAACTTCAAGGGAAATCTCACCTCAACTTAGGTCTCCATTTTAGGCAATGCTATATCCTTGGCATGTTAGGTGCAAAATACATTTCAAATCGACTTTATGATTTTCTTGAATCTCAAGTCAGCGAAACCCAACTCAAGAAAATATACCCCCAATTTTTTCAAAATAGAGGTTATCTCTTTATTTCTCAATATCTACCAGAGAAAGCTCTTCATCATTTTTTAAAAGCTTCTGAACTTTACCCCATAGATGATCATCGTCAATTCTTTATCCAATTAGGAATAGCCGATAGCTATGCCATGTTAGGTGCCTTTGAAAAGTCAAAAGCTATTATTGAAAAGCTCAAGCTTATTCCTTCTTTTCTGAAGGGTGAACTCTTGGCCATTCTCTATCAAGCCGAAGGCGAATATCTCAATTACTTGGGTCTTAGTGAACAAAGTTTTAAAGCGCTATCTCTTTCTCATAAATGTTTTACGGGATTGCATCTAAAAGAGAATAAAGACTACGCCTACTTACTTAAACATATGGGCCTCAACTTGTGTTGGGCCGGAAAGGCCGAGGAAGGAATCGAGTACTTACTCAGAGCAAAAAAAATTTTACTTAAGTCTGATGGTACTCCGACATCTTTATTAGAAATCATTTATTGGATTGAAATCTATGCTCCTGAAGTTCTCTCGATTGAAGAGAGAGTACTCGTGAGATTTTATCCTCAATACTCAGTTTACGCAGAAAGACTTGGACGAGTTTATGAACAAAGAAGTCCTAAGATTTGTCCTTGGGTACCTCAAGACAAAGACAATAAAGAAAGTCATTGGTTAGTTCACCAATCGAAAATGATTTCCCTCTCCTATGCTAAAACGAGAGAACAAATGTCTCAACAGTGTATTGATTTTGAAGCACGAGTTTTTTGGAATAAAAACCAATGTGAAATATTATCCGTTTTAGAATCACAACTTTTGCTCACTTTATTTGGAGCAGGGAAAAGAGGAGTTCACCTTTATCATCTCTCCGACACCATTTATCGACATGAATTTACATCTTGGGAACATGGAATAGATAGGATCAAAAAGCAGCTTAAGGCCCTCAAACAAAGAGGATTTCAAGTTCTGCTCGATAACAATAATGTTATTTGGAGTTGGGATACAAATATGAGCTATATCTTAAGGAACGACCTCAACTGCGGCTCACCTCTTCAAGCTCTGGAGTGCTTATCAGGAGCTCCAGTCTCAGCATCTCAATTAAAAGAAGCCTTTGGTGTTTCCTTAAGAACAGCTCAACGTTGGATTAAAGCTCCTGAGTTGGGGGAGTAAGAGCTTCTTTCATTTTTTGTAGCAAAAATTCTTCTGTGACACCTTGCTCGCCAGTTTGCATTCTTTGCACTCCCATTCTGACCCAGTCTTTCCAAAATGAATCAGGATTAGATTCTTGCGATCTGTATTCCATGAGAAGTTTGTAATAAATCATTTTCTCTTCTGGTGAACGACACTGATTATAACGAACCAGACTTCTAAAATAGTCACCATCCTTGCCCCATAATTTGATGGCATGGATGAACTTTTCAGCAGTTATATCTGTGAGGTTTCTCTTCCCTTCAATAACAAGTTTCAAGAAACCAGAAGAGTTGATTCCCGCCTTTTGGGCAAAGTAGCGATAACTAAAGAAAGTAGTCTCTGCCTTCATCATTTCATACCAGTCGAGCAAGAACTGTCTATAGTCTAAATACTCGTAAACATTGATCTTTTTTGTTTCCATGCTTCCTCCAGAAAGTGTTTACCTTTTGTTCTGAACGCATCATGTCAACAATCAGGGGGCTATTTCAGGGAAATATTTGTCGCAGCTCAATAAATTCATGTTTTTTACCGAAATGCTTTTAATATGAAGATCTTAATTGGCCTTGCTCTGCTTTTTTCGATGTCTGCACTCCATGCAGAAGATGGCCTATGGAAAAAACCTCACTCATTTGATGAAAGCATCTTTAAATATATCAAACCAAGATTGAACAAAAAAAAGATCAATCCTTTCGAAGATATAGAAAATCTTCCTCCTGAGTTGCAAGAAAAGCCGATAAAAAAACCCGATTTAAATGACATTTTTTCTTTAAACGGAGGTCGCGGCCCCGGTGGCGGAGATGGACTTTTATGTACTCAAAGTGAAGCCAATCGATTTCATGGAATTTATTCGTATAGTTATATTCAAACTCGAAAAAATCTTTTTGCAGAGAACGTTGATGAGCACCAGTTTCCAAACACTAGCTGTATTGATAACCTCAATATAATTCAAGCGAAATTGGCCGAAAAAAATCCCATCTTAGCATCAGGTCTTAAAGATTTTATTTCTTCTCTTCCTATTCAAATAGATTCAAAGCCAAATCCTAGAAGAATTTGGACTTCTTTGTCAGAGGGAGACAAGCTTCAATGTATGGGTGCCGATATCCCTGATGAAACAAAGATTGTGCAAACTGAAAATTGCTACAAATGTCAGATGTTTATTCGAGACTATTCGGAGACAAGACCACTTATCATTTACCAATATGAGAAAGCCTTAATCGATAAGCTTAAAGAAGAACCTCAACAATGTTCATACGCCTTTATCCACGAGTGGGCGCGTGATTTCATTCCTAATTCAAAAGATATTTACTTCTTTACGGCCCTTTTACACTCAAAGGATTTTCACGAAACAGGAGATCTTTCACTTCAAAATTTAGATGAAAGAACTGCCCAATGCTTAAGTGAGCTCAATAAATCTTCAGTTCTAGACTCTTCTTCTTTGTCAGTTTATTTTGACATTATCAATCAAGTACCTCCAAGCGTCAGTGAGGTCGAGAAATACCAGATTGAAATGCAGCAAAAATTAAAAGAAATGAGAAAGCTTATTGATTCGCAAATGGAAATGATGAAAAAAAATAAACCATTGGGCTACAGTCAAAATCAAGTTGATTTTATGCTCAATCACACTCAAAAAAGAATGAAGGAAATTGACTGGTCTGTTTTAAATAAGAAAATTTCAATTGCTCAAGCCCTTCAAGAAATGATGGAGCTATCACAATTTCTGCCAGGAGCTCCTAACGTAGAAAAAGATAATACCTTTCCAGGTCTCTTCCTCTTTATGGAACCAATAATGGATCCCAAATACATTCCAAAATTTGAAACCGGACCAAGTCCGTACGAAGGGAATAACCCCAAAATCGAAATGATTAAGACCGTTCCTGTCGAAATGAAACTTAAAGATTAGAAACTATATTCTTCTAGAATAACTTCATTGTCATTAGCAATGGCCTGAACAATGGTGCCATCAGGTTTCACGCTTACTGGCCAGTCAACTGAGTGAGTTCCTTTTTTCGGAATATTGGCCTCATTGATGATTCGACCAGAAGAATCTCTCAACTGAACTGTATAAAAAGGATTATTGAGATGAAAATCACTCTCTGTAGGGTCACTCTCAAAAACGACAAGATACCCATTGCGATAAGGAGTTAGCTGGCGAACATTTCCATAATGGCCAACTTCAACTTCTGTCTTCAAAGGAGCTCCAACTTTATCTCTAAAGGTGATAACAGATGCTCCATCACTATTTAGTTCAACATCAAAATATTCGTTCCCATCTAGGGTCGGAACACCATAAGTCTGAAAGACTTCTCCCTTTTTACCAATTTTAAGAGTTTGAGTTAAGCCAATTAAATAGGTCCCATCTTCTCTATCAACAATATTATAGGCATTCATATTTTCAGTGGCGATATCCTTGGCCAATTCAGACCGTTCCCCTGCTTCATTAAAATGAAGTAATGAAAGTCGATCACTTCCAATTAAGGCCAATATTCCGCCATCAAGCGCAGAACCAGCCCCTTTTAAAAGTTCGGAAGATGAAATTTCAGCCAGAGTTTTAACTTCACCCTTTTCATTAAAGCTAATGATTCGATCTCTCAAGCGATCCCAAATTAAAGGTCTCCCATTCTCATCGTAACTAATACCCGCAGGACCGATACCTCCGCCCTCAGGAGATAGTCCCACTTGTTCGCCAGAAAAAGTGGCGACGACTTTCCCGCTCTTGATGGCAATCCCCCTGGGATTATCGACCGTTGGCAGGACATCTCGTGGAGAAGTCACATCATTAGAAGATTCAACGGAGGTTAACTCCTTATTTTTTTGAGAACCACCTCGCTCCTCAAAAATATTTGACCACTTAATAATGAGAACGAAGGCCAATGCCAAAGAGAGGATAATTAAAGCCGTTTTTTTCATTTTATAACTCCCGTTCACAAATCATAAACAATCCATCGTAAAAAAAATAGAAAAACAATCTTCGAAACACCTTTGTAAGGTATCTCTATCCGCAATGAAAACAAGTGACTTGATAAAATCAATCACCTAGGAGGATGACACGATGAAAACAGCTCTAATAACATTGGCCATTTTAATCAACTCTGGAGCCTATGCTGCTCAGACAAGCTCAAGTGACGTAATCAAGTATGCACTCACCTCTCATGGAATTAAATATCTTTTGAGAGATAAGCGTGGCTCAGTCAATGCATGGAAAACCACAGATAAATTTACCAATATTCCTGCCAATGGTTCAAGTGTTCCTGCCAAAAGATGGGGAAATACAGATTGTTCTGGCTTAGTAAGTGCAGCAATTCGATACAACGGTTATTATGCACCTGAAAAGAGAGGAAAACCGGCGCTTTCAACCGCTCTCTTTGCTCAATTGGCTTCCAAGAAAAAAAATGGATTCTACTTCGAAGCGACCGGAACAAAAATGATTGATTCTGTTCGCCATGGTGATTTTCTAAACCGTTCTGGATCTCCTTATGGACACGTCTTCTTTTTTAATGGATCTGATTCTCGCAATATGATGAATACAGTAGAAGCCCGGTGTACAAAATGCGGAGTTGGAGCCTTTGTTAAAAGTTGGAATGATGTATTAAAAACAAATTACAAACTCATAAGAAACAAAAATATCGTCAATAACGTAGGAAACAAAAAGAAAGTTTTTAGCTTAGCTGAAGCTTCTGCAAAAAAATCAACATCTAATAAATCGATAATTGAAAAAGAAACTTTAAATGAACATATTGTTCGCCCAGGTGATACTCTCAAAAGTATTGCCATGGAATATGGAGTTGAAATCAATGCGATTAAGGACGTTAATCCAGATATTAATTTTAGCCGCCTAAAAGTCGGGGATCAAATCATGGTTAATATGTAAAAAAAAAAGCCCTCGAATGAGGGCTTTTTTTTTGGCATTTTATTTATTGTTTTTATCTTCTTTGCAAAAATCCCATATACAATTGATATTCTTTCAAAAGAGTTTCATTTCCATAGTCGGGAGAATCAAAAGTAACATTACCCCCTTGGGTTTGAATTGCTTGAAATTCACAACCACTGAGGTGACAACGCATTTGCTTCCCGAAGAAGAATGACTCACGAGTACCATTTAAAACGTTACGACATTTTTGCGATACACTATGCCCCGCTAATCGAGGACAAAGAAAATCGAGAACTGTCTCTCTATAGGTATCTGTATTTGCGAAATTATTACTTTGAACTGACGGCCAAGTTCTAAGCATTTGCTGAAGCCCTAATCGACATCTTTCTTCACCTTTACTCGAAAGCTTAAAGTTACAAAATGATTTATAAAAAGCGAGTCCTGTAAAATATTGTCCCCAACCTCCCACGTAAGGATGGTTATTAGGTTTCATGCGAGAGCAACCCATGCTTGAACAACTTACCCGTGATCTGAAAGAAATGGAGTTAGAGCTTGACCACGAGCCTGTCGAAGGATACTGGCCGGGATTGTTGTGATACCATTCTTGGTCCTCAAAGACATTTTGAAAGTCGGTGCTTGTCATGGAGCCTAATACTGGAACAGAGAGTAATTGGCTCAGCTGAGGTGCCATATAGAATCCAGTATTACAACCATGCAGAACGATGACTGCATCTTTCGTTAATCTATTCTTAAGATGGCCCATTTTAGTCGCATCAACTTTCAAACGTGAGCCTTTTTGCAGTCCAAAACCATAAAGAGCACTACTATGTCCCACCATATGAAATGAGCGGATCGACTTCAAAGCTTGGGTGTATTTATATATAGCAGTATCAGTAAGAGATTGGTCGTTAGCTTCAAGAATGTTGACACCCACATTACGAAGAACATTTCGATCTGATTGATATGAAGAGTTGAGGGCCCAAAACACAACAATTTGGTCTTGAGGGTATTCTTCTTGAATTTTTCTTATTCTCGCCATTGACGTTTCTAAGAACTGGAGACCAACTTCTCCACCATATCCGATAGCAAAAATATGAGATGTCACATTAGCATTCCAACGATCATTTCCAACGGTAAAAACAGAGTACGCTTGCGCAAAATTTGTAAACACTAGAAATAATAATATAAATATTTTCTTCATTTTTCCCCTCCTAAAAATCCTCATAAAGTTGCTCGCTTATATAAAACTCTCGAATCTGACGCAATGTATTCTTATAAAAACGTTCACATCGTAGAAACAAAAAAGCCGCACCAATAAAGGTGCGGCAACTAACAGCTAAACTGAGGGGTTTAGTTTCTGTTAATCCATTTGCCAGAGCGACAAACCTTAATAACTTGAACTTGGTGATCACTACTTGAATCATTTTCCCAGAAAATTTGAGTGCGACCTTCTTTACACTTAATTGGTGTAACTGGAGGAGCTTTTGGGTACCAACGGCCATTCGTACAAGTACGAACGACTTGATAAGATCTGTCGTTTGTTGAGTCATATTCAGTAAAGATTGAACGTGAACCTTCACGACATACATGATACTCGCTTGGAGCAGTGTATGATCCAGTTGCATCTCTATCAGCACAAACATAACCAACACGACATTTGTCTTCGTCACCAGAAATAGCAAATGCTGTTTGAGTTGACTCACCAGTCTGACAGTAACGTGCAGAGCTTACGAAACGAGTGTAGAGAGATTGGTCGCCATGAGAAAGAACGATAGCACCTTTTTGCTTAACAAGTGCACGTGCTTCAGCACATGACATGTCTGCAGTGTTCATTCTTCCGAATGCAACAGATGAAACGAGTAACGAAAAAAGAATCGCAAATTTCTTCATAAAAAATCTCCTTGTGAAGAACAGTTTTGTTGTTGAATGTGTTTTGACAGTAATAAAAAAAGAAGACAACTTGATTTTAATTTCTAAACGTCTTTCCGGTGTTGAAGATTGAAACCAGGGCCAAGATGACACTCCTTCAATTTAATAAAAAAAAAGCCATCTTAAAAGATGGCTTTTTAAAATTAACATTGATCAAGCTTTTATCTGAGATTAATCCATTTTCCTTCTCGGCATACTTTTATAATCTGTCGAGAGCGATCATTACTTGAATCATATTCTGTCATGACTTGAGTTTTCCCTTCCTTGCAAATATGAATTTGAGAGGGAGCGATGTACCAACTTGAATCTTCTTTAGAGCCACAAACATAACCCATTTTGCATTTTGTTTTGTCTAATGAAATGGTGAAAGCTGTTCTCGCCTTTTGATCAATGGCACATGCATTTTGATTGGCCACAAATTTACTATAGAGGAGAGGATTTCCATGAGATAAAATAAGTGTTCCATTGCTTTTTAAAATATCTTGAGCTTCTTGGCACTCCATATCTCTTGTGTTTAAACGAGCTTCAGCGCTATTGATACCTAAAAAAAGAAATGCAAGAATTGAAATTGTCTTCATAAAATCTCCATTAATATTATCTTTTAATACGACACAACCGACATTCATGACAAGTCTTGCGCAGTCTTAGTGGTTTCATTTTTTGCAACCACTGTTTTTGATCACTTCCTGTAAACAACTAGAAAGAACTTTTTATACTCGCTATTGTTCGCCCCATATCCCGATGCTAAACCGAGTGAGGAGAATCAAATGGCCCCTAATGTTAGAGACTATACCGACCTCGTAGAGTTTCTTTATGATTTCTTTGCTTTTCGAAAGCAAAACAATCCTCAATGGTCGTTTCGCTCATGGGCGCTCAATATGGGTTTTAAATCACATGCTAACTTTATTAGTTTCCTCAATGGAAAAAGAAAACTAACTAAAAATATGGAATCCAAGCTTCAACAGTATTTCACTTTTTCGGAAATTGATTTTGCTCATTTTAATGAGCTCTGTGCTTGGTCACGATTTGCTTACGACAACCCCTTCATTTCAAAAAAAATCAAAGGTCTTGCCCTTGTCGATGAAGACAACAAGCAATTTGAAATTCAATGTTCACGCCACAGCTTCAGTCCTTTGATCACTTTGCTTGGCGAAATTCTCAGGACATCAAAGACCACGCTCAATATTGAGGAAATGAGTTCGCTTCTGGTTCCTGATATTGCGCATGAGCAACTAGAAGTAGCTCTTGAACGATTGATAGACTTAGGTCTAGCGAAGAAGCTCGATAATTTGAGCTACCTTTACACTCAAAGTGGTCGAGATGTTGTGATGAAGAAAGAATGTCTTAATTTGAAAAACTCTTTTGCATTAAACCTTGCAGCTAACAATCAAAGACCACCTGAACTTGCCGATCATTATTTTGTGAAACAAGCGCAATTCAGATTACCCTTTAGCAAGTTCCAAGAATTTGAAACGCGATTAACCTCAACGATTAAGGATATCGTAACTGACATGTGGACCATTGACGATGAAATCGTTTACGACTTAGTGTTTTCAATGCAACCGATTGCGATGCCTCATGCTCAATTAAATTCGAGTGTCCACCAAGTTTGAATTTCTGAACAAGGCGAATTATTTTTGTTACCACAAATATTTCCGCCAGGGTGATTCTTCCCCATATGACTTCCACTCGGCATATTGATCATTTCATTATTTGTTTGAGTACCACCGGCAGCCTTGCTTGGACTTAAAAGTGAGGCAAAATGTTGATCATATCCGATAGTGTGACAGCTGGCACAGCGATTGGTTAGAATTGGCTTTAAGGTGTTTGTGTAATAATTGAATCCATTTACCTGAGATGCATAAGCAGTGAACGTCATTGGCGTTCCGGTTAATGCAATATCGCCTGTCGTGTCTGTCACTGTGGCGTAAAGTTGGCGAGTCACACCATCACGATACGCAACAGGAATGAAATATTGAAAAGCATGGTTTCCTGCATATCCACCATTAAATCCCGATTGATTAGCATTGATGCCTCCAATTCTAGTTCCTGTCCCAGGAGGGCCATCGACATAAAACTGAACGACCACGGCACTATTGAGGTCTTCTGGATCTGCTGCCCAACCTGTTACTTTTCCCATATTAGTAATTGATGTCACTGCACCTGTTGGAAGCGTCGTATTTGTTGGAGGAGTTGTTGTCGTTCCACCATTTTCAAAATCCCACCATTTTGCGACGGCATCACAGACAACATCAGTTAAACCTTGTGGACAACGATTCCCACCACTATGAGAAGTAATGTTTCTAATTTTGTTCATTAAACTATTTGAATCGCGAGTCGTTCCAAGTTTGAGTTTTTGTAACATTTCGCTGTAAGTATAAATAGTCAAAGGTCCGGGAAGAATTGGTTGATTTACTGGCGGCGCGTGACAGGCAAAACAATTGCTTTCAAAAAGTGGCTTCACTTGCTGGTCAAAGAGCTGATTTCCAGTGAGCTGAGTAACTCCCGGCGTTGTTCCTGGAGTTGGTGTCGGAGTTGGAGAAGTGTTACTGGTATTACTCGTTGGATTACTCACGCTCAGATTTGTAGAAGTGTTGATTTTTTTAGCAGTAGCATTTTTTGGAGCTTCAATCACACATTGGGTATATCCAAAGAGAAGTCCTACAACAGATAAGAAAGCTAAGGTGATTTTTTTCCATTTTTCCATGATAAATATTTCCTGTTGTTTACAAGTAAGGCCATACCATTACAATAAATTCTATACATAACGAGCTCTTATTGTAAGATAGGAGCTTTTTACCAAACATGAGTGAGCAAATGAACACAATTCAAATCAATGAATCCATCATTCCTTCGTCTCTTAAATTTCTTATAGTTGAAGACGTTCAACACGTTCGCGAGACAATGATTGAGTACCTTAAAGAGATGGGATTTAAAGGTGAAATTAAATATACCGACTCAAGTGATCGGGCATTCAAGCTCGCTTCAGAAGAAAAATTTGATTTTTTTATTCTTGATTGGAGTCTCAAAGAAGGTACTGGCCAAGAAATATTGGCTAAATTAAGAAGCAATCCGGAGTATTCGTTAACTCCCATGCTGATGGTTACTGGGCACGATAGCATTGAGGATATGATGCTCGCCATGGAATCTGGAGCAAGTGCCTATCTGATCAAACCTTGGACTTGGGAAGAATTAGAAATCAAACTTTGTGAAGCATGGAACTTCCACCTTAAATCACGACTTAAAGTGACTGAACTCATTTAAAAGCGCGACAGAAATCTTCGAATCTCAATCAAGATTGATTGCCTGACTGAATCGTCTTCCATAAAGAGCTCATGATAGGACTTAGGAAACTTAATCATCTGAGAATAATCAGACCAAGCGGAAATATATTTTTCCAATTTTCGATTAACCACATAATCATCATCTCCGGCCATAAAACATAAGATCGGAACATTTAAACGCTGATCTTCAGAGTATCTCTCCGTGTAAGAAGCTGATTGGTAAACCCATGAGTTTGTCGGTCCCCCCATTTGTATCAGAGGAAGCTGATGCTGTAGCCTGCGATAAAATTCAAATCTATCTGGATCATGGGAAACTCTATTTCCTTTAAAAGGTTCTAATGTTTCAGCTTTTCCTCTACTTAAAGCGTAAAGGTGCCCTTCTCCCATTTTGCAAAGAAACCAAAAATACATTTTAGCAATCCAATTGGGAAAACCTTTTAACTTCAACTTCAACATTGGAGCACTCAAGATCAAAGCATCGTAGAGACCTGGACGTTTCATAAAAGAGCTGCAAGCAATTGCTCCTCCCATTGAATGGGCCATTACAACAACTTTCTGATATTTTTTTTGACTTTTTAAATGCTGAACGATGCTTACAAAATCTGTAACGTAATCTTCAAAATCTTCGACATGTCCTTTATGAGTATCTTCTAACATTCGGCCAGAGAGCCCCTGTCCTCGATGATCGACGGCCCAAATGTCGTAACCGCTATCTTTCAAATCATAAAACCATTCAACATATTTTACTGCAGCCTCCGTTCTTCCAGGTGAAATGATAATGAGATTTCGATTTTCTGGTTTCGTCCATCCTAACAAGTGAAGATGCACCCCTTCCCTTCCTGAAAGTTCAAGATCAACCAGCTCACGTCGCCAGAAAGTTTCCAATGGTTTTTGATGAAACGAAGTCACATTCTATTTTCATTCGGACGCCATCGATCTTCAACTACCGGCAAGACATCCCATCAAATTTAGACTAAACTTTTACAAAAGGATGTTTTATGGATACTCAAACTCTCGCTAAAAACAAAAAGCATAAGTGTCATCGTATAGTCGTCACGGGGGGACCTGGTGGAGGAAAAACCACAGCCGCCGACCTTTTTAGACGGGAAATTGGTGAGAAAATTGTCATTGTTCCTGAAGCAGCAACCATGCTTTTCACGGGAGGATTTCCTCGCGTCAATGATCCAGAAGCCATTAAGTCGACTCAAAAAGCCATTTGTCATGTTCAAAAGAATATTGAAGATATTCAATCGGCACTCTTTCCTAATAGAACACTGTTGTGTGATCGCGGAACTGTTGATGGCGCTGCATATTGGCCAGGCAACCCTGCTGATTTCTTTACAGAAATTGGTTCGACTCTTGAATTAGAACTCTCTCGCTATGATGCCGTTATTTTTTTTGAAACTGCGGCGGTGGGAGGAATGTCAATTGAAGGCGGTAATCCTATTCGAAATGAATCACTGGATAAAGCAGTTAAGTTAGATAAAGTTTTACGTGAACTTTGGAATCAACATCCCCGCTTCATTTTTGTTCCCCATGATGCTTCATTTTTTAAAAAAATCACTTACGGCCTCGCCTCATTAGAGAGCATGGTTTCTCAACTTAACAAACAAATTGAGAATTAATTGAATTCAAATACCAATTCGGTTGTACTTTCATGGGCTTATCATTCAAACTCCAACGCTCAGCGCCTAAAAACTCCGTATTCCTCCAAGTAGAATTTTTGTAATAAATGACTACTTCAATCAAGGATGAAATCATGCGTTTTTTGCTGAAGATCTTCCCTCTTCTTTTTTCTTTTTCTCTCTATGCTAATCAGTATCCAAGTGAATGGTGGCAGGAAGTTCCAAGAGATGGAGCTCCAGGTTGGGAAATACTTCCTCAAGATGCGGCCAAAGGTGAAGTCATTCTTTCTAAAAGAACAGAGCTTGGAATTTTTTCAAATCTCGCAGCCTCTCCTTTTGAACTCGATGGCGAAATGTACGGTTCTGTGGAAGGCCTGTGGCAGATGATGAAATATCCCGATCTCACCGACCCAAAAGATCCACGACATAACATCGTTTATCCTCACTCCAGAGATGAAGTGAAGCTAATGGCGATGTGGGAATCAAAAACAGCGGGCAATGAGGCCAATCAAATTAATCACGATAATGGTATCGACTGGATTACTTATAAGCATCACAAGTTCAATTATGTAGATGGAGCAGACGGAAGCGAGTTCCATTATAAATTGATCAAACGTGCTTTGATTGCCAAGGTAGAGCAAAACCCAAAAATCAAAGCTCTTCTCATTCAAACTCGTGGATTGGTTTTAAAGCCGGATCATTTCCAAAATGCTAATTCTCCTGCTTCATTTAAGTATTATGAAATCATGATGGATATTCGCGATCATTATCTTCCCTTTCAAGCTGAGTAATAAAAAATGAAAAAGTTAGTTATCGTTTATAGTTTTCTTCTTCTCCTTCTGGGATGCCAAACTCCTGGCCAAGATGGAGGTCAGACCAACTCACCAGAGCAAATGAAGAAGCCGTATGTGGTGATGGTGAGTATTGATGGCTATAGATATGACTATACTGATCGCTATAAACCGAAGTATTTAACCCAGTTAAAAAACACAGGTCTCTCTGCTCGCGGAATGCTTTCGATTTACCCCACCAAAACATTTCCTAACCACTACTCCATTGCGACAGGTCTCTATGCTGCTCATCACGGAATAGTGGCCAACGAATTTTACGATGTCGAAAGATCTGTTCGCTACAAGATTAGCGACAGAGCTCAAGTCGCAGATCCCATTTGGTACAAAGGTCTACCTCTTTGGAATGCCACTCAAGAAGAAGGTATGCTCTCGGCCAGTTATTTCTGGGTTGGAACAGATGCTCCAATAGGAGGAAGTCATCCTACTTATTATTTTGCCTATGACCAATCAGTTCCCAACAGTTCGAGAGTCAAGCAAGTCTTAGAATGGTTGCAGCTTCCAGAAGCGAAACGGCCGCACTTCATTACCCTCTATTTTAGTGATGTTGATAGTGCCGGACATTCTTATGGACCTGAATCGGATGAAGCTCGCGATGCAGTTTTAAAAGTCGATGAAAGTATTGGTGAGCTCGTTGAAGGGATGAAAAAAATCAAACTTCCTATTAACCTTATTGTCGTTTCCGATCATGGGATGATTAAAATCGGAGATCGCGTTTATATGAGCGATTACATGTCGCTCGATGGAATAAGAGTAGAAGGCCGTGGCCCTCACGCTCTTATTTATATTGAAGATGAATCCCGTAGAAAGACCTTACGTGCTGATCTCGAAAAGATTCCTCACGTAAAAGTGAGAACTCCAAGTCAAATGCCAAAAGAATACGGCTATTCGAACAATAAACTTTTAGGCGACTTTATTCTAATGGTAGATCCTCCATATTATTTGGAATATAAGAAAGACCTCGCCGCTGCCATGGGTATGCGCTCAGGTGGCACTCATGGCTATGACATTCGCGATAGCAAAGAGATGCAGGCGATTTTTTATGCCAAAGGGCCAAATATCAAATCAGTGCAAGGAATTGCGCCTTTTGAAAACATTAACGTTTACCCTTTTGTGTTGAAGCTTTTAGGACTTCCTCTCAAGGCAAAAATTGATGGTTCCGAAAAGGTTCTGGCCCCTTACTTAAAATAGATTTTTAAGCTGACATTCCAACTTGGCCGGATATTGAAACTCTTCCACTTCGTTCAGAGGAACAACTTCATATCCTTGTGCCAAAACTTTATCTAAAAGCAATGGCAAAGCTCTAAATGATGTTTCATGAATATCATGCATGAGTATCACGCCGCCTTGTAAGCCTTTTCTAATTAATTGAGGTTTGCGATTGGCCTCATAATAATCGAAGTCATAACTCAATCCCCCTTCAAGATGAGCATAGGCCGTTTGAGAAATCATTTGGGGAGCTTTGCTGTATTTCTTTAAGTACCAGTCGCTAGTATCAACATCCCAAAAAACAAAATTCAAACAATTTTCACCGTAGAGTTTCTGACCAATACTTTTTAAAGACTCATAGTGATGATAATCGCGTCTTTTCGAACCATAAGCACCATAGGGAAAACGAAAATACTGCTCACGCCCTTCCCATCCTGAAGAAGTGATATTCTTAATAGAATCGACAACACTCTTTTCAAAATCAGCTTTCGAAACATCATTTGAATTGGCGTGATCGTAGCTATGATTGGCCACGATGTGCCCTTCTCTATTCATTCTCTCGATTATAGCGGGATACTTTTTGGCCAAAGCCCCAAGTACAAAAAATGTGGCCTTGACGTTATAACGATCGAGGAGATCTAATATTTTGGGAGTATTAACGGGATGGGGCCCATCATCAAAAGTGAGGACAATTTTTTTAGTCCCATAAAGAGATCGAGTTAAATATTTTGAAAAACCGGTGTCAACTCCTGGTCTATAGACGTAATTGGTATCGGCGAACTGATCGCCATTAACAATCTGTGTGGCGACTTGCTCTTTTTGACCACAGCCGACGAGCAAAGCTGACAAAGTAAAAACAGTTAATAAATTTTTCACAAAAAACTCCTATTCCCAACAAGTTTTATATTTTTTCAATTCTTCAATAATTTCTAATTTTTTTCCGATATTAGCGACACCTGTTGAACAGCTTGCACATGGCAAGGTGTAGGGCTCACGCAATGTTGACCAATAGCGAGCAATCCCTGCCCATTTCCCATTCTTTTTGCATGAAACGCAACCATCAAGAGCGAGGTAATCCATAATACCAACACCGCATGCTAAATTCTTCTCTGGGTTTACAAGATCTTCTGCCTTCTTAATCAAGCAGCCGTGTTTACGATATTTGCTATTTTGTGTGCTTGAAAAACTTATCTGAAGTAGTCCTCTACTAATTGCATTCAGGCCACTTTGAAATTGGGACTCATCGTTAAAAACATCTGAATCAAAAGCTGATTCTCTCTTTGCAATACTTGATAATAAATTGATCCAAAAAATTCTTTTCTCATGCAAACTGATCTCAAAGTACTTAGGACAAAAAGCGACGATATCTTGAGGTGTCTTTTCAACTAACTTAACGCCATTTGATTCCAGAGATTGATAAGCTGTCCAAGTCCAAAAACCTTTCGTACTTACTTTATCCCACTCAATTTCGTCACTAAGCTTGACCTGTTGATTCGGAATTTCCCAATCCCATTTGGCACGAAGAAATGGCGCGAGATCAAAGTCGTAACGATAAAAATATGGTCTATAAGTATTAATCTCTGCAACTTCTCTTCGCGAAACACCAGGAATGGAAATAATGGTGACAGGCCCTAAATATGTTCCTCGAGATTTCTTTAAACTTGATACATCATCTCCATAAAGAGGCTTCTCTAAACGATTATTCTCTTCAACCTCGAGGACAGTCCCCTGAGGAAGAGAATCAATTTTCAGCAAATAGTCTCCAACCTTAGGATCGCTTCTCATCACTCTCATCGACGCGTCTTTCATTAGGACCGATCTCACAACCGCGGCATTGACTGAAGTCGAAATGATTAAGAATAAAATAATTTTTGCGTACACAAAGCACTCCTCATCAAATTCCGGCGCAACTTACATTCGTCTTCATGTCTTTAAAAGTTTTTTTTAGTGACTGTTTTTATTGGGCAAAAATGCATGAAAGGAGTGGGGCAATTTGAAAATCTTACATGTTTACAAAGCGTATTTTTTGAGCGTTTAAGCCTTTCCGAGACTCAAAATACATCTAAACTCTTTCTCCGTGACAGGAATAATCGACAGACGACTTCCTTTTTGAACCAAGAGCATTTCAGATAATTCACTTGTCTCTTTGATTAAACTCAAGGGAACAAAGTTTTTAAATTTCTGTTTAAATTTTACTGTGACACAAAACCAGCGAGGTTTTTCAACGGTAGCCTTGGGATCAAAATACTCTGACTTCTTATTAAATTGAGCGGGATCAGGGATCGCTTCTTTTGCGACAGTGGCCAAACCAGCAACCCCAGAGGGTTCTGCATTGCTGTGATAAAAAAGAACCTCATCACCAACTTTCATATCATTCATCATGAAATTACGTGCTTGATAATTTCGAACTCCATCCCAAAGCTCACATTGTTCGGGACGTTTTTCCAAATCGTCGATTGAAAAAACATCGGGTTCACTTTTCATTAACCAGAAACGCTTACTCATTTCCATCCTTTAGATGTTTTTTGAGATTATTATATTGAAATGAAGGGAGTGAAAAAGCCCCTTTGTGTATTTCTTGATTATAGTATTTAAAATCAAGTTGCGACTCTGCAACTTTACACTCATTGAAATCTTTCAATGGATGGTATTTTTTAGAAGCAAATGAGAAAGACCAAAGTCCCCCTGGATAGGACATATTATGAAAGTTACAAAATCTAACGATCGGGAAGAACTTATCTAAGATACTAGCGAGCTTTAATTGCATCTCTTGATGATACCAAGGCGATTCTCCTTGAGAAACGACGATGCCGTCCTCTTTGAGACACTTGTGAATGTCGCGATAAAAATCGTCACCAAAAAGTGGCTGAGCTGGGCCTACGGGATCAGTTGAATCGACGATGACCACATCAAATTTAATTTTTGTGTCGCGTACATAAACTAAACCATCGGCAAAAAGTAGTTCAAGCTTGGGATTGTTTAACTCACTGGCCGTTTGTGGAATAAATTCACGGCAAGCATCAACAACCATTTTATCGATTTCAACCATCACTACTTTTTTAACATTTTTGTGGCGAAGAACTTCACGGGCCGTTCCCCCATCTCCTCCACCAATAATCAAGACATTTTCAGGATTTGGATGAACAAAGAGAGGCGTATGCGAAATCATATCGTGATAAACAAATTCATCCTTTTCTGTCAGCATGACGAGCCCATCATTTAAAAGCATTTTTCCGTGGCCAGCTGTCTCCACAACATCAACCGATTGAAAATCGCTCTTGCCCGAGAAGAGAGTTTTAGTCACCTTGAATGAAAGGGCCATGATGTCTTCAAATTTTTCAGTTACCCATAAATCGCTATTCACAGAAAGCTCCTAGGTCAAAAAAATAAAAGGTTTTTCGATTTCAAACGAACTCTTATAATAGTAATCAAACTCGACGGTATATCCGCACTCAAGCTGCTCATTACAGGCGCTTGCTTTGATATAACGATCAAAGAGATCAAATTCGTTTGTCGTATTAAATGTAATGATATCAAAAGAATTTGGCTTAAATACTTTTAACAGATGATTGAGGATAAGAGATTTGTTCTCTTCCATGCCAAGGTCTGTTTCAAAGCTGATGTAGGGACTGGTGTCCTGAGGAGTAATGTGAATCGTCACATAATCATCTCCTCTTAAGCCATTCATTGAATAGCCAAAGGGCTCAAAAAGAAAGTCGTCAATCTCTAGGCCTTCGATAACAGACTCAAGATTGATAAAGGCCCTAATTTCTTCTTTAGACTGAGCTTTTTGAGTTAAGAACTCTGTCACACTAGGATCAAAGTCATACATCAATAACTCAGTCGTCGTATCTTCGGCTGGCGGCTGATAAGGCTTCTTTAATGAATAAATAAGATTATGATGGCTATGAACTTTGCCAAATCTTCTTCCGATACCATCCAGTCTTCTTTCCAAACGCTCGACATCATCTAAAAAGCTAGAGGATTGTAGTTGAGAACGATATTCATTTTTTCTTTGATAAACGAGTGAAGCGATTCCTGCTTCTCCAAACTCATCAATCATCATTTCAACAGATTCGATTAATTTAGTGGAACCACATGTGATCATAAGAATGCGATCATCCCAAACAAACAATGAGGATTCAGATAAGAGATAAGAATCGCAATGTTGATTCGAAAGTTCTGACAAAATGGTAGCGTTGCAGTTATCGACGAGCTCACGCCAAAAATCCTTTGAACGCTCGCGTAAACCTTTGAACTGAGGTTTAACTACTACTTCAATCTTTTTTTCCGAACCTTCAAAAAACATCAGTCCTCCTAACCCCTTGAAAAGGGTTACGCGTCATTCATCACAAGTGATTTGGCGCGCATACTAATGTAAAAGCTTTGGAAATTAAAGGACTTTTTCCCTCTGAAAAGAACTTGTCATTCTGGGCCAAATTCAAGATGATGTTGGCGCAAATCTATCAAATGAGGATCATTTATATGCTTAAAGTCATCTTAGCTTTTTTTATGATTACTTCAGCTCAGGCCAAACTTGTTGTCAGCAATGAATTGGTTGATCTCTTGGTGGTTCAAAAACCATTTTTTATTTTTCCAGAAGACCAAAGCGGTCTTTATCAAATCGAAATGGCCTACGCTGATGGTTGTACGATTGCCTTTAGAGATTCACTAGAGCTCGTTCGCAATACATCAAAAAGGGTTAAGTACTCAAACACTAAGCTGTTTGAACTTGGAACATTAGATTTTGCCTTTATCGATTACGCCCAAGCTCCAACTTATTATCGAGTTTATTTTGGAAACAACTATGGCAGCGTTATCGATGTTATGGATAGCACAGTTGAGGATAGTAGCGGAGTAAGAATTCTCGCCAACCGAACAGCAAACCAAACCCTCATTCGATTCGAAAAACTCGAAGATGCTGAGAAGGCTTGGGATTTTATTACCAACAATATGGATAAGTGTAGAAAAAAATGAAAGTGATGGGTCACAGGGGGGCCAAAGATGAGTTCCCCGAAAATACTCTTAAATCAATAAAATTTGCTCTCGATGTCGGCTGTAGTGCTGTTGAGATCGATGTTCATCTTTCATCTGATAATAAAATTGTCGTTATTCACGACGATACTGTTGATCGCACCACTAACGGAAAAGGCAAAGTGCTTCAACTCTCAAGCGATGAGCTTCGAGGGCTTGATGCCGGTCAAGGCGAAAAAATCCCATATTTGGCAGAGGTCCTCGATCTCATCAAATCTCGAAACTGTGAACTCGTCATTGAAGTTAAGGCCGCGAATCTCGAAGAAAAACTCATCAGTCTCTTGAAAGAAAAAGAGATGATCGAAAAAGTTAGTGTCATTTCATTTAATCACCGAATTGTTAAAAGAATAAAAGAGCTCTGTCCCCAAATTAAGACAGCTTGTTTACTCTATGGTCTTCCAGTAGATGCCGTTGCTATCGCTCGCGCTGCTCTTGCTGATGGTCTTTCTATTTGCGTCGCTACTGTCGACAAAGAATTGGTTGATCAATGTCACAAGGAAGGAATTTACGTTGCCGCTTGGAACGTCAATGATAAAGAATCATTCGCTTATTTCAAACAAATGGGGATCGATTTTTTAGGAACTGACAAGCCTTCAATTATAGCCCCCTTAGCGTAAAGCACCTCTGAGAAGTTCATTTTTTGCTCGCTCACTTCCCCACCATTCGACAGCAATATGACACTGTATTGGCCCGTAGCCGCTGCGATTACAAGAATCTGTATACTCAACATTAGTACAACCATTCAATGCAACACCATGAATGGCCCCTTTGCTTTGGTAATAGCTGAAACACTGTTGAGCAATCGGAGCCTTTTTAAATGGGCCAATGGGTTTAGTCACTCCATCAATGGAATAGGCAATATCAATTTTGCGACCGCATTGCTTTTGATACATCTCCGAAATTTTATATCCTTTGGGAGCTCCCCAACTATTCACCATTAAAATAAAACCCAGTTGAGGGTCAGCTTGTTTGCCGTTTCGACAATCGAACTGATCAATCACTTCTTGCAACTCTTTGGTACTGGCCTTGTGAACTAATTTAAAATACTGACGAACGTTTGATCCATGAATCGGAAGGTTATCATGAACTCCGCTGGGTTGACCTTTTCCTTCTCTTGCAGTTCCAAATCCTGATATTCCTAAGACAATATAATCTTTCGCCATAGCATTAGCGGATAAGACAAAACTCAAGATCAATAAAAACTTCAATTCAAACTCCCATGACAAATTCCAAATACATTCTAAAAGATATTCAGCACTTGATGGTGCCACTCACTCTTTTTTACTTAGCCTGTTATAAAACAAACACTCATGAAAAAAGTGATTAAATTCATAGAGTTATAACCTCTGCACTTTTTTCACACCCCCTAGTCCATCCGATACAAAAAAGGCAAACTCCCGCCATGAAAACAAAAACATACTGGGCCATTGGCCTCACTGCTCTTTCTCTTCTCTCTTGCGCCCCAAAAGACCAATTGGTGGAGAATCCTTTTTACACTTCGCCAACTGCTGAGAATCTAGAATTCGAACAGTTGTTTGCTGAAAATAATCAAGCACTCTCGGGAGATATCGCACTCTTCACATCAGATCGCTTAGCAGAAGCTGCTAGAATGCTCGAGTTCGCTCTCAATGCCGATACGGAAGTAGAAGCTTATAAAAAAGAATTAGCGGTTCTGGAATCAGGTGGTAGAGCGAGAAGTTATGTTCTCTGTCGCAAGCTAAAGTCTTTTTCAAGACTTCAAGGTTCAAAAACCTATGCCATTAGTTGGGATGGCTGTAAAGACAGTCGCTCAGGAAAGAAAACTGAAACAGAAGTTCGCGGACCTGAAGATTATAATCTCGAATTTTCCATGCCTGGAATAACACTTCCAAGCTTGATTGAGGCTGAAACGGGTGATGGTCTCACTCTAAAACTTAGCGAATTGGATGATACAGGAAAAAGAGTTAGAGGTAGCCGAGGTGATCTTAATGAATCACGAAGTATGCGTTCTCAATTGATCGACGTTGATCAAAAGATTTACGAATTTACCTATAGAAGTGTTACTTCACACGAAGTGATTCGCTCCAAAGGGCGCAATAAAGGCACACAAGATAATGGAGAAATTTCTTCAGTGATTGAAGGTAAATTTCAATTAAAAGAAATTCCAGGTGGAAGACTCGTCGTTGATAAGTATATACAAGCGAAAAACGATTCACTTTCAACAACTGTTAAAGCAACTCGCAAAGATGTTGCCGGAAAAGTTAAAGATAAATTCTATATCATGATTAATGATTTGATTCTGGATAATGGAGAAACTCAAGTCAACGTTCCAGGCGGAACGACATCCATTATGGTTCCAACCGGAACCAATCCAGATGGTAGCGTCATTCTTGAGTCTCAAAAGATGAAATTTTGCGGCCAGTTTAGAAGTCAATTTACTTCCAAAACAATGTGGCTCACAGGAAGTCCAAGAAACAGATCTAACCGTCTACAAGAGACTCTAAACTTCGGTGAAGATGACATTGTTTTACAATCTGAGTCTGGTAATCGTTCGCTCGGAAGATGTTTAAAGAGAACGGATATCGCTCCTCTCGTTAATCGCGATCGTTTTTATTTCTAGTAAAGTCTTAAAACCGACATGATGGGCAAGTGATCAGAAACGCCTGTCGTATCTCTCCCCTCTCCAAAACGAGATGGAGTAAAACTGTTTCCTTGAATTTGATATTTAGAACTTGAAACTGTCGTTATCGATTCAGGAATAACGGCCCAACCGGTTTTGCCTTCACTTAATTGTAAATTCTTGGAAAAGAACATCATATCAAGAAAAGACCATTCTCCTCTGTAGTTATGAGTTCCTTCACAATGATTACAACCAATTTCATGGGACACAAGAAAAAGGGGTTTCACCCACTTCTCTAATAAATTTTCACGAATATTTTCCAAGTGGGTAATGTTAAAATCTCCTGCGGCGACGATGACTCTATCACTTGGCAAATCTTTTACTCTTTGACCTAGAGACTCAAGAACTTGTCTTCTTTTTTCAGAAGGAGCGGCTTGACTGGGTAAATGCAAAGCAAAAGCTGTTAATATTTGTTTGTTCGGAAGGACGAAGTTAGCCTCGAGGATTCCTCTTGAATTGCTCAGATCGTTGCTCTTCAGGCCATTGATTGCTTGGAATTTAACTTGATGGAGATTGGCTGGCCCTTGCAAGGGAAGCTTCGAGATAAACGCCGTATCGATTCCACGATTATCGGGCCCCTCAAGTAAAACCACTTCTTTAAAGCCTAAAGTTTTTAAATGTTTTTCCATCCAAAGATTGAGAACATTAATATTTTCGACTTCCTCAAGAAAGAGCAGGTCAGGTCCCTTGCCATCGTTCACTTGCTTAATCACATCTGTCAGGCGCGCTAATTTACGCTCTAAAACCTCTTGGCTCCAATCGAGATTTAAGCATTCATCGCGATAGTACGAGTTGCGTTCTTTTGAACAGATCGCTTTATGTTTGTCGTTTTTCTTTGAACTCAAAGGAAGTCTCGCGTAGTCCTCCTTTCCAGCGTCATGATGAGTATCGAAGAGGTTTTCAACGTTATAAGCCATTAAAATAACGTCTCCTTGCTGGGGCTTGAAGCGATAGCTCGAGCAGCCCAAGAGGATCAATAAAAAAAGGAGAGAGAGAGATGTTTGTAACTTCTTCATGCTTATAAACCTTGCCTTGAGACTTGCCTCTAACCGTCCTAAGATGCGGCCAATTTAGAGGGGTTATGAATTTAAGAAAGATTATACTGTTTGCTATCCTTTCGTCTACAATGGCCGAAGCTCATGGAGCGGCGAGTTCACTCTTTGATCGCAATGATTCAAGTGACAGCAGAAGCCCATGGAGAGCTAGTTTCTTCAACCTTTCGACCATGCCAGTGAAAGGTCCGGAGCAAGGAGCGGCCCAATTATTTACCTACAATTATTTCAGTTTTGATTACAAATTAGATTTCAATCGTAAATATTCTATTCGTCCGGTCTTTTTTTACGAGACATCTGGATATGATAGCTTTGGTACCTACAAGAGCCCAAAGGCCACGATGGGCGATGCTTATGTTCAGTATGTTGACTATGGATTGGCCTTTTTGCCTGGTGAAGTTAATTTGGCCGGTCAGTTTCGCGTCCATTTGCCTACAAGTCAGCAGAGTAAAGAAATAAATCAAATCGCACGTTTTGAAGGCGTTTTCACTTTTGAAAAATTGCTCGGTCGCACCACTAGTTTAAGTTATGAAGTAAGACCTAATTACTATTGGCAAAGTCAAACCAATTACCTTCGCACTTGGACCTATGTAGGTGGGGATAGAGATGGAGAACTCACTGGTCGCGTTTATCAAACTAAAGAATATAAAATAGAACATGCACTCGAAGTTGAAAAGAAATGGAATAAGTATATTGGCAATGCACTTTCAATCGGTATGACTCACGAAGGATACAACGATTCAAAAGTTGAAAATGTCGAGTCTCGTCACACGGATGAAATCAATGTTGGAGCTTCGGTTATAGCTGACATCAGCCATAAGTTTAACTTTATTGCTTCGATTCAAAACAATGTTCCTCTTCACAGCTCAAAGCGAGATGCAAAATTCTTAAGATCTGATGAAATGGAATATGTATTGCTTACTTTTTTCCGCTTTTAGAAAAATTTTCTATCGCCTGCGGTAAAACAGCTTGATTATGGTCTTTAACCATTTGTTCCCAAAGCGGATCGCTTGGAAAAAACATTTCTTTGAATTTGTCTTTAATATCTTTTGAATCCATTTCTCCCATTGCTTTCCAATGAAAGAGTTGATTCTCGAGACGCATTATTTTAAGCGATTTGAGGCTTCCTAACGTCGTTTGAGAATCGAGAGTACCAAACTCAAAGGTCATCGGCATAACTCGTTTTGCAGGCAGGATTTGCACTAAGAAATCAGTATAATCCCCTAAGGTTTGATAAAAATCTTTAGAATCTCCCCAATCAATTTTTTTATCTCCAAACAACTCTTGAAGATCATTTTTCAAATCTTGTCTTAACAAGCTTGAGCCAAACAAATGCAGATCCCCACGCGCCCCGTAACCTGTATGGTAATCGAGGGCCAGAACTTCATCATAACCGCTGAGGATTTGAGGCAACCATTCTAATAACCACTTTCCTTGGACTTCGAGATCTGAGCCACCGTAAAACAATCCAGTGGAGTAAGAATATTGTCCTTGAACGACAGCTTGACGAAAATGATTCATACCAAGCTTAGCAACGTAAAAGAGAGAATAAAAGAAGTGGTCAATATTAAAAAAGATATCGTCGCGAGCAGGACTTGGGCGATTGAGAAAAACTTCCACTTCAGGATAGGCAGAATTAGGGTCCTCAAAATGATCGCGCTTAATAATAAAATTGCGATTGAGATCAACATTGTTTTCAGTAACTCTTCTTGAATATTTAAATCCATAGGGATTAAGCGCATGAATAAAAAGATAAGCGACTTCAGAACCTTCTCTGACCACTTTTTCAAATTGATCGAGCAAAAAGCCACAGCTGACATGGGATTCTATTCCATGGGTCCCGCAAGTCATCAGGACTACTTTTTTTGTCGGTTTGATTGGGTTAAGCAAGGCCCAACTTACTTTTAAATCCTGATCTTTCAGAATCGGTGAATTCACAACAAACTGGCCCACTTCTTTTTTAAATTGAGTATCATCCACAAGTTCAGTAAGCGCCTCGAAGCGAGTTCGTGAACTTTCATAGTCAGTGGGAAAATAAGGGGCTGCACTTAACCAAGAGGGTATAAGCAACAAAATGTACAAAAATTGCATGGATAGATGGGACCACAAGGACACTTTTCAGTCAATCAAACTCGAGCTTTCACAGTCAAAATCATGTTCAGATTCTACTTTGAGCTCATGACACAGGCTCTCATTAATATCCGACAAAGTTACCTTTGATTCAGCGATTCTTTTTGCCATGGCTAAAAAGAGGGGCGTCAAGTCACTTCGAATGGCACTGGTCACTTTATAGGGTTTAAAAGGATTTCCTTTGCCATAACCTTTTTCGCACATCTCCTGTCTGAAAACGTCCTCGATACTTTTGCTTTCATTGAGCATGGTAAAAAGTCCGGACAGAATACCAGTTCGATCTTCACCAACAGTGCAATGAAAAAGAACCTTTTTCTTTTGTTTAATTGATCTTTTAATAAATTGGATTCCTGACACAATTTGCTGACATGCTTGCGAGTAATCTTCAATATCTTTCCAGAGAAAAGGTATATGAAGATGGGTAATTTTTAATTTGCTTAACTCAAGAATTTCTTTATCAACTTCCCTTCGCGTTTGATTTTTAAAAATAAGAACATTTTTAATCCCAAGCTTTTGCAAAACACTCATCTCTTTATCAGGACTCATGCTTCTATAGACGAGACCTTCACGATCGACTTGATGCAAATTGGGAAGATTAAATCCATCAACGGTAGATTTAATGGGGCTACTCAATGCGAATGCCCCATTTGTTAATTGTAAAAGGAATAAACCAAAGAAGATTTTTTTCATCTTAATCACAAAGTTTTGAAACAACTTTTTCCAGTTTCTCCTGCTCACTATCTTTTGAAGTATAGGGAACAAATTGACCAAAATAAGGGTAATTAAAATGAGTCATTCCGTTGCGATAAGTATATTTATTCGTTGATGTTGGGAAATTACTGTCGACAACAGATAATTCATAACCATCACGAGTTTGCGCCATATCAATGACCAGCCAAGCATGAGCTATAATTCCTTTCAACTGAACCATTTGATAGACGACTTCACCTTTACTCACTTGAGTGTAAAGCTCATCCATCATTTCTCTTAATTTTTCAGGGGCGACTTCAGTTTTTCCTCTGAGACCTCGAATCCAAGATTGATTAATAAAACCATCTGTCCTTTGCCAAGTTTCTAAACGGCTTTGAATTTCTTGGCTAAACTGTCTCGAGAATTGATTAAAATTTTGAAATCCAGGAATAGTTACGACTCTTTTCCCTTTGCGAATATCCTTGATCAAATCCTCTGCTTCAGCTTGAGTCGGCTTTGGAAGGTCTGGTCGGTACATCGTTAAATAGGCTGCATTTCTTTGAAAGCGGCTATGCCACCAACAAACCCCGCCATTGGCCAGTCCGCCGTGATTTGCGAAGGCCATGCGACTCTCACTCTCACCTAGAAGTTCCTGAATATATTTATCTTCAGTCCTATCCCGACAAAAATCGGCCTTACCAATAGATGTAATTCCAGCATGGGCACTAAGCCATGTCGTTGATAGAAGTGCGAGGGTCGTTATGATGTGTTTCATGATGTCTCTCCTTTCTTAGTCAAAAGGCTTGTATCACGACACTTTGCGTCATTCGAGTTTTTTATCTCTATCCTGTCTTTTCTTCATACTTTGCCAAAAAACAATTAGATTTCAAACACTTAAGAGTACTGACAGGCAATTTTCCGTAGGCTATAAATTGGGAATGAAATTATTGTTTATCCTTATTCTTCTTATGGGCCAATCACTTTGGGCCATGACTCGCGAGCAGTACCGGCAAGAGCTTGAGGATCTCACTCGAGACGGGAAAGTTAATATTAAAGCTCTGGAAGAAAAAATTGAAATGTTTGAATTAGATCAGCAATTCAACCGGGCTCCTTCTATTGTGGCCGACAGCGAAGACATTATTTTACAACTTCAAAACAGCCTTATTGAAGAGTTTCAACCACAACTTGAGCAATCTTTAGGTACTTGTGACCAAGCTCAATGCCTCACTCTTTCCAATGAAGGCGCACGGCTAAGAACAGCTCAAAAAGAAGTTTGTTTTCCTTATACCCATTGTGGTTTTTATAAATGCATGGAAGAAAAGTATCGTTGCTCTGACGTAGGAGTTCATTATTTTACAAAACTCGCCTATCCTACTTGCTCTGCCTATGTCGCCAACCTTCAAAAGAATAAGTTCACTCAAAAGGGCGTTGAATGGATTTATAACGTGATGGTTTGTCTGCAAAAAGGTTTAGTTCAAGAATGTGATTTAAATAATAATTGCCAACAACCGAGTCAAAAAGAGGTTTGCGATCATATTACAGATTATACGCTCTCCTTTCATCCAAGCTGCTATATCAATTCGGGAGTTGGAGTCTGTCACCTTCCCCTTAAAGACCAAATCAATATTTGGAAGACTGTCGGCCCCTATCTCACGGATCGTGAAAGGGTGGAAGCCTTTAAGGTCGTTGCTTACTGCCTTAAAAATAAATAATTGTAACAAAATGGAAATTAGTATCACTCATGAAAAACAGCTAAAGGAGCCTAGAGCATGAGTAGTTCAATAATTGTCGTAGTTTTAATGATGATTCCAGGGATCTTTTTAGCCTTTACGAATGGGGCTAATGATAATTTTAAAGGTGTCGCCACTTTATACGGTAGTGAGACTCTCAGTTATAAAATGGCCCTAGCTTGGGCCACAATCACAACTTTACTAGGGGCCATCGCCGCTACATTTTTTGCCGAGAAACTCCTGCATAGTTTTTCTGGAAAAGGTCTGGTTCCAGCGGAAATCATCTCGCTCAGTTCATTTGGAATTTCGATAGCGCTTTCGGCGGCGCTAACAGTTCTTCTTGCCACTCTCTTCGGCTTCCCGATCTCAACCACCCATGCATTAACGGGCGCACTTCTTGGAGTAGGTTATATCGCTTCTCCCCAAGGTATGGATTTGAGCAATCTTTATTCTTCTTTTCTTGCTCCCCTATTGGTCAGTCCCATAATGGCCATCATTGGAGCAGGGCTACTCTATCCCCTCTTTAGTTTTTTGAGAAAGAAATCACAAATTACAAGAGAGTCTTGTCTCTGTCTTGGAAATCAAGTGGTCTCTGTTCAACCTGAGTTGACCGCAGGAGCTCAAGTTAATGCTGTTATTTCTTCTCCCTCATTTCCGATGTTACAAGTGGGCACACAAATGAGCTGCAAAGAACAATATCAAGGACATTTTTTTGGTATCAACGCTAAAGCTCTCATTGATACAGTTCATTTTTTAAGCTCTGGCCTAGTGAGTTTTGCCAGAGGCTTAAACGATGCTCCAAAAATTGCTGCCCTTTTGCTGATAGGTCATTCGCTATCGAAGGAAGTCTCAGTTGCGACGATTGGTATTGCTATGGCCTTAGGTGGAATTCTCATGGCCCGCAAAGTAGCGGAGACCATGTCTCATCAAATTACTTCTATGAATGATGGTCAGGCTTTATCCGCAAATCTCGTAACGAGTGTCATCGTACTAGGAGCCTCTCGCTTAGGTCTTCCCGTTTCGACCACTCACGTTTCATGTGGCGCCCTTTTTGGAATTGGCGCAGTCACTAAAAAAGCACATTGGAACTCAATTTTTAAAATTTTTCTCTCATGGGTTATAACCCTTCCTATTGCAGCCCTCTTAGGCTTAGTTTTTTTTAGTCTCTTGAATGGGAGAATCTCATGAATTTTGAAAAGGTGTTAATTGAAAACAATATATCTCGTAATCGAAATCAGACCGAGATACTACAAATCAATATTGGTCGCAAATGTAATTTGGCCTGCAATCATTGCCATGTCGAAGCAGGACCATCTCGCACCGAAAACATGGATGAGAAAACAGCGCTTAGGGTTGTAGAACTTTTAAAAGCCACTCCTTCCATTCATACTGTCGATCTCACCGGAGGCGCTCCCGAGCTCAATCCTTATTTTAAAATGATTGTTTCTGAGGCCAGAAAGCTTAACAAACAAGTCATTGATCGATGCAACCTGACTATCCTTTTCGAAGCTGGCCAAGAAGAGCTCGCACTATTCATGAGGGACTATCAAGTCCAAATCGTGGCCTCTCTTCCTTGCTACTCAAAAGGGAATGTCGAAAAACAACGGGGACGTGGAGTTTACGATAAAAGTATCGAAGCTCTCAAAATGTTGAATCAACTTGGCTACGGAAAAGAAGAAACAGGTCTGAAACTTGATCTCGTTTATAATCCAGGGGGAGCTTTTCTACCTCCGGCCCAAGCCAAGCTTGAAGCCGATTATAAAAAAGAATTAAAAGAATTGTTTGATATCGACTTCAATCAACTCTTCACTATTACCAATATGCCGATTAAGCGATTTCTTTATGATCTCGAGAGAAGCCAAAAACTTGATACTTATATGGAACTCCTGCTCAATAACTTTAATCCCCATGCCGCTGAAGGGATTATGTGCAGAAACCTCATCTCGATTGGATATGATGGGCAAATCTTTGATTGCGATTTCAATCAAATGCTTGAGATGCCACTAGGGTCTAAGAAAACAACGTTATGGGATATTCAAGATTTTAATCATTTTAATCAAAATGAAATTGCCTTTGCCAATCATTGCTTCGCTTGCACTGCAGGCGCGGGAAGCTCGTGTGGTGGAGCACTCTCATAATTTTAAAAGTAAAAGGAGCCTATATGAAAGGTCTAGAAAGTGTAAAAGAGTATTACGGAAAAGTTCTTCAATCGACCAAAGACTTGAAAACCAGTGCTTGCTGTACTGCGGAGAGCATGCCTCTTCATTTGCGCTCAATCTTGAGCGAAGTCCACGATGAAGTGAAAGACAAGTTCTACGGTTGTGGTTCTCCTTTACCTTATGCTCTCGAAGGAAAAACCGTTCTCGATCTCGGTAGTGGCTCTGGTCGCGATGCCTTTATCTTGTCCAAACTGGTTGGCCCTAACGGAAAAGTCATAGGTGTCGATATGACGGACGAGCAAATTGCTGTCGCGAAAAAGCATCTCGATTATCACACTCAAAAATTTGGTTACACTAAACCCAATATTGAATTTATCAAAGGCTATATCGAAGACCTTGAAGAAGCTGGAATTAAAACCAACTCCATTGACCTCGTGGTTTCAAATTGTGTGATCAATCTCTCTCCTAGTAAAGAGCGCGTTTTCTCGGAAATCTTTAGAGTGCTCAAGCCCGGTGGGGAGCTTTATTTCTCCGACGTCTTCTCGAATCGCAGAATGCCAAAAGATTTGGCGGAAGATCATGTGATGTTGGGGGAATGTCTCGGTGGAGCGATGTACACTGAAGATTTCCGTCGCATGATGAACAAAATGGGATGCGCAGATTATCGCATGATGAATAATTCTAAAATCACCCTCTTTAATCCGGAAATAGAAAAGATGGCCGGCATGATGGAATTCTACTCCATTACTGTTCGCGCTTTTAAAATGGATTTAGAAGATCGTTGTGAAGATTTTGGTCAAATAGCGACCTACAAAGGTGGAATCAAGGACTCTGAACAATTCTTTATCCTCGATGATCATCATCTCTTTGAGAAAAATAAACCGATGCCCGTTTGTGGAAATACAGCAAACATGTTGGCCCAATCTCGCTACGGAGAATACTTCACTATTCATGGTGATATGACTCATCATTTTGGGCTCTTTGATTGCGGACCGACGCCAACAACGTCTGGAGACTCAGCTCCTGGAGGTTGTTGCTAATTCCATGGCCCTATCAATCATTATTCCTATTGGCCCAAATGATTTGAGTTGGAGAAACCTCGTCTCCGACTTAAAGTTCTTAAGTCCTGATGACGAAGTTCTCTTTGTTTCTGATCACGAGATCGACACATGTGAACTTCCCTGTTCGTGGAGATTTATATCTTCGCCTCTGGGTCGAGCTGAGCAACTCAATCGAGGGGCCCAATCCGCTCGTCATGAGACATTGTGGTTTCTCCACAGTGATTCACGAGTAAGTGCTGAATGCTTAAGGGCCGTGAGATCTTTTGAACAACAAGCAGATCGCCAAATTGGTTTTTTCCCGTTAGCTTTTTACGATGGCCCAAACTCAATGTTCATTACTCAACTCGGCGTTTGGTTTCGCTCTCAACTTTTAAAGTTACCTTTTGGAGATCAAGGCTTTTGCTTGAACAAAAAAACCTTTAATCATTTGGGCGAATACCCTACGGATCTTAGATACGGAGAAGATCACATCTTTATATGGCGTGCACACCAATTAAAAATCCCAGTCATCCCATTTGCTCCTAAGATTTATACTAGTGCTCGCAAATATCAAAAGAACGGTTGGAATCAAACCACCCTCAATCACCTCCTTTTGACTTGGCAACAGGCAAAGCCCGAACTTAAGAAATTGATGAGGCAAAAGTGCTGAAGAAAAAAGTGGGGCTCTATTTTTTTGTAAAGACACCAGGTCTCTCTCCAATCAAGACACGACTCGCTTCTGGAATTGGTAGAGAGAATACCGATGTTTTTTATCGATATGCGCTACAAGCGATTGAGGCAATTGGACATAAGCTGATGGAAGAAATTCCTACGCTTCAAGTTTATTGGGCAGTAGCTGAAGAAACAGGTCTTCAGGATCCCTGTTGGAAGCAATTCCCCACACTTTCACAAGGTGAGGGCCCTCTTGCAGATCGACTATCATGTATTTATGATCAAGCATTCAAGCGACATCAGCAAGTCATCTTCATGGGTTCAGATTCACCACACTTGATATTTGCCGATTTAAAAAAGGCTCTGATCAATACACCTCAAGATAAGTTCATCCTTGGCAAAACCCTTGACGGCGGCTTTTATTACTTCTCAAGTGGCTTTAAAATCAACCGCACAGATTGGAACTCCGTTGAATACAGTTCGAATCAAACTGCCGATCAGTTAGTAAAAAACTTCAGTAAAATTGCACCATTTCAGTTTATCGGCGAGAGTTTTGATATCGACACTAAGGAAGATTTATTAAGATACAAATCTCTTGATCTCAATTCTGAGATTTATTTGGATCAGCAAATAACCTTGTTTAAAAAGTCGCGAGAACTACTAACGTAGTTCAGATTCGAGTGTATCTTCGATTGAATCAGGAAGTTGCGAAAAGAAATCCAATCCCGTCTCAGTCTCAATCTGGTCAACAGACACTTGAAAGTGAGTGTAAGAAACACCATTTTGATTATCATTTTCAATTAAGTATGCACGCATGATTCCGGCATCTGGAAAGTAGGCGATCTTGTAATAACGCTCAGGAATAGAAACACCTGATCTGATGCGAGGAAGATTGGCCTTAAGAATAGGAGCTGTAACGACGTAAGCACGGCCCATTTTGCGAACCATATCGCGTACACCATTTTCAAGTTGCGCCCAAATTCCTTGGTTAAAGCGTGGTCTCTGGGGTGACATATTGGTCATGAAAAATGTCTCTGACATCGCTTGCTTGTTTAGCTTCATGTCTCCGGCTGGAACCAAATGTCCGCGATCAAATCCCGTTTTAGAATAGTCATTCTGCATAACAGGATCACTCACTCTTGTGTCTGGTCTAAAATTATTGGTTCTAGACGCTGGGCCATTAACACTTTCAACTGTTAACCAATGACCAGTCCACTGCGCTTGCTTATGATTTTTAGAATAGCAAATTTGGTAATAAGTATTTTGAAGTAAAGAGTCACAAGACGCCCCTACTGGACTGTAGTCTTGAGCAAACAAGGAAAAGGAAAATAGTGCTAATAAGCACGTGATCAGATTTTTCAAAGTCCCTCCTTGGACAATGATTCGTTTCTCTTATTCTAAGGCCTCCCCTCACTAATTCCTAGCAAATGTCTGTTAAGGTTTGATTGGCCGACAAAAAGGTTCTGGAGTGCTCTACTCAAAATAAAAGCTTTGAACTTAAATTCCAATAGATTGCAAAGAAGAGACCGTCGATACTACTCATGTATTCTATTTTCTCATAAAAGACATTCAGATGAATTAAAAACTATTTATAAATCCAAATCTTCTTAGAATCCTGTAACGGTAAAATTTGGGGAAGAAATTGCTTTAAAATAGTAGCTATGAATAAAGCATAAAAAGGTGAATAGAGAACTTGATTGTATCTCAAGATTCCATCAATTACTGCCAAGATAAACGCAAAGAGAAGTCTTCCTTTTCGAGTAGAAGGAGAAGTGATCGGATCCGTAATATGAAAAAAAGAAAAAAGATAAAAAACAGGTCCCGTCATAGGTAAGTAGAAAAACATCATATTAGAACTTCCACTTATCTTATATCTAACAAATGTAAAAACTGAAAACCAAAAAATAAAAGAGAGGGCCATATCTATTCTTTTTACTTTATAGGTAGCAATAAGACCGAGAAAAATAAAAAGCATTGCAAAACCGGGCGCATTTGGCCATCTCCCGGATGTTGTAGAAACAACTGCCGACAGAAAGAATAAGCTTACAACAACTCCAAAATTATTGGGATTGAAAATATGATTACCTTTATATCGTATCAAATGCTTTGAAGCGATGGTGAAAATTGCTGCAATTGAAAATGGCCAAATAAGAGGTGAAAACAAGAGAAAGCAAACCCCCATTGAAGAGAGAAGTCCGCTCAATGAAAAAAAGAAAACTCTTTTATAATAGTAAGTGAAGCATGCATCTAGAATTAGAGCTGGAATGACAGCAGCAAAAAATTGCCAAATATTTCGCCCAAAATGGGGAGTCAACATTGATATGAATGTATAAAGACAGAACATACTGAACACAATCCAACGGGGATCGTTATATCTAGGGATTATGATTTTAAATTTATTCATAAATTTTATTATAGCTATTAAGGTTATAATCTTTTAATTCAACAGTTTTTCCATTGGGCCAAAAGACAGTAATTTTTTTAATAGAGTTATTGAGACCTAGTCCAAAATGTATTCTGGAATCACTTTGAGAAGCAAATCCATTTGTTGGAACTTTTGTTCTACTCAACGTTCTCTTATCCAATTCAATTTTTACTTTTGCACCAAATGCATCTGTTCCACTTTCTTTCCCGATAAGAGAAAACCCAATCCAATTTCTCTTTTCTCTATTACTGACTTGATAAAGATAGGCATGACCATTTTGAGTAGCCAAAAGGAGAGATTGAAATCCATTGTTAAGAAAATCAATGACGGCGAGAGAGCGACCATCTTCAAGATTATCATTAAGATCGGTCGATTCTATAATATTAACAAATTCATTTCCTTTATTATAAAACACACATTTATGTTGATAACCTCCCCAAGTTCCATCGGTAAGATCTGGCCAATTGCGAGCATCAACTAAAAAGTCCTTTCCGCCTGAACCAAGTGTTCCTGTACTAAACCATAGAGACTTCTTTGGGTCACCGGAAAAATAGCCATTGCTCACAACCAGATCTAATTTTGAATTATTATCCAAGTCTATAAATTTAGCTCCCCAAGACCAGCCACATTTATCAATACCTCTTGTTTTTGCCACATCCTTAAAATTTCCATCGGGACTCATTTTAAAAAGTGTATTGCCATCGGGCTCTATCCCCTCTTGATAAATTTGAGAAACATAAACGACAGGAAGACCATCATCATCGATGTCTGCTATTTCAGAATTCATTCCATTATTGGATTCACTTGATTTCAAGGATTCAGAATTATCAATAAAATTCTTCCCATGATTATTGAGATATGCCCAATCAGAATTAAAATCATTGGCAAACCAAAGATCATCGTATCCATCGTTATTGAAGTCATAGACTCCGATGGCAAGGGTCCAAGCTCCATCAGGTATCCCAAGAGCACCAGGCTGCTTTATAAATCTTTTTCCATTTTCGTTCTTAAAAACATAAACAGGTCCTCCATTAGCAGCACCTTCAAAAGTCTCTGGCATAAAACGCGGATCATTTGTTCTATGCGACTCAGGAAAATATCCGGATACAACCAGATCTAAAAAACCATCTTTGTTGTAATCAATTACATTACCCGCAATTAAAAATAATTTTTCCTTACCTAGCCCAAGTTCCGCTGTAACGTCTTTAAATGTAGTCCCTGAAATATTCTTATAGAGATAAAAATAGCTATTGGTCCCTAGGAAAAGATCTTTGTAGCCATCGTTATCGTAATCGAAAAAATGGGACGTTGAACACTTTCAACTTTTGAAGTATCGATTCCAGATGAGGCAAACTGATCGACAAAAGTTCCGTCACCTTTGTTTATATAAAGTCCATGCTTCTTAGTATCATTACTAATAAAAAAATCTTGCCAACCATCATTATTAATATCGGCCACTGCAACCGAAGAAGTCATGGAACTTATATATCTTGAAACATTTTTGTGTTTTTTATCAAAATATCTTCCCTGCTCATGCTTAAAATCAATTAGACTCTTTTTCGTGACATCACTAATGACAATGCCTGGATCAAATTTTTCGTTGGCCGCTTTTTCTGCTTTATCAAAACAACTTGAGACAAGAAACATCATAAGTAGCAATTGAATCTTTTTTTGATATAGCATTTCGCTCCATCTTAGTTGAGTGATTGTGTCTAATACATTTCTGCTCTGTTAACACCTTCTTTGATTCTATAACGATTATTTATCTTCACGTCGCTAATATCAATCTTTATTTGCTCTGAACCATCTGGCCATCTCACTTCTATACTCTCAATTGAGAGTGCATCGTCCAAACCAATGTGTAATAAAAAAGAGTTAGATCCAAAACTACTGCCGCTACTTATAGTTCGATAAATACTTCTTAATTTATTTTTCTTATTTTTAGTAACAATTTTAACTCTTGCTCCGACGGCCGATCTATTGCTCTTGGTTCCAACAAGAAGCATCTTAATCCACTTATTAGAATTATTTTTATTCATGAATAGAGCATTTTCAAACTTGTCATCGGAATAAGCACCGCCCATGACAGCGTAAATATCTTGATCACCATCATTATCAAAATCACCGAATGAAATGGCATGTCCCTTTTGTAAATGTCCCAAGCCTGTCATTTCAGTCACATCAACAAAACGCTTTCCTCCTTGATTTAAAAACATTCGATTGGGAACTAGAAAATACATCTGAGGTGTTCCTGTTCCAACATAGATGTCTAGCCAGCCGTCATTGTTTATATCCCCAACATTAGTTCCCATGGCCAGAAGTTCGTAATCCAGTCCCACTTGAGAAGTAACATTAGTAAAAGTTCCATCCCCGTTATTTCGATAGAGAGCGGGATTACTCGATTTACCTGACTTTTTCTTTTGGCCAATATAATCAAGAACGACATCGGAGATATCTGTCTGATTATAATCATAAGCGTAGACAAGAATATCTTCTAATCCGTCATTATTAAAATCAAAGATTGAAGTAGAAAAACTAAACTGAGGATCACTAATCCCAGCTTTTGAAGATGCGTCTATAAAATTCCATGCCCCCTGAGCTATGAATAATTTATTAGAACCACCATAAATTGAAATAAATAAGTCTCCGAACCCATCATTATTAAAGTCGCCAACAGCCACTCCTTTTATCCACACATCCTTCAATTCAATTCCCTTTATCGTTTTAGAAATTTCGTTGAAAGTTCCATCTCCTAGATTTTTAAACAATTCCCAATTTTTAGTTCCAGGATTTCCTGTCGTTATTTCGTGACCAACAAAGATATCTACAAAACCATCATTATCAAAATCTGCCCAAACCGAACTTTGCGTAGGTAACAAGCTCAATAATCCACTGATTTTTGTAACATCAGTAAACGTTCCATTCCCGTTGTTGCGAATAAGAGAATTTGGATAATTTCCAGCAGTCGCTGACAAGTCACTCCGCCAAGCCCCTCTGTTCACATAAAAATCGAGGTTGCCATCATTGTCATAATCAATTTGAGAAATATGAAGCCCTCCGGTAATCCCCTTAAGCCCAGATGTTTCGGAAACGTTATTAAATCCTTCCTTCCCATTATTTAAATAAATGCTAAGGGGATCACCCAAATGAAAAGAAGAAGCAATAATGTCTAAAAAACCATCATTGTTAAAGTCATCCATGATTGCTCCCCCAGCATGGAAAGAAGCATCAACGCCAAGAGATTTAGATACATTTTCAAATTTTAAAAGTTTAGTCTTATCTAATATTTTTTCAGCTTTTAACAAATAACGTTTGGGGACTTGATTTGGAAACTCACCTAAGGCCATATACGAAATATTTAACAACCACTGATACTTTAATTGTTCAGCGTAAGGAAGCTTTTTGTTTTTAAGCAACTTGTTTAAAACGACGATGGACTCTTTTGCCCATTTCTTTTCTCGATGAATCCCCCCTTTCTTCAAAGGAAAAATACAACTATCTGAATTGTTAAAATGCATGCAATTACTTTTTTCACCTTTACGAAAATAAACTGCTGCTAAAATGAAACGAGCTTCTCTTTCAAACTTTTCATTTTTCTTTGCCACTGAAGAATTCAAAATTTCATTTAGTAAAAGCGAAATCGCTGAATCTAATTCACCCGCATTTAAATATTCAACTGCAACTTCCAATAAAGTTTCAAGTTTTTCACTACCGAGTTGAGTTTTTGCAATATTATAAATTTCTTTTGCTCTTAAACTATTATCGACATAGTAATCTTCACCTCTGTTAATTTGTGAATTTACTTTATCTAAAAGATGACTCATCTCTTGAGTATGAGCAGCAGAATCCCAATTAATCTCTTTCTTGAGGACAACTTCTTTAGCCTCGAGATTAAACGCCATAAGGAGAATGAATACAGAGGCTAGGACATTTAAGTATTTATACATCCATAAATTATACATAATATAAAAGGTTCCAACACCTTTTTCCTTAAGCGGTGCTTCATGAATTCATCTTGTGTCTATGATAGAAAATGACGAGGTAAGTATGAAATATATTATTCGAGAAGCACAAATTCACGAGAAAGAAGCCGTCAATACTGCTCATGTATTGTCAATCCGAGAAATTTGCTCGAAGGATTATTCTCCTGAACAAATTGCAGGCTGGTCTGGGGTTATTTATAGTGACGAAGTTTGGATTAATTCACTCACCAATCACTTCTATCGTGTAGTTGAAGTCGATGGTGCCATTGAAGGATTTTGCCATGCTAATTATCACGGCGAAAACTTGGGCGAGATTAGAGGGCTTTATTTTACACCCAAGATTAAAGGCCACGGAATTGGAAAAGAAATCGTCGAACTGGCCAAAAAATATCTCATCGATCTTGGCGCAAAAAAAATTGTGATTGGTGCGACTAAAACGGCAAAGCCCTTTTATGAAAAGATGGGCTTCATCGCCACCGGAGAAGAAAAACTTTACCACACTCGAGGAACCGCTTTTGAATACTATCCGATGGAGATGATTGTAACAAAACTTTAAGTTCACTTGATTCCTATCTTTCTCCGTTTATCTGGTAGTCTTGGCGTACTCAGATCCTCGAGATCATCTAATCTTTCAAAGACAATCTTAAAAATTTTATTTGTGTCGTTCTTTAATTTATCAATTTCATTCACCAAATTATTTTCTAGTAGATGAAAACTTCTAAGCTTGGTGAAAATTCTCATGATTGAAATGTTAACCATGACGGCGTGATCACTTTTTAAAACACTTGAAAGCATTGCCACTCCATTTTCTGTAAAAACTAAGGGTTGATAACGTCTTCCCCCATATTCTGAACTTGAGGTGCCAATTTGGTACCTCAAGTTTTCATGCTCTTCTTTGGATAATTCAAACATGAAATCACCAGGAAACCTTTTTAAATTTCTCTTAACCTGTCTATTCAAGCTTTTTGTTTCAACTCCATAAAGCTTTGCCAGATCACTATCAAGCATCACTCGAAGTCCGCGAATCACGTAAATCATGCTTTGAATTTGTTCGATGGGATATTGCAACTCAATCCTCCTATTGAAAAACAGAAGAAGTTATCGCCATATTAAAAAGGTTTCTATGAAAAAAGATGATAATTGAATCGATATTTCACTTTCACAGGTTCCAACACCTTTTACCTTACACACCGCTTAAGCAAAAAGGTGTTGGAACTAAAAAACGAGATCTAAATCATGCTGTCTGTAATTTTCAATCCCACTTTGATTGCATTTCATTTCCCATTTTTTCTTTTCATTTTTTCTAGTGAAATAACAACTCATTTTTAACTGATGGTCATAAATAGCAGGTCCCTTGTTGAAATTATATGTAATATATTTATCAGGATTATTCATGGCCTTCAAAATCAATCCTTCATACTTGTATTTTACTGACCACCAATCTTCCGATTCTGTTAGAATTTTACATTTTATTCCGTCTTTAAATACGCAATCTCGGACTTTGTAAAAGTAGTCTTGAAACTCTTGATCAGATTTTAAAAAGCGCTGTCCACGTTTGTTAAGGATGTCAAAGTCTAATTCCGGGGAACTGTATTGTGCAGCATCCTCCGGTCCTTTTAACTTTTCTCCTTGAAATAAAACTTCAACAGAATCAGGACCTCCTTTAATTGAACTTCCTTCCATATCACTTTCATTCGAGTCAAAGAAGTCTGATATGTATAGATCCAAGGCGATCATGTAATCAGCATATTGAATGCTACTCCACCACCAAACTTCCGTTTGATGATCTTTTGGTTTTTTTTCTAAAGGGCAGACCTTATCTTTGCACTTCGCAATTTCTTTATCCTTGTAAAATAAAGTATCTGATTTAATTTTAAATAAAAACTTATCGCCCTGCTTGTAAAAAATTAAGCTTCCTTCTTTGTCCTTTTGAGGAGTAATGCTAATGTTAATTTTCCCCTCAGCTTTGATCTCAAAAGATGCTAAGAGCAGTATTATTGTAATTAAATGTTTCAATTTGGTTCTCCCAAAAGGTTCCAACACCTTTTTTCTTAAACATCGCTTCAATTCGTAAGTCTAAGAAATTCATAAGTGAATTATATCACCATAATGAAATATTTTTTATTCTAATCAATCTAATCCTATGGTTAAAAGAGAGTTAAATTTATCAAGGAGTGAAAGTTGGTTAGGAAACCCATCGAAAGATCTCTAGATTATTTCTACCACGTAACCGCAAGATCAAATAATAAAGACTATTTCTATTTACCAATCGAGACACTGTGGGGAATTTATTCGAATCGACTAGCGGAACTTCAAAAATCTCAGTCAATTGATATCGCGGCTTTTGTATTAATGCATAATCATTTTCATTTAATGTTAAGAACACCTTCTGCTGATATTGATAAGGTGATGTATTTTCTGATGAAGCAAACGACTATTGATATTCAAAAACAATCTGGTCGCATTAACAAAATCTACGGTGGTCGATACAAAGGATCGATAATTAAAAATGAAGATTATCTCTATAATGTCATCAAATACATTTACCTCAACCCCGTCAAAGCTGGGATTGTTCAAAAAGCTGAAACTTATCCCTTTTCGACCCTATTCTATAAATTTAATAATGAACTTCAATTGCAGTTTCAAATTACGAAATCCTTAGAAGTATTAAACGAGCTCTCTTGGATTAATTCTGGCTTTAGTGAAAAAGAGAACAAAAGTATTAAGACAGGTCTTCGCAAATCGGTTTTCGAATTTGGAAAAGAAAAGTCATCAGGAAAAGCAATTGTTCCCAATGGAGAATTGTTTCTCTAAAAATAATTGCCGCAATGTTTAAGGAAAAAGGTGTTGGAACCTTTCGTATTTGGTGGGCGTTGACGGGATCGAACCGCCGACATCTACCTTGTAAGGGTAGGTCTTTTTGTCCAATCAACGTCCTACAATATTTCGTAACCGGTTAATATTAAAGGATATTTTACTAACCTTTGTCCGTTTTGCCAATTTAAAAACAGCGTTCTCAACTCATTG